>Ga0123338_10001582_pt1 | contig 22048 bp, 19 predicted proteins | sample grotaG_FD_89793 | JGI IMG/M metagenome (GOLD analysis project Ga0123338, IMG submission 89793) | Glacier valley bacterial and archeal communities from Borup Fiord, Nunavut, Canada, to study Microbial Dark Matter (Phase II) -... | ecosystem: Environmental > Aquatic > Freshwater > Ice > Glacier ...
GGCAGCGGCGCGCGCGCGGCTGGTCAAGAATCGCGTGCCTGGCACCTACTGGGCCCACGGCTCGGGCTGCGGCGAGACCATCGAAGGCGACCCGCATCCGGACATGGTCGACTGCGGCATGGGCCATGTGCCGGCCAAGGCGCGCCGGTTCTTGTATCTCTACACGCGGACACCGTACGAACAGCGTGAGCTCCAGCAGAAGCGCAAAGGTACGTCGCTGTGAAGCGGCGAGCTTTTCTCGGGTTTGGCCTCGGCCTCATCGCTGCCGGGGTCGTGCGGCGAGCTTTCGCCGATGTGTCGACGTCGGGCGTACAGCGCGGCGAGCTCGACGGCGCCGTCGAACGCGCGCGCGAGGGTAAGCGGCCGATCTTGATCTTGGTCATCCCCACCGACGAGACCAAGAAATACGACCGCGGTCGTGCATTTGGCGAATGGCTCAATCACGGCTCCGACGAACAGCTCCGTTCACTCGGAGCGGTCGAGGTTGCCGCAGCGACGATGGCCGACGTGCGGCGACGCTGGCCGTCGGCAGGCGCGGGGGATCCGCTGATGGTGTTGGTCCGCAACGATGTCGTGCAACTGGTCGACGGCGATCTGCCTGTCAGCGTCGACGGAGGCCGTCGTGGTGGCGACGACGCCACCGAGGTGCCGATCATCAAGCGCCGCATCGCCAAACTGGCCAGTCTGGCTGATCGCGCCATCGGCCAACACGGAGACGCCGCCGAGGTGCGCGCCCGCCTGGTGAAGCGTCCCGTGCCCGGCAGTCGCTGGGCCGTGGCCACCGGCTGTGGCACCACCGTCGAGGGCGATGACAACCCGATGCGCGTCAAATGCGGCATGGGCCATGTGCCCGCGCTGTCGCAGCGCTTCTTGTACTTCTTCACGAAAGAGCGACCCTGAGCGCGATCGGAGTTGGCTTCACGCTGCAGCCGGACGAGGCCTTCCTGGAGCTGTGCGCCCCGCTCATCGACGCTGCCGACTATTACGAGGTCACGCCGGAGACCTTGTGGCGCCTTGGCCAGGACGGGGAGTTGGCGCCGAACGGCTTTCATCGTCATTTTTTGTCGATCGCCCAGAGCGACACATTCGACAAGTTCTTCGTCGCGCATGGGGTGGGCCTGTCGATGGGCACGAGCGACCGCAATGACGCCTCACGCCGCCGTCGCTGGCTCGAGCGTATGCAGGCCGATCAGCGCGCGTTCGGCTTTCGCTGGTACACCGAGCACCTTGGCGCGTCGTCGCTGGCAGGAATGGCCATGACCCTGCCCATTCCAGTCCCGATGGACGCAGCGGCCGCCAAGGTGTTGCGTGGTCGGCTGAAATCGATGCAGCAGGTAGTGCCCGATGTCGGCGTCGAGAACAACGTGGCCTACTTCACCCTCGGTGCGCCGCTCGAGGAACCCGGTTTTCTGCGCCGGGTGTTGTCGGCACCGCGGACGCACCTGCTGCTCGATCTGCATAACCTCCACACCATGGCGGTCAATTTCGGCTTCGATCCCGAGACATATCTGGCCGCGCTGCCACTCGATCGGGTGATCGAAATGCATGTCTCGGGCGGGTCTTTCTCCGACGGGGCTTGGCTGCCGTCGGGCCGAATCATGCGGCTCGACAGTCACTCCGGCGCGGTGCCCGACGAGGTCTGGCGCCTCTTGGCCCTGGCCGTTCCGCGCTGTCCCAATCTGCGCGGCGTGACCCTCGAGCGCATGGAGGGTACCGTCGGGCCCGACGATATGGGCGCACTGCACGAGGAGCTGCGCCGGATCCGGAAAGTGGTCGCGTGACCTGGGAGCCGCTCTTGGCCGCGATCTTGACGGCGCCTGATCCGGTCGCCGCGCTCAAGATGGCCCAGCGACGGCGCGGACTGTCGACCGACCTGCGCCGGCGTCTCGCTGCCATCGACGAAGATGGTCTACGCATCAGCGCGCTCCTGGTGGTCCGGCTGCGTTTCGAGCGACTCCTGCGCGGGTCTCCCGTCGCTGAACGCTGGTTCGACGAAGACCCCGCCGACTTTGCCGCTGCGTTTCGCGTCTATCACTCGGCGGTCAAGCCGACCGCATTCTTTCCGCAGGCCGAAGGCGCCTTGTTTGCCGAGTGGCTCCAAAATACCCGGCGATAAAACCGACTTACTCCCTTGAATCGATTCAACATCGAGATATTACGCATTCAGCGTAGACATTTCATTTGACATACACGTAGAAGACCCGTAGAACTTCAGCATCGAGATTCTCATGCAAACAAAATTGCCACATAGCGAAACCACCAAGCAGCCGGCCGCGGGAGCGCTTTGCGCCCCATACGCCCACTCGCTCAGCCCGTCGCTGACGGCTCCATTTGCCGGTCGCGGCCAGGCCTGGGGACGGTCCACCCTCTAGACGTCATCTTCACGACGTTCTGTCAGGGCCGGGCCGAGAGGTGCCGGCCCTTTTTGTTTTCAGCGAGTTTTTGAATACTCCCCAACGCGCATAACGCGCGATTGGGACAATCACGTCTTCGTAGTGAAACGGATATCACGCGGCGCATTTCGCACGCCGTGATCCGGGTTCGACTCCCGGCGAAGACCCCACCGGCGATTGCTGCGCCTTCTGCGCGGTGACGACGGAATTCTCACGAAAGGACCGAGTGACAAATGGAGACCTTAGTATTGTCCACGTCGTACGAAGCTGTGGGGCGCGTTTCCTGGAAGCGCGCCATCACTCTTCTGTTCGAGCAAAAGGCCGAGGTGGTTTCGGCTTACGAAGACCGCGTGGTGCGGTCGGTGAGCCTGGCCTTTCGCATGCCGTCGGTGGTTCGACTGCTGCGTTGGCTCGGGCGACGTAAGCGCGGCCCGCAGTTCAGCCGTCAGAACGTCTATGCGCGGGATCGCGGTCGCTGTCAGTACTGCAGCCAACCCGTGACCCGCGCCGAGGCGACCTGGGATCATGTCGTGCCGCGGTCGCGTGGGGGCCGCACCAACTGGGAGAACATCGTCATCGCCTGTGTCGACTGCAACCACGGCAAAGGTGGCCGCACGCCGACCGAGGCCAAGATGACGCTGCGCACCCAGCCGGTTCGCCCCACACGGCTCGCATTGCTCTTCGATCTGAGCTGGCAGCCCGGTATGCCGCCGTCGTGGCGCGCATGGCTGCGTGACTACAACTACTGGAACGGCGCTCTGGAGTCCGATTGACGGACTCGGTGTTCCGTCCGTTTTCGCGGCAGGAGGTAGGCCCGCCTGCAAAGGTCATGGGCCGCCTCCTGCCGCCTTCATCCAACCATGTATACCTTCGTCTCCTATTTCTTGATTACCGTCGGTGCGATCAGCTTTTTGGCCGCACTCCTTCGTTACTAAACTACCAGCGCCCCTGCACGCGTTGCATGAAGTCGTACGGATACCCGAGGACCAGCTTCGACGATTCGTCGAGCGCCTTCAACATCTCCGGCGGAATCTGCAACGCGGCGGCGGCCACATTGTCGTCGAGCTGCGCCACCGAACGGGCGCCGAAGATGACCGAGGTCACCGCCGGCCGCGTCAACAACCAGGCCAGCGACACGCGCGCCGGCGTCGAGCCGATCTCTTTGGCCACCTTGTCGACCGCGGCGAGAATCGCCCAGTTGCGATCGTTGTCGTATTGCGGCCAGCGACTGCCTTTTTCGAGACGGCCACCAGTCGTCGCCTCCCCACGACGATATTTTCCCGACAGAAAGCCACCTGCGAGAGGCGACCACGGCAAGATGCCGAGTCCGTGCTCCACGCACAGCGGCACATGCTCGCGATCGAGGCCGCGCTCGACGAGGCTGTACTGCGCCTGCAACGCGCAGAAGCGTTCGAGGCCGAGCGTACGGCTCTTCCACAGACTGTCGACCAGCCGATAGGCAGCGTAGTTGCTGGCGCCGAGATACAGCACCTTGCCGGCACGGACCAGGTCATCGAGCGCCCGCAGCGTCTCCTCCTCGGGCGTGTCGAGATCCTGCGCGTGGATCTGGTACAGATCGATGCGGTCGGTCTGCAGACGCTTGAGGCTGGCGTCGACGGCGCGGAGGATGTGATAGCGCGACGCGCCCGAGCCGTTGGCGCCCGGCTCCATGCGAAAGCGGAACTTGGTGGCCAGGATGACCTGATCGCGCTTCTTCGACGACGCGAACCAGCGTCCGACGACTTTTTCGGTTAGACCATCGTTGCCATAGACATTGGCGGTGTCGAAGAAGTCGATGCCGGCTTCGAGCGCCTTGTCCATGATGGCAAACGACGTTTTCTCGTCGCAGCCGAGCTGGTGCATGAAGGAGCTGGAGTCGGCCTCGCCGAAGGTCATGGTACCGAGGCACAGCGTCGAGACTTTGAGGCCGGAGCGGCCGAGGGGTCTGGTTTCCATGGCGGCAGCATACTTCGTGGGCGACACAAAGCTTGGCTTGAAAGCATCTTTGTGCGACGAGTGGCGCATGCCGAGCTCCCATTCGTTTTTTGCCACTTCTGCGCGTGGGCTCGACACGATTGTCGCGGCCGAGCTGACGGCGCTTGGCGCCACCGACGTCCTGCCAGGGCGCGGCGGTGTGCACTTCACCGGCAGCCTCGAGACTGGCTATCTGGCCTGCCTGTGGTCGCGGACGGCGAGCCGCATCTTGCTGGAGCTCGGGCGCGGACCGGCTGCCGACGGTGACCAGCTTTACGAGACGGTACGAACCATCCGCTGGGCCGATCAGCTGCCGTTGCAGAGAACCATCGCCGTCGACTACACCCAGGTGAAGTCACAGCTCCAGCACACCCAGTTCGGCGCCCTTCGCACCAAGGATGCCGTCTGTGATCAGCTGCGTGAGGCGCGGGGCGAGCGGCCAGACGTGGACACAGCGCGGCCGGACCTGTTGATCCACGTCCATGTGGAGACCGACGTGGCCGCCGTCAGCGTCGATCTGGCCGGCGAGAGCCTGCACCGGCGCGGCTATCGCGTCGACGGAGCCGAGGCGCCGCTCAAAGAAACGCTGGCAGCGGCGATCCTGTTGCTGCTGGATTGGCCGGCGCGGGCGGAGCTCGGTCAGCCGCTCCTCGACCCGATGTGTGGCTCGGGCACGCTGTGTATCGAGGCTGCGCTCATGGCCACGCAGCGGGCGCCCGGCCTCAATCGGACCTTGCCGCGCGGCTGGACCGGTCAAGATCCGGCGCTGTGGACGCGTCTCGTCGCCGAGGCCAAAGCCAAGATTCGTCCCCTGAAGAATTCGATCGTCGGGCTCGATCACGATCCGCGCGCCGTCGCTGCCGCCAACGCCAATGCGCGACGCGCGCTGCCGGATGCGATCGTGTTTCGGCAGCAAGAGCTGGAGGTCCTCGAGGCACCGGCTGGCATTCCTGGGCTCCTCGTCACCAACCCGCCCTACGATGAGCGCCTGGGCGCCGATCCGGGCCTGTATCCCCTGCTTGGCGATCTCTGCAAACGCCGTTTTCCGGGATGGACCGTCGGTGTGCTGAGCGGAACCCCGGAGCTGGCGGGCCAGCTGGGCTTGCGGCCCAAGCGCCGTCACCCGCTCTGGAATGGGCCCATCGAGTGTCGGCTCGTCGAGCTGCCCATCGGGACCGAGGCGCCGGTCTCGGGCGACGGGCCTGGCTGGCGCAAGACCAGCGCGCACTCGGAGATGTTCGGCAACCGGCTGCGCAAAAACTACAAGCACATCGCCAAGTGGGCCAAGCGCGAGGGCGTGAGCTGCTATCGCCTCTACGACAAAGATCTGCCGGAATATGCCGTCGCTGTGGACCTCTACGAAGACTGGGTGCAGGTGCAGGAATATGCACCGCCGTCGGACATCGACGAAAATGCCGCCGCCCGCCGACTGCGCGACGTGATGGCGCGCGTGCCCGAGGCGCTGGAGATTCCGGCCGAGCGCGTGTTCTTGAAGGTCCGGCGCCGGCAGCGGCCCGACACCCAGTACGGCCGGCAGGCCGAGGGCGGCGACGAGAAGATCGTCCGTGAAGGCGATGCCAAGCTGTACATCAACCTCACCGACTACCTCGACACGGGCCTGTACCTCGACGAGCGGCCGGTGCGGAAGCTGGTGCGGGAGCTGGCGGTTGGCAAAGATTTCTTGAACCTGTTTTCGTACACCGGCGCGGCCACGATCCAGGCGGCCCTGGGCGGCGCTCGCTCGTCGCTGAGTGTGGATCTGAGCAACACCTATCTGGCCTGGTCGGAGCGCAACTTCGAGCTCAACAAGCTGGCGCGGGACCGGCATCGGCTGGAGCGCGCCGACGTGCTCGGCTGGCTCGGCACGACGCACGGGCGCTGGGACGTGATTTTTCTGGCGCCACCGACGTTCTCCAACTCGGCCAAGATGGAGGAGGATCTCGACGTGCAGCGCGATCATCTGGCGTTGATCCGCGGCGCGGCCAAGCTGATGCGGCCGGGCGGGACCATCGTCTTCTCGACGCACAGCCGGCGTTTTCGACTCGATCGCGCCGAGCTGACAGCGGCCGGGCTCAGCGTCACCGACGTGAGCCAGAAGACCATCCCGACCGACTTTGCGCGTGATGCCCGCGTTCACCAGTGCTTCCGCATCGAGCGCACGGCATGACAAAGGCATCGCCTTCCGCGCATAGCTCGGCAGACTTCGCTCAGCGCTCTCGTCGACGCCCGTGAGTCGGCTGTTCGAGCCGCTGTCGCTCCGCGGCGTCACCCTGCGCAATCGGATTGCGGTCTCGCCGATGTGCCAGTACTCCAGCGTCGACGGCTTCGCCAACGATTGGCACCTGGTCCATCTCGGCGCGCGGGCCCAGGGTGGGGCCGGCCTGGTGCTGACCGAGGCCACTGCCGTCGAGGCGCGCGGACGGATCAGCCCGGAGGACCTTGGGCTGTGGCGTGACGAGCAGGTGGACATGCTGGCGCGTATCGTGCGTTTTGTCGTCGCTGCGGGAGCCGTGGCCGGGATCCAGCTGGCGCATGCCGGACGCAAGGCGTCGACGCCGCGGCCATGGGCGGGTACGCGGGCGCCGGTCTTGCCTGCCGACGGTGGATGGGAGCCGGTGGGGCCAAGCGCGGTGCCATTTGCCGACGGCTGGCTCACGCCGCGGGCACTGGAGGAGATCGAGATCATCGCCGTGCCGCGCCTGTTTCGTGACGCGGCCAGACGCGCGCGGGCGGCGGGCTTCTCGGTAGTGGAGATTCACGCAGCGCACGGCTATCTGCTGCACGCGTTCTTGTCGCCACTGTCCAACTTGCGCAGCGACGGCTGGGGCGGCGATTTTGCCGGTCGCACCCGCCTGTTGCTCGAGGTGGTCCGTGCGGTGCGGACCGAGTGGCCGGAGTCACTGCCGCTGTTCGTCCGCATCTCGGCGACGGACTGGACCGAGGGTGGATGGGATCTGGAGCAGTCGGTGGAGCTGGCCAGGCTGTGTCGCAAGGAAGGCGTCGATCTGATCGATTGCTCCTCGGGGGGCCTCGTGACGGCTCAGATTCCGGTGGGTCCTGGCTATCAGGTTCCGTTTGCCGCCCGCATCCGCGCCGAGGCCGGTATCGCCACCGGCGCGGTCGGCCTCATCACCGATGCCAAGGAGGCCGAAGCGATCGTCAGCGACGGGAAAGCCGACTTGATCTTGCTGGCGCGGGCCATGCTGCGCGATCCCATGTGGCCGCTGCATGCCGCCCATCAACTTGGGGTGTCGGTGCCTTGGCCAAAACAGTACGAGCGCGCGAAACTCGAGCCTTAGCGGGTTGTTGAAAACAACCTGCTACGCGCGCGTCGCCGCGAAGTCGCGGCGGAGACAAGGGGGAGGCTCGACGGGCTCGACGGGCTTTGCCCGGCGAGGGGGACGGAACGTCCCCCCCTGTTAGATCGCCCCGCAGGCCACGTTCTTCGCCTGCAACGCCTCGGCGTCGGCGTCCTCGACGGTGCTTGCGAGATCGTGCAGCCAGGTGAACAGCGAATTGGCCAGCGCCCGCTCTTTCCGGTCGTTCCAGAGCCACACCGCCAGCTTGCAGGCGTCGGGGTGCACCTTGGCGAAGGCGAGGCGCATGAGCTCAGGGCCGCCTCGAAGGAGGGCAAGGTCACAAGCGGCGCGAAGAGCGATGACCTCGCGCCATTCGTCGATGCCGCGCAGAGCCCGCTTGTCGAGTGCGCGCTGGCGCAGCTCGGCGGAGAGCGTCTCCACATCGGTCAGGAGCTGATTGCGCACCTGGCCGACCGCGTGCCCGAGCACACCCGAGCCGAGCGCCGGCAGAGCACCATCGGCGCCAGCCAACGCCGCTGCCAGATCGGACTCGACTGCGCTCTTCATGGCTTGTAGCGCCGACTCGCCACTCGGGGCAGCCAACGACAGGGCACGCTCGGCTGCGCGACGACGAAGTGCCGGCGACTCGAGCGCCTCATCCCAGCGCTTGGCGACCGCCGCAATGTCGACGGAGCGCGGCCCGCGCGCCAAAAGCCAAGCATGCGCCGCCAGCGCGCGTTCGGCCTCGTCACCGTCGACGACCGGCGGCTCGAGCGGCTGGGCCTCCGGCGTCGCGGGGGACACCGCCCAGGCGCGTCGCATGAGCGGCCAGGTCTCCAACCGATCACGCGCCATGATCCAATGCCAGACCAGCGGGGTGCGGCTCGGCTGCATGCCGAGCAGCCGTTTGGCGACGGCGACCAAGAAGAGCGCCGTGCGACCGCGCACCTCCATCGCCACCAGCTCTCGCCAGCGCCCATCCGCGGCGGCGTCGACGGCGAGCCATTCGGTCGCATAGAGCGCGGCGTCGGGCGGGCAGATCGTCGGAGACAGCCACTTCACGCTCGACAGGATCTGACGCGCACCGACGAGATCACCGCGCGCTGCGCACAACAGGCCCGCCGCCGTCACCGCTGCACCACGTAGCGGCACACAGCCGTCGAGACGGCGCTCGACAAAGGCGGCCAGCGCCGGGGCTGGCTTCCGTCGGTGACAAAGCGCCCAGGCGGCCGCCAGCGCCGCGCCGCCTCGCCGATCGAGCCGCCAGCGGATGGCAGCCAGCCAGCCAAAGAAATACGCGATGCGAACGAGACCGAGAGGAATGAAGACCCGGCGCGCAAAGAACCATGGCGCACTGACCAGCAACAGCACCACGTCGACGGTGAAGTCGACGACACCGAACTGTTGGCGCTGGGCGATGACGATGAGGTGAATGATGCCGGCAAGCCCGGTGATCATCAGCACCAGCGTCCCTGGATCGATCGGACGACGGGGGCCGTTCTGACTCTGGCGGGTCGCCAAGTACACCGCGACGCCGATCGCACCGACGGGAAACATCAGGGGGTGTCCCTAGTTTCCGGACCGAGTTGAGCCGCGGGAGGCCCGCAGCCGGCCCGACGACGGGAGAAAATTGGGGACATCCCCTTACCGCGCCTTCCAGCCGAGCGCGCGACGCGCCTCTGGCCAGCCAGCCGCGTCGGCAGGGACAGCCTCGCCCACCTCGGCCAACGGCGCCGCTGGCAGCGACGCCCACAGCTCATGGCCGAGGCGCCGTGCCGGATCACGCAACTCCGACATCGCCCACCGGACCTGGTCGGCGTCGCGGGAAAAGATGCCGAGCGGCGTCGAGAAGGTGCGCGCCTGAGACAGGCCCAGCTCCAGCATGCCGAGCAGCTTCTGGCCCTCGCGCTCGATGGCCACGCGGGCCGCACCAACGTCGATGCCGAGGATGTAGAACGGATTCTCGGCGAGCTTTTGGCGTCCGTCGGCCATCGACTGAGTCTACCGCACTCCCGAGTCGTGGCCACGCCGGCGCAAGGCTGGATCCGCTGGCAACAAGCGCCACAGCTCCTCGACGACGCGCTTCAGGCCCGCGTCGTCTTTGCGCGCCATCAGCGCCCGGCCTTCGCGCACCAGCGTCTCGGCCTTGACCAGATCGGTGGCAGCGCCCACGTCGGAGGCGGCGCGCTCGAAGGCCCATTCCCACGCCGCCGGGTCCCGATAATAGGCGGCGTTGGAGAGCTGCGACACGACGCGCAGCTGGCGCTCGAGGTCGAGCGCGTCGCGTGCAGCACGGGCCCGCTCGACGGCCAAGGTGGCCTCGCCGAGCAGTCGCTGTTCGGCCGGGGAGCCGCGATCACCGACGCAGGAGGCAGCAAAAGCCAGCCGTTCCCGTGCCTGCGCTTCGAGCTCCGGCCAGTGTTTGTCGGCCTCGACTTCTTCGAGGAGAGCATCGACCTCGAGGAGCGTGCGGCGCGCTTTTTGGGCGGCATCCTCGTCGCCGCCGCGGGCCGCTTGGGTGTCGGCGGCGGCTTCTTCGAGCTGGCGCTCGAGGCCCGAGAGTCGATCGATCGAGGCCTTTTGCTGGCGCCGAAATGCGTCGGTGCGCAGCTCGCCGAGACGGCGGCGCAACAGCTCGAGATTGGCCGCCAACACGTCGACCGACGCCTCGGGCACCAGCAGCGTCGCCACCTGTTCGAAGACCTGGCCCGACGACGGCACGAGGGCGCGTGCTGCCAGACGCCCACCGCGATCGATCTCGATGGTGAGCTCCACCGGCGATCCGGCTGGCAGGCTGGCCACGATGCGGTCGCCGCCGAGCTCGATGGCGCCCACCACGCGACACAAATGGGCGGCCTCGAGCTCCCCTTGCACGATGGGGATGCGCAGCAACGAGTCACTGCTGCCTTGTGCCACACTCTCGACGGTGTGATGGACGAAGGTGCGCCGCGCCGGCAAGGGTGCCCCGCGCTCGAAATAGACGCGCACATGGTCATTGGCGAGCGCCACACCGACCGAGCGCGACAGCGGCGGATCGCTCACGGTGAGGCCCTGCACGATGGTGATCGTCGCCGGATCGACGACTACGTCGCTGCCATCTGCGGCCCGGGCACGTAAGCGAAAGACGTTGGGGCGCCTCGGGCCAAGCTCGACGGTCAACACGAAGCCGCCTTCACCGTCGATGGCGACCTCCGGGCTTTGCCACAGATCATCGCCGCGCTCGAGGCGCAGCGTCGCTGGGACCGGCCCTTGGCCGTCGGCCAGCAGCCTACCGACGACATGCGGAGTCAGATCCGACGACATCGCCGGATATTGCAGCCACAGTCGACGACCGAGGACCGGCGCAATGGTCTTGGGCCGCGCATCGAGGCCCGACGTGGCGGCATAGATGCTGGCGCCCTCGGCCACCAGCGTCATCGGGTCGAGGCCTTCGGCGAGCGGCGCCTCCAGCGACGACTTGACCTCCCGCCGCACCACCGGCATCACCGTCGGGCCACCGACGAGAACCACGCGTTCGAGCTGCCCGGGCGTGATGTGATGGCGGCTGAGCAAGCGCTGGCACACCGCCAGCGACCGATCGATCAGCGGACGGCACAGGCCCTCGAGCATCGTGCGCGACAGGACCACGTCGACGTCGAAGGTCTTGCCGTCCACGTCGAGCGCCGGGACCACGATGCCCGCTTGTTCGGCACGGCCGAGCTCGAGCTTGGCCTCCTCCGCCGCTTGCTTGAGCTTGCGAACGGCGGCAGCGTGACGTGGCTCGGCGCGCGACAAGACGTGTCCGTCGCGGCCGAGCTCCGCCAGCACGTGGTCGACGATGACCCAGTCGAAGTCGCGGCCGCCGAGGAAGTTGTCGCCGTCGTGACCGACGACGCGCAAGAGGCCATCTTGGGTCTCGAGGAGCGAGACGTCGAAGGTGCCGCCACCGAGATCGTAGACCAGCCAATGTCCACGCGACTCGGCTGCCGACCAACCGGCTGCCAGCGCCGACGCCACAGGCTCTTGAATCAGCTCGACCTGAGTGAAGCCCGCCAAACGCGCCGCTTCTGACGTCGCTGCGGCCTGGGGCAGCTCGAACAGCGCCGGCACCGAAATGACTGCGCGCTTGGGTTGAAAGCCGAGCTGGTCGGCCACGTCGGCGCGCAGCGACTTCAACACCTCGGCGCTCAGCTCCTCGGGCTTGCGCTGCAGCTTGGCGGCGGGAAAGTCGAGCGCCTGGCCAGTGCCCATGAGGCGCTTGAACTCAGCGCGGGTGTTGGCGGCGTCGCTGTCGAGAAATCGCCGCGCTCGCGCACCGACGGTGACGAGGCCGCGGGCGTCGATCCGCACCACCGACGGCGTGAGCGGCGCACCCTGCCCGTTCCGCACGAGAGTGACCGTCTGGCCGTCGAAGACCGCGCAGGCGGAGTTGGTGGTGCCAAGATCGATACCTACATATGCGGCGGTCATGAGATCCCCAGTGTAGCTGGAATACGGGATGCGATCAGAAGTCTCCCCAAAACGGTATGGGGGGCAGCTCGGCGTCGAAGACTTGGTTGGTGCGGCCCACGACGGATGCCAGCTCACGCAGGAGCGCGCTTCTGAGATCGCGGCCCCACAGGATGATGTCCGACTGATGGATGGAGAGCACGGCGTCGCCGACCAGGTGGCGATGGCCGACGATGGGCCATAGTTTTGGCGCGGCCGCGAGTATGGCGGCGAGCTGCTGACGGCGTTCGATTGCCGTCGCTGGACGCACGCTTGACGCAGGCCACCACCCTTGCTCGGCATCGAATTCCAGGCCGGACAGCACGGCCTCGCGCGCTTCCTCGATAGACGAGGCATCCCGCCAGTCGTAGAAGAGCGGCCGCTCGACCCGCTCCAGTGTTGCACCTCGATAGGCCGCGCCGACCTGGGGCCGATCAGTGCCACCGAGGTGCAACAGATAGACACGCAGCGACGGTGGCAACGGACCCTCGCGGGTCTCTATCGCTGTCAATTCTTCGCTGCCGAGCGGCTTCCAGCGCGTGCCACGCTGCGCTTCGGCCCCACCCACGCCGCGTCGACCATAGTCGGCCAGCGTCGCCGGCTCGGCCATGCTCCATGCTTCTTCGGTCCGCATGCGGAGCCAATCGAGAAACGCCGGCAGGTCGGAAGGTGCCTCCATGGCGGTATGCTACTCTCTCGCCAGATGCGCGGAGCCGGCACACTCGCTGCCCTGGGTTGTCTCTCGATGGTGACCCTTTGCCCTGGCACAGCCTCGGCACAGAAGACCACCACGCTCCTCGAGGACGATCTTCCCAACAACAAGCGCACCAAGATCGACGGGGCCAAGGACTCACTCGACTCCGCCCTCGACGATGCCCTTGGCGGCCCTACTGGCTTTTCCACCAAGTCGCTCGAAAAAATCGAAGATCGGCTGCGCGCCGAGCTCAAGCGGGACCGCCCACGCGCCATTCCGCGCCTGATCGTCTTTCTCTATCCGGGCAAGATCACCGCCGACAAGCTCAAGACCATTCCCGAGGTCAACGTCGACATCGAGCTGGTGATGGACCCGTGTGAGCGCGCGGTGTGCCGCGATGCCGTCGCCAAGCACATCGAGATGGTCGGTCGCGCCGTCGGGCAGACCACCATCGCCAGCAACAACAGCAAGGTCATCTTCAAGTCGCTCACCCTCGAGACAGCCGTCAAGATGCACGACACCGAGGTGCAGATCTACAAGGTGCCACTCGCCGACTGCATCGTTGCGTCGCAGAAATCGGGCGGCGGCGCGGCCTGGTTGGCGTCGCAGGACAAGGCCGAGCAGGACTACGAGCCGCTCGTCGCCAAGGCCATCCTGCGTCACGCGCAGATCCGCCGGGTCTCCCTCGAAGGCGCGCCCAAGGTCAGTCGTACGGCCGCCGACGTCGGCATCGGCCTCAAGATGCGCGGCGACCGGGCCCGCGTGCAGTCGCAGATCGTCGACGCGCTGGCTGCCACCGCCGAGGGCCTGCGCGACAATCCCAAGACGCCGAGCACGCAGCAGATCGACATCACCATCGACACCGGCGGCCGCGACGGCACGCGCCGTTTTCGTGCGCCGGGCAATCCAGTCGCACTCTATCTGGACAAGAAGCTCGACGGCGGCGCCCTGTGGTCGTCGTATGTGGCCGAGGTCAAAAAGCAGCCAGGCGCCTCGACCATGTCGTTCGACGACGGCGAGGCCAGCGGCAAGTCCCCCGTCAGTGAGCCGGGTGAGCCCGACGACAACGCGGTGGTGGCCCTCCTCTCCGCCAACTTCGCCAGCATCGGCGGCTGCGCCAAGGCTGAGGCGGGCAAGAACGCTGGCTTCAAGGGCGTGACGGTGGTCTTCAAATGGCTGCCGTCGGGCAAGGCCGACAACATCACCACCAAGGAACCGGCGCTGAAAAACTCCGCGCTGGCCAAGTGTCTACAAGGCGCAATCTCGTCGCTGGCGCTGCCGCGGTTTTCTGGCGGCGCCCGCGAGCTCGAATATCCGATACGTCTCAAATAACGCACCAGCCCACGCACTGCAAAGAGGGACCGATGTCCGATGAGATCACGACGACACTGTTTCAGATGGGACGCAGCCTGGCCTGGGCGCTGGTAGCCGCCGTCAGCTTCGCGTTCTCGATGGGTCTGGCGATCAAGGTGTTCGACTGGCTGTCCAAGGACATCAACGAGTGGGAGGAGATCAAAAAAGGCAACCTCGGCGTCTCTTTGATCTTCGTCGCCATGATCCTCAGCATTGGTCTCGTGCTGTACAAAGTGATCTGATGTTCCGCAGCCCAATGTTTTGCTGGCCGCTGTTGGCCCTCATGACGTTCGGCTGCGGCTATTCGCGTCAGGGTGGCGGGCGGCCGGGCCCGGGCAGCGTCGACATGGCGCGCGCCGGCACCGACGGGCTCGATCCGATCGTGGACTGTCCGGCCGAGGCCAAGCTGGTCTACGTCATCGACCAGAACAACACCTTCTCGAGCTTCGACCCGCAATCGCAGGTCTTCAAGGACCTCGGCGTCCTCGATTGCCCGTCCCAGGCGCAGGCCACGCCGTTCTCCATGACCGTCGACCGGAGCGGCACCGCCTGGGTCCTCTACAGCTCTGGCGAGCTCTTCCGCGTGCCGACCCTCACGCTGGCATGCACCAAGACCACCTGGACCGCACAGCTCGGCCTCGAGACCTTCGGCATGGGCTTCGCCACCAACGCCGCCAACAGCAGCGACGAGAAACTGTACATCGCCGGTGGAGCCATCGATCCCAATACCGGCATGCTGTCGACGACCTCGACGCTGGCCTCGCTCGACACCAACCTCTTTGTCGCCACCAAGATCGGCGAGGTCACCGGCTGGCCAGAGCTGACCGGCACCGGCGACGCCAAGCTGTGGGCCTTCTTTCCCGACGAGACCAGCCCGCGCGTGTCGTCGCTCGATCGCGGCGACGGCGCAGAGAGCACCGCCTTCAACACCATCACGCTGGCCGGACAGCCTGCCGCGTGGGCCTTCGCCGCCTGGGGTGGCAGCTTCTGGATCTTCTTGCAGCGCGGCGGCGAGCCCGACACCACCGTCTGGAAGCTCGACGGCATGACCGGCATGTTGACCCCCGTCCGGCGCAACACCAGCCGCATCATCGTCGGTGCCGGCGTCTCGACCTGCGCTCCCGTCACCATCCCTTAACTGGCATGTGCGGCATTGTCGGCGTCTGGGATCCAACGCTTGGGCCCGAGGCGCGTAGTGCGCTCACCAAACGCCTGACCGACACCCTCAGCCATCGTGGTCCCGATGGGCACGGTTTGTGGGCGGATCCGTCGCTGCCGATCACCCTCGGGCATCGGCGGCTCGCCATCCAGGGCCTGGGGGCACAGGGCGCCCAGCCCATGGTGCATCCGCAGGGTGGCGTGTTGTGTTGGAATGGCGAGCTGTTCGGCGCGCTGCCACTGCGACGGCAACTCGAGGCCGACGGCGAGGTCTTTCGCGGCACCAGCGATACGGAGATCTTGCTGCGTGCGCTGGGTCGCTTTGGCCTGCCGGACACGCTTTCGCGCATCGACGGGCAATATGCGCTGGCGTGGCTTCACGACGGCGCACTGTGGCTGGCGCGCGATCCGTTTGGCATCCGGCCGCTCTACTACGCGACGGCGGGCGTGCGGCTCGCGTTCGGCTCCGAGCAAAAGGCGCTATTGCCTTTGCCATGGGTCGATCGTCGGCCCGACGAAGACGCGCTGTGGCGCTTTCTCGTTCTCGGTCGCACCGACGATCTGCCTGGCCGGACCATGCTGCGACATCTGGCGCAGTTGCCGGCTGGACACTACGCCCGCTGGGACGGGGAGGGACTCGACATTCAGCGATTTTTCCGTGCAACACCGCGTATGACGCCGAGAACGACGACCGTAGGCATCGCCGACTTGCGTGAGGAGCTGTCGACTGCGGTGACATCACAGCTCGTCTCCGATGTGCCGATCGGCGCCACGGTCTCCGGCGGGCTCGATTCCTCGACGGTGGCGCTCTACGCCGATCGCGCCCACGATCGCCCGCCGCTGCATCTGTTTGCCTTTCATGACGCTCTCGCCGAGGTCGACGAGCGGCTCTATCAGCGCGCGGTGCTCGATGCGGCACACCAGCCCAAGGTGGTGCACTGGGTGTCGTCCTCGCCGGCGGCGTTCGCCAACGATTTCGACCTCTATGTGCATCATCAGGAGGAGCCCTACGGCGACCTATCGAGCTACGCCGAATGGTGTCTGGCCCGTGCGGCACGGACGGCGGGTGTCAAGGTCCTGCTCGGTGGGCTCGGTGGCGACGAAGCCTTTGCCGGCTATCCGGCGTTTCTGGGCCCGCTTTTTCTCGACGCACTCGGCGAGCGCGATTTCTCGACGCTGCGCACCTTGCTGCGGGTCACCGGCCAGGTCGTGCCTGGCAGCAACGCGACACGCACGCTGCTGTCCGCGGCACACGCACTGTTGCCAGCCCGCGCACGCCATCTGGTCACGGCCTTACGCGCCGCTGCACAGGCGCGCCTTTCGGTACGCGCGACGGCGACCATCGGGCGCAACGCCTTGCACGGCTGGCATGGGCACGACAGCGCGCACTCAGTCACCGTCGGCGCACTGCGTGGCGCGCTCGAGTCGTGGTGCGTGCCGCGCTACATGCTGCACAGTGATCGCATGACGCTCGCCGCTGGCGTCGAGGGCCGCGTGCCGCTGTTGGCGCCGCGCCTCGTCGAAGCCGCGTTGTCATTGCCGAGCGCCTTGCGTGTCGACGGGCGCGGGCTCAAAGCGGGCCTGCGTCTGGCGGCCGAGCCGGTGCTGCCGCGGGTCATCTTCGAGCGCGCCTGGAAGCAAGGCTTTCATGCGCCGATGGGTCCCTATGTCGCCGCGGTCGACGAGCGGCTTCATGCTGGCGCGCGTGAGATCAGCCATCTTCTCGACGAGAAACTCGATTGGGCGCATCTCACACCCGTCATGCGTTGGCGCTGGGGATCGCTCGGCAACTATCTGCATTGGGTCGCCGATCGCTGAAAAGTTCCGTAGGAACTTTCGTCGCGACGGGCTGTCCCTCCATGCATGAGCCACTCACTGCAAGCACAGCACGCACTCGAGATCGTGGTGCTGATGGAAGACAGCATCCATGAAGTGCGATATCTCACCACGGGTCAGAGCTGGTCGCTTCCCGACGGCACCACGCTCGTCGAAGCGGGCCCGGCCGGTTTTATTCTTCACATCGCCAGCGGCGTCACCGGCACCACGGCCGACCAGCCGGTCGTGCCAGGTGCGACGATTCGCATCAGCGATAAGTTCTCCGCCCGTCTGAGCTGGGGCGTCCTCACCCTCGTCCTGACTGCCGGTGCTGCGCCCGCACGGGCCCATTTGCCACCGCGCTGGATCGACTGGCGTGCCCAGCGCGCGTCGGCGGCAGTGGCCATGCTGGGCGGCATCGTTGCGCTCCTGGCGGCAGCAGCGCCGCCCCAGCCGATGTCGCTGACGGTGGATCCGTTCTCTGATGCGCTGCGCCGGCCGATCTTCGTGTTGAAGCCGCCCGAGCCTGAGCCGCAGAAAGCAGCCGGCGGAGCGACGAGCGGCCCACGCGCCGCACGTCCTGAAGGCAAAGCGCGGCCCAATGTGCGCCAGCAAAAGCCGGCCGTTGCGCCGCCGCGGATGAGCACAGCGACGGCGCAAGCGCAGGCGCGTACGCTGGCGGCTGACTCGGGTGTCCTCGGCATGCTGCACAACGAGACCTCGCAGCTCGGGGCGATCTTCCACGACAGCGGCGCCCTCAGCGACGCCAGCAACGCGTCGCTCGACAGCCTCGTGGGCACCGAGGTCGGCGAAGGCGGCGCTCCCGGCTATCTCGGCAGCGGCACCCGCGGCAACGGGCCCGGCGGTGGCGGCGACAGCATCCACGCTGGCGATCCCGGCCGCTCGGGGCCCGGCGACCGGCGGGGCAACTGCCCCAAAGGCGCCAAGTGCGACGTCCTCGCCTCGCGCGACGTTGGCAAAATCGACCGTCTCGGCCCGCCGGTGGTCATCGTCAAAGGCCCGCCCGACCGCGATCTGTTTCGCCGCGTGATCCGCCAGCACCGCAACGAGGTCCGCTTCTGCTACGAGCGCCAGCTCTCCCGCTCGCCCGAGCTCTCGGGGCGGCTGCTCATGCACTTCACCATCGCGCCGAGCGGCCAGGTGCTGGAAGCCAAGGTCGACCAGACCTCGCTCACCGACAGCGCCGTCGGTCAGTGCGTCTCCGAAGCCATCCGTCGCTGGACGTTCCCCAAGCTCGACCAGATGGCCATCATCCAGTACCCGTTCGTGTTCTCGCCGGCCGGCAGCTAGGGGGTGTCCCTAGTTTCTGGACCGAGTCGGGCCGCGCGAGGAGCTTCGGCCGCAAGGCGCGACGAGGGCGCATGCCTGCGGCATGAAACCGAGGAGCAACGAAGCGGACGAAGCCCGCAGCCGGCCCGACGACGGGAAGAAACTAGGGACACCCCCTAGCTCGTAGCTTTCGCGGCACACGCCTGACAGGTGTCGATCCACGGCACCTCATGCAGCTGCACATACGGCAGCTCCGCCCCGCAGCTCTCGCACTTGCCGTACGTCCCCGCCCGGATCCGCTGAATCTGCCCATCCACCAGGCCCAAAAACCGACGCAGCCGCTCGATCTGCGTCTCGCCTGGCCTCGCCTGCAGCAAGTCCTCTGCCGACACGGTCTGGTTGTTGAGGAGCCGCGTCAGCTTCTCGTTGATCTCCGCGCCCTTCTTCAAGAGGAGCTTCTTTAGATCCTGCAACTCGACGGCAGTGAGGCTCATTTTTCGGGCTCCAACGATTTCGGGGTCACGTCTTGACGCAGCGCATTATAGGCTTAGGTTCCAACACGAGGTGAACCCATGTCACTCAAAGACCAGTACGTCCAGAAGCTAGAGGCTCAGATCAAAGAATGGCGCACCGAGCTCGACGCGCTCAAAGTGCGCGCCGAAAAGGCTTCCGCCGAGGCCAAAGCCGATCTCGGCCAAGCCTACGAGCACCTCAAGAAGCAAGAGGATGAGCTGTCGCTCAAGCTCGAAGGCGTTCGCAAAGCGGGCCTCGAGTCGTGGGAGGCTCTCAAGCACAGCGTCGAGGGCGCGTGGACCGATCTGAAGGCCACCTTCGACAAAGCCAAGGCCAAAGTCGCGACTACGACCGTCGCCGATGCTTCAGCGAAGGCAGACGCCCCCAAGCCGCCAGCGTAAGAATTCCGGCGCAGAAGAACAGCAAGTTGGCCGTGCGGGGATGGCCTCCGACGAGGAGGCCGGCCGCGCTGACCACACAGGCGGCGCCGAGAATGCCGAGCGCGATGCGACGACCGAGCCGCTCTGCTGCACGACCCAATCCCGGATCCGACGCCTCGAGCTTGAGGCGGCCATGGCGCACGTCGTCGAGCACCTCGGCGAGCAGCGGTGGCACATCCGACGCCGCGCCCGACAGGCGTCCCGCCGCTTTCAACAGACGCTGACCGACTTTCTCGGGGCTGTAACGCTGCCAGAGCAGCTTCAGGAAAAACGGCCGCGCTTCTTCGAACACGTCGAGCTCGGGATGGATGGACTTGCCGATGCCCTCGATGGTCATGAGGGCCTTGCCCACCATCAGCATCTCGGAAGGCATTTCGACCTCGAACTCGACGGCGCCTTGTACGAGGTCGCGGACCAGGGCCGCCAGTTGAATCTCTTTGAGCGGTTTACCGAGATGCACATCGGACAGTGAGGCCACCTTGGCACGAAAGGCGACGCGGTCGACCTTGCCGCGCGGCCGACCCATGGCGAGCAGCGCGTCGGAGAGCTCGTCGATGTCTTTTTTGACCGCCGCCACCATGAGGTCGGTGGCCTTCTCGCGCATGTCCTGCGTCAGCACACCGACGAGGCCAAGATCCAGTAGGCCGACGACGGGATCGTTGGCCGGCCCGAGGATGCGGATGTTGCCGGGGTGCGGGTCGGCATGAAAAAAGCCGTCGGCGAAGATCATCTGCGCGATGATCAACACCGCGTCTTTGGCGATCCGCTCGCCGGAGTAACCGGCGGCGAGAGCGTTGTCGATGTGCAGGCCGTCGAAGAACTCAGCGACGAGAACCTTCTTGCCCGAGACCTCGCGGAAGACGCGCGGGAAGCGGACCTTGGGGTTGCCGATGAAGTTCTTGGTGAACTTGGCGCCGTTCTCGGCCTCGATGGTGTAGTCGAGCTCGGCGGTGATGGCGCGGTCGAACTCGTCGACGAGGCCGGTCGGCGAGTAGATGGTCGACTCGGGCACGGCCCGCTCCAAGAGGCGCGCCAGCAGGTGCAAGAGGTCGAGATCGCGCTCGATGGTGATGCGGATGTTGGGGCGCTGGACTTTGACGGCGACATCGATGGGCGGACCGGGCTCCGGCGGATCGGCGTCAGCGTCGACGGGCTTCAAGGTGCCGGGCGGCGGCGGCAACGGCCGCAGCTTGGCGCGGTGGACCTGGCCGATCGACGCCGACGCGAGTGGCTTCTCGTCGAACTCGGCGAAGGTCTCCAAGAGCGGCGCGCCAGTGGTTTCCTCGACGGCGGCGCGCACTTCTTCGAAGCTGATGGGCGGGACGTCTTCTTGTAATTTCTTGAGCTCGACGATGAGGTCGGGCGGCAACAGATCCGAGCGCGTCGACAAGATCTGACCGAGCTTGACGAAGCTCGGCCCGAGCTCCTGCATCGCCAGACGCATGCGGACGGGCAGCTTGCTCTTCGGCGCGGCGTCGTCGTCGACCTTCTTGCGGAACGGCACCAGCGAGCCCAGATCGGTGCGCGCCACCAGCTCGCCGAACCCATGCTTCACCAGGACCTGGGTGATCTGGCGAAGCCGGTCTATGTTCCCGACGGTGGCGAAGATGCCCGAGGCCATTTCGGCGATGCTATCACGAGCCCGTCGGCACCGTAGGCGAGAACAGCGGACAGCTCAGAACCGGTTGGCGTGGATATTTGCCGCCGAGCTCGTCGGGAAGAATCGGGCACAGGATGAAGACGCTGGTGGCGCCCTTCACATAGCGCGGCGGTGCGGCACAACGATGGCAAATGCTCGTCGGAAACGGCAGCGCAGCCGGTTGATCAGTAAGCGACATCGGCGCGGATGAGCACGCTGTGCTTGATATACGACGCATTGACCGAGAGGCCGGCTGGGCTGTTGAAGGCAAAATCGGTGTGATCGCCACGCAAGTTGTACGCGGCGCCGACCTCGAGCCAGCTGGCGGCTCGCACGGCGAGCTCGGCGCCGACCTCGTACACGACGTCTTTTCGGCCGTTGGGATCGGAATACGACACCTGGCCGAGCAGCGTCGGGTCGGTGAGCCCGACGAACTCGCGGAAGCGCACGCCAGCGTCGAGCCGCGCCAAGAGCCGTCGCGCGAGTGGCTGCTCGAAGGTGACGTAGATGCGATCGTCGACGTAATAGTTGGCGAACAGCGTGTCGTAAAAATCGCGATCGTAGCCGACCGAGAGCTTGGAGCCGAACGGCAGATAGAAGCGCGCTTCGACCTGGGCGACGGCGCTCGAGAACGACGGCCCGCGCCGGAGCTGGATGGAATTGCCGTAGCCCACCTGCACGCCGAAGCCGAACCAGCTATTGATCACCGCCGACAAGCCGGCCAGCGCCCTGACCGGAGCGCTGTCGATGGCGTTGTTGTTGGGGAAATGGTGATAGGCCGCGCGGAGGGTGAGGTTGCCGATGATTTTCGGGCGGAACGCCCAGCGCACGAAGGCCTGGCCCTCGTCGCTGAGCACGTTGCCGAACTGGAGCTGGCGATCTTCCCACAGGCTGAACTCGAACCAGTCGCCGACGCCGAGCTGCAGGCGACGGTTGGTGCCGGCTTTGTAGGTCGCCAACACGCCGACGCGGTTGTAGTTGCGCGACCAGTTGGAGCCAGGGGCGATGGGCAA
>Ga0123338_10001583_pt1 | contig 22039 bp, 22 predicted proteins | sample grotaG_FD_89793 | JGI IMG/M metagenome (GOLD analysis project Ga0123338, IMG submission 89793) | Glacier valley bacterial and archeal communities from Borup Fiord, Nunavut, Canada, to study Microbial Dark Matter (Phase II) -... | ecosystem: Environmental > Aquatic > Freshwater > Ice > Glacier ...
CCTTAATCATGTATATCATATGCAATTATCAGGTTGTTCAAGCCTCCAAGTAATTTCTGATTTCTATCTTCTTATGAAAGGTTTTCTAAGCTTCATTATCTCCAATAGTAACTTTTAATCCCATCCTACGTCCAATCTCTGCCAGTGGTTCCAGCTCGGCATTAGAGATCATCGCTAAGTCACCCAATTGATAGGGTAACGATAATTTCTTGTACTTGCTCTTAGCCAAGGAGTGGTACGGGAGCAAAACCGCGTGATTTACACCAAGTTTCAAATCTAATTCAAATATATTCCTAATCGTATCCGGGGTGTTATTAAAATTCGGAATCACCGGAGTGCGAAGTAGAACATCAGCGCCAAGTGATACCAGCATATGTATATTCATGCTTATGATGTTTAAATCTGCACCTGTCACCGTCTTAAGTGAAGCTGCATCCGCGTGCTTGATATCGATCATAAACAGATCAACCAAAGGTAATGCCGTTCTAAGAATTTCAGTATCGACAAAAGCCGTGGTTTCAACCGCAGTATGAAGTCCGTTTTGTTTCGCAAGTGTAAGTAACCGTAAGGCACCCCTTGCTTGAAAAAACGGTTCTCCACCTGATAAGGTGATTCCTCCGCCTGTTGCTTCATAATAGGCAAGATCACATAACACTTCCTTCATAATCTCCTCCACTGTCATATATTTTCCAGACAGTGATAAAGCTTCTACAGGACACGTATTCACACATTCTTCGCAAAAATTACAACTTCTTTGATTAAATATCGGTTTACCATTCTGCATAGTAGCAGCGCCGACGGGGCATACCTCCACACAATTTCCACAGCCAATACAGCGGTCTATGTCATGCAGCAATATTCTTTTTAACTGCTGTGTCTCGGGATTGCAGCACCAGGGGCAACGTAAAGGGCATCCAGCCATAAATACTGTAGTTCGAATACCGGGACCATCATGAAAAGCCGCCCGTTCAATTTCCGTTATCAGAAGCTGCTCTTTTCTATCATCCATAAAGGACACGACTCATCACTTCCTCTTGTATATCACTATCTAAATCAACAAAAACAGCAGAAAAGCCGCTGACGCGAACAATCAGGTCACGATGCGAATCTGGGTCTTTAACTGCTGCTTCCAATACTCCACGGTCTACAACCGTAATCATCAACTGACATCCTCCACGGGCAAAATATGTATCCAGCATGGCTTTTACTTTGTCACGACAGCCATTAAACAACGTTGGTGTAAATTTCATATTCTGAACGGACCCGCCATGATATTTAGCCTGAAACTTGCTAAGAGAGTTCAACATAGCTGTTGGCCCGCTCTTATTTGCGCCACCCTGCGGGTTGTTGGCAGGATTCATAAACTTCCCAATATGTCTGCCATCATAGGATGCAGCAGTGCGCTTTCCCCAATCTGTGTTGAGCTGATTGTTGCTGATAACAATCAAATAGTATTGCATTCCTGCAGCAATGCCACGATTACGGATACCGTTTGCCACATATTCAAATAAATTGTTCGCAACCGAGTCTGCTTCTTCGTTGTCATTTCCATATTTAGGGCAATGCCACATAGCCAGCCGAATTGTGTTCTGTCCTTTGAAGTCATTGTTAGCCGCGTCACGAAACTCTGCAAGAGTATATCGCTTTTCTTCAAATACCAGTTTTTTTATGGCGCAAAGCGAATCTGAAACATTGATGTTTCCATATGTTTCATTCGTTCCGCCAAGATATCTCACTCCTCCATCTAGAACCGCACATCCTCGCTCGATACAGTCATCCATCAGAATACTGGTAAACAGAAAAGAAACATCTCGATTCATAATTTCATAGGAACTGGCTTGTGCCATGATAGATAAATCAAAATAGTAATCGAGTAGTCGCTTATATTGACTGATAAGTTCGCTATATGAAGTAATTTCTTCTGCCGGTTTCAGTGTTATAGATCCATTCTTTCTAATACCATCCATCGGGTCTATCCCGTTGTTGATTGCAATCTGTAACAATTTAAGCAGATTGATACAGGTATTCGGGGTTCCAACACTTTGCCCTTGAATGACAAACTCTCCACATCCAAAAGGTACGTACTGCATGGCAGTGGCTTCATCCACTCGCATACCATACTGCAATGCAGGCACATTGACATCATCATTATATAGTGTCGGGTAGGTTGAGCCTGTACCGATGGTGTCCAGTGCCAAATCAATGATATCTTTAGGCGTATCCCTATCAAATCGCAGTGTAAACTGCGGTTCCACATAATGACAGTGATGGGCAACGCGCATAGCAAGTCTGACGAACACATCTGCATCTTCCGGATTTTGTCGACCTTTGCCGCCAACGATAATTCGACCGTTCACTGTGGTTCGGCGGTTTTCAATTAACGTCCATAGAGATGTAAGATAACGAAAAGCTTCATCCTCCGTCAATCTGCCTTCACGTAAATCATTAGCAAGAAATGGTCCAAGAACAACATCCATACGTCCGTAGTTGATAGAACCTGATAGTAGTGCATAAAGCCAAAAAAGCTGAAGTGCTTGATGAAACGTCGCTGGCGGTGCTGTTTTAATGGCATTTAAACTATCACGCATAATGGCAAACTGCGTTTTTCGTTCCTCACTAGATTCGCCCATTTGTCTATCAATCATTGCAATCAGATGATCACAGCAGTGCAAAAATAAATCAAGCACCCCCAATGATGCACGATAAAATTCATTATCCCCTTTTTGCTTTTGCATATTGTGAATATGTTCTACGATACCTGGAATCCCTTTTTTCATCAGTAGCTGGTAATCCAGCATCATACCACTCAGCCGAACGGTTGCAATCATCGGATATTCACAGTCGATAAACATACCAATCGTATCATCTGTAAGTACTTCGTGACAAAATTTAGTTTTTAAATCATTTTTGAGCCAATAAGAATATAGGGTTTCAATACGCGGCTGTTCATTATCAGGAAGCTGATTTTTTAACTGCGTCAGCTTTGCAAACACACAGTAGTGCCCGACCCCACCAACAGAAGTTACACAACCAAAGCCAATAGGCAAAAAATCAAGTCGTCCAGCAATTAAATCAGGCTCTTCAATCTTACGAAACAATGCTGGGTATAGCACATTCAAACAAGCAAATTCTCTTGCCTCTTTGCTGAAATTAGAATAATCACGATGCGTTCTGGTATAATTCTCCATAAGCTCGAGCTGTTCAAGTGGTGTCTTTTCAGGTGGTATTTTTATACTTACTTCAGCATTCTGAACTATTTCAGCATGAAAAGCCATTAATGCTTCCTCCTTTCATCCTCACGCCAATTTGTCTTGAAACCACCCATTAAGTCAACAAATCGCTTGGCTGTAAGATGAGGACGAGTAATCGCACTGCCAACAACAATCGCATGCGCTCCTAAATATAGACATTTAATTGCATCCTCGGGTGTATAAACATGACCTTCCATGATCATATAGGCTTCGTCACCCATATCACGGCAAATACGTGCAAATTCGCGTAGATTCGGTTCCTCAATATTCTTAGTTTCCTCAGTGTATCCATAGAGTGTGGGACCCACGATGTCTGCACCTAAATCAATAGCGCGGCGTGCTTCATCATAGGTAGAAATATCAGCAAATATAATTGCATCTGGAAATTGTTTTTTTACAATAGGCAGTAATTCATAGGCTGGTCGATGATTTGAGTTTAATTGCTCTGTACAGTCAAAGGCAACAATATCCGCACCCGCTTCTAATACCTGCTCAACTGCTTTTAGGGTCGGTGTGATAAATACATTCGTGTTGTCATTCCACTGCTTATACAGTCCAATCACCGGCAGTGAAACTACAGCTTTTATATCCCGAATCTGCTCAGGTGAATTAGCACGGATACCGACAGCCCCTGCCCAAGCAGCTGCTTCTGCCATCTTAGCTGCCATGTTATCAGTATATATAGGATCGTCACGCTGAACTTGGCATGATACAATTAGTCCATTCTTTAAGGAATCAAGTAAGGCTCTTTTCTTTGGATCGTTAGTTTTCATATCATTCGTGCTCCTCTCTTTTCTTCCTTTATTATACACTCAATAATTTTCATTTTCAATCATTTTTTTGCATTTAATACAATAAAATGAAATAAAACATCACTTGTAGAAAATGAAGTTGCCTGCAATCGCAGATAAACTCTTATAAACAGAAAGAGCTGATGAAAATGTGATAAACATTTAACATCAGCCCACTTTTTTTCGTGGCATACAAACCTATTATTATGAATATCAGAATTGCTATCTGTTAAATAGCAACTGTCACATCCCGTGTATAATGCTGTCTTACACGCTGATTGCAAGCTACCATAAGCCTTTAGCCTTCCTCTACGTTCTGAGTAATTAGCAGCTCAAAACCATCCTTTCCTTTCAAAAATGAAGCAGGTAAAAATGAATTCGGTGTGGATTTCTCAAATTTGTTAATTATATCATGTTTGCTCGTTGTATTTGCAATCAAAACTACTTTTCGTGCTTCCAATGCATTGGCTACACCAAGTGTGATTCCTTCTATCAGATCGACGTCTGTATGATTAAAATACTTCAATGCTTCGTTGGCGGTAATATTATCAACTTTGACCACATGAGTTCTCTCATGTATGTCTGAGCCCGGTTCATTCAGCGCGATGTGGCCATTCAAGCCGATACCATAGATGATATAATCTATTCCGCCATGCTCTGAGATATAGGACTCTGAACGTAAGCATTCCGCATCACAATCAGACGCCATTCCATCAAACAGAAAAATATTACGGAAATCCACATGCTTCAAAAAGTACTTTGTCAGAAAGTCACCCATGGATCCATCTTCTTCAATGGAAAAGTGCAACCATTCATCCATAGCCATGAAGCTTGCCTGGGAAAAAGTCAGTCTGCCTGCCTTTACCCGTGATATCAGTGCCTCAAAAACCGGTAAGCTGCTGGTTCCTGCTGCTATACTAATAAGCGCATCCGCCTTTTTGCTAATTAACTCTTCCACTTGATCTGCAATATATTCACCAAGCTGTACATCGTTTTTTAATATATTCTTCATATGCAATTCCTCATTCTATTATATGTATTGGCGCATAAATCGATAACTTTGCTCTATGCCTGACTTTACATCTTCCGGAGAGCTTTCAAATGCTTTGTCCTCTACCTCTATGCAAGCGAAACCAGTATAGCGAATATCGTTGAGTGCGGAGACAAATGCGCCGAAATCAACTCCGCCAAGCCCTGGCAATTTCGGAGAATGCCAAAGCGCAGGATAGGAAAAAACTCCATATTCGTCCAGTTTATCCTGATTAATTTTAATATCTTTAAAGTGCACATGGAAAATCTTATTTCTGAATTCATACAGAGGTTTGATATAGCTTGCCTGAATCAGATATGGATGCGATGGATCAAAATTCAAACCAAGGTTATCGCTGTGAATGAGATCAAACATTTTTCCCCAAATATAAGGAGTGCAGGCCAAATTATTGCCACCAGGCCACTCATTTGCCGTATAAAGCATAGGACAATTCTCAATTGCTATCTTGACACCTTGTTTCTCCGCGTAGCGTACAATATGCGTCCAAATCTTGACGTAAAGCTCAAGGTTTTCCTCTACAGTCTTGGTTTTATCACGTCCGATAAAAGTAGTAATCATGTTGATATCCATCTTAGCAGAAGCATCAATCAGTTTATAGATGTGCTTGACGGCAACCTCAGCTGCCTCCTGATTGACATCCATGGGATTTGGATAATAACCCAAGGAAGATATTGCAATCCCTTTGTCCTTGGCATAATCACAATATCCTAACAGTTTTTCATCATCACAGGTGTCAAGATCGATGTGGGTAACACCGGCATAGCGGCGATTTGCCTTTCCTTTTGGCCAACAGCATATCTCTACACATTGAAAGCCAACTGAGGCTGCGTAGTCGATTACTTCTTTAAAAGAAAAATCTGGCAGAATTGCTGAAACAAAACCCAACTTCATCATAAACTTTTTCCTCCTTTAATAAAAATAATATTCGTTGTATTTTATTCCAAAATAAAAAATTTACTATGTAACTTCCACTATAAGTTGGCATACTGTGCTCTTATTCAACTATTTTTATCCAACGCTTCTCATGGGCGCTTCTAACGATACTTTCGCAAAGCACCATCTCATGCAGACCATCTTCAAAATTAGCAAAACTACGTTTGGAGGTGTCGCAATCATTGACAGCTTTATAAATTGCCTTAAAATTCTGCTTGAAAGTATCCGGGAAACCTTCCATATGCCCGCCAGGATAGCTTATAATGCTCTTCGTTTCCGGATATAGAATGGATGAGTCCTTCACGATGCTCTGATTATATGTTTCGCGGCGACCTACCCAAAGCTCATTGCCACTTTCGCTGTCCCAGCGAAGGGAGCATTTGCTACCACCAATCGCCACAATGGTCTGATTCTTTCTTCCAGCAAACACCTGGCTGATATTACAGCAGCCGTGGGAGCCACCGTCAAAATGAAAGAGCACCGTTGCATAATCTTCAGTATTAATTGGCACCTCTTCATAATCTTCAGGACGCAGGGACATTCCGGAGTAGGTTTCAATTGCTTTTAACGGTTTCTTCCTCGTCTTGTGGAATGTTTCAAAATCTGCCATTACCTCAACAACGCGCTGTCCCATCACGTTTTCAACCAAGTCAATCCAATGAGACCCAATATCAGCAAAGGCCCGTGACTCGCCCGATTGATCCGGTTCCAACCGCCAGCTATAGTCGGTATCAAGATACAACCAGTCCTGCAAATAGCTGCCATGTACGGTATAAATATTTCCTACATCACCGTTTTGAATCATTTCTTTCATCTGCATAATTTGAGGGTTATATCGAAAGTTAAAGTTTACTCCACAAATCAGTCCATGCTCATGGGCATAATCCCGCATTATTCTGGCATGCTGGATATTAGTTGTAAGCGGTTTTTCACAGATGACGCTTACTCCATGCTCCATTGCGTACATGGCAATAGGAAAATGTGTGCTATTTGGAGTGCAAATATGTATTACATCGGGTTTTTCCTGATTGATCATTTCACGATAATCACTGTATGCCTTCGGAACAAAATTGACTTTTGCTTTTTCCTGGGCATTGATTTCATCTGCAATCGCCACTACATCCACACAACCGAGCCTTCTTAGTGCCTCAATATGGACTGCGCCAATAAATCCCATACCAACTATACATGACCTAAATCTTTTCATAACTAACCTCCTCAATTTTATATGAATTTTATGAAGAACATCAGTCAATCGAATGACCGTCAATATATACTTCTTTTATCTTTAAATCCTCTGTGCAAATTAATAAGTCGGCCCGTTTGCCAACGGCCAATGATCCAATTTCATTCTGCATATGCAAAGCGCATGCAGGATTGTACGATGCAGCGCGTATCGCATCCTCTTTACTGATTCCAAAAGAAATCGTCCTTTTCATGGAAGAGAACAAATCTGCCACGGAACCAGCAATTGTTCCATTCGGTAATGTGGCGAGCCGTCCATTCACGGTAATGATCTGTTCGCCTAGTTCATATGTACCATCCGTTAAGCCACATGCGCACAGCGTATCGGATACAATGCAAATATGCTCAGCTCCAAATAGCTTAAATGCGGCGCGTATGATACTGGGATGCACGTGAATCCCATCGCAGACGAGTTCTTTCCATACTTCATCCAATTCAGCAGCTGCGCCGATAATACCAGGAGCCCGGTGTAGTAAGGGAGGCATCGCATTAAAGGAATGTGTCAAATGAGTCGCACCTGCTGCAAATCCAGCCATTGCCTCCTCGTAGGATGCATTCGTATGTGCCAACGAAACCGTACAAATATGGCTGATCTTTCGTATAAAGTCCAACGCACCCTCCAGCTCAGGTGCAACGCTGACAAACTTCAGCATACCATCAGCTGTATTATTCAGCCGACTTACCATTTCTATGTCCGGCAGCTGTAGATATTTTGGATTATGTGCTCCCTTTTTCACTTCATTAAAGAAATTTCCTTCCATCATAATACCAACAATCCGGGCGCAATCCTGCTGCTTTGCATCCCTCAACTTGGGAACGTTAGCAAAAGCTTTATGGAGCTGTTCCTCAGGCATGGTCATTGATGCAGGTGTAAAAGAGGTAACGCCATGCCGGGCATGGAATTGTGCCATTTTTACCAAACTGTCGTATTCTCCATCCGAAAAATCACAGCCACTATTACCATGATTATGAATGTCAATCAGACCCGGCAGCACGAGGGATATGGGGTCACAAGGATACTCCTGAATATTTTTTATTTTTTTATTTTCAATTTCGATGCTGCCTGTATGGAACTGAAAATCCTCTCCATAATAGCATATACCTTTTAATGTCATGTCTATCCTCCAGAAGCTGGTATATTAATACAACTCATCTATTCCATATTTACAACACGGAAATTATCAGGTAGAACACGATTCTGACCTGTCGTAGTGCAGAATACAACGTCAAAATCTCCAAAAGAGGCAAACTTCAGTAATCCTTTTTTCTGAAATTTTGATTCATCCATTAACAACGAAACATGATCGCTGTTTTCAATTGCTATTTGCTTCATGTGAAACTCAGCTAATTCTGTGGAAAATACTGAGCCTGTTTTAATATCAACTCCCGAGCAGCCGATAAAAGCATGGTCAAAATTAAATTGCCTTAGCGTACTTTCGGCAAGTGGACCATAAAACATACCATCAGGCTTAGAGTACTTACCTCCAATGATAATCAGATTTGCGTTTGTATTGTATAGGCTTTTTAATATTAAGCTGCTATATGTTACAATCTGCACATTCTTTTTTACCAGCAGATCAGCCAACGGTATTAGTGTCGTTCCTGAATCAAGAAAAACACATTGTCCCGGTTGAACCAGTTCTGCGGCTTCCTGTGCTATTGCGAGTTTTTCCGAACTGTTTAGTGTATGTTTCAGTCGCATAGTTAGTTCCGCTTCACCCGCTTCGTTAGTTTCTGAACCGTCAGCTTCTGAGCCGACAGCACCTCCCTGGACACGCTTGAGTTTTCCTTGATTTTCAAGTTTTTCAAAATCTCTGCGTACAGTGGCTTCAGAAATATTCATTTCCGAAGCTATTGTCTTGTAATCGACAATACCCTGCTCATTTAACCTATTCATAATATACAAATGTCTAGCAGATGCAATCATAAAATGCCCCCCTTTATTATTATTTTTATATTGCTAAAATTAATATGCCAGTTCATTTGGTAATTTAATCTGTTTGGCAATAAAAATAGCAATTTATTATATCATTGGATATTACTAACTATTTTACTATTTCTTATTTATAATTATTTTCCCGGCAGCCAAATCCGTTATTTCTACTAACACATGTTTCCCACTTTGCAGCATAAAATATTCAATTATAAAATATGTTCCAATCATAGCAATCCGTATTATATTTTACATTACATCCAAATATGCAGCACCGATAATTCCGGCATCATTACCAAGTTCCGCTTTTATAATAGGTGGTATACCTATAATATCGGCCGCAAAGGTATAGTCTCCCACACACTCATTCAGCCTACCAAGCAGAAAATCTTTCTCATTTGAAAGTCCACCGCCTATCAAAATCACTTCAGGCCTAAAGATTGTCACAAGACTACCAATCGTAGCCGCCAGATAGCGCGTATATTGCTTAACCACATTAAGGGCTGCCTGGTCTCCCAGTTTCGCACAATCAAATGATGTGCGTCCAGTAATGTTCCCTTCTCGTTTAGCATAGTCATGCATCGTAGATTCCGGATGCAACTCCATCATTGCTCTTGTCTGTCTAATTAACGCGGTTACGGATGCATATGCCTCTACACAGCCTTTTATACCACAGGTACAAAGCTCTCCATCTAAAACAAGAAACATATGGCCAAGTTCTACGCCCATCCCATCAGCTCCGCAGAACAGCTTTCGGTCAATGATAATACCACCACCTACGCCTGTCCCAAGCGTCAACATAACAACATTTTTCCGGTCTTTTGCAGCACCCGCGATGGCTTCACCGATAACGGCACAATTTGCATCATTTCCAATATAGATTGGAATCGGTATATGCTTCTCCAATTCCTTTTGAAACGGAACATTCTTCCACCCCACATTGTTAGAAAACACTAAGAGGCCTGTTTGGGGATTAAGACTGCCTGGCATACCAACTCCCATACATGGAAAATCCTCAATAGAAAAACCAGATTTTTGAGCAACTGCTTTCGCCCCATCTGCAAGGTCCTTCACGATTACCTCAAATGATAGGGAGGGGTCTGTTGGAATGCTGATTTTGCTTATAATTCGGTTGTTCTCATCTATAACTCCTGCCTTAATAGCAGTACCTCCCATATCAACCCCAATACGATACTTCATATCAATCTCACTTTCCTTTATTATTTAAACTCCGACACGTTTTAATACGCTGTCGACAAACACCTTGGCTCTTGTGACGTCATTCTCATCCAAATGTTCGATAATGAGAGGAATGTTAGGATGTTTCTCAGCCAGCAGTTTCAAATACAAATCATAGTTGAGTATACCAAGTCCGGCAGCTGGCAATTCAACGGCACCTGCACCGCGGAAAGAATGTGAGGCGTCTGCGTCAATATCGACATGTTTTTCTGAAGTATCGGTAGCAATCTTAATATCCTTTGCATGGGCAATCTTCATGAAGGGGGATAATCGATTAAAGATATCCAAGAGTGTATCATCTACATACTCAATATTTTTTTCGTCAAAATAGTTTGTTGGGTCGCAAATCAGACCAACGTTCTTGCTGTCAATATCTTTAAACATGCATTCCACACTATCAACAGATCCGATAACATTGCTGACATAATTCTCTACCAGGAACATTGCGCCGTAATCTTTTGCATATTCTCCAAGCTCATGAATCATTTTTACTGTCTCTTCATAGACCTGTGGCAACGCATTATTGTCATGCCATACCCAATCGCTTTCTTCGTTATAGGTCCCCGTTTCGCTGCATACATAAGGGCAGCCTAAGTCACATGCATGACGAAGCATCATTTTAATGTAATCTACGTTCTTTTTCCGAACAATGGGATTTGGATGAATAAAGTTTGTATAAGCTGATACAGCAATTATGGGAAGGTTAGCATCACGGAATTTATCCCGAATCATAATCGACTTCCCTTTGGTAAGCGTCTCCTTAGCTGCATCACAGTCTTTAAAAGAAACATCAAGCTGTACACAATTAAAATCGGAAGCTTTAATACGATAAATGGTTTCATCAATGGTATAAGGATAGTAACCTGTAAAAACACCTACACTGATCATTATAATACCTCGCTTTCTTAATTATTTTAGCACCTCGTTCAGAGCAATCGTACGCTTTTCCCGAATGGATTTATAGCAAGCCTCCACACAGGCAATTGTATGGACATTATCCAATGCACTGATACAAGGTTCCGTATCTTTTTCAACAGCAAGCAACAATCCCGCCATTGTTCCTTCAAAAGCATTAGGGAACCAAACCGTATCCCAGTGAGGTTCTACCCAACCCGGATGGCGCACACTGGTAAACCGTAGCTTACTTGGAATTGGTTCTGGATATTTCGGCCATCCGATACTGCCGTCTGCCATACCTTCTGTACCCTCGACGCGCCACTTGATATAAATATCTTCCTGGCAGGGATCTCCTGGCCAACTCCAAACATCATCAAGGCTAGTAGCCATCATGCCATCAGTATAATGAAATGTATACTGTGTTATGCCATCGGTATGGTCAAACTTCGTACGAGGATCGGTGCGGCATACGCAAGTAATTTCCTCAGGGTCACCAAATAAATATCGAAAAATATCAATATGGTGGATTCCCATGCTAAAGAGCTCCAACTTGTCATAACACTTTAGGAACGTTTGCCAGTGAGGGATAGCACGCATCTCGATTGTAGCCAGCACGGGTTCACCCAGTTCTTTCGTATCGAGTAAATATTTCAACGCGCGCATCGACTGATCAAAACGCATATTGGAGTTAACTGCAATCTTCTTACCACAATCCTGTCCGCAACGCGCAATTTCTTTTGCTTCTTCTATTGTCATCGCAATTGGCTTTTGGCACAGGATTCCTTTAATATTTGGTCTCTTACAGGCTTCCCGCACAATTTCAAGCTGCTGATCCGGTGGAAATGCAATATCTAGTACTTCCAGCGAGGTATCATCCAAAAGCTCACGCCAGGTTTCGTATACGGTATGTATTCCATGATTGTCTGCCACTTGCTGCGCATGGGCTTTTGTCCTTGACGCAATAGCCACCGGAGTGTAACCCATATTGTGATATGCGACCAAATGACAGTCATTCACTATAAAGCCGGCTCCAATACAACCAATACGCCAATCCTTTCTTATAGGAAGTTCTGGCTTTGTCGCTTGTAACAATTGTTTTTCTATACTGTTCATTCAGAATAACTACCTTTCTATATTTTAATCAATAATGAACTATAAAATGAGCTGTAAATTGTCTTTTATTTATTTTTTTATGAAAAATGTTATTTTTTTGTTGTTGCTTCTAAAACAGAAGCAAACTCTGAAGTTTCATCAATTTCAGGTAAAACAAGTATCCCTGCCGCTTCTCTTTCTTTCGCTTCCTCCAGCATTTCTTTCGTTCTGGTGCAACCAAAACGAGTTCCGCCCACTGCACGTACCAGCAGAGCATCATCCAACTTACGAACACCACCAGCAGCTTTTACCTGCATTTTCGACGGGGTATTGGCGCGCATAATTTTCAGGTCGTGAATTGTTGCCCCAGAAGGCGCATATCCTGTGGAAGTTTTAGTAAAGTCTGCTCCTGCCTGTGAACAAATCTCACATGCTTTTTTGATCTGATCATCATTTAAATAGGCATTTTCCAAAATCACCTTAACTAATACATTTTTCTCGTGGGCTACAATAACAACAGCTGCGATATCTTCTTTGACATACTCATATTCACCGGATAATAGCATGCCGATATTCATTACCATGTCAATTTCACCACATCCCTGTTCGATGGCAAACCTTGCCTCAAAGACCTTGGTTTCCGTCATATTAGTGCCATGAGGAAAACCGATTACGGTCGTTACCTTTACGTCCGAGTCCGTCAGAATCTCCATTGCCACAGGCACATCACAGGGACGAACGCAAACCGTAGCACAATGATATTCCTTTGCAAGTTTGCATCCTCTTTTAATCTCATCAAGTGTAAAAGTAGGGTTTAGTAATGAGTGATCGATCATCTTTGCGATATCTCTTTCAGAAACTTTTATCATAAAGCACCTCCTAAAGTGTAAATCATATATTTTTATGCACATAAAAAGTTAATTGATATAGCTAGTTTAACGCTGATTATATCAAAAGTCAAGGCAGCTTTGAAAAATAAGCAATTATTTGAAAATTATTGCATGAATTTGAATATTGTGTTATACTATAAGTATCTAATACAATCAGTATATTTTGAAAGGAGAATATCATTATGGAAAAGACCAGAATTGCAATCCTAGGTGCAGGATATATTTCGGCAATTCACATTGAAAGCTATCATCGTTTTATTCCCGATGCAGAAGTGGTTGCAGTTTATGCTCGTGATGCAAAAAAAGGTGCTTCATTTGCAGAGGCACACCATATTCCACAAAGTTACGATAATCTTGACAAATTGATATCCGAAACAGACTGTGATATTATCGACATATGTCTACCTAACTATTTACATCATGACGCCTGCATCAAAGCAGCCAATGCAGGCAAACATATCATTGTTGAAAAGCCACTTTGCTTGACGCTTGAAGAGGCTGATGAGATGATAGAAGCATGCAAGATTAATCACCGCAAACTTATGTATGCCGAAGAGCTTTGTTTTGCTCCAAAATATGAACGTATACGTTCGATAAGGGATAGTGGAGCACTTGGTAATCTATACATGCTAAAACAATGCGAAAAACATTCCGGTCCACATAGTCGCTGGTTCTATGAGTCCGATAAATCAGGTGGCGGCGTTATGATGGACATGGGTTGCCATGCATTAGCCTGGTTTCGGTGGATGTTAAAAGGCTCTCCTGTAACAAGCGTTTATGCTGACTTTTCTCGCTTTATGCATGATACAGATGCAGAAGATCACGCTTTGACATTAGTAGAATTTGCGACTGAAAACGGCAAGGTCATCTGTTTAGCGGAAGACAGTTGGGACAAACAGGGAGGTATGGATGACCGTATAGAAGTGTATGGCACCGGCGGTGTTGCCTACGCTGATCTGTTCCGCGGAAACTCCTCCCTTATTTATAGTGAAAAAGGCTATGATTATGCTAGCGAAAAAGCTGGGGATACCAAAGGCTGGACCTTCCCAATCTTTGAAGAAGCATTTAATCAGGGATATCCGCAGGAACTCCTTCATTTTGTTAATTGTGTCCGCAATGATTCAGAACCAGTAGTGACAGGAGAAGACGGGAAAGCCGTACTTGAGCTAATCTATGCTGCTTATGAATCTGCTCATACAGGTAGAAAGATTAGCCTGCCATTTTCTGCAAAGGTAACTAAGCCCAGTGACCTTTGGTGATAGGTATTCGGCCTAGAAATTTTACATATGACTCTATATTTGCAAATATACTTTGTTATATAAGTGCTTTTTAAACATCAGGAACTATGCTGTTGCATAAACATTTAATATTTATGAGTTGGTCACATTTTCATATAAATAATCATAAAGAAACCCTTCCTGTAATCTATTTGGAAGGGTTTCTTCAATTATACATGCAGATTTTTTTATAAATATTTAGCCTAACATACCAACCCCCAGTGTAATATAATAAACTCTGTAATATGGTTATATCAACACGGTACATGGGTACCGTGGCCGTTATCATCATACGGTTCTAATTCATGGTTGATAAAATCCTCAAAGGCAACTACCCGGCTTTCGCCTTCCACGAAGTCCTTATGTAGGGTAATCCCTGTGTCTATAATGGCAACACCGATACCTCTACCAAGATATCCGTGTTCATGAGCCCATTTACTTTCGATAATTTCTCCAGCCCTGTTCATTTGGGCTGTTATGTGCGTGTCCATTTCCACACTGATTAGCCCATCCATTGATTTGATATCCTCCAGCTGTGCTTCCTCTACTTCAATTACATAAGCATCAATCATTGGAAGTTTATATTTTATATGCCCCAGATTTTCAATGGTCTGCCGTCTTTTTTCATATTCCATGCAATGCACGATAACCTGGATTTTATTTTGCCTGCCCATACGAAAGCTCCATCATCTTTTGTATTATCCTATTCCGACAGCTTTGCCAATATACTAGTCAAACAGCGACAAACGGCAAGCCCCGTCGTTATTTAATAATAGGGAGTCGAACCATATTCGACTCCCTAAAAATATATTTTCTTAATCTTTGATTTTATGTACATTTATTGATTTTCCGATATTCGGAGGGCGTGTAAGATACCCGTTTCTTAAAAGCTTTACTAAAATAGCTGATATCACTAAAGCCCGTCCTATCGCAGATCTCCTCCACCGGGAGCTCGGTATCCCTTAGTAACGTAGACGCCATATTCAAACGTAGTTGATTCAAATAACGGTTAACGGACTGTCCAGTATACTTTTTAAAGTCAATAAGTAATGTAGTTCTGTTTGTATGAAATTCCTCTACAAGTTTATCAATCGTTATCTTTTGATTATAGCAGGATTGAAGATAATAGATTACGTCAACAGCAAGTCTGGAAAAGTCATTATAGTATTGAATACTGGAGATTGGTTCCTCATTTTCCTCTTGGCGAGCTAAACTAAATAATATCTCAAACAGATAAGAACGGCTCCTACAAGGCCATGAAACGTTATCTTGTTTGGTAAGAAGGTCTTTTAATTGTTGCATTTTATGTTCAATTATGGTTGAATCCACCGTACGTAGCGGCAAAAGTTTCATATTTAGCTCTGAGGAATGTTTGAACTGTAATAAATAAAAATTATCTTGTAACTCCGTTGGTGATAACACACCATTTGGATCATTAATGGTTATAAAATTAAACTTAACATTTATCACTATCGGCCTGAATACAAGTATCAATACTTCCTCTTCCGGAATCTCACAGAATTCTAAGAGATCAAGTTCATTCAAGCATAAGGCATAACACCCTGTCAATACGAATTCCTTACCGTTTATTCGGAAATGGTAGGTTCCGGATTTGAAATAAATTATTTTATAATATTCCGCTGCTTCGTCACTTTTCAAGATCGTTAGCTTATCTGTTACCGATAGCGGGAAAATAAAATCTTTATAATAATTAAAGCTAACCGTATCATACATCATAAAAAGACACCTACCATCTATTCTAATATTTAGCAATATTATAATAGATTAAAGGTGTCTTGTAAATGATTAGTAATATAAATCACATTTTTTGTAATAATATCACAAGTATAGCATTACTTACTAGCGATAATTATGTGTATTCAGAATGCGATAAACATTCATAGTATCTTCTGGCAGATCTTCTTTTGAAATCTCCATGATGTTTTCAAATTCAGTAACAGCTCCATAACGAGTTTCCAGTTCTGCTAAACCAGCATCTGTATAATGTGTCGGAATAATAATTTTAGGGTTTAACTGCTCAATCAGATTAAATCCTTTTTCATTTTCAAGTGTCATAGCGGAGTAGCTATTCTCAAATTGAGTAAATGCAATATCAATCTCGCCAAGATCAGCTAACTGTTCCTCAGTAAGAACTGTCTGACCGCAATCGCCCATATGCACAATACGAAGCCCATCAACTTCAAAAACAATAAAAACGTTACTATTTGTTAAAATATCATCGCTGTAATGTGAAGATGCTATACTGTGGATTTTAAAGTCCTCGGTAGTTAATTTTGCTACTTCAAATAATAGCTTCTGACAGTCATAGGATTTAGTAAATGCATTATCTACATGGTCAGGATGAGCATGGGTACACGCAATTGCAACCGGATTAATATCTGCCATCTCTTTTTTTGGCATCGCAGTTGGATCAACAACAGCTATCTCTCCATTGATAGAAGTAATCAAATAAGAATTATATGGATATGGTAAGCTTTGTGTTACCGTTTGTATCGTCACTTTTCCTGAATCGTTCGTGGTTAACGGCAATACCAATACGGGTGCCTCTGTTGGTACAGCTGTTGGTTCTACAACAGTTTCCTCTGTTTTAACATCTTCCGTTGTCGTTTCAGCTACATCTTCCATTTTTTCCTCATTAGCAGTATCTGCATCTGATACAACAGCACCGCTATCTCCCTTCCCTGCACATCCCTGCATCATAACAGCAAACACTAAAATCATAATAAGTACATATTTTTTCATTATACCCTCCTCAAGGTTTTGTTCATGCCAAGTGAATTCATGACAAGTAAATGTGTTTATTCCTTCACTTGTAAACCAATTAATTTATTTTTTTTATTCACGTTTTTTATGATAACATAGAGGGTTTTGAAATCCTATGCAAAATATACAATATAATTTGTGTTTTTATCATTCCAATTATGATTTGAGAGAAAACAACGACAAGTGGCAAACCCCTTGTCGTTGTTAATGAGATTGCCTGCAATGGCAGCCACCTCATTAAAAAAGTGAATTAGCAAGCTAATTCACTTTTCATTAATTAAAATACAACAGTTAATAACATTTTAAATTGTTCTTCTCCAAATACTGCATGAGGTACATCGCTTGGCATGATTAGCGTTTCCCCTTTGTTTAAGAGAAACACCTCTTCTCCTACTGTAAATTTTCCGGTACCATCTAGGACAGTAACCATCGCATCTCCATCCGATGAGTGGGAGCTGATTTCTTCTCCCTTGTCAAAAGAAAACAAGGTTAAGCTAACATTTTTGTTCTGCGCCAGAGTCTTACTGACTACCTGTCCTTTTTGATAAGTTAATTCCTCTTCTAACTTAATAATTTTTGATTTCTCCACATTTTTTAATTTATTTTTCTGTAATTCTTCCATTATAATTCTCCTTTCACATTCCTGCTAGTAAACAAAATAAACATTCTCGGTAATTATTATTTTTTATATCTATAATAATATACTAATATTTTCTTTTTATATGTAGCTATAGCTACAATGTAAAAATAAAACAACCTGAATTGAACTTCCAATTCATCTGTTTTATAATTTCTGCCTTCAAAACTACAATAAAATCTATTATTATTTTAGAAAATAGGAAATCAGTCAAGCTAACCTTCATATGATACATTGTAATTAATATTAGGAGGAACTATAATGAGTGATTTAGCAGCAACACATTGCGACAACGGCATGAGAAGTGATAATAATGATTGTGGATCAGGACTTCTGATCATCATCTTATTATTAAGCTGCTGCGGTGGCAACAATGGCGGTAGTGGTCTCTTAGGTGGTGGTGGAGGATGTTTTGGTGGCAACAGCGAAGGCGGCTGTGGTAGTATTATCTGGATTATCCTCATTCTCTGTCTCTGTGGCGGTGGGAACGGCCTCTTCTAGAAGTCGTTTGACAATGCAAAATTTACTTTCCTTAAGCAAGAAACTTTCTAAAGAAAGCAACTTTCTTAAGAAGGTAGAAAAAAAGCTGCGATTAACGCAGCTTTTTTTTATTAATGAGTTGGCTGCTATTGCGGACAATCTCATTCATTACCAATTCATCTTGTATGATCATTTTGACCCGGATGTATACATCTTATTACCTTTTTTCTGTTTTTTTAACCGTTCAAAACATTCCCTATCTATTTCATAAATTGTATTATCCTCAATAATTAAATCATTATCTCTCTCTTTTATCTTTTTATCAGTTTCGATTTTATTAGCATCGTCACTTAAGGTACTACCTCGTTTTTCATATTGGAATCCGGAGAAATCTCCAGAACGATAGACCGAACCTCCCATAATAAGCCTCATAATTTTATTGTTATTTTAATATATGATTTTTTTTGTTATTTGACCTCAAAATGATTGAAACTGTCGGTTATTTCCTATATACTATGGATAAACAAGCGTAAAAATATTATTGTATTTGAGTGATTAATGTCTTTTAATAATTATATGAATGCCCGCCTAGGCGTGCATATGGAGGTTAGTATGTCTGGATCCATATATGGGACAATCTTTAAAATATCAACCTGGGGAGAATCCCATGGAGATGGAATTGGAGTTATAGTGGATGGATGTCCTGCAGGGCTCTTAATAGATGATGAATACATTCAAATTTATTTAGACCGGAGAAAGCCAGGACAGACTAAATATTCAACACCGCGCAAGGAAGACGATAAGGTCAGGATTCTTTCCGGTGTTTTTGAAGGCCGCACCACTGGTACCCCTATTTCACTAATTGTAAATAATGAAAACCAACGTTCCACAGATTACTCAAAAATTGCTTCCTACTACCGACCGGGGCACGCAGATTATACCTTTGATCAAAAATATAACTTTCATGATTACCGGGGCGGTGGACGTTCGTCAGGACGTGAAACCATTGGTAGAGTTGCTGCCGGAGCTATCGCAGGTGCGATACTGAAGGAACTGGGCATTAAGGTCCATACTTACACAAAATCCATTGGTCCTGTCTGCATTGACTTTGAAAAATCTTTGCTGGAAAATACTACCATAAGTCCACTTTCCATGCCTGATTTGGAGGCTTCAAAGCAGGCGGAGGATTATTTATTGAAACAGATGAACGATCATAATTCCGTAGGTGGGGTTATTGAATGTATCGTTAAAGGAATACCTGCTGGAATTGGAGAGCCTGTTTTTGATAAATTGGATGCTTCCCTTGCCAAAGCTGTAATGTCCATAGGTGCTGTTAAGGGAGTGGAAATCGGTGACGGTTTCGAAGTTGCAGGCCATACAGGAGCTGAAAATAACGACGCTTACTACTATGGGGAAGGTCAAAACGTTACAAAAAAAAGTAACCATGCAGGCGGAATTTTAGGTGGCATCAGTGACGGCTCCGAAATCATACTACGGGCTGCTATTAAGCCTACTCCCTCGATATCCAGACCTCAGAACACGGTTAATAAGGATAATGAAAATATTGAAATCCAAATTCTAGGCCGCCATGATCCGGTGATTGTTCCCCGGGCAGTAGTGGTTGTAGAATCCATGGTTGCAATCACGCTTGTGGATTATCTCTTTATTGGTATGACTTCCAAAATGGACAGGATCAGGGATTTCTATAATAAGTAATATAAAAACGACTAAAACAGGGTGCAAAAGTACCCTGTTTATCTGTAATATCCCTTCTAAAGAGGATGAGATGTATTGCAACTCGATGTATGTCTAAAACACTTTCAAACTTTCTTCTGAAATTATCCCTAATTATTCATCCTTCCTTTTCCTATGTACAATAGCTCAATTTTATAAATAACAATAGCTCAATTTTATAAATAATGATTGACAAGTTAGGTAATATTAGTATAATTTAATTGTTGCTTGTTTAGCGTAACTAAACTCAAAGTTTATTGTTAGTAAGATTTTGAAAGGAAGTATCCGCATGAATATCGGATTTAAGATCAAGGAATTGCGTATTCAAAAGAGTCTGACACAGGAGGAACTAGCTGACAGGGCAGAGTTATCCAAAGGCTTTATTTCACAGTTGGAACGAGATTTAACTTCCCCCTCCATCGCCACCTTGGTTGATATTCTTCAGTGCCTTGGGACAAATCTTGAGGAGTTTTTCAGCGGTACCACTGCGGAACAGGTTGTATTTAAAAAATCCGATTATTTTGAAAAATATGATTCAGAATTAAAAAATGAAGTGAAATGGATCATTCCCAATGCACAAAAAAATATTATGGAGCCTATTTTATTAACTCTTGATATCGGTGGCTCTACTTATCCTGATAACCCACATGAGGGTGAAGAATTCGGTTATGTTTTAAACGGCAGTATTGCTCTTCATATCGGAAACAGAATTTTCAAGGTAAAAAAGGGTGAATCCTTTTATTTTACCGCCAATAAGCAGCATTACATTGCGGCTTCCGAAAAAACAGGAGCTGTTCTTTTATGGGTTTCCACCCCACCGAGCTTTTAGATAAAGTACACTACTTCTCTTTTGTAAGGAGGAATCAACATGACGAATAACAAAATAATTGATTTGGTAAACATATCAAAATCCTTTAATGATACTGTCGTATTGGATGAGATGAACCTATATATACGTGAAAATGAATTTTTAACGCTTCTTGGTCCTTCCGGCTGCGGGAAAACAACAACCCTTCGAATAATCGGCGGATTTGAAAATCCCGACAAAGGGCAGGTTATATTTGAGGGCACTAATATTACAAAGATTCCACCGAACGAAAGACAGCTTAATACTGTATTCCAAAAATATGCCCTCTTCAACCATATGACTGTCGCTGAAAATATTGCATTTGGACTAAAAATAAAAAGAAAAAGCAAAGCCTATATTGATGATAAGATTAAGTATGCACTAAAGCTTGTTAATCTGGACGGCTTTGAGATGCGCACACCTGATTCTTTAAGCGGTGGTCAGCAGCAAAGGATTGCAATTGCAAGAGCAATCGTAAATGAACCTAAGGTACTCCTTCTAGATGAACCCCTTGGCGCGCTAGATTTAAAGCTTCGCCAGGATATGCAGTATGAATTAATCCGGCTGAAGAATGAATTAGGCATCACCTTTGTCTATGTAACTCATGATCAGGAAGAAGCTCTGACGATGTCAGATACCATCGTAGTCATGAATCAAGGATACATTCAGCAAATCGGCACTCCGGAGCACATTTATAATGAACCGGAAAATGCTTTTGTAGCTGATTTTATTGGTGACAGTAATATTATTGCTTCCACTATGGTGGAAGATCGATTAGTGAATATCCTTGGTAACAATTTCCCCTGTGTGGATATTGGATTTGGTAGAAATAAGCCTGTGGATGTTGTGATCCGCCCGGAGGATATTAATCTTGTTAAGCCAGAAAACGGAATTATCACCGGAACAGTCACTTCTCTCCTATTTAAAGGTGTGCATTACGAAATGGATGTTATGTCAA
>Ga0123338_10001588_pt1 | contig 21929 bp, 20 predicted proteins | sample grotaG_FD_89793 | JGI IMG/M metagenome (GOLD analysis project Ga0123338, IMG submission 89793) | Glacier valley bacterial and archeal communities from Borup Fiord, Nunavut, Canada, to study Microbial Dark Matter (Phase II) -... | ecosystem: Environmental > Aquatic > Freshwater > Ice > Glacier ...
ATCTGCACCTCGAGCGCGGCGTCCCAGTCGGCGTCGGATTTGAGTGGGCGCACCTCGGCTTCCAGGTTCGTGCGCTCCGGTGCGTGGGTCTGCGTGGCGGTGAGGACCACACTGCGCTCGAGGGTGAACCCAGCGTCCAAAAAAGGCTGGCTCACTCCCGTTTCACCCCCGGTGCCGTCCACGCCCAAAGCAACGTGTTTGGCCTCGGGAAAGTGCTCGCGGAAAAGCGCGTTCCAGCGCTCGAAATCGCCCTCCTGTGGGGGACGCGCAAACAGCAAGAAATTGCCCCAGTAGTAAGTGGGGTTGGAAGGGGTGCGAATTCGCACATATTCGCCGAAATCAGTCACTTCGCCGTTCCAGCGGGCAAACATCAGGTCGGTGCGGTAGCCCAGAGAGTGAAGGTCCATGTTCTGATTCTAAAGCGTTTTTCACTACCATTGCGCCACCTACACTTCGTTTCGGCTGGCTCCATTCTCGCGAAAAACGCCTTCCTGTTGCCACTCCTTTTAGTCGGGAAGTATTTCGCCCCTGCGGGGTACTTCCGCAAAATGCTTTAGACGCTGCTCCCGAATGCTGCACTTGGTGTATACTGCGCCGTTACGGTCAAACCGCAAAGCATGTCGAAATGCAAGCAGGCCGAAACGTAAAGCAGGCCCCCCGCCAGAACGGGACGAAGAGGCCAGAGGATTTTGAGATGACAGACCAGCCCCACACCCAGCCCGACACATCTGCGCCCGAAGCACTAAAACCCATCATTGACGCCCTGAACGAAGGCGAGATGGACGAAGACCTCCAGGCTGACGCCGCCGAAAGAGGCAGTGAGGCACACGAACCCACCGAGCAAGAAGAGCGGGACGCAGAACTCGAGGAGATGAGGCTCGAGGGTAGAGTGGACGAAGACGAGAACATCGAAGAGGATGACTCAGAAGACGACGAGCAGGAGGAAGCGGCGCTGCGTCTGTCCGTGCTGGGTCACGACGACGAGGATGAAGAAGGGGAAGGTGAGGACGAGTTCATCGACATTGAAGAACTGCTGGGCGCGCTGAGCGAACTCAGCGATAAAGTCGAGGCCCAGGGCAAAGAGATTGCCGCCCTGCGCCGTGAAATGCGCGAAATGAAGGGTGGAGCCGAGCGCGGTGGCTCGAGAGAGGGTGGCTTCAAGCCCCGCGAAGAGGGCAGCTTCCGGCCTCGAGAGGATAGGCCCCGCGAAGACCGACCCAGAGAAGACCGACCCCGCGAGGGTGGGTTCCGTCCTCGAGAAGACCGTCCTCGAGAGGGTGGTTTTCAGGGCCGCAGTGAGGGTGGCTTTAGGCCCCGCGAAGACCGACCCCGTGAAGGCGGATTCCGCCCTCGTGAAGGCGGCAGCAGTGACCGTCCCCGTGAGGATAGGCCCCGCGAAGACCGTCCTCGAGAAGGTGGTTTTCAGGGCCGCAGTGAGGGTGGCTTTAGGCCCCGCGAAGACCGACCCCGCGAAGGTGGGTTCCGTCCTCGAGAAGGTGGCAGCAGTGACCGACCCCGTGAAGGCGGGTTCCGACCCCGAGAAGGCGGCAGCAGTGACCGTCCTCGAGAAGGCGGGTTCCGACCCCGTGAAGGTGGCAGTGACCGCCCCGGAGGCTTTACGGGCCGTGGCGACAACGGTTTCCGTCCCGGTGGAGAGCGTCCCCGCGAAGGTGGCTTCAGGCCCAGTGGAGACCGACCCCGTGAAGGTGGATTCCGTCCCCGAGAAGGCGGCAGCAGTGACCGTCCTCGTGAGGATAGGCCCTCGAGAGAAGGCCGCAGCAGCACGGGTCCCAGCGCGTTTACGCCGCGTCCTCGCAAAGACCGAGGATATTAGGTTTCTGTAAATTGAGCTTGAAACCGCCTCGAGAGGGGCGGTTTTTTTGATGTGCTCTCCAGGGTAATAATTCTCGACAGTTTGTACTTGCGAGTTCAGACGAGCGTTCCAAATCGTCGTAATCTACGGCCCTCGAGCACGAATTCAAGTTGCTTAGGCCCCTACCCTCATGGATAAACCCAAATTCTTCCCCACCCACGGCCACCTGATGCTCTGTCAGAACACAAACTGCGTGCAGCGCGGCGCGGACCACTTACGCCGGGTGCTTGGTGCTGCCCTCGAGCGTGAACATCTGATGTATTACAAAACGGGGGGAACCCTGCGCTACACGGCTTCTGGCTGTCTGGGGGCTTGCTCGAGCGGCCCTATTTTAGCTTGCTACCACCAGAGGGAAGGTCAGCTCGAGCAGGCTTGGTATTACGGCGTAACCCTGCCCCTAGCGCTCGAGGTGGCACGGGCTGTTCAGAGCGGGGTAGATTTACCGCTCGAGCGCCGCTTTGATGGTGAGTAGACGACAAACGACAGAAATCTAATGTCTGAAATCTGGAATTTGATGTCTGAACTCTGCCGTCTGCGGTCTCCAAACCGCAACTTTTCTGAAAACGCCTTCACCTCGAGTTGTTGGTAAGTCAGACCGGGGTCAGCCGACCTTTTTACACTTTGGGTATGAAGAATTCTCGAGTGTTTTCAACCGTTGCGCTCACCGTGGCCTTGCTCGCTTCGACGGGTTTCGTGAATGCCCAGAGCGCCACTTCCTCCACCGATTGCGCCAGTGGTGCGTTTCTTCTTCCGCCTGCGCCTGAAGGCTTTGCCCAGGTCGCGGATGCCAGTAGCCGCTTTGGGTACAAACTGCTGCGCGAGGCGGCCCGAGTTGCACCTCGAGAGAACGTGTTTCTGTCGCCTATCAGCGCGTCTCAGGCGCTCGAGATGCTGTATCAGGGTGCCAGCGGTGAGACCCAAAAAGCCATGAGCAAGGCGCTTGCACTCGAGAATATCTCGCTCGAGACTTTGAACCGTGCCAATCCCTACGCGCTTTCCCTGCTGGGGGGCGACGCTTGCGTGGAGTTCAGCTCGGCCAACTCGCTGTGGGCCAAGCCGGGATTCTCCATTCTAGAAGGCTTTACCAACACCGCTCGAGCCATTTACGGGGCCGAGGTGAAAAGTGCGGATTTGGGTACGCTTGAGGGCGTCGGGCAGGTCAACGCCTGGGTCAGTGACAAGACGCGGGGCAAGATTGATAAATTGCTTGCCGCCCCCTCGCCCGACACCGATTTGCTGCTGCTCAACGCCACCTACTTCAAGGGCCTGTGGAGCAAACCCTTCAAGAAGGAGAACACTTTGAGCAAGCCCTTTTTTCTGCAAGACGGCTCGAGCAAAACGGTGCCGATGATGTCCCAGAAGCTCGAGAAGGTGGACTACGTGGAGACCTCGACCTTTGAAGGGGTGCGGCTGAGCTATAAATCGAGTGCGGGCCGCGCTTTCGTGACCGAACTCTACCTGCCCAAGAAGACCTCCTCGCTCTCGAACCTAGTCATTCGGGCCTCGAGTGGGGGACTGAACCGCCTGAGCTGGGAAAAAGGAAGTGGCACCCTCGAGCTACCGCGCTTCAAACTCGAAACCAAGACCGACCTCGAGCCGCTGCTGACCAAGTTGGGCATGGGCGTGGCCTTCAGCGACGCGGCCAGCTTTGGCAAACTCAGCCCGCAACCCACCCGCATTTCCGGGGCCTTTCAAAAAGCGGTGCTCGAGGTGAACGAGGAAGGCGCGGTGGCTGCTGCGGCTACAGGTGTGTTGATGCAAACCACTTCGATTGCCCTGCCGCCCAGACTGTTCAATCTGGTGCTCAACCGACCCTTCTTTATCACCATCCGCGAACAGAACACCAATATCCCGCTGTTTCTGGGGGCGGTTTATAATCCCTCGAGCTTGTAAGAGGTGGTAATGAGTAATGAATAGGTCGCTGAATTTGACGCTTGCTCTCTGCCGTATCGTGAATAAAAACGAAAAAGAAAGAAGAACGGCCCACTCGAGGGCGCTGTTCTTCTTTTCCTATTTGATTCGTAAAGCAAACAAAAAAGGTTCTCGAGATACTACTTCTCAAGGCTAATGCGTATTCAAAAGCCTCCTCGAGAGATTTATCACTGCTCGAGGGCCTTTTTTGCCCCCCGTTTGGGGTATTTTGATAGATTCTCGAGCTTTTCACAGGTGGGCTTGTCTGCGGACAAGCTCCCGGTCATGAGAATTCCGAACATTGTGACTTTAAAAATAATACTAATAAAAAAAACAGAGTAGTGTGTGGGTTGTCCGCTCTCGACCTCATAGCCTTTTCGCCCACCTCTGGAGAATTTATGCTCAAAATTGCTCCGATTATTGGCAGCACCCGCGCCGTCCGCTTTGCCGACAAACCCACCGCCTGGGTCAGCGATATCGCGTCACAGCGCACCGATGCTGAATTTGAAGTGCTGGACTTGCGCGACTATCCGATGCCGTTTTTCGATGAGGTTGCCTCGAATGCTTACGTACCCACCACCAACGAGGTCGCGGTGCGCTGGCAGCACAAGATTGCCGAGTTCGACGGTTACATCTTCATCACCGCCGAGTACAACCACGGCCCCACTGCGGTGCTCAAGAACGCGCTGGACTACGCCTATCCCGAGTGGGTTCGCAAGCCCGCCGCCTTCGTGGGCTACGGCTCGGTGGGCGCGGCAAGGGCGGTGGAGCAGTTGCGTCTGGTCACAGTCGAGCTTCAGATGGCCCCCATTCGCAACGCTGTGCATATCCAGGGAGCCGATTTTTATGGGGCGTGGCAACAGGGCGCGGCGCTCGAGGAGATGAGCCACCTCCAGCCCAACGTGCAGGGAATGCTCGACGATTTGGTGTGGTGGGCGAACGCGCTCAAGACCGCTCGAGCGGGTTAAAAACATTCTGGCTCGAGTTCTCTGAGCCGTAAAGATTCAAACTTGGGTTTTCCCGCTTCGTCCTGGCCTCGACTTCCGTCTCGAGGCTGTTTTACACTCAGGGAGTGCCTATGGAAATTGGAATTGACAGTTTTGCCGCCGTGGTCTCGGACCCCCAGACGGGAGTCACCCTCAGCGGCTCCGAGCGACTGGGCAACCTGCTCGAGGAGATTGAGCGGGCCGATGAGGTGGGGGTAGATTCGTTTGGGGTGGGTGAGCACCACCGCAAGGAATACCTCGATTCCGCGCCGACCCTCATTCTGGCGGCGGCAGCGGCCCGCACCGGGCGCATTCGCCTGACCAGCGCCGTGACCGTGCTCAGCGCCGACGACCCGGTGCGGGTGTTCCAGCAGTTTGCCACCCTCGACCTCATCTCGAAAGGTCGGGCCGAGATGGTCGTGGGGCGCGGCTCAAGCATCGAGGCGTACCCGCTGTTTGGCTACAAGCTCGAGGACTACGATTCTCTGTTTACCGAGAAACTCGAGTTGCTGCTCGAGCTGCGTAAAAACACCCATGTTCACTGGTCGGGTCGGCACCGCGCTCCACTCACGGGTCAGGGCGTTTATCCGCGTCCGCTCCAGGACCCACTACCCCTGTGGATTGGGGTAGGCGGAACCCCGGAATCGTTCGCTCGAGCGGGTTCGTTGGGGCTTCCCCTGATGGTCGCCATCATCGGCGGAGACTTTCGCCGCTTTCGTCCGCTCGTGGACCTCTACCGTGAAGCAGGCCGCCGCGCTGGACACGCCCCGGACCTTCTCAAGGTGGGAGTTCACGCCTTCGGGGGCCTGGGCGACACTGGACAACAGGCCAGGGACGCCTTTTATCCGGGGTACGCCCGCCTGGTCGAAACCATTGGCCGCGAGCGAGGCTGGACCCCGCCGAGTCGGGCGCAGTTCGACGCCTCCTGCACTCCAACCGGACCCTTCCTGATTGGAGGTCCAGAGGAAGTGGCCCAGAAAGTGCTCTACGTGAACGAGGTGCTGGGCGGCATTGCGCGCCTCAGCTTTCAGATGACCAACGTGCTGCTGCCGCACGCGGTGATGCTCCACGCCATCGAACTGCTCGGCGCTCGAGTGATTCCACTGGTGAGGGAGAAGTTGGCCGCTGCTGGGGTCTCGAGCCGTTGAGATGAAAGAGTCGTGTTGCAGCTCGAGGTTCTCCCATCCAAATCCTCGCAAACCCTGCCCCTCGAGCTTGTGTCACCATTGAAGCTGCGCCAACCCGCCACAATAGTCGGGTGAAGTACAAATCATTTTCAAATGGATGGACCCGTGGACTGGCGGGTGTGGCCTTGTTGGCCCCGCCGCTGCTGCTGGGGATAGGGCTGTGGGTCGGTTCAGAATTCTTTATGCGGGCCGTTCCGGTGGACCGCCCGTTCGGCCTCAAGGTGCTCGAGTACACGCCCGATTCCGTGACCCTGACCCGCTCGACGCTCAGCGCCCGACGAGGTGAATTTCGGCTCGAGTGGACTCAGGGCTACGGCCTGATAGGGGAGATTCTCGAGCTGACCGAGAAGTCCGTGACCCGGCGCTTTACTCCGGTGCTGGGACGGCTCGAGCGGGGACTCGCGGTTCGGGTGCGCCCCTACGCGCTCGAGGATAACCCGCTGCGGAGTTGCGGCCTGAGCTACAGCACGGTGCAGTTCTCGAGCGAACTGGGCACTCTTCCGGCGTGGTTTGTCCCGGCGGCATCCACGCCCGATACAAAGCCGACCACCTGGGCCATCCTGATTCACGGGCGCAGCGGTGGACCGCAGGAGTTCGTTCACGCCCTGCCCGCGCTACACGCAGCGGGTTTGCCCGCGCTGGCCCCCAGTTATCGCAACCACGGCCAAGCCCCACGCAGCCCCGACGGTCTGCACCACCACGGCCACCGCGAATGGAAGGATGTGCAATCCGCGCTCGAGTATGCCATCACACACGGGGCCAAAGACTTCATCCTGTACGGGGTTTCGATGGGCGGCGGCATGTGCCTGACCACCCTGCGCCGCTCAAAGTATGCGCCGCTGATTCGGGGATTGGTGCTGGACTGTCCGGCGCTGGACTGGAACGCGGTGCTCGAGATGCAGGCCGAGAGCTACAAGTTTTCCAAACGCACTGCCAGGGCCGTGGCCCGCGTCTCCGAGTGGCGCAGTGGCTGGGCGCTCGAGGAAATCAATCACACCGCAGACGCGGCGGCGCTGGGCGTGCCTACACTACTCATTCACGGCGATACCGATACGGTGGTTCCGGTGTCCTCGAGCGATACTTTTGCCAAACTGCACTCGAGCGAGGTAACGTATCTGCGGGTGACTGACGCCGACCACATCCAGGCGTGGAACGTGGACCGCGCAGCGTGTCAGGCAGCACTCGAGGGTTTGCTCGAGCGGGTTCTCGAGGGGGATTTGGGAGGGTGAGAGGGTGAAAAGGAGCGCCTCCGGCGGGTTTTTGGTTTTTAGTTCTTGGTCGGTTTGACTTCGGACACTCGAGGGCAGACCAACTAAGAACCAATTACTAACGACCCGCCGGAGGCGCAAAACTCGTCACTCATGGCGTCTAACTCAAATCATCCCTTCATACCGGTCCCGGTACACCACATACGCCACCCCCAAAGTCGTCAGCGTCGAAATCAGCGAACTCGAGCCGTAAGAAATTAGCGGCAGGGTGATTCCGGTGAGGGGCAGCAGTGAAAGGGCTGCGCCGATGTTCTCGAGGGCCTGAACTCCAATCTGGCCCATCACCCCGGCAAAGATGAGCTGGTCGCGCAGCAGGGGCGATTCTCCGGCCATGAAGGCCAGCCGCCAGAACAGCGCACCGAACAGGAGCAGCAGTGCGATGGACCCCACAAAACCTTGTTCCTCGGAATAGCTCGAGAAGATGAAATCGGTTTGCTCCTCGGGCAGAAAGTTGTTCTGGGTCTGGGTGCCCTGTTTGTAGCCCTTGCCCATCATGCCGCCCGACCCAATGGCGATGATGCTCTGATTGAGCTGATACCCCTGCCCCCTGGCGTCCTTGCTGGGGTCGAGAAAGATGGTCAGGCGCGTCTGCTGGTACGCTTTGAGACGCGGATAAACCACGGTGGGAAAGGCCACCCCCACCACCAGCAGGCCCAGCAAGAAGTGCCACAGCGGCATTCGCCATACCAGCATCATGCACACGATAATTCCGGCCAGCACGAACGCGCCGCCCAAATCCTCGCGGCCCACCAAAAGCAACGCGGGCAGCGTCAAAACAGCGATAGGCAGGTATGAACTTAGACCTCGATAGCCGCCGCGCAGGGTGCGGGCCAGCATCAGAATCAGCGCGAGTTTGAGAATCTCGAGCGGCTGAAACTGCACCGGACCCAGCACCAGCCAGTTTCTGGCCCCGTTGATGTCGCGTCCAATGACCAGGGTCAGCACCTGAAGGCCCAGTGCCACCCCGTAGAGCAGCGGCGCGAACTTGAACAGGCGCTCGCGGCCCAGCCACCACGCCAGACCCAGCGGAATGGAGGCCAGCCCGATACCCAGCATCTGACGCTGAAACTCACCGCTCGAGGCCACACTGCTCACCGCCACCAGGCCCAGCGCCAGCAGTGCCAGGGTCAGCACGGGTAAGGCTAAATCGAATTTGGCTCCCACGGGTGTTCAGGCTACTCGAGGGTGAGGGTAGGAGGGTGAGAGGTGAGCTTCGCTCGAGGGAGGGTAGGAGGGTAGGAGGGTAGGAGGGTAGGAGGGTAGGAGGGTAGGAGGGTAAGAAAAAGCGCCTTCGGCGCGGGTTTTTGGTTTTTGTTTCTTGGTCGGTTTGATGTGGACGTCCGAGAGCAAACCAACCAAAAACCAATGACTAACGACCCGCGAGATGGCCCGATAGGTGCCGCTTATCTCAAGACAGCCGGAGGCGCAAAACTCCCGATTCCCGATTCCCGATTCCCCACTCACTCGAGCGAAAACGTCACACCCGCGCCACCGAGCACCCACCCTCGCCTATTTCGGTTAAGGTATAGGCATGGACAGAATTCGCGCGAAAATCCGGGAACTTCTCGAGCTGGTCGCCGCTGAGCAGGATTGCTCGATTGGAATTGTGCTGGCCGAGGACGACGCCGACGGCGATACCGCCTACAGCTTTTTCATCAAGGGCTACCCCGAAGACGTGGCGGTGGGCGCGGACGGCCTCTCCGCCGTGGCCGAGGGCGAACAGCGCAAGCTCAACAACATCCTCGAGTCCCCGTTCATGCTCGAGGACGATGAGGACGACGACGAAGATTACGACGACGAGGACGAAGAAGACGAACCCCTGCGCGGCGTGAACTGACCCCTCCACACTCCCTTTTTGACCTGGGCTGCTCCAGGGCGCTCGAGGGTGAAGTTATAGAGATACAGGTAAACTCGCACCCTCGAGCCTGAATCCAACTGTGCCCAATCCTCCTCCCGACGGTACTCGGGAGGATTTTCATGGATGGCCTCGAGCCAATCAAGCCTGATGAGCGCGTGCTCGAGGTTTTCAAAGCTCAAAACCTCGCCGTATACCCGGCCCTTAGCGCGCACCAAACCAGGGTAGTGTTCCGGCTCGAGGTCGTAAAGCGCGTACCCATCTATGAAAGCAGGAACAACCTCGAGCAGACCGGACTCGAGGGCGTGGCGGTGGTTCTGTTCGCTGCTTTTGAGGGTTCCGTAGACGAAGACGGCGTTGGGCATGGGTTTTCGAAGTGTACAAGAAAGCGCCTCCGGCTGTCTTGAGCAAGACGGCACCTACTGGGCCTGCTCGCGGGTCGTTAGTTTTTGGTTCTTGGTCGGTTTGATGTGGACGTCCGAGAGCAAACCAACCAAATACCTAGAACCAAAAACCCGCCGGAGGCGCAAAACTTTGAACTCATCGCTTCCTACTCGAGTGTCACCAGATAATCGTACAAATCCGGCCCCCCGGTGTGAATCTCGAGTTCCAGCGCTGGAAAGGCCGCGTTCACGCTCGAGCGCAACTTCTCCACCGCTTCGTCGGTCACGTTGGGGCCGCTGAACACGGTGCAGATGTCCTGACCACTGAAGCTCTGCTTGAGCAGGCTCAGCACGCCGTCCTCGGCACTTTCGCCTGCGAAGGCCAGCTCGTCGTCGCGCAGGCCAATCACCTGGCCTTCTTTGATGTTGAACTGACCAATTTCCACGCTTCTCGAGGCGCGGGTCAGCTCGAGGGTGGTCACGCGCTTTGCGGCTTCCTCCATCTGCCCCACCAGTTCGCTCGAGTCCAGGTTGGGGTCGAAGCTTAGTGCGGCACCCAGGCCCTGCCCCAGCGTCTTGGTGCTCACCACAACGGCTTTACCATCCAGCAACTCGAGCGCTTTCTGCGCCGCCATCAGCACATTCTTGTTGTTGGGCAAGATGATGACCTTACCCGCCGAGACGCTGTTCACCGCGTCCACAATGTCCTGCACGCTGGGGTTCTGGGTCTGCCCACCCGAGACCACTCGAGCGCCCAGCTTCCTGAAAATTTTGACCAGACCATAACCGGAGGCTACCGCCACCAGCCCCGAGAGTGGGATGTACTCCTCGGCACGGGCCGAGCTGCCTGCCATGCTCAGAATTTCGGTGTGCTGCTCGCTCATGTCCTCGACTTTGGTGCGAATCATGCGCCCATGCCGCGCTACCGTGGCCAGCAGTTCGTCGGGTTCGTTGGTGTGGATGTGGCCCTTGACGAAGCCCTCCGCGCCCACCACCAGCAAGCTGTCGCCAAACGGAGCGACCAGCTCCCGGATGGCCTCAATGGGCAGCTTGGAATCCTCCATCAGGAACTCGGTGCAGTAGCCGAACTCCTCGTTCTCGAAGCCCGCCTGGGCGTAAGTTTCGATCACCGGGGCCGCAGGCAGCGGCGTGCCCTCGAGAAAGCCCATCAAACCCTCGAGCAGGGTCAGATAGCCCTGACCGCCACTGTCCACCACACCGGCCTGTTTGAGTACCGGCAATAGATTGGGGGTGTTCTCGAGCGCCACCCGTCCGCCCTCAATGGCGTCGCGCAGCAGCTCGAGCGGGTCGGTGTTGCGGCTTTTATGGGCCGCCTCTCCGATGCCCCGCGCCACCGTCAGGATGGTTCCTTCAACCGGTTTCATCACGGCGGCGTATCCGGCTTTGGAGGCTCGCTCGAGCGCTCGGGCCAGGGTGGGGCCGTCCACGCTGCTTCTCGAGCGGATTTCCTCGGAAAAGCCCTTGAGAAGCTGGCTCAAAATCACGCCGCTGTTGCCTCGAGCGCCCAGCAGCGCGCCGTAGGATATGGCCCTGGCCACACTTTCCATCTTGCCTTCTTCGCAGGTGTCGAGTTCGCGGCGCACGCTTTGCAGGGTGAGGTGCATGTTGGTTCCGGTGTCGCCGTCGGGCACCGGGTACACGTTGAGCGCGTTGATTTGCTCCTTGAACACCCCCAGCCAGTCGGTGGCGTAACGCAGTCCCGCCGCAATTTGCATACTCGTCAAGTTCGCGGAAGCCAAGCTCGAGGAAGTTTGGTCAGGCATGGCTGACCCCAACGGCGTGAACGGTGGTCTTGACCAGCTCGACGCCCGCCAGTGAACGGGTGGCGTGCTGCACCCGCTCGGTGATGTTTTGCGCCACGGTGGGAATGTTGACCCCGTAGGCCAGCACCACGTACAGGTCGGCAGAAAAAGCGCCCGAGTCCTTGTCCTTGCTCAAAGTCACGCCCTGGCTGCTCTCGGCGCGGCCCAGGGTCTTGAGGATGCCCTCGCGCAAATTGGCCGGGGCCATGCCGACGACACCGGGAACCTCGTGCGCGGCCAGTCCGATGAGCGACACCAGCGCCGACTCGGTGATGGTGATATTTCCTTTCATGGTGTTGCTCCTGTGTGCTCGAGAATGGGTTTCAAAAGGACCTGCTCGAGTTCCAGACTCTCGAGTGCGGTTAGAAAGCGTTCGTGCGTGACCCGATTATACCCGTGACGCTCGAGGGGGGAAGTGCAGGAAGTCATTGGGGAAGCGCGATGCGCTTTGCAAACGTCGAACGTCTGGGACGTCTTTGGCGTTCGACGTTTGACGTTTGCTTGTGCTCGAGGTAAACGTCAGAGACCTGCTATCCTTTCAAACAATGTCCCACACCGCCCGCCTCACCGTCACCTGCCCGGACGCCTTCGGCATCGTCGCTGCCGTGGCCAGTTTCCTGACCCAGCTCAACTGTAACATCACCCACGCTGACCAGCACTCGAGCGACCCCACGGGTGGCACCTTCTTTTTACGCATCCAGTTCGAGACCGAGTTAGCTCCCGAATTACTGCGGACCGCCTTTCATGAGGTGGCGCGGCGCTTCGATATGTCCTGGCGCATGTCCTTTGGCGAGCGGCAGCGCATGGCCATTTTGGTGAGCAAGTACGACCACTGTATGCTCGATTTGCTGTGGCGGCAGCGCAGCGGTGAACTCGAGGCCGACATCCCACTGGTTATCAGCAACCACACCGAACTCGAGGGCGACGTGGCCTTCTTCAACCTGCCCTTCGTGCATCTGCCCGTCACCCGCGACACCAAGCAGGCCCAGGAAGAGCAGGTTCACGAACTGCTGCTCGAGCACAGGGTAGATTTTATCGTGCTGGCGCGCTATATGCAGATTCTGTCGCCCTGGATTGTTTCACGGTGGCGGCATAAAATCATCAATATCCACCACTCGTTTCTGCCCGCGTTTATCGGGGCCAAGCCGTATCACTCGGCGCTCGAGCGGGGGGTCAAGCTCATCGGGGCCACCGCGCACTACGTCACCGACGATTTGGATGAAGGGCCAATTATCGAGCAGGACATCGTGCGGGTATCCCACAAGGACAGCATCGGGGATTTGGTGCGAATGGGCCGCGACATCGAGCGGCAGGTGCTTTCAAAGGCGGTGAAATGGCACCTCGAGGAGCGGATTGTGGTTTATGGGAATAAGACGGTGGTGTTTTAGCGATATTTTTTTGATTGTGGCTCGAGGGTAATCGCGGCTTTCGCCACTCTGCAAACGTCGAACGTCGAACGCCAAAAACAGTTCAGGCGTTCGACGTTTGCAATCTCGCAAGAGGTTCACAATCACGTTCTACCGCTTCCCCGTCTCCCAATACCCAATCCGCTTGGCGATATTCACAATATGGTCGCCCAGCCGCTCGAGCGAACGGGCCATGCGGTTGATTTTCAGGCTCGAGGACAGGCTGCGTGGGTCTTCCAAAATGCGGGTCAGGCTCGAGCGTTGCAGTTGCTCATAGAGTGAATCTATATCGTCGTCCATCTCACGCACCAGTTCGGCGGCTTCCAGGTCGCGCTCGGTGTAAGCGTAGCTCATGCGCTCGAGCATGTCAGCCAGTCGGCCCAGCATGGGCAGCACGTCGCCGCGCGCTGACGGTTTGAGGTCTCCAGCCAAGTCCTCGAGGTCGGCGGCGATGTGAACCGCGTAATCGCCCACCCTCTCGAGGTCGGTGAGGCTTTTGAGAATCAGCAGAAAGAAGCGCAAATCTTTGGCCAGTGGCTGGTGGCGGGCGATGGCGTTGAGACACGACGCCTCGAGTTCAATTTCCAGGCGGTCTACCTCGAGGTCCAGGGTTTTAATCTTTTGACGCAGCCCAAGCAAGGAGCCACTGGCCAGCCCAGAGCGAATTTTGCTGATTTGCTCGAGGGTCAGGCTCTGCATCCGCAGAAAATCAACCGAAATATCATGAATAGCGATGTCGAATACTTCACGCATAATTTAAACCTTGTCACCAGAAAAACGGGCGGACTGCTTCGCTGTGACTCGAGATTACTCCAAAAGGCGCGTGAGTAAAAACAAATAAAACCAAAGCAGAAGAGAGAGGGTCGTGAACGGACGGACAAGCGGAAAAGTTCCGCTTCACAGTTGCAAAATGTAGACTCGAGGTGTCAGACCCCGGTCAGGGATGGTTTAGCGCTTTACACCCTGTCCACTAGCCTGGAGTTCACTTCTGCACTCACCCCTGCGCTCGAGCCAGCCGAATTTTGAACACCGTGCCGCACTGCACGCCATTTTCAGCCCACAGCTCGCCGCCCTGCGCCCGAATCAGCGCCCTTGCAATGGCCAGCCCCAGCCCCGAGTTGGCTTTTTCCGCCTGTGGTCCGCTTAAGTCCGTGTCTTGCGGGTGAGTGCGTCCTCTCGAGGCATCTCCCCGGTAAAAGCGCTCGAAAATCTGCTCGAGCACCTCGGGCCTGAGTCCGGGGCCGCTGTCCCGTACCCAGATTAAAGCGTGGTCGTCCTCTAGCCTGGACCCCAGCTCGAGCGTGGGACTGGTGCCCGTAGACGCGTACTGCACGGCGTTGTCGAGCAAATTATAGAGCACCTGATTTAGCCTGTCCGGGTCGGCCCTCACCCAGAGTTCACTCGAGGAGTTCAACTCAAAATTCATACCCACACGCTCGGCTCGAGGGAGAAAGGCCGTGTGCAGGCGGCTTAGGAAATCCTTCAGCTCGAGGGGGCGCAGGTTCAGCGAAAGTGCCCCGCCGTCGGCCTGCGACAGGGTGTTGAGGTCGCTCACCAATCGGGCCAGATGCAGTACCTCGCCATGTAGCCGCCCCAGCCCCGCCGGGTCGGGCGCGGTAACACCGTCTTGCATAGCCTCGAGTTCGGCCCGCATGACCGCTAACGGGGTTCTGAGGTCGTGGGCCACATCGGCCACCAGGGTACGCCGCCACGCTTCCTGCTTCTCCAGGCCGGAAACCAGATTGTTGAAGGACAGCGTGAGGTCCCGAATCTCGTCGTTCGCTCGAGGCAAGGGCAGTTGAATTCCGCGTTCCCCGCTCGAGAGCCGCTGCGCCGCGTCTGCTAAGCGGGAAAGTGGTGCGGTGATGCGTCGGGTCATCAGCGCGGCCACCAAGGAGGCCAATGCACCAGAAATCAGTGCAGCAAACAGGCTGCTGCGGCCTACGCTGCCGCCCCACACCTTGAAAGACAGCCCGCTCGAGCGTTCTCCATCGGGGTTTTGAGGTATGTCGGCAAACGGTCCGCTCTCGAGTTGACAGGCAGCGGGGCGCGCACTCGGTTCGAGGGCCAGACAGCGCTGCATCTGCTGCTGTACCTGCCGCACCGCCTGAAGCGTGCCGAAACTGGTCAGGAAGACTGCAAAAATCGCCACCAGGGTAAAAGCCCCGTTGAGCCGCCGCCGCAGTCCCCGATGCCGATGCCGATGTCCATGCCGCCAGCGCTTACGGCCCTCGAGCCAGTGGGACCTCGAGCGTTCCCGCCAACGTTTTCGCTCTTCTGTCCAGTCTGGTTTCATGGGTCTCCGCGTGCCTTGGGGTGGGTTTTGAGTGGTGAGTTTAGAGTGGTGGGTTTTGCGCCTCCGGCGAGTTTTTAGTCATTGGTTCTTGGTCGGTTTGATTCAGGGCGCTCGAGAGCAGACCAACCAAAAACCAAAAACCAATGACCCGCCGGAGGCGCTCTTTTTCACCCTCTCACCCTCCAACCCTCTTATCCTCCAACCCTAGAGCTTCACCCTCGCAAACGATACCCCACCCCCCGCACCGTCTCGAGCATCTCGCCGCAGCCTTTCATCTTGCGCCGCAGGTTCTTGATGTGCGCGTCCACCGTGCGCTCATCGGCTTCGGACGCCCCGCTCGAGCCGACCAGCAACTCGGAGCGCATCCTAACCCGGCCCGGTTCTTTGACCAGCATCTCGAGCAATCTCAATTCGGCGGCGGTCAGCTCGAGCGCAATCCCATCGCAGCGGGCCTCGAAGGCGCTCATATCCAGCTCGAGACCCCCTGCTTTATACAGGGTGTTCACCACCCGCGCGCCCTGGGTGCGCCGCAGCACGGCTTTGACTCGAGCGACCACCTCACGCGGGCTGTAGGGTTTGACCACGTAATCGTCGGCCCCTATGCCTAAACCGACCAAGCGGTCCACCTCCTCGTCGCGGGCCGTGAGCATGATGATGGGGATTTCCGACTCGGCCCGGATGCGCCGCGCCACCTCGAGACCGTCCATTCCCGGCAACATGATATCGAGCAAAACCAGCGCTGGACGCGCCGCTCGCCACAGCTCGAGCGCCCGCAGACCGTTTGCAGCCCTTTCGATAAAGTAGCCCTCGCGCTTTAAATACTGCTCGAGGATGTCGGCTAGGCGCGGTTCGTCCTCGACGATGAGCAGGGTTTCAGGCATGGGTTCAGGGTAGCTCATGTGGGTGGTGGGGAATCGGGAATCGGGAATCGGGAATGGGTCGTAGGGGCGACTGGCCAGTCGCCCCTACAAAAGTCTGGTTGATTTGGTTAGCCCTGACCCATCAGGCCCCGGCGGATGGTCTCGAACTCCTCGAAGCGAATTTCACCCTTGGCAAAGCGTTCGCGGGCAATCTCGAGCGCGCGGTCCTTGCCGCCTCTCTCGCCCACAAAGGCTTCCCACCATTCGCGGCGCTCACCCATGTCTGGCTTACCCATGTCGGGTCTGCCCATGTCCGGTCTGCTCGAACTGCTCGAGCTGCTCGAGGGTCTATCCTTGTCGAAATTCTCCGGTGCTTTGGCTTCCTGTGCTTGAGGTTCGTTGGAGTTTGCTCGAGAATCTGACCCATTTTGCGAGTTCCAGTTGCCGCGCTCCCAGTTATCCCGGCCCCACTTGCTGTGTCCCCAGTTTCCTCGAGCGCCGCCTCCACGCATGAACCTGCGGCGCATCCGGCGCAGGAAGATGGCCGCTCCCAAAATGAACAGCAGCGGGAAGAGGAAGAATCCCCCGAATCCAAAGTGGTGCTCCTCGCGGTATGCGGGGTAGGCGTAGGGCGCAGGTGCGTAGACCTGCCCGGTCATGGTGACGGGGGCGGCGACGGGAGCGACGGCGGTACTCGCGGGGTTGTTGATGATGACGTCCATAACTTTATTCTCCTTGTGGCTCGAGACGGGCGGATTGTGTTGCTCTCTTGGCCTGAAGATAAAGTAGTCCTGAACGTATGAAATCGGCGGGAAGGGAATGTGAATGGGCTGTGAATGGAAAGGGTTTGAGCGCTCGAGCCAACGATTAAGGGCAACCACAAGGGATTGCCCCTACCAAAAATGGGTTGTAGGGGTAGCCCTCGTGGCTACCCGTTCCCGGCCATGCGAAAATCACAACTCGAGAATCCCCGCTACTTTTCAAACTCGAGTCAAATTGGCCAGTTTCACCAGCAGCGTTTTAGACCCCGCTGTTTCAAAGGCCACCACCACAGACTGTTTTTCTCCGATGCCCATCACCGCCAGCACCGTTCCCAGGCCAAATTTGGGGTGGCTGACCTTCTCGCCGCCCTTGTACTCGCCCTCGAGCGGGATTTTCTCCTTTTCAGGCGCTCGAGTGGGAGCCGTCAGTTTGTAATCGCGCCAGCTTCCCCGGCTCGAGCGCCCCACTTCGCGCCCATACGGGTCCACAGTCACAAAACCATCACCCAGTTCACCCAGAAAGCGCGAATCCTCGCTCGAGTTGGTTTTGCCGTACTGCATCCGGTTTTCAGCGTTGGTCAGGGTCAGGCGCTCCATAGCGCGGGTGATGCCCACGTAAAAGAGTCTGCGCTCCTCTTCGATACCCCCGGCCTCGGTGAGGCTGCCCGCACTCGGCAGCAGCCCTTCTTCCACCCCCACGATGAACACTTCGGGAAACTCGAGACCTTTGGCGTTGTGCAGGGTCATCAGGGTCACGGCGTCCTCGGGCACGCCACCGTTTTCGCGCCGAGTTTTGCCGTCGTCCACGCTCGAGAGCAGCGCTGCGTCGTCCAGAAATTCGGCGATGTCCGCGCCCTCGTGCTCGGCAGTCCACTCCTCGAGCGCCACTAAAAGCTCGTCGAGGTTCTCGAGCCGAATCTTGCCCTCCTGACCTTCTTTGACCAGCATCTCGAGGTAGCCACTGCCGTCTAGCATGAGTTTCATGGCCTGATGCGGCGCGTAGAGTTCGGCAGCCTCGCGGAAACTCTGCATCTGCTCGTAAAACTCTTGCGCTTTCTGGGGACCGCGCTCGAGCACCTCGTCGGCGTGCGAAAACGCCTCGAGCAGCGGTATTTTGTGCTTGCGGGCGTACTCGCCCAGCTTGCTCAGCGCGGTGTCCCCGATGCCGCGCTTGGGTCGCCCCACGATGCGGCGCAGCGCGATGTCGTCCCTGGGGTTGAGCGCCAGCCGCACGTACGAAAGCGCGTCTTTAATCTCACGGCGGTCATAAAAGCCCACCCCGCCCACGATGCGGGCCGCAATGCCGCCGCGCCGCAAGCTTTCCTCGAGCACTCGAGATTGGGCGTTGGTGCGGTACAAAATGGCCATCTTCGAGAAGGGCAACCCCTTGCTGTGCGCCTCGGTGATGCGGCCCGCCACGAAGTCGGCCTCGGCGCGGTGGTCGGTGGCCCGGTTGAACTGCACGTCCGCGCCGTCGGGTTTGACCGCGCGCAGCACCTTGTCCAGCCGCTCTTTATTGTGAACAATCAGTTTGTTGGCCAGCTCGAGCACCTTGGCCGTGCTGCGGTAATTGTGCTCGAGGCGGTACACTTTGGCGTCCGGGTAATCCTCTTGAAACTCGAGGATGTTCTGGATGTCCGCGCCTCGAAACTTGTAGATGCTGTTGTGAACCAGCATTCCCCCCGCCAGGTAGGTATGGGTGGGTTCCACTTCCAAATCAAACACTGGGCCACTGTAGTCAAACTGCTCCACCAGATTAATTTCGGCTTCCTCAAGCTTGCCGCCTCGCTCAACAAGCACGGTCATGCCCTCACTGAGGTGCGAAAGCGGCATAAAGCTGTAAATTTTGCCCCCAATCTGAGCGCGGCGCTGAATTTCCATTTCTCCGGCCCTGGCAATTTGATGGGTCAGCTCGAGCGCTTCACGGTAGTTTTTACGCATCGTCTCGATGCGGTGTCCAGCTTTTCCAACACCGTTTGTTCGCACCGGAAGCCCCTGCGCTTTCAGTCGCTCGGTGATTTCAGCCCGGTTGGAGCACCACTGGACGCGGTGATAGCCCACACCCGACAGGTTGCGCCCATCTTGATACATCACCAGATTGACGCTCTGCCTGCGCGCTCCGTTTTGAGGGCGGTGATGCGGAAAATCCGGGTGCAGCCACAGGTCAGTCATCAAACGCCCCGCTGCCGATTCGGTGTCGAGTTCGCGGTACAGCCGCTCGAGCCAGGGGTCGTCCATAGTCAGGTTGCGCCCTACCCCGTGAAAAAGGACCGTGGGCAGACCATATTTGGCCGAATAGAAATTCTCAAAATAGAGCGCTTCAGCCAGGCTCGAGCACACTTTGAGCACCCACAGCTTGTCGCCGTGCTCCTGATTAAGCCTTACTTTGAAGCCGTGCTCCTCGAGACCTGCATCGTTTGAGCGCAGACTCTTGGTCATGCCCACCCGGTAGCCCCGGTCTGAGCGGTACATCAGATAAACGTAATACCGACCCGCTCGAGGCTCAGTACGGGCCAAAACCAGGTGGTGCGGTGTGCCGCGCAAAGTTCGGCCTCCAGCCTGCACGCTCCACATCGGCCCGGTAAAATGGCCGCGTTTGACGAAGCTGACTTTTCCCAGCATCGGCTCGAGCTTGCCCCCCGTGCCGTACACTTCCATGCCCTCTTTGACCTGCTCTATGGGAATACAGCCCTTTGCAGTACGAATCAGAGTTTCGGGTGGCAGGCACTGGTCGGGGTCGCCAATGACCACCAGATTCTTCTCCCTGGCCGCCAGCAGACGCGCAAATTCGTACTGGGCCTTGTTGGTGTCCTGGTACTCGTCAATCATGATGAACCTCGAGCGCCGCTGAATTCGCTCGAGCACATCTGGAACCTCACGAAACAGCCGCACCGTCTCGACCAGCAAATCGCTGAAATCGATGGCGTTGGCGGCCCGCAGGCGACTCTGATAGCGACGGTAGCCTTCCACCGCTGCTTCTCGAGGCAGACCTGCTACCCGGTACTCGGCGTTGCGGGCCAACTCGTCGGGTCCCCACAGCGCGCTCTTGGCCTTGTCGATAATGGAGCGCAAGTAGCGCGGGTTCACGTCCGGCCCCACGCCCACCAATCCTCCCATAATCTCTTTGAGCAAATCGAGCTGGTCGTCGTCGTCGTAGATTAAAAAACCGCGCTCGAGGCCGATTTGTTCGCCGTAAGCCCGCAAAATCCGCACCCCCGCCGAGTGAAAGGTGCTCATCCACAGCTCGTCTGCGCCGCGCACTAAGTGACTGGCCCGTTCACGCATCTCGCTGGCGGCCTTGTTGGTGAAGGTCACGCTGAGAATTTCGTTGGGTGACACGCCATATTTTTCAATCAGGTACGCGATGCGGTGAATCAGGGTCTTGGTCTTACCACTGCCCGCGCCGGCCAGCAACAGAGCGGGTCCGGTGTAATGCGAGGCCGCCTCGGCCTGCACTGGGTTGAGGTCTTTGAGGATTTCTTCGCTCGAGCGCACTTCCATAGCGGCAGTTTAGCGCATGGGCGAGATTTATTTGGGGGCATATTGCGCTGGGGTTTTGTATGAAAAAGCAGAACAAAAGTTTTTTCATGAGCCAGGGTTAAACTCGAGCCATGAAAGTAAAATTCTTTGTGCTGGGCGTGCTCGTCGGCAGCACCACCTTTGCGGCTACTCCCACGAAACTTCCCCTCTTTAAACTTCCATTGGGCACCCTCGAGCGCTGTCCCAAAGCGGTGAGCGCAAGTTTGAGCACCCTCGAGCTGAAAACGCTGATTCAGAACGCTCGAGCACTGTTTCGTGGACCCGCGCAGATTCAACCCATTCCCCCACCCCGCCCGCGCGAGTCCAAAACCTGTCCCATTCCACTCGCCAAATGACGCTTCGCTCGAGCTTTCGTTTGTGCAAACCTAATCGAATGAAACTCTCATAAAAAATATTGACCTATAGAAATGCTCGAGCAGCGGAGTACACTTTTTATTTTTGCTTTCACTAAAAGTAAACGAAAGTGCCGAAGGCCACACATGCTCGAGCGTGGAGCCGTTAAACTCTTTTCAATTCGGGGAGTAGTCCACCACACCCAAAAAAGTGGGGACCTGTGTACGTCAATACGGCTAGGGAAACCCTAACCCGACACAGGTTGAGATTCGAGCACACGCTCGAGCATCACAGACCAGACCGAGCGAAAAGGAGTGCTGATAAAGCATGGACTTACCGCTCTGGATTTGGGCATCGTTTATTTCATTCGTTCTGGCAATGCTGGCCCTGGATTTGGGCGTCTTCAACCGCAAGGCCCACAAAATCAGCATCAGGGAAGCCGCCATCTGGTCGGGCGTGTGGGTCGCGCTCTCCTTGGTGTTCGGGGCCATCGTGTGGAACTGGCAGGGGCAGCAAAAGGGCCTCGAGTTTTTAACCGGGTACGTCATCGAAAAGTCGCTCTCGGTAGACAATATCTTCGTCTTCGTGCTGATTTTTAGCTTTTTCCGGGTTCCGGCACAGTATCAGCACCGGGTGCTGTTCTGGGGTGTGCTGGGCGCGATTGTGCTGCGCGGTATTTTTATCGCACTGGGTGCCACTCTGGTCAAAGAATTCGCCTGGGTTCTCTATATCTTCGGAGCCTTTTTGGTGTTCACCGGCGTTCGCTTGCTGTTCAACAAGGAAGGCGACGACGAGGGCGACCTGTCCAACAACGGCGTACTCAAGTTTTTGCGCTCGAGGATGCGAATCACCGACAATTACGATGGACAGAAGTTCTTTACCATCCAAAACGGCATTCGTTACGCCACCCCGCTGTTTCTGGTGCTGGTCTTAGTTGAAATCACCGACCTGATTTTTGCGGTGGACAGCATCCCCGCTATCTTCGCGGTCACTCAGGACCCCTTTATCGTGTTCACCAGCAACATTTTGGCCATCATGGGCCTGCGGAGCATGTACTTTCTGCTAGCTGATATCGTGCCGAGGTTTGTGTACCTCAAGACGGGACTCGCCTTCGTACTGGCCTTCATCGGCGTGAAGTTGTTGCTGCTCGAGGTGGTTAAAATTCCCACCGTGCTCTCGCTGGGCGTGGTGATTGGGGTGCTCACGGTGGCGGTGGTGGCCTCGCTGATTAAAACCAAGGGACAGAAACCCGAAAAAAGCGTGTTGGACCTTTAATCAAACTCTCTCGCTCGAGGGCAACCCAAATGGGTTGCCCTTTTTTTCCACAGCAGTAAATTTAGGCTGAACCTGGAGTCAGGTGATAATCTGAAGTCATGACGCGAACCTGGACCACGCGTATCCCCCGTCCCATGGCCCAAGAGACTCAGGTGCTCGAGTGTGTGCAGCG
>Ga0123338_10001593_pt1 | contig 21887 bp, 17 predicted proteins | sample grotaG_FD_89793 | JGI IMG/M metagenome (GOLD analysis project Ga0123338, IMG submission 89793) | Glacier valley bacterial and archeal communities from Borup Fiord, Nunavut, Canada, to study Microbial Dark Matter (Phase II) -... | ecosystem: Environmental > Aquatic > Freshwater > Ice > Glacier ...
AGCAAATCAAAATTGTGGAAGCGGCGGGTGCAGAGTATCTTCATATTGACGTTATGGACGGTAATTTTGTGCCTAGCATCAGCTTCGGTATGCCTGTAATCGCTTCGATCCGAAAGAATTCGAGGCTTATTTTTGATGTTCATCTAATGATAGAAGAGCCAAATAGATATATAAAAGCGTTTAAAGAGGCTGGTGCAGATATTATTACGGTACATGCTGAGGCTTGTAAGCATCTTCATAGAACAGTAGCACAGATAAAAGAATTCGGATTAAAGGCCGCAGTAGCTTTAAATCCTGCAACACCCTTAAATACATTGGATTATATGCTTAAGGATTTAGACATGGTATTAATAATGAGTGTTAATCCCGGATTTGGTGGTCAATCCTTTATTCCAAATGCAATTCAAAAAATCAGTGATTTAAAAAAGATGGCCGGAGAAAACGACACCTCTATTGATATTGAGGTGGATGGTGGTATTAACTTCTCTAATGTAGAGAAGGTTCTTCAGGCAGGAGCGAATATTATCGTTGCCGGCACCTCAGTTTTTTCGGGAAATATTAACGAAAATATGCTTGAATTCAAGAATTTATTTACAAAATTTGAGAAACAGGGACACTAATAGCTATTGACTACAGGATTTTATGAAATAGGGTGCGAAAATAAAATGAGAAATAGCGATAACAAGGTTTTAATCCTCACCGGTGGGAAAATTGAGGAAACGTTGTTAAAGGACCAAATGGTAAAAGAAAATTATTCTATGATAATAGCTGCTGATCATGGGTTAATTATCGCAGATCGTATGAATATTAAGCTGGATTATATCGTGGGAGATTTTGATTCTGTTTCGGAATCACTACTTAGCAAATATCGTAAGTTGTCTACCCCGATACAGACATTTCCTACCGAGAAGGACAAGACGGATACCCAAATTGCTATTGAGCTGGCGTTGATGCATGATGCTACAAGCATTGATTTAATTGGTGCTACGGGAACAAGACTTGATCATGTACTTGCTAACATTCATTTACTCATGCTTGGGATGCAGTTAAATATAAGTATGTATATTTTGGATATTAACAATAAAATTTATTTAAAAAATGAAAGCTTTTTAATTACAAAATGCAGGCAGTATGGAAACTTTGTTTCGCTACTTCCATTTAATGGTCAGGTGAGTGACCTGACAATAAAAGGTTTTAAGTACCCACTAAACAATATTACATTAACAGCAGGAAGCAGTTTAGGAATCAGTAATGAAATTATGGAGGAAAATGCGGTAGTAGAGTTTACTAACGGTATTCTCGTAGTGATAGAGTCAAAAGATTAAGAAATGTTATTATATTCTTAAGTGGTACACCTTATGAAAAGGTATAAATTTATAAACAATAATCTAGTACATCAGAATAGGAATTATGTTAAGGAAGGAAGAAACAAATGAAATTAGGTATAGTTGGTTTACCCAATGTTGGAAAAAGTACACTTTTTAATTCGTTAACCAAGGCAGGTGCAGAAGCTGCCAATTATCCATTTTGTACTATTGACCCTAATATCGGAATTGTTCCGGTACCGGATGAAAGATTAGGGGTGTTAGGAGAGTTATATCATACAGAGAAGATAGTTCCTGCCATCGTTGAATTTGTGGATATTGCAGGATTGGTAAAGGGTGCTTCCAAGGGGGAAGGACTCGGCAATCAATTTCTCTCCAACATCAGAGAAGTAGATGCCATCGTACATGTTGTACGTTGTTTCGATGATGATAATGTAATTCATGTGGATGGCTCTGTAAATCCCCTGCGGGATATAGAAACAATTAATTTGGAATTGATTTTCTCTGATTTGGAAATAATAGAAAGAAGAATTTCCAGAGCTGCCAAGGGAGCAAAGAATGATAGGGCCTTAGCAAAGGAACTTGAGATGCTGGAGCGCTTAAAAGCCTATCTCGAGGATGGCAAGATGGCAATGAGGTTCCAAACAGATGAGGAAGAATTAGAGTTACTTAACGGTTATAATCTTTTGACAGCCAAGCCGGTTATTTATGCAGCCAATGTAAAAGAAGATGATCTAATCGATGACGGTAAGAATAACGACTATGTACAAGCTGTTTGTAAGGTAGCTGTCGAAGAGCATTCTGAGGCTTTTGTAATATGTGCTCAGATTGAGCAAGAAATTGCCGAGCTAGAAGAGGATGAAAAGCGGATGTTTCTTGAGGAACTGGGTTTAAGCGAATCCGGTTTGGAAAAACTAATTAAAGCAAGCTACCGTATTCTTGGATTAAGAAGTTTCTTGACAGCCGGACCAAAGGAAACGAAGGCTTGGACTATTAAGATTGGAACTAAGGCACCACAGGCTGCCGGTAAAATTCATACAGATTTTGAAAGAGGCTTCATTCGCGCTGAAATCGTAAACTATCATAATCTAGTTGAATGCGGAAATTATAATGCAGCCAAAGAAAAGGGACTTGTTCGTTCGGAAGGAAAAGAATATGTAGTACAAGACGGAGATGTTATCCTATTTCGTTTTAATGTATAGAGGAAAAGAGGCCAATCGTGATGCAAATGCTTTTAAGTACGAATATTAATTTCCCAAACTTAGGAATTGAGCTAAAAAACGTACCATCAGGTTTTGATGTCTTCGGCTATCATATCGCATTCTATGGTGTAGTCATCGGGATTGGTATGCTTATGGGATGGCTGATCGCGGAATGGATGGCGAAGAGAACCGGTCAGAATACTGAGATGTATCTTGACTTTGCATTGGTGGCTATTATTGTTTCGGTCATCTGCGCAAGATTATATTATGTTATCTTTGCATTTGATGAATTTAAAGACAATCCGTTATCTATCTTAAATCTTAGAACCGGAGGATTAGCTATCTATGGCGGTATCATTGGTGGAGTTTTAACAGCGATTGTATATACCAGAGTAAAAAAACATTCTTTCTGGCTCCTGGCAGATACCGGTTGTATTGGTTTATTGACCGGTCAGATAATCGGACGTTGGGGTAATTTCTTTAACCGCGAAGCATTTGGTAAATATACAAACGGACTATTTGCTATGCAGTTAAACAAAAATGATGTTTCTTACGACTTTAATGCTCCCCTCAGCTATCTTCAGAAGGAATATGCAGGACGGACAGCAGCTTATAATCGAATCATAGAGATTTTGGATAAAAAGGTTAATATAAATGGCATTGATTATATTCAGGTTCATCCAACGTTTTTATATGAATCTTTATGGAATCTTTGTTTACTAATTATATTGATATTATATACGAAGCATAAGAAATTTGATGGAGAAATTATGCTCCTTTATCTTGCCGGTTATGGATTAGGGCGTGTTTGGATGGAAGGACTTAGAACAGACCAATTGTTTCTTTGGAATACACCGATAGCAGTGTCTCAGTTGCTATCCGCTCTTATTTTTATTGTAGCGTTGGGTATCATTTTATTTAAAAGACGTAAACTGGTTAGAGCAAGAAAGTAGATACTATAGTAATTATTTAAAATTTCAGAGTGAGATTAAAATGTTTGAAATATTAACTAAAATAGGACTAATTTACCATAAATTTTACTTTTTGACTAGATATTGACATAATTTGTTCGATTTTTGATTATAATACTATATATTGTAACAATGTAGCAATAAAGCGCAGAAAAACTACTATTAGAGGGTTTTCTGTGCTTTATTTTTTTAATGTTTTACTTGATAAATTCCCTAAATTAATATAGAATGTACTCATAAGTGGAGTGAAGTGGTGGAAAGTGGAGTAAATGACCACCAAAGTGGGACAAGCCATCAAAGTGGTAGATTAAGAAGGTGCAGCCAAATGTTTATGGGAGAATTCGATCATTCGATTGATACAAAGGGAAGAATTATTATACCGTCAAAATTCAGAGAAGACTTAGGTGATGAATTTGTTATCACACTAGGACTCGATGGTTGCCTTTTTGCATACCCAAATAATGAATGGCAGGCATTTGTTGAAAAACTCAGAACACTTCCGGGTACAAAAGAAGCAAGAAAATTACAGCGCTATTTTATGGCAGGTGCTGCTGCATGCGAAGCGGACAAGCAGGGAAGAATATTAATACCGGCAAAGCTTCGGGAAAGCGCAGCTCTCGATAAAGATATCATTTTTGTCGGTGTCCTGAATAAAATTGAAATTTGGAGTAAGGAACGCTGGGAAAATAATAACGATTATGATGATGTGGATGCTATCGCAGAGCATATGTCGGAATATGGTATCAGCTTTTAGAAGGAGCAAAAATGTCATTTGAACATAAGTCAGTTCTGTTAGAAGAAACAATCGAAAACCTGAATATTAGGCCAAATGGTATCTATGTAGATGGGACTTTGGGTGGCGGAGGTCATTCCTATGAGATAATCAAACGGCTGCAGAGTGGAAGGCTGATTGGAATTGATCAAGATGAGGCAGCGATTAAGGCGGCAAGAGAACGATTAACAGCCTTTCAGGATAAAGTAACCATCATTCGAAGTAATTACAGTGAAATGAGACGGGTACTAGGAGAGATAGGGATTGAACATGTAGACGGAATTCTACTTGATCTCGGAGTTTCCTCCTATCAATTAGATACACCAGATAGGGGCTTTTCTTATAAAGAAGATGCACCGCTGGATATGAGAATGGATACAAGAAACACTAAGACGGCAAAAGACATCGTAAATAACTACAGCGAAATGGATTTGTACCGGGTAATCAGAGATTACGGTGAAGATAATTTTGCAAAAAATATTGCAAAACACATTGTACGAATGAGAGAAGAAAAGCCTCTTGAAACGACGTTTGAACTAATAGAAGCGATTAAAGCAGCAATACCAATGAAGCTTAGGGTAAATAAAGGACATCCGGCAAAAAAGACCTTTCAAGCAATCAGAATCGAACTTAATAGGGAACTTGAGGTTTTAAAGGATACATTGCAGGATATGATAGAATTACTTACACCGGGTGGGAGACTATGTATTATAACCTTTCATTCTTTGGAAGACCGGATTGTAAAATCCTGCTTTAGAACAAATGAAAATCCATGTACCTGCCCATCAAATTTTCCGATTTGTGTATGCGGCAAAATACCAAAAGGTAAGGTTATTACACGAAAACCAATTCTTCCTTCTGAGGAGGAAATAGAGAATAACAAACGATCAAAGAGCGCTAAGCTAAGGGTATTTGAAAAAACACTAGGCTGACCTAAACAGTTTGACGGATTTATAACAGGAGAGAGGGGTTTTTAGCATGGAAGCAAATAGAAGGCGTTATCAATATGAGAATTCGGGGACAAGCTATGTGGACGGTAATACAGTACTTATACGAGATGATTTGGCAAGCCAACTCACTCGTCGTGAATTACATGTTGCCCCGGACATAAGAAGAGAGGAACAGCAATACGAAGTCCCTTCTCACCAACGACAAGTGCACAGACAACCAAGGGCATTACAAGGAATTAGTCTTGCATCCCTATTGGTTCTTTCAATTGCGATAATAGCAACCTTATATGTTTGTGTAGAGTATTTGATGCTACAGTCTGAGGTAAATCAGATGGATAAAACCGTACTTTCTTTGGAGTATAATTTAGCAACCATGAGTACTGAAAATGATGCTGCTTATGAGCAAATAGATACGGCAGTTGATTTAGATTATGTATATCATGTTGCAGTGGAAGAGCTTGGTATGGTATACCCGAATAATAATACGGTAATAGCTTACAAAAGTGGAACAGAAGACTATGTCAGACAATACGAAGATATTCCGGACTAAATCATGCTAAGCAAATGAGGTTGAGATACGATGGACAAATCAATTGATAATGAATACAAGTCGAATTCGAGAGCCAATTCACTTGACAAGAATAAAAAATTTTCTTCACGAATGCAAGCAAGGTTATTGCTTGTATTTTGTGTTATTACTCTATTTTTAGTAGGGTTAATGGGAAGATTAATATATATTATGCAGGCTGATGGTGAGCGATATGCGAAACATATATTATCAAGGCAATCCTATGTCAGCGCTGTACTGCCGTTTAAAAGGGGCGATGTCCTGGATAGAAATGGTACCGTGCTTGCCAGAAGTGAAATTCAGTATCGTATCATAATCGATCCGATGCGCATGCTCCTGAATGAAGAATATATCGCAACAACCCTAGCAGCACTGAAGGAAAATTTTGGCATTGAAGTGGAAACAGTTCAGGCTATTTTACAGGAAAGGGCAGAAAGTGAATATGTAATTTTACAGAAAAACTTGAAATATGATTCAGTAAATACTTTTCAGGCCTTGATGGAGGAAAAGGATTCAAAAATTTATGGAGTCTGGTTTGAAGAAGAGTATGTCAGAGCTTATCCATATGACTCGCTAGCTTGTGACCTCATTGGGTTTACATCAGCAGATAATACCGGCTACTTTGGAATCGAAGAGTACTATAACGAAGAGTTGAATGGTACAAACGGAAGAGAATATGGGTATTATGATTCGTCTTTAAATATTGAACGAATCGTTGAAAAAGCTGAGAATGGTAATTCAATTATCAGTACGATAGATGTTAATGTGCAACGAATTATTCAAGAGGATATCAAAGAATTTAATGAGGAATTCGGAAGCAAAAGTATCGGCATTTTGATTATGGATCCGGGTAGCGGCGAAATAATAGCAATGGCATCAAATCAGGAATATAACTTAAATACACCGAGAAGCTTAACAGGCTTATATACAGAAGAAGCAATCGCTTCCATGACAGAAGAACAAAAAATGGAGGCTTTAAATATCCTATGGAAAAATGATGTAATCAGCAGTGGTTTTGAGCCTGGTTCAACCTTTAAGCCCTTCACAATTGCGGGTGCTTTGGAAGAAGCCATAATAACAGATAACGACACCTTCCAATGTGACGGTGGAGAACAATTTGGAAGCACATTAATTAAATGCAGCAAGGTAACGGGACATGGACCTCTTACGCTCGCTGAAGTACTTATGAAATCCTGTAACGATTCATTGATGCAGATTGCTGCGAAAGAAGGCAGAAATATTTTCTATCATTATCAGGAAAGCTTTGGATTTGGGAAAAAGTCAGGAATTGATTTGCCCGGAGAAGAGACAGGTATCATTATTAGTCAGGATAATCTAAATGCAACAGAACTTGCTACCAGCAGCTTTGGTCAATCTATTAATGTAACCATGCTTCAGATGGCTACGGCTTATTCTTCTTTGGTTAATGGTGGCAACTATTATGCTCCTCATGTTGTTAAGCAGATAATTAATGATAATGGTGCTACAGTAAAACAGATTAATAAATTATTAGTAAAACAAACCGTATCAAAGGAAACTTCAGAATTAATCCAAAAATATATGTACCAAACGGTGGAAGAAGGTACTGCTAAGGGGGCACAAGTTCCTGGTTATTCAGTTGGCGGCAAGACCGGAACTGCACAAAAGTATCCCCGTGAGGCAAAAACCTATGTTGTATCTTTCTTAGGAGGCGTACCGGCTATCAATCCGGAAATGGTAATTTACGTTATGATTGACGAACCGCAAAAGGTGGTAAGGCAGGATGATAGTTCTCTTGCAACAAAATTTGCTAGCAAGATATTAACAGAAGTACTACCGGTACTTGGAATTTTCCCAGAGGGTGAGATAGATTATTTATTACCAGAAGAAGGTGGAAGTACAATAGATGAAACGGATGGTACAAGTGGTGATATTGTGATTGGAAATGCAGAGAATAACGAAAATACTGAAAATACTGAAAATGCTCAGAATACTGAAAACACTGAAAATACTGAAAACACTGAAAACACTGAAAATACTGAAAACACTGAAAATACAGAGAATTCGGATGATACCTCACAAGCAGGTGATGAGCAGGATACTTCTGAGGCAGGTAATGATCCTATACAGGGGGATAATGCTGGGAGCGCCGAAAATGAGGATGTAATACCAAGCGAAGGTAGTGACCCAAATACTTCAAATGAGCCTAACGAAGAAAATTCAACAGGTGATTCCGTTCAGAATAATACAGAAACGCAAGAAGATTAGTTTATTCGAGAAGCAATTGACTCAATAGATGAATAAAGAAGCATCGCTTGTAATAAAATGAAACGATAAGAGATGCAAGGTAATGGTTGAATGGCCAGAAACAGAACCTATAATAAAAGGAATATATTGCTGGTAGTAAGTGTGGTAATACTTGCTGCTACCTGCCTTATTGTAAGATTAGGATACTTAATGATATTTAAATCAGAGGATTATGCAATACGGGCGCAGGAACTTCATGAGAGGGAACGAGCCATCAAAGCGGAGCGTGGCAGTATCTACGATGCGAATGGTGTAGAGATTGCTACTAATAAACCGGTATGCACAATATCGGTCATTCACAGCCAAATAACTAACGCCGAACAAGTTATTTCTGTTTTATCAGAGCAACTCGGGCTAAGCGAAGAGAGAGTAAGAAAAAGGGTAGAAAAAGTTTCCTCGATAGAACGTGTCAAGTCAAATGTAGAAAAAGAAGTTGCCGATAAAATCAGGGAGTTTGATTTGGACGGAGTTATGGTGGACGAAGATTACAAACGGTACTATCCGTATGAAAGCCTAGCTTCGAAGGTAATTGGATTTACCGGCAGTGACAATCAGGGTATTGTTGGTCTTGAAGTCAAATACGATAAATTTTTAAAAGGTATTGATGGAACTATTCTTACGTTGACAACAGCGTACGGTTTGGAAATAGAAAATGCTGCTGAGGATAGAGTTGAACCTCAGGCAGGAAATGATTTATATTTAAGTCTGGATGTGAATATCCAGAAATACGCGGAGCAGGCTGCTTTGAAAGTAATGGAAGCAAAGAATGCGAATAATGTGAAACTCATTGTTATGAATCCGCAGAATGGTGAAATTTATGCCATGGTCAATGCTCCTGAATTCAATTTAAATGATCCGTATACATTAATCGATGAGATAGCCACTGATTACGCCTCGGTAACACTAAGCGAAGAAAAGAAAAACGAGCTATTAAACGGAATGTGGAGAAATGCGTGCATCAGTGATACCTATGAACCGGGCTCCGCTTTTAAGATTGTTACAGCGACAGCGGCGTTAGAGGAGCACGTAGTAGCCTTAACCGATACTTTCTTCTGTCCCGGTTATAAAAAGGTGGAGGACCGAATCATTCGGTGCCATAAGGCCGGTGGACATGGCAGTCAAGATTTTGTGGCAGGAATTAAAAACTCCTGTAACCCAGTATTCATGGAAATAGGAGCGAGGGTCGGAGCAGAAAAAATGTATACCTATTATGACCGGCTAGGCTTATTTAAAAAGACCGGAATTGATCTACCCGGAGAAGCTAACTCTATCATGCATAAGCTTGATGTTATAGGAGCAGTAGAACTTGCTACAATGTCCTTTGGGCAATCCTTTCAGATTACACCTCTCCAATTACTGACTGCGGGAAGTGCAATCGTAAACGGTGGAAAATTAGTAACACCTCATCTGGGAGTCGAAATCAGATCTAAGGATGGCAGTGTCATTAGAGCCTTGGATTATGAAAGTACAAGTGGAGCTGTGTCAAAGGAAACCTCGGAGACTATGAAAATGCTCTTGGAAGCAGTTGTTTCTGACGGAACAGGAAGAAGAGCATATCTTCCAGGCTTTCGTGTCGGAGGAAAGACAGCAACCTCGGAAAAGCTACCAAGAAGCAGCAATAAGTACATCTCTTCCTTCATTGGCTTTGCACCAGCGAATGATCCACAAGTAATAGCACTCATACTCATCGATGAGCCGACCGGAATTTATTATGGAGGTACGATAGCGGCTCCTGTGATTGCTGAGTTATTTGATAATATTCTTCCTTATCTTGGAATTGAAGAAAGCTATACAGAAAGTGAAATAGAAAAGTTTAATATCGGAAGCTTTCAAGCTCCTGATTTCGTAGGCAAGACTAAGAAGGAAGTTAAGGATTTATTAAAGATCTACGAATTTGGAGAGCTTTATCCGCTCGGTGAAGGAGAGGTTGTAATCGAACAATTTCCTCTACCGGGGGAAACCGTAGAGAAAGAAAGCGATTTGATTTTGTATTACAGTAACTAAAGCCACATATCTGCAAGCAAAAATTTGACTAAAAACCGTCAACTTTTATTAAAATATAGATAATCTTCCTCAAAAATGTACTATATTTTTTATTGTTTTTTTAAATACGATAAAGTATAATGACTAGGTTAATAATAGAACAAATGATTAATACATAAGAAAGTTGCCATTTCCTTACGGGCAGATAGGAGCTAATTACATGAATTTCACAGATTTTAGTGTCATAATACCGGTTATCATTTCTTTTGCAGTCTGCGTGGTTTTATGCCCGCTTTTGATACCTTTTTTAAAAAGATTAAAATTTGGTCAGTTTGTAAGACTGGATGGTCCGGAATCACATTTGAAAAAATCCGGTACTCCTACCATGGGTGGCATTGTCATAGTGCTAAGTATTGCGATTACTTCATTGATCTTTATAAAAGATTATATGGATATCGTGCCGGTGTTGTTTGCGACAATTGGCTTCGGCATTATCGGATTTATGGATGATTACATAAAGGTGGTAATGAAGCGTTCCTTGGGACTTCGGGCTTGGCAAAAGCTTCTAGGCCAGATTTTGGTTACGGCTGTCTTCGGATATTATTTAATAAATTTTACGGATGCTGGAACGAAAATGTTAATCCCTTTTTCTGGTGGATTATATTTGGATTTACCCTATTTGTTTATTCCGATGTTATTCATAGTTATGCTTGGAACAGTAAATGGATCGAACTTTACAGATGGTCTTGATGGTCTGGAATCTAGCGTGACCGTACTTATAGCAACTTTTTTTACTGTAGTAGCAATTGGAATGAAGAGTGGTTTATCACCAATTACCGGGGCTGTAGCAGGAAGTCTTCTGGCTTTTCTGCTTTACAATGTTTATCCTGCCAAGGTGTTCATGGGAGACACCGGGTCACTGGCACTCGGGGGATTTGTGGCTGCAACAGCCTATATGCTGCAGATGCCGTTATTCCTATTGATTGTTGCCCTGATATATTTGGTAGAGGTTATTTCAGTTATTCTGCAGGTTGGTTATTTTAAACTGACCAAAGGAAAAAGATTGTTTAAAATGGCACCGATACATCACCATTTTGAACTAATGGGATGGTCGGAAACCAGAATTGTTGCAGTATTTTCCATCATTACTACGATTTTGTGCTTGATAGCACTAATCGGTATTAATTAATTCCTAAAAATTCATCGGAGGTAAATCCTCCTAAAAATCATCGGAGGTAAATCCTCCTAAAAATCATCGGAGGATTAAAATATGCAATTAAAGGATAAAAAAGTTCTAGTTTTTGGGGCAGGAAAAAGTGGAATTTCTGCAACGCGGCTACTGCAAAGGCAAGGAGCTTTCGTTGTATTATATGATGGAAATACAAAGTTAACGAAGAAGGATTTTACGGAGCAATTGGATACCGAGAATTATTTTATGCTGGTAACGGGTATTCTTTCCGAAGAATTAATCGACACGATTGACTTACTTGTTTTAAGCCCCGGAATAGCGATTGATCATCCGGATGTTGAAAGGATAAAAGCTAAGAATATTGCGGTCTGGGGGGAAATAGAACTTGCTTACCGTTATTCTAAGGGAAAAGTAATTGGTATTACCGGAACCAATGGTAAGACAACAACTACCTCGTTAGTAGGTGAAATTTTAAAGGTTTATTATGATGAGGTTTATGTGGTTGGGAATATCGGAAATCCATATACTGACATCGCACTGGAAACAACCGAAAAATCCATTGCAGTTGCGGAGCTTAGCAGCTTTCAATTAGAAACGATTCAAGACTTTAAACCTGCGGTCAGCGCAATTTTAAATATTACGCCGGATCATTTGAACAGACATCATACGATGGAAAATTACATAGCCTTGAAAGAAAATATTACTAAAAATCAAACGATGTCTGAGCTCTGCATACTAAATTATGAAGATGAAACACTCCGTACTATGGCAGACAGGCTAAAGACAAGAGTAATGTTTTTTAGTAGTGAAAGAGCTTTGAAGGATGGTTTATATATGGAGGAGGAAGATATCCTCTATGCAGACAATGGTGTGAAGCAATTTGTTTGTAATGTAAATGAATTAAAAATTTTAGGGAAGCACAGCTATGAAAATGTTATGGCTAGTGTTGGTATTGCTATCACAATGGGTGTTCCGATGGACTGCATCAAAAGAGCCATCACTTCTTTCCAGGCAGTAGAGCATAGAATTGAGTATGTTGAGACAATTGATGGAGTTACTTATTATAATGATTCCAAGGGTACAAATCCCGATGCTTCTATCAAAGCAGTGCAGGCAATGAAAAGGCCTACTGTATTAATTGGTGGGGGATATGATAAAAAATCAGAGTTTGATGATTGGATTAAATCCTTTGATGACAAGATTAAATGCCTTATATTACTGGGTGAAACCAGGGAAAAGATTGCAAATACAGCAAAACTGTATGGCTTCCAAAATATCATCATGGTGGATAGCTTAAAGGAAGCAGTAAAGATGAGCGCTAAAAAATCGAAACCGGGTGATGCCGTGTTACTCTCACCGGCATGTGCCAGTTGGGGAATGTTTGAAAATTACGAACAACGTGGAAGATTATTCAAAGAATATGTAAGGGAAATGCTTCAATAAGTCAGGAGTGTTGGTGATGAACAGAACCGTCGGGGAAATGAATAAAAAGAAACTTCATAGCTATTATGACTATAGCCTATTATTTTTGATACTCTTTTTGGTATGCTTTGGCTTAGTTATGATTTATAGTACCAGTTCCTATAATGCTCAAAGAATCCACGACGATGCCACTTATTACTTGGCAAAGCAAGCCCTTTTAGCAGGAGCAGGTATTCTCATTATGCTATTCATATCTAAAATAGATTATAGAGTTTATATAACAAACCTTCCGATTATAAGGATTAAACCTGTTACCGCTTTGTATTTCATATGTATTGCTTTGCAAACTTATGTGCTAATATTTGGCGATGTAATCAATGGGGCAAAACGTTGGATTGACCTTGGACCACTCGGTGGGTTTCAACCATCTGAGTTAACCAAGATTGCTGTTATCCTATTTACTGCATACATAGTAAATCTATCCCCTAGGCGGCTAGATAAGTTCCGTGGATTTTTAAGAGTTGTCATGTTTATTCTGCCTTTACTTGGACTGATTGTAATCGAAAACTTTTCGACAGCTTTGGTAATCGGCGTAATCATGGTGGCAATCTGTTTTGTGGCAAGCAAGAAGAAAGCTTACTATATTATATCAGGAATTTTATTTGATGCAATTGGAGCTATTTTCATTTTTTTCGTATCTTATCGTAGTGAACGTATTAAGGTATGGTTAAATGTTGAGACCGAGCCAAAAGGGTATCAGATTCTGCAGGGGTTATATGCGATAGCGTCAGGTGGCGTTTTTGGAAAGGGCCTCGGTGAAAGTATGCAAAAGCTGGGTTTTATACCAGAATCCCACAATGACATGATTTTCTCCGTTATCTGTGAAGAACTAGGTTTATTCGGTGCATTTGCACTTATTTTACTCTTTATATTAATGGTTTGGCGGATTTTTATCATTGCCATTAACGCACCGGATTTATTTGGAGGTTTAATCGCTACAGGAGTACTTGCACATATCGCGATACAGGTACTATTAAATATAGCTGTAGTTACAAATACGATTCCTTCCACTGGTATTCCATTGCCCTTCATCAGCTACGGAGGAAGTTCAGTTATGGTAATCCTCTTTGAAATGGGAATTGTGTTGAGTGTTTCAAACCAGATCAAGGGAGAAAGAACGTAAGTACTAGATAGAGGTAGTGAATATTTCGTGATATTATATATATATTACTTCACGAAAAAGTTATTCTTTACATACTAGCATTAAGTTGTTTAATAAGATGTAAGTGGTTTGCAACACTCAGGTGGGTCACGGATTCACGCGGACAAAGGGGATTTCATATAGTAGTATTATATTTCCTTAATTGTCTGAGGTGCGCTATGTCGAGTATTAGAGTAATCGGCGGGAAGCAGTTAAAGGGTGAGTTGAAAATACAAGGTTCAAAGAATGCAGCATTACCCCTAATTGCTGCTACTATTTTGAATAAAGGAATCACAATACTTAAGAATTGTCCAAAGATACTTGATGTATTACATATGATTACGATACTCGAAGAACTTGGATGCAAAACCTCTTGGGACGGGAACAATCTATTTGTGGATAGTACTACGATTACATCTACTTGCATATCGGAGGACTCCGTCAAAAAAATGAGAAGTTCCATCCTTTTTCTCGGGGCACTGCTGGGGAGATGCGCAGAAGTCACAATTGCATATCCTGGCGGTTGTTCAATTGGAAAAAGACCGATTGATTACCATCTGAATGCGATAAAGAAGATGAATGTAGTACAGAAGTTTATGGGTGATAATGAAAGTATTATCCAATGTAATACCAACGGTATTATAGGTAGTGATATATTTTTAGAGTTTCCCAGTGTCGGAGCTACTCAAAATGTAATATTAGCTTCTGTGCTTTCGACAGGAGTTACCCGAATTTTCAATGCTGCAAGAGAACCGGAAGTAACGGAGCTTTGCAATTATCTTTTAGAAGCAGGTGCAAGGATTTGTGGAAAAGGCTCCGCTTTTATTGAAATAGAAGGAGTAAAAAAATTACACACTGTGGAGTATACGCTTTCCTCGGATCGCATAGTTGCGGGAACATATATGGCAGCGATTGCAGCAACTTGTGGAGATGCAGTGTTAACAGAAGCCCCGATTAGACAGCTTGATTCCATTATAAGAATTCTTAGGAAGATTGGATGTAACATAGAAGTTATCGATGACTGCCTAAAAATTAAATTAAAACAAAGACCACTTCCGTTAGAAATGTTGAAAACACAGCCGTATCCGGGATTTCCGACGGATATGCAGTCGCAGATGATGTCAGTTCTTTGTATGGCTGATGGGGAAAGTACCATTATGGAAGAAATTTTCGAATCACGATATCAAAATGTCGCTGAACTTAGTAAAATGGGGGCATTGATCAATCTTGAAGCTACAGGGAATAAGGCAATCATCTCAGGAGTAAATAGGTTGTATGGTTCAGTCGTTAATGCACATGACTTGAGAGGCGGAGCAGCCCTTGTGATAGCAGGTCTTGCTGCAGATGGATCTACAATTATCCGTGATGCTACCTGCATCGAACGTGGGTATGAGGATATCTGCAAAGATCTTTCTACCTTAGGAGCAAATATCAGATATTGCAGTGAGAATGCTTCTTAATGCTTCTCTGGCAGTTGAAATACTTGTTAACTGCTTGATTTAACAGAATAGCCTTTAAGAAAGGTATAGATAACGATGAAGAAGAAAAAACAAAGGAATTCGAGTAATGTTCTAAGGAGAATATGCCTGAGGTTATTAGCAGTTCTACTGATTATTGGTATTCCTACAATACTGGTTGTAAGTTCCTTCTATATTAAAAATGTTACTATATCGGGTTCCGTACGATATACTTCAGAAGAGATTACAGGGGAAATCATCAAATCAAAACCAGATTCCAACGCGCTTTATCTTTATCTGAAATACAAATACTTTACTAATTCAACGATTCCATTTGTTGAGAAGGTTGATGTAGATCTGGTTGACAATCATTCCATTCATATTAATGTATATGAAAAAATGGTAACTGGATGTGTGAAATTATTGGGTGAATATCTATATTTTGATAAAGACGGCATCATAGTCGAAAGCTCTTCAAAACGCTTGGAGGATATTCCACTCATCAAAGGTCTGCAGTATGACAAAATTATTTTGAATGAAAAACTCGAGGTTCAACAAAATGAGTCAAATGAAAAGCTCGAGGAACAGAAAGAAACAAATGAAAAGCCCGAGGAACAGAAGGAATCAAATGAAAAGCTCGAGGACCAGAAGAAAGAATTAAATGAAAAGAACGAAGTCCAGAATAAAGAATTATTTGATAAAATACTGAATTTAACCCAGCTAATCGAAAAGTATGCGCTTAATGTTGATACAATAGCATTTAGCAGTAATTATGAGGTAACTCTTGACTGTGGCGATATCAAGGTTTTACTTGGAAAGAAAAGTACTTATGATGAATCTTTATCAGCACTGAAGAATATTTTAGCAGTATCAAAAGGGAAGAAATTGAAGATAAATATGAGAAATTATGTAAAAGGTACGGAGGATATATTCGCTAAACCAGAGGAATAGTCATTATAGATAAAAAAATGCTCAAATATATTATATATTTTAAAAATTATGCTTGATTATTTGGGAATTTAAAGATATTATATATATTAGGATTAGGGAAACACCATAAATTGTATGTAGTAGTGATTTTGTCCCATCATAATGTGGTTTTGGACGAAATTGGAATAAAATTTTAATGGATTTTGTAGTGTAAAAAATATAGAAAAGAATACGATGAAGGAGGAATAGACCTTGCTTGAGATAAGAACAAATGAGGCGGATACGACTGCGAAAATACTTGTAATTGGGGTAGGAGGAGCAGGAAATAACGCCGTTAATCGAATGATAGAAGAAAACATTATAGGTGTTGAATTTGTTTGTGTAAATACGGACAAGCAGCACTTGAAAAGTTGCAAGGCTCCACAATGCATTCAAATTGGGGAAAAATTAACGAAAGGGCTGGGCGCCGGAGCACAACCGGAAATTGGCCAAAAAGCTGCGGAAGAGAGTAGAGATCAATTAACAGAACTTATTAAGGGAGCAGATATGGTTTTTGTTACCTGTGGTATGGGTGGTGGAACCGGAACAGGTGCAGCTCCGATAGTTGCGCAGATTTCAAAAGACTTAGGGATACTAACCGTTGGTATTGTAACAAAGCCCTTTAAATTTGAAGCGAAAACTCGTATGTCTAACGCAATCAGTGGTATTGAGCGTTTAAAAGAACACGTGGATACCTTAATTGTGATACCGAATGATAAATTATTAGAGATAGTTGACCGTAGAACTACGATGCCGGACGCATTAAAGAAAGCGGATGAGGTACTTCAGCAAGGTGTTCAAGGTATTACCGATTTAATTAATGTACCAGGACTAATTAATCTTGACTTTGCGGATGTTCAGACAGTAATGAAGGATAAAGGTGTAGCACATATTGGTATAGGTTTGGGTACCGGTGATGACAAATGCATTGATGCTGTGAAGCAGGCGATAACTAGCCCTCTTTTGGAGACAACCATTCAGGGTGCTTCCCATGTTATTATAAATATTTCAGGTGACATCAGCTTAGTTGAAGCAAATGAAGCAGCAATGCTGGTACAGGAATTAGCCGGAGATTCTGCTAATATTATATTTGGTGCTATGTTTGATGACTCTACTCAGGATGCTGTAAGCATTACAGTTATTGCAACAGGTCTCGATAGCAGATCCAAAGAGCTTGTGAAGACGCCTGATTTCTTACGACACTCCACTCAAAACATATATCATTCCCCTGTTAAGGCAGAGGTAAATCCCAACCGGAGCTTTGCTGCCGGTAGTACCTATAGTAGTGGTATGGGACAGACAAACCAAGCAGCACAAACGCCGCAGAGTAGTTTTCAAACAGAACCGATAAGAAGGCCGGATATCCAACTTACGAAGGCGCCGATCAATACGAATACAGATCCAAGTGGAATTAAAATACCGGAGTTCTTACAGAAGAACCGCCACAATAAATAGAAAAATAATAATACATAAGAGATTAAGGCTGTCAGATTATTTGTTAAAAAATAATCTGACAGCCTTTTTTGTACCAAAAATGATAATTACCGCAGAAACTGTAAAATAAAGTAAATGAAAACTAAGATTTAGCTACCAGAAATTGACAAATTTTAAAAACAAAACAAGTTATAATCGGTATGTACATTAGAAGTAGGAGAACGAGAGATGATTGACCAACTGTTGGAGGTGAAATTTGTACCTTGAGGTGTACCCGGATATTATATTTATCCTTAATTTCTTCATCGATTTTATCTTGCTTTACCTATTAAAAAAGGTGAATCGAAAAAGCAGCAATACACTAAGGTTAGTCAGTGCAGCTGCCATCGGTGGAGTAGTTACTGCTATTATCGGTATTTTCCCGTGGATGAACGAAGTATTTCGATTTGTACTGATGAATATTGTTACATCCGTACTGATGGTACGCATTGCTTTCGGCAGATGTAAGCCTACGGATCTTTTAAAACAGGTGGTAGCTTTGTATCTTATTACATATTTCGTGGGTGGTTTCATAAATTCAGTTTATTATCATACTGATTTAAGATTATTACTGATTAATCTGGGAAATGGTCTCATATTCAGCAATATCTCATTGAAATTTGTCATAACCACTATTTTGATTCTTACACCGGTTGTCATTTTCATTATTTGGCTACTGCGATGGTATCAAAATAATTCGCCACAGACCTTTGAAGTAGAGTTAGTGATAGAAGATCGTAGAATTATTACATGGGGATTGATGGATACGGGAAACTGTCTTTATGATCCGATTTATAAAAGACCGGTTATGGTTATGGAAGACTCACTGATGGAGGAATTGTTGTCTACAGAATTTCGTAAGGAATTGGAGGAGGCAAAGAATTACGTGCAGAGAAATGATTTTGATATCAGCAGGTGGAATATGGGTTATGAACATTTACTTCGTCTAAGATTTGTTCCATATCGATCCGTCGATAGAACAGGAATGATGTTAGGAATTATTTTGGATAAAGTTTTGATACATACAGGTAAGGAAACCATATGTAATGAGAGGGTAATTGCCGCAATCTGTGAGAACCAATTGTCAACGAAGAATAAATATCATGTTATTTTACATACGGGGCTATTATAAGGGATGTAAACAAAGTAGGAGGATTATCAATGCTTTTAAAGTTATCAATACAAAATAAATTCCAATTTCGGATGATTCCGAATATTAAAACGATTATCTTCGGACAAAGAGGAGAGATTCACTATATTGGTGGAGCGGAAGTGTTGCCAGCTCCGCTTGATTCGGTGCGAGAAGCAGAAGTAATTGGCAAGTTAGGTACAGAGAGGGATACCGAAATGAAATCAATTTTGGTTGAGCATAATTTACGACTTGTCGTATATATTGCTAAAAAGTTTGATAATACCGGAGTAGGAGTGGAGGACTTGATTTCCATAGGTACCATCGGCCTCATTAAGGCAATCAATACGTTTAATCCGGATAAGAACATAAAGCTGGCAACCTATGCCTCCAGGTGTATTGAGAATGAGATTCTGATGTATCTGAGGCGCAACAACAAAACCAAGTTGGAAGTCTCAATTGACGAACCCTTGAATGTAGATTGGGATGGAAATGAACTATTGCTATCCGACATTCTTGGAACTGAGGAGGATGTTATATACCGTAATATTGAGGAAGAGGTGGACCGCAAACTACTTCGGAAAGCCCTTGCAAAGTTATCGGACCGAGAGCGTGTCATCGTGGACTTAAGATTCGGACTAGGTACTGATGATGGCAATGAAAGGACTCAAAAGGAAGTTGCAGATCTCTTAGGAATTTCGCAGTCCTACATATCAAGACTTGAGAAAAAAATTATAAAAAGATTAAAAAAAGAAATGGTTCGATTCGAATAAATATATATTTGGAAATTATTTCTTAAGTAATAATCGTATAAACCGGAACCAAAAAGTGAATCATTTAGTCATGGCAATAGTGATAAAAGAACTTAACATAACTGAGTTCTTTGCAATTCATTTAGCTTACCAAATGATATGATTCGGAGGTTTCGTTATGGCTCTTTATAAGGTTGAGATTTGCGGTGTAAATACATCTAAGCTGCCATTGTTGAAAAACAGTGAAAAGGAAGAATTGTTTCAAAGAATATTGACAGGGGATAAGGAAGCAAGGGAACTCTATATTAAAGGTAACTTAAGATTGGTCCTATCTATTATTCAAAGGTTTTCCAATAGCAATGAAAATGTTGATGATTTATTTCAGATTGGATGCATCGGTCTGATGAAGGCAATTGATAATTTTGATATAACTCAGAACGTAAAATTTTCTACCTATGCCGTACCAATGATTATCGGTGAGATTCGTAGGTATCTGAGGGATAACAACGCAATCCGCGTCAGTCGCTCCCTAAGGGACACTGCTTACAAGGCAATTTATGCAAAGGAAGCACTGGTAAGGAAAAACGAGAAGGAACCGACGATCAGCGAAATAGCTACTGAGATTGGTATCAGTAAGGAAGATATCGTCTATGCCTTGGATGCTATCCAAAGCCCAGTATCTTTATATGACCCAGTCTATGTGGAGGGTGGAGATGCTCTATTTATCATGGATCAAGTCAGTGACAAGAATAATCGGGAGGAAAACTGGATTGAAGAGATTTCATTAAAAGAAGCGATGGATAAGCTGACAGCGAGGGAACACAACATCATAAAGCTTCGTTTTTTTGATGGCAAGACCCAGATGGAGGTAGCAAAGGAGATTAATATATCACAAGCACAGGTCAGCCGTTTGGAAAAATCGGCATTGAAGAATATGCGAAATTATTTGGGATAAGTGATTATGATTATTTCTAATATTATAAATTATTAAATTAATGCAGATAATTTATCTTTAAGAAATGCTGTACCCTAATTGGGGCTTTTACCCCGTTAAGGAGCTATAGGGGATGTTGTAAAACATAGAAATTGTTTTACGACATCCCCAATTTTATGCGTAACAAGTGTGATTATTAATACTATGCTTGAAGAAGATGCTTCCAAAGCATCTTCTTAACATAAGACAAAGGGCTTGCGCTTATCGTTGTTTGATTAGCGATAGAAGTCGATAAAAAAACGTAATATTTTATCTAAAAAGTGAGTTTGATTTACGCCTGTTACATGGTACAATAGGAAAATAGGATAGAGTGACTGCGTAATCAAAGTGTGAAGTACACACTTGGTGTGAAGGACACACTTGGTGTGAAGGACACACTTGGTGTGAAGACACACTTGGCGCAAATTCAATATGAGCAAATGGCATGACAGGAATGAGGGAAATTATAATGAGAGATAAAATGTTGGCATATTTTAAGGAGATATTCGGCGATACGGATGGAGTAAGAGTTTATTTTGCACCTGGTAGAGTTAATTTGATTGGTGAGCATACCGATTATAATGGTGGACATGTATTTCCCTGTGCATTAACCATTGGAACCTATGCTGCAGTGCGCATACGAAACGATCGCAACTTACGTTTGTTCTCTATGAATTTTAAAGATAAAGGAATCATCTCATCATCTCTAGAGGAATTGATTTATAAGACTGAAGATGATTGGGCAAATTACCCTAAGGGTGTACTATGGGCATTTACGGATCAATCTATTGAGAGATTAAGTATGAAACATGGACTGCTAGGGAATATGCAGTATGGGATGGATATCTTATTTTTCGGCAATATTCCTAACAGTTCGGGATTATCCTCCTCAGCAAGCATCGAGGTATTAACCGGATACATATTAAAGGATTTGTATGGATTCAATGTTGACCTGACGAAAATTGCTCTGTTATGCCAATATGCAGAGAATAAATTCAACGGAGTCAACTGTGGAATAATGGACCAGTTCGCGATAGCCATGGGAAAGAAGGATAACGCCATTTTCCTGGATACTAGTAATCTCCAGTACGAATATGCACCCATTGAATTAGGAGATGCCAAGCTAATCATTGCCTGTAGTAATAAGAAACGGGGCTTGGGTGATTCAAAATACAATGAACGAAGAAGTGAATGTGAAGAAGCCCTTGCTAGACTAAAGACTGTGGTAGATATCAAATCACTGGGAGATTTAACCGAGGAGGAAT
>Ga0123338_10001594_pt1 | contig 21884 bp, 13 predicted proteins | sample grotaG_FD_89793 | JGI IMG/M metagenome (GOLD analysis project Ga0123338, IMG submission 89793) | Glacier valley bacterial and archeal communities from Borup Fiord, Nunavut, Canada, to study Microbial Dark Matter (Phase II) -... | ecosystem: Environmental > Aquatic > Freshwater > Ice > Glacier ...
ATAGAGCGCGACGCCCCCCTGTGTAATCAGTTCACGCGCTTTATTGTTGCTTGCCGCCAAGCCGTGACCCACGATGAAGGTGACGATATTTGTGGGTTCGGTGAGCCGCACATCGGGGATATCCATTGGCAGTTTGCGCTCCGAGAATTGGCGGATAAACGCCTCTTCCGCCTCGTGAGCGGAGGATGCATCGTGAAATTCGGTGACGATCTCACGGGCCATACGCCGCTTTACGTCGCGCGGGTTAAGTGTTCCTTCGGTCATTTTACGCTCAAACTCAGTCAACTCTTCATCCGAAACGTCGGTTAGTGCCTCGAAGTAGGTACGCATCGTCTGGTCTGGTAGCGACATAAGTTTGCCAAACATATCGTGCGCGGGTGCGGTCATGGCGATGTAGTTGTCCAATGACTTGCCCATCTTTTTGACACCATCGAGTCCAACAATTAAATTGACGGTGAGGATTTGCTGCGCGGCCTGCCCGAAGATTGGTTGTAGGTCGCGCCCAACCAGCAGGTTAAAGGTTTGATCGGTTCCGCCAATTTCGATATCGGAGCGCAACGCAACGGAGTCGTAGCCCTGCAATAACGGATACATAAATTCGGCAAGGTTGATTTCGACGCCGCTACGATAGCGTTTCTGGAAGTCGTCGCGCTCCAGCATCTGCGCGACGGTTTTGTAGCCAAGCAGCTTGATCGCATCTCCGAGGTTGAACGTGTCGAACCATTCGCTTTGCCGTCGTACCTCGGTCTGTTCGTGATCTACAACCTTAAAAAACTGTTCAAGGTACGTCTTTGCGTTCGTATTCACCTGTTCCTCGGTGAGCGGTTTTCGGGCTTCTTCACGTCCACTGGGATCGCCAAGCCGTGCGGTCCAATCGCCGATTACAACAACGGTTTTATGGCCCAAGCGTTGAAACTGGCGCAATTTACGAAAAACAACGGCGTGTCCAATCGTCAAATCGTGATGGGTTGGGTCAACACCCAGTTTCACCCGTAGCGGTTGGCCTTTATTCCCTTCAAGGAGCATTCGCCGCAGGTCGGCTTCTTTTTCGACCAGCGAGACGCCCCGTTTTAAGAGATAATCGAGAACTTGCGGTGATGGTTGTTCTTTCACGCGTATCTACCATTCCTGACATTGATATTTGTTCCTGTGCGGCATTGTAGCAGTATCGCCCGTGAAAATCAACTTGATAGGTTCACGGTTGACACGATTGACAGCCAAAAGCTACACCGACACGCTCGAAAAGAGGTACAATAAAAAATAAGATATTTTCTATCCAGTCGGAGCAGCTTTTTATGGAAAACTTGTTTCTCACACAACTCAGGCAACGCCCTCTTCTCTGCGATGGCGCAATGGGTACGTTGCTTTATGCGCGCGGCGTAACCTATGAGCAGTGTTTTGATGAACTAAATCTTACGCAGCCGGAGCTTATCCAGGGCGTTCACCGCGAATACATTACAGCCGGCGCACAGATTATAGAGACAAACACGTTTGGAGCGAACCGTGCCAAACTTGAAGGTCACACTCTGGGCGAACGGGTACGCGACATAAACTATCGAGCGGCAAAGATCGCGGCTGAGGCGCGCGACGTTACGGGGCGTTCGGTTTTTGTCGCGGGCGCGGTGGGGCCAACGGGACGCCCCCTACAAGCACCGGATGAGCGACGCCTGCGCGAACTTCGCGCAATTTTTCGTGAGCAGATCGGCGCGTTGCAAGAGGGTGGGGTCGATCTGCTCATTCTCGAAACGTTTTCTAATCTCGCGGAACTGCGCCAGGCGGTTCTGGCCGCGCAAGAGCTGGGCGGTCTCCCCATTGTGGCACAAATGAGCTTTTATGAAGATGGGCACACGCTCTCCGGCCAATCGCCGGCGCGGGTGGCGGCGGTGCTGAACGATCTGGGTGTCGATGTGCTGGGCGCGAATTGTAGCGTGGGACCTGCTGGTACACTCGACGCGCTTGAGGAGATGATTGCCTCGACAAAAACTATGTTCGATAGCAACACACCGCTTTTCTCGGCACAACCCAACGCCGGACTTCCGGCGCGTATTGATAACCGCTTCTTTTATGTCTCGACGCCGGACTATTTCGCGGACTATGCCCTGCGCTTCGCAAAAGCAGGGGTGCGCTTGCTTGGTGGCTGTTGTGGCACAACCCCGCATCACATCGCGGCGATGCGACAGGCGTTGGACAACTGTTATGGCTGTACTTCCCCAGAAGAGACGCCCGCGATACAGCAGGCGCGGACGCGGATAATAGCGCGAAGCAATGCGACAATCGCAAATCTCATAGAGACCGAAACCTTGCTTCCCCAGCAGGGTTCACTCACGCCACTACAAAAGAAACTGGCGGCACGGGATTTTGTGGTGAGCGTGGAGCTTGACCCCCCAAAGGGACTCAATCCGGCGAAAATTCTTGAAGGTGCGGCCCTTCTGCAAAAAGCAGGGGTGGATTGCATCAATATCGCCGATAGCCCGATGGCGCGTGTACGCATGGGCTGTATGGCACTGGCGCGTTTGATACAGGATCATCTTGGCATCGAGACCATCATTCATCTTACGACGCGTGACCGCAACTTGATGGCGTTGCAGTCGGAATTGCTGGGTGCTCATGCACTCGGTATCCGCAATGTTCTTGCGCTCACGGGCGACCCGCTGCGTGTTGGGGATTATCCAAATACAACCGGAGTGTGGGATGTGGACTCAGCCGGACTGATTCAGATATTGCAGGGGCTAAATAAGGGCTACGACGCAGCAGGTTCGTCCATCGGCGCACAGGCGTCGTTTCACATTGGCAGTGCGCTCAATCTCAACATGACCGACGAAGAGACCGACCACGAAATCGAGAAATATCAGCGCAAACTCGCGGCAGGGGCGCAGTATATTATGACGCAACCAATCTATGAAATCGCGCCGCTGGTACGCTTTTTGCAACGCGCGGGAACACCCCCGATTCCACTCTTGCTCGGTTGCATCCCTCTCCACAGTTCGCGCCATGCCGAGTACCTCCACAACGAGGTTCCAGGCATCACCATTCCCGACAACGTGCGTTCACGGATGAAGCAAGCAGGTGAACGCGGTCATGAAGAAGGGCTGGCACTGGCGCAGGAACTACTGGGCGAGACACGCGCGATGATACAAGGCGTCTACCTGATGCCCTCCTATGGCCGCTACGATGTCGTGAGCGAATTGACCAATATGTTGAAAACAAAGGAGACGGTTTCATAGATAAATAATGTTCCTCTCTTCCCTTTTTTCCTGTTTTTCGCTGCTCTTTGCATTCAATGCTCTATTTCTTAGTTATGGATATAACCAACGCTTCTCGATAGCCTCTAGCACAACCCCTGCGTACAGCGCGCCCTGAATACCTGTACGTTGGTACTGGCTGAGGCTGGCGGAAAGCACACGCAGGCCCTGCTCGTGCGCCTCATGACGGGTGCGGTACTCAGCAATTCGCAACAAGCACTCCGCCGCGAGCGCGTTTTCCGTAAGAGGCTGCATACGTTGCGAGAGGCGTCCTATCGCGCACTCATCATAGGGAATATCAAAGAACAGGCCACTTTCCTTGTCGAGCAAGTCTTGACACGTCTTTTCCATGATCTTAGATGCTGTTTCGACATACTTTTTTGTGCCATGACGCTCATAGGCATCCAGTAAGGCTCGCATTAGCCACACACGGGCTGTCAGTTGACCTGAAAGTCCGGCCTTGCCACCGCGCATCGCATAATATAAAACATCGGCATCACACGTCAGCATATGCTTACACAACCAGTCAAGTGCTTTTAGCGCGATAGCGTCCAAGTATGGCTGTTTGAGGACCTGGGCGGCCAGCAAATAGGCGGAAACCATACGTGCATTCCATGCGGTGTACACAGTTGTATCTACGGCTGGTCTTTGCCTTGTCGCGCGTGAGTACAGGGCTGGCTCGTAATATTCCTCGTCGGCACTCTGGCTTCCGCTGAATACGCCCGTTTCTGGTTGCAGTAGCGTCGCATTGCAATAGAGCAGTACCTTGCGCGCAAGCTCGTACCATTGGGGAGCCTGAGTCGCATGGGCGGTGTGTAGTAACAGATGCAGCAGGGCGGCATTCTCTTCCAGCATCTTTTCAGTATGGGGTGTACTCCAATCGCTCGCAGCCGAATAGCGAAAGAAGCCGCCGTCCTCTTTATCCCATAAACCACCGTCGCGCATCTGCTCCAACGAATAGCTCACGATACCACGTAGTTGTGGGGCCGCGAGCGGTTCGTGCCGTGCGAGACGTAAGAGTAGCTCTAACGCCTCTGGATGGGGAAATTTAAGGTGGCGATGAATGGTAAAGCCGCCGTACTCCTGATCGTAGAGGTCGCGCAATACCAGACCCGCGAGCCGTGGAACATCGGCTAAAGCAGCCCTCTCCTCCTGCAAAAGCAGTTGTCCCCCTATCGGGGGCAATGTCTGGGTCAAGCTACGGGTAAAGCGCGTCCCTTGTAACTGCAATGTCTGCTCCACAATCTCCTGACGGTGTTCACTATAATAGCGGCGAATATGCCCAAGATAGTACAACATTTGCGTTGGCGGTACATACACCCCGCCCCACAGTATTTCGCCTTCGGGGGAAAGCAACACGACGCTGGGCCAGCCATTCTGGTTGTAGCGCACATTGATATCGGGGCGCATATCGCTATCAACGCGAATAGGGATATAATCAGTGTTAACGATAGCGATAATGCTGGCTTCGGAGAGAGTCGTTTCGTCCATGATATGACACCACTGACACCAGGAAGAGGTGAGTACCAGAAAAATAGGCTTATCCTGCTGAGTAGCCTCTTGAAACGCGACTTGACCCCAGGTGCGCCAATGTATTGTGTGTGCGCTATTAGGACGGCACGAGAAGCGAAACAGTTCGGATCCAGGTAGAGATGCTCCCGCATGACCAGCGTCGGGTTTGCTGCTCATAACAAAATCTCCTTCGTTTCAAACGTGTCTATTTTTCGTCCAATCGTCTAAAAAGTGAGAGTTACAGGAAAAGTGTTGTATCGTATAGTATACCATAAAGTCGTGAGCAAAGACATAAGAAATCGTGTGAAGTTTCAAAAAACGCGGTCAATACTATTCCTAAAAACACTGTCTAAACCATCCTTAATTTGCCTATGATTTTCCAATTGATGAATAGTAGACAAGGCACGGAAGCGTGCAGTATGGGAGAAGTGATATGACACAACTATTTGTCGGGGTTGATACGGGCGGCACTTTTACCGATATTGTTTTACAGCAAGCGGGGCGGCTCACGGTACGCAAAGTGCTTTCGACACCCGATGACCCTACGCGAGCCATTATGCAAGGTCTGGCCGAGCTTGGGGTGACTCCAGATATCGACGTACTGATACACGGCTCAACGGTGGCTACCAACGCGGTGCTTGAACGCAAAGGGGTTGCAACAGGCTTAATTACAACGGCGGGTTTCCGCGATGTTCTCGAAATTGGTCGTCAGACTCGCCCAAAGTTATACGATCTGCGCGTACAGAAGACGCCGCCGCTTGTACCGCGTCCGTGGCGAGTAGAGGTTATCGAACGCCTCGATGAGCGAGGCGAGGTTATGGTTGCGCTCGATGATGCTACGCTTACAACAGCTATCGAGACGCTCCACCAGGCAGGAGTGCAAGCGGTAGCTGTCTCGCTGCTGTTCAGCTTCGCAAATCCAATGCATGAGCGACGGGTCGCGGAGGCAGCGCGGGAAGCGGGCTTTTACGTCTCGGCCTCATATGAAGTGCTACCAGAGTTCCGTGAATACGAGCGCACAAGTACCACCGTCCTCAATGCCTACGTCGGCCCGTTGATTGATCGTTATCTGCATCGTCTGGAACAAGCACTTCCCACGCATACACGCTTGCGTATCATGCAATCCAATGGCGGCTCCATTTTGAGTGTAACGGCGCGTCGTGAGGCGGCGCGTACCCTGCTCTCAGGCCCAGCCGCAGGTGTTGTGGGGGCGGCATTTATCGCCAAGGCGTCCGGCTTTTCGCGGTGTATCACGTTCGACATAGGGGGAACATCAACCGACGTTGCTTTGATTGCGGGTACACTAACCGAGACAACCGATGGGAGCGTGGGCGGCTATCCCACCAAGCTCCCAATGATAGATATACACACCGTTGGAGCTGGCGGTGGCAGTATCGCGTGGTTCGATGTGGGCGGCGCGTTACGGGTTGGTCCCGCCTCAGCGGGAGCTATGCCAGGGCCAGCGTCCTATGGGCGAGGCGGGACACAGGCAACCGTCACCGATGCGAACGTCGTACTGGGACGCCTTATCCCCACCGCATTTCTTGGTGGTACAATGCAGCTCTACAAAGAACAAGCAGATAGCGCACTGGCTCCTCTCGCCAAACATTTGGGGGGTACAATTGAGGAAGCGGCTCTCGGTATCATACGCATCATGAACGCGAACATGGAGGCGGCAATCAGGGTTATCTCTGTGGAGCGCGGGGCCGACCCGCGTCAGCTCACGCTCGTTGCCTTTGGCGGTGCTGGCCCTCTACACGCATGTGAACTAGCAACCGCGCTCCGTATTCCCCGCGTCCTTATCCCTACAACGCCAGGAGTGCTTTCCGCGCTCGGAATGCTTGTCGCCGATACGCTCAAAGATTATGTGCGTACAATCATGGCGACAGGCGAACACGCCGAGACATTCGTTGCCGCCGTCTTCACCGAACTAGAGCAACAGGGACGCGCGGAACTTGCACAGGAAGGTGTTATCGAGGCAAACGTTGTTATTGAACGCTACCTTGACCTGCGTTACAGTGGGCAATCATACGAACTGGTAATCCCATTCAACGGCGATACCACAAAAGCAATCGGGCAGTTCCACGAGGCCCATGAGCAACGATTTGGCTATAAGAATTCCAGTGAACAGGTGCAGGTGGTCAACGCGCGGCTCAAGGCACGTGGCCTCACAACTCCTATCCCACTTGAAACACAAGCGATCACCCTGGGAGCCGTGGCAACGCCATACAGCACACAGCAGGCAGTTTTTGCTGATGGCAATAGGTCTAGCACGTATGACGTTCCCGTCTATGACCGCGCCGCGCTTGTACCTGGAACAGCGATAGCGGGGCCAGCAATCATCACGCAATACGATACGACAACGATACTCCCACCACACTGGTACGCACACGTTGACGCTGTACATAACCTTATTATCGAAGTTGTGGAGAGACACAAAGCATATGAATGATATTAAAAATGGGTCGGGGGTGAATCCAATTAGCTTAGAAATTTTCCGTAGCACCCTGACCGCTATCGCCGAAGAGATGGGCGTCGTTTTGACGCGAAGCAGTTACTCGCCAAATATCAAAGAGCGACGCGACTTTTCTTGTGCGCTTTTCGATGCACAGGGACGCCTCATTGCACAGGCGGCCCACATTCCAGTTCACCTCGGCTCCATGCCCGACTCCGTCGCGGCTGCGCTCAACGCGTTCGCTACATTCGCAGCAGGAGACGTAATTGCGCTCAACGATCCCTTCCTGGGCGGGACACACCTGCCGGATATCACCCTGATTGCGCCAATCTTCGTACAGCTCGACAACGCGCAACACCTGCTCGGCTTCGCGGCTAACCGCGCCCACCACTCCGATATCGGGGGTATGTCTGCCGGCTCGATGCCGCTCGCAACGGAAATTTATCAGGAGGGCCTCATCATCCCACCCGTCAAATTGTGGGAGGGCGGCCAGCCCAATCATGCCCTGCTCGCCTTGATTTTACGTAACGTTCGCACGCCAGACGAACGGCGGGGTGATCTCGCCGCTCAGGTCGCCGCCAACCGCACCGCGGTACGGCGAATGGAGGAACTTGTAGAGCGTTGGGGCCGCCCTGGGTTTGAGGCACATAGCGACGCGTTGCTCGCCTATGCGCAGCGTATCACGGAGGCAACAATCGCGACTATTCCTGACGGAAGCTACGAGTTTACCGATTACCTGGATGATGACGGCACGAACGCAAACCCCGTTGCTATCGCAGTCACCATCACGATTCGCGGACACACCGTTACACTGGATTTCTCGAAGAGCAGTCCACAGGTGCGTGGCAACGTAAACACGGTTGCCGCTGTCGCGAAATCAGCCTCGTACTATGCCATACGCTGCTTGATGCCCGATGACGCGCCAATGAACTACGGCACATTCGCACCGATAACGATCATCGCACCAGGCGGCACAGTTGTCAACGCACACCCACCAGCGGGTGTAGCACAAGGGAACGTGGAGACATCGCAGCGTATCACCGACGTTGTGCTGGGTGCGCTGGCCCTGGCATTGCCGGATAGGATACCAGCCGCGAGCCAGGGAACGATGAACAATATTACAGCCGGTGGCATCGACCCCCGTACTCAGAAGCCATTCGCTTACTATGAAACAATGGGCGGCGGTATGGGTGCAAGACCCGATCTCGATGGACTTTCGGGAGTTCATGTACACATGAGCAACACGCTTAACACACCCGTTGAGGCTTTTGAATACGCCTATCCAATGCGTATCACACGCTACCAGTTGCGCGACAATTCGGGTGGAAGTGGAGCCAAACGCGGCGGCGATGGTCTGATACGCGAAATCACCTTTGAGGTTCCCACGGACGTAACACTGCTCACCGAGCGCCGCCGTCTTCCACCATATGGACTGCACGGTGGGGAGGCGGGTCAGTGTGGTGAAAATGGACTTGTTCACGATGACGAAGCGATACAGCTTGCTGGCAAGGTACATTTTCGCGCACAAGCGGGTGATCGACTTACGATTGCCTCCCCCGGTGGCGGTGGATGGGGCCTTGCTTGACATAAAAACAAATAGCGACACAAATGTATTTGACTTGCAGGCTATGCTGTGCTACACTTTAGCTATTCAAATATTGTATGTTTGTCGTGTGTTTTGGCAAGTTTTTAATAGGAGGATTGGCCTATCAATAGGGATTTTCGGGGAAATGACCGTCCACGAGAGACGCGGGTAAACGAACGTATTCGCGCGCGCGAAGTGCGTTTGATTGACGAAAACGGCGATATGGTCGGCGTTATGGTCCCGATGCGTGCGCTAGAGATTGCGCGCGACAGAAACCTTGATCTTGTAGAGATATCGCCCAACGCGATCCCACCGGTATGCAAGATTATGGATTATGGTCGCCACAAATATGAGCAGGCGAAAAAAGAGAACGAGGCCCGCAAGAATCAAAAGACTATCACCCTCAAAGAGATTCGGATGCGCCCCCGTACCGACGATCACGACGTAGAAGTAAAGACGCGCAAGATTCAAGAGTTCTTAGCTGATGGCGACAAGGTACGCGTGAGTGTACAATTTCGCGGTGCTGAGATGCGACATCCAGACCTGGGGCGCAAACTGCTAGACGAGATTGCAGAAGTGCTAAAGGGGACCGCCACCATCGAGCGTTCGCCGATGATGGAAGGGCGTATGATGTCTATGATCGTTTCACGCGCCCCCGGTTGGGAGCCTCCCAAAAAACCAGCAGCACTGCCCGTTGGCAAATCGGCCTCCCCTGCTGCGGTTGAAATAAAGGACATTCCAGTTGTTGAGAGTGCTGAAGATACTGATAGTCCTGAAAGTATAGCAGAACCAGTAGCTACACCGCCTGCGCCGCTCACGCCGCCCACCTCTCCTACTCCTGCGCCCGACGACAGCGATGCAGTGGATGCTGAGGAAGATGTAACGCCGTAACGAAGAACTATAACCATTTTTCTCAGACATATCATATCCATACATGCTTTCTTTATTTCCCTTCTCGGAAATGAAGCACTCACAGTAAAGTACATGGGGGAAAGTTCAACTGAACTTTCCCCCATGTACTTTCAGGGAAGAAAGATTGACTTTTTCAGAGTGGAACACTAAGATACGAATATCTATGAAAGCACATACGCAAAGATGATGAAAATGTTCATTTACGGCGATTAGTAAATAATCAGTAAGGACAATAATCGGTGAGTAACTATGAAGATCCACACTGGTATGAAGAACAAAATACGGTTCCACCAAAATTGCCAGCATCCAACGGCAACGGTTTTGCTCCTCATAACTTCGACAATACGCTGACAGAAGACGATGACGTTTATCCTCATCGGCAACGGCAGGTCTCTTCTGCACCCAACAAGCGAACTGGACGGTTTGTAGGCCAATTTCTTGCAGTGACGGCCCTTGTGGTCATAGCTTTTTTTGGCGGGTGGTTCAGTAATCAGTTGTTTGGCAACACGTTTAATCAGAACGATCAATCCCGCTCTTACTCTCAACTCATCCAACAGGCGTGGAACACGATTGACCAGCACTATGTTGATCGCAAAGCTGTTGACTATAAAAAAATGTCTTATAGCGCGATTGATAGCATGATAAACTCACTTCATGACACCGGTCATACACGCTTCCTCACACCCGATCAGGTACGCGCGGAGAATCAGCAGTTGAAGGGATCATATACAGGGTTTGGCTTCTATCTCTCCTATGATGCTCAAAGAAAACTTGTCCTTATCGCCTCAACGCTCCCCGGTTCGCCCGCAGAAAAGGCAGGCTTTAAGCGCAACGATGCCATTATCGCGGTAGATGGTGTGGATGTAAAAGGCAAAGATATTCCAGGCGTAAGCGCGATTCTTGGCACAAAGCAAGGCGATACCGCAATCACGGTGCAACGCGTGGGCGTTGAACAGCCGGTCACTATCCATGTCACACGCGCCGAAATCAAGGTGCAGAACGTTATCCTACACTACATACCAGAAAGCCACATCGCTCATATCCAGGTTGTACAGTTTGCAACCGGCGTATCTGGGCAGGTAAAAGATGCGCTCACCCAGGCCAAAAAGCTGGGCGCAAAGAAGATTATTCTTGATCTACGCGATAATCCCGGTGGCATACTTGACGAAGCAATCAATATGGCAAGTGCCTTTGTTCCTAAAGGGAACGTCTTGTTGGAACAGGATAGCTCAGGTCAACAAACAGGTATTCCCGTTACAGGCAACACGATCAACACAGAAGACACTATTGTTATTCTAACAAATGGCAATTCAGCAAGTGCCGCCGAAATTGTCTCTGGCGCGCTGCATGATAACGGGCGCGCGACAATCATCGGCACGAAAACCTATGGCACTGGCACGGTGCTTATGCAGTATCCACTAGCAGATGGGTCCGCTATCCTCGTAGGGACGCAGGAGTGGCTCACCCCTAAAGGCGCGTTTATTCGCGATAAGGGCATCGCACCAGATATCAAGGTGGAACTTACTAAAAGCGTACCAATGCTTACAGCAGCCGATGAGAACGCGGGTAGCTTGACCGAGGCGCAAATCATCAAGAGCGGAGACACACAGCTCAACGCGGCAATCGAGTATCTAAAAACGCACTGATGGCGATGAACGTAATATAGGGTACACAATTCACCCTATATGGGCGTACCAGCCGCTTCATACGCCTGAAAATATTTGCTGGTGGGAGCATGACCGAGCAGGGGTGCGATATAGTGCGTCGCGGCAACCACTTTTGCAAGGTCTACTCCAGTCTCTATGTGCATCCCATGAAGCATATACAGTAGGTCCTCTGTTGCAAGGTTGCCAGCCGCACCTGGGGCGTAGGGACAGCCGCCGAGACCACCCGCCGAGGCATCGACTATATGAACACCCATCTGGAGCGCGGCGAGGACGTTGGCAAGGGCGGTTCCGCGTGTATCGTGAAAGTGTACCGCGAGCTGATTGATAGCTATCCCGTGCCGCGTCAAGAGGTCAATCATCTCCATGACCTGTATCGGTGTTGCGACACCAATGGTGTCACCAAGCGAGAGTTCCACCACGCCCATTGCCAACAACGCTTGGGCCACGAACAGGACACGGTGTGGGTCTACCACTCCCTCATAGGGGCAACCAAACACGGTTGAAATGTAGCCCCGCACCGGAACCTGTTCCTGTTGCGCGAGTTCTATAATCGCGCGAAAGTTTTCAAGGCTCTCCGCGATTGTCGCGTTGATGTTGTGACGAGTAAAACTTTCACTCGCCGCAGTGAAGACAGAGACGGCACGAGCACCAGCAGTCAAGGCGCGTTCCATGCCCTTGCGGTTAGGAACGAGAACAGGATACGCCACGTCCGTATGGCGCGTTATGCCAGCCATGACCGCGCCCGCGTCGCTAAGTTGTGGGATGGCGCGGGGACTCACAAACGATGTTGCCTCTATGTCCCGCAGTCCGGCCTCGCTCAATAGGTTGATGAATTGTATTTTTTGCGCGGTTGGAATATGCGCCTTTTCGTTTTGCAAGCCATCGCGTGGCCCAACCTCGACGATGCGGACCGCGTTTGGAAATGTTGGCAGGAGTCGTTGCACGGTTACGCTCCTTTGTACTCATACGGTGCGGACCGGTTCGCCGCGTTGCCATTGCTGGCGTCATCACGCTCCACCACGGCGGGCGCGGGTAAGAGGCGCATATCTGGCGGCCCCTCGATTTGTGCAGGCTGGATACGCTCGACACGAATTTTATTGATGCGTCTACCACGCGTCGCAAGTACCGTGAATTGTAGGTCTTTATAGGTGACGACATCGCCCGCCACCGGAATTTTATCGAGTTGCTCATACACAAAGCCGCCAAGCGTCTCATAATCGCCATCTTCGAGCTTCATGTCCATCATGTCGTTGAACTCGTAAATGTTGATTTTCGCGTCGAAGATGTACTCGTTCTCATTGACCTTTTCGTACAATACCTCTTCGTGGTCATACTCGTCCTGAATATCACCAACGATCTCTTCCACAAGGTCCTCGATGGTGACAAGACCCGCGACGGAGCCGTATTCATCGACAACAATTACCATGTGGACGCGTTTCTGGCGAATCTCACGCAAGAGGTCGTCGAGCTTTTTGGTTTCGGGAACGAAGTACGCGGGACGTACCAGGTCACGAATAGGAAATGTGTTGTGACCTTCACGCAACTGTCTAAGCATATCTTTGGTATACAAAACGCCAACAATCTCGTCCGTGCCAACGCTTTCCTCATAAACAGGGATACGCGAGAAGCCACCTTGCAAAGCCATATCAACAGCCTCGGTAACGGTTGCGTTACTATCTAGCGTCACCATGTCGATGCGTGGAACCATTACCTCGCGCACTGTGGTATCGGCGAACTCGAAGATGCTGTGGATCATGTCTGTTTCGTCCTCTTCGAGTACCCCTTCCTCTTCACCAACCGTCACGAGCAGGCGCAGCTCCTCCTCTGTCACAAAGGGGCCGTGATGCTTCACTTGACCGCCAAAAGCACGCACCAAAAATGTGGTGATGACGCTCAGTGTTAGCACCACAGGATGCAGCAACCATGCGGTGCCTTTCACCGGCCCAATCAAGGTGCGCGCCCAGCGTAAAGGATTTTGTACCGCCGCGGTTTTAGGGGTAATTTCGCAGAAGATAAGCACCACAAGCGAGATAAGAATAGATGAGAGCAGTTCGCCATACGTAGTTGTGAAACGGAGCGAGAGTACAGTTGCCAGGCTCGACGCAACAATAACGGCAACACTATTAATAATCAGAATTGTTGAGAGAAACTTATTTGGCTCTGCTAAAAGTTGCTCAATTTCTGCGGCCTTTTTATCGCCTTCTTCAACCAAGTTTTTTAATTTAATACGACTAATAGAGGTAAACGCTGTTTCAGCAGCAGATGCAACGCCACAAAACACTAACATTACGGCTAAGGTAAACAATTGAAACCATGCCGCCGCGTCAAATTGTGGTATATGAAAATCAATTCCAGCAGCTATACTCGCAAGGCCAGGGCCATCCATAGCAGCTATTACTCCTTTTTGTCACTCTCGTCAGGTGCGACTTCTGGTTGGGGCAGCCTTCTCAGCTCACGGGCAGGCACACCAACCACAAGGGTATAGGCCGGCACGTCACGGTTGACAACTGCTCCTGCTCCAGTATACGCATGATCGCCAACAGTTACAGGTGCGACAAGTATGGTATCGCAGCCGATGAAAGCACCCGCGCCAATCTCGGTATGGTGCTTCTGTTTGCCATCAAAGTTCGAGGTGATTGTACCCGCGGCGATATTCACCCCTGCGCCAACGGTAGCGTCGCCGAGATAGCTAAAGTGGTGCATGTCGGTCTTGGCCCCTATGTACGAATTTTTTACTTCTCCGAAATTGCCCATGCGAACTCCGTGAGCCAGATGTGCGCCGGGGCGACAGTGGCTAAAGGGGCCAACCCGCACGTCTGTTTCAAGGGTTGCCTCCTCCAGTGCGGAGCTAAGAATGACGCACCGCGCCCCTATGGTCGATGCAGCAATGGTTGTATTCGGTCCAATACGGCAATCCTCACCAATCGTTGTCTTGCCCATGATCAGTGTTCCAGGCAAAATAACGGTGTCCATACCAATAACAACGGTGCTGTCAATGTACGTTGTGGCAGGGTCAACAATTGTCACGCCAGCGTACATATGTTGCGTGAGGATACGTTTCCGCAAGAGCTGTTCTGCGGCGGCCAACTGCACACGATCATTAATGCCAATAGTCTCGTCGAGTGTTCCGTTTACGGTTGCGATGACGCGTTCCTGTACCCCCGCTATTCCTACCAGATCAGTGAGGTAGTATTCGCCAGAAGCGTTGCGGGGCAATGCATGGAGCGTCTTCCATAACCACTCGCGGTCAAAACAATAGACGCCGGAGTTCAGTTCTTTGATGCGTTTCTGCTCTGGCGTGGCGCGTTTCATTTCCACAATCTCACGAACATGCCCCTGTGCGTCGCGCACAACGCGCCCGAAATCGGAGGGTTGATCAGTTGTAGCGGTTAAAAACGTGATAGTGGCATGGCGCGCCTCATGCTCACGTACAACGCCTGCAAGTACCGCACTACTGACCAACGGGGTGTCGCCATAACAGACAAGCACAGTTTGTGGAAGCGGATAGAGGGCGTCAACGGTGGCTTCGGCGGCGAGAACGGCACTCCCTGTTCCTGATAACTCTTCCTGTCGTGCATACAAGCAACGTACCCCAAACAGGGCTTGCACCTGTGTGGCTTCGTGTCCAAGCACAACAATGGGTTTGTGCGTGGAAATTGCGGCGTCTTGTACAGTTTCCGAGAGGATTGTGGGAACCGCGTCTATGGCATTGAGTACGTGTGCTAGTAGTGGCAGACCTGCCAGAGGGTGAAGAACTTTGGGTAGTTTTGAACGCATCCGTGTACCCTTGCCTGCGGCAAGTACGACGGTAGCATATGTATTCATGAGCGGATGTACAAACCTTTTTTTGTTTTCTCTGTCAGTTAGGAGTGCTGTAGACGTAGAGAAGAATATCGCTACGTCTCCACGACAGCAGAGAATGGTGGCTCGGGTGCCAGGATTCGAACCTGGGAATGGTGGATCCAAAAACCACTGCCTTACCACTTGGCCACACCCGAAACTTTTTCGCAACGAATGTTACGACTACTGTATAGTACCTGAAATTTATAGCTTTGTCAACATGGAATTTCTTTACTTTCTTACTTGACGCCCTTTCGTACTCGGTGCTATGCTCATGAGCAGAGCAACAGAGTGACGCAGGCTTCCCTGTAGTCTCTCACCAACGCTGTTGAGAGGAACAAGTATACATGGGTATTCTCGAAACGCATATAGAGCGCGCTAGCCCCGAATTTCAGGAAAACGCACACCGCTTTCACCTCCTACTAGAAGAGCTACGCCAGCACACCCAACAGGTACAACAGGGTGGCGGCTCCGATGCTGTGGCAAAGCACAAAAAACGCAACAAACTGCTGGCACGCGAACGTGTCCAATTGCTGTGTGACCCCGATACGCCTTTCCTGGAACTTAGCCCACTTGCGGCATACGATATCTATGAAAACGACGCGCCCGCCGCTGGTATCATCACAGGCATCGGCGTGGTTGAGGGGCAAGAGTGCATGATTATTGCGAACGATGCCACCGTTAAGGGTGGGACGTATTACCCTCTAACCGTGAAGAAGCATCTACGCGCACAGGAGATAGCCGAGCAGAACCACCTCCCCTGTATTTACCTTGTCGATTCGGGCGGCGCCTTCCTCCCTTTACAGGCAGACGTTTTTCCTGACCGCGACCACTTCGGACGTATCTTTTATAACCAGGCGCGTATGTCAAGCCAACGTATTCCCCAGATTGCCGCCGTGATGGGGTCGTGTACCGCTGGCGGAGCGTATGTGCCGGCGATGAGCGACGAAACGGTGATTGTCCAGGGCAACGGCACGATTTTCCTGGGTGGGCCGCCGCTGGTGAAGGCCGCAACGGGCGAAGTGGTCAGCGCGGAAGACCTGGGCGGGGCCGATGTACATTGTCGCGTCTCTGGCGTAACCGACCACTATGCCCTGAACGACCCACACGCGTTGGCGATCTGTCGCAGCATCGTGTCGCATCTCAACCGCCGCAAACACATTCCCTGGGAGATTCGTTCACCGGAGCCGCCACGCTACGATCCACAAGAACTGTACGGCATTGTGCCGAGCGATAGCCGCAAAAGCTACAATGTGCGTGAGGTGATTGCGCGGTTGGTCGATGGTAGTCAGTTTCACGAGTTCAAAGAACTGTACGGAACCACGCTTGTCTGTGGCTTTGCCCGCATCATGGGCTACCCGGTTGGCATCATCGCTAATAACGGGATTCTCTTCTCCGAGAGTGCGCTAAAAGCGACCCATTTTATCGAGCTATGCGCCCAACGTCGCACCCCGTTGGTCTTCTTACAGAATATTACCGGCTTTATGGTTGGGAGACAATACGAAAACGGCGGCATCGCGAAAGATGGCGCGAAAATGGTGATGGCGGTTGCCAACGCCCCCGTTCCCAAGTTCACGATAATTATCGGTGGCTCCTTTGGAGCTGGCAACTATGGCATGTGTGGCCGCGCTTATTCACCACGCCAGTTGTGGATGTGGCCCAACGCCCGTATCTCGGTTATGGGGGGCCTCCAAGCGGCGACGGTGCTGGCGACGGTTCGCAAAGAAGGCATGGCGGCGCGAGGCAAGAGTATGGACGCAGATGAAGAACAGGCGTTTATGCAGCCCATACTCGACAAATATGAGGAAGAGGGCAACCCCTACTATAGCACCGCCCGTCTCTGGGACGATGGGATTATCGACCCATGCGATACCCGCGCCGTGCTGGGCTTGGGGATAGCAGCATCGTTGAACGCTCCCATGCCGGAAACGCCGTTTGGTGTCTTTAGAATGTAGCACGAAAGAAGGGGCCATAATGACACACTATACCACTATCTCGGTAGAACTTAGCCACGAAGACCGCATCGCAACCGTGACACTGCGACGGCCAGAGGTGCATAACGCGTTCAACAGTCAGGTTATCGAAGAACTATTAGCTGCGTTTGCCCCACTACACACCAATCAACAGCTACACGGCGTGATACTAACGGGTGTTGGCCCTTCGTTCAGTGCCGGTGCTGACCTGGGGATGATGCAAGCGGCGGCGGCCTTCACCCGCGAAAGAAATATCGAGGATGCATTACAACTCGCGTTTCTGCTACACACCATCAACACACTTCCCTGTCCGGTAATCGGGCGCGTCAATGGTACAGCGATGGGCGGAGGCGTTGGTCTGGTGGCTGTGTGCGATATCGTGATTGCCGCCGCGAGTGCGCGCTTCGCCTTCAGCGAGGTCAAGCTCGGTATAGCACCCGCCATGATTTCACCGTTCGTCATTCGCAAAATTGGTGAGTCCAACGCACGCGTTCTCTTTGTTACGGGCGAACGCTTTAGCGCGACCCGTGCGCGCGAGGTGGGATTAGTCCATTCAATTGTGCCACCTGAACATCTCGACGACGCCGTACAGAAAGCCGTCAACGAGCTTTTGACGAGCGCACCACAGGCCCTTCGCGCCTGTAAATCGTTGGCCCGCTCAGTGGGACAGATGAACTATCCAGAGGCACGGGACTACGCCGCAGAGATGATTGCCCAGTTGCGGGTAAGCGATGAGGGACAAGAGGGGTTACGCTCGTTTTTAGAGAAGCGCAAACCACGCTGGGTAACGCCTGTACAGCCTCTACTATCGCAAGAAAATGTGAAGCAATAGACGATGTTTAAGAAGATTTTGATTGCCAATCGTGGCGAAATCGCGGTACGCATCATGGCGACATGCCGTGAAATGGGTATTCGCACCGTCGCGGTCTATTCGGACGTTGACCGTACCGCACGACATGTGCGCGTGGCGGACGAGGCATACGCGCTTGGCCCCGCGCCAGCCACGCAAAGCTACCTGCGTATAGACGCAATTCTTGCCATCGCCAAGGAGAGCGGGGCCGAGGCGATTCACCCCGGCTACGGTTTCCTTTCAGAAAACGCTGATTTTGCTGATGCCTGTGAACGTGCGGGTATCGTCTTCATCGGCCCACCGGCACACGCGATGCGCGTGATGGGCGGCAAGATTTCAGCGAAGGGGATCGCCCACTCCGTCGATGCGCCAACCGTCCCCGGCTACGCGGGCGCGAGCCAAGACGAAACGGTTCTCTTGAACGAGGCGCGGCGTATCGGCTTTCCCCTGCTCATCAAAGCATCTGCTGGCGGCGGCGGCAAGGGGATGCGCGAGGTACACGCGGCGAGTGCGTTTCTGGAACAGCTCGCGGGTGCAAAACGCGAGGCACTAGCATCATTTGGCGACGATATCGTGTTTCTTGAGCGGCTTATTCAACAACCACGGCATGTTGAGATACAAGTACTGGGTGATATGTATGGCAACATGGTACATCTGGGCGAACGTGAATGCTCAATCCAACGACGGCATCAGAAAATCGTTGAAGAAAGTCCCTCGGTTGCGCTCACGCCAGTCTTGCGAGCGGAGATGGGAGCGACGGCGATCCGCATCGCGCAGGCAGCGGGCTACGTCAACGCGGGTACAATGGAGTTCATTCTTGACGCACAGAAGCGATATTATTTCTTAGAGATGAACACACGCTTGCAGGTAGAACATCCCGTGACAGAGTTGGTGACGGGGCTTGATCTTGTCCGTCACCAACTGCTGATCGCGGCGGGGGAGCAGCTCGCGCTCCAGCAGGCACAGATATACACACGCGGTCATGCCATCGAGGTTCGCATCTACGCGGAAGACGCCGAACGCAACTTTCTCCCCTCGACGGGCACAATCACCACCACCATTGTACCGGAGGGGCCTGGGGTGCGCGTCGATAGCGGCATCGAAATGGGCGACGAAATAACGCAATTCTACGACCCCATGATCGCCAAGTTGATTGTTTACGGAGAGGATCGAGCGGCGGCAATCGCGCGACTCCAACGCGCATTGGAACAGAGCGCGATTTTTGGCGTTACAACCAATATCCCACTGCTACACGCGATCACGTTGCATCGCGCATTCCGCGAAGGCCTGACGCATACAGCGTTTTTGCAGGAACACGGCTTACTCGCACCCGCTTCTAATAAAGGGCTACCGCAAGCGATTATAGTAGCGGCGGCACTGTATGAAGGGACGCAAGCGGTACAAGGGCCAGCCCAAACTCCCTGGAAAGCACTAGGCCCCTGGCGCATGGTGGGTGAGGCGCGAAGGCTCACCTATCACTATCAAGAGCGGACGTATAGCGTCGCACTTGTGCAGGCGTCGCCTGCGAACAAGTGGAGTGTGAGTATTAACGGGGAAGCGGTTGGCATCTTTGGGTACACGCTGGCGAACAATGGTCTAGTCTTGCTCAAACAAGGTGAGGCACAGACACCTGTGTATCTCTCACGGGGCACAGACATGATACAGGCAATGCTCATGGGGTCGCTGTATCGTCTGCAACGGTCTACGCCGCCAACGGTAGAGACAGCAGCGCAGGGCGAAAGTATGGTACGCTCACAAAAGGCACTCACCGCGCCAATGGCCGGCACGATTGTGAAGGTACAGGTACGCGACGGCGAGGGTGTCGAAGCGCAGCAAGTACTTGTCGTCTTAAGTGCCATGAAGATGGAACACGCTATTATTGCCCCCCATGAGGGAAGGGTGCGTCATGTGTATTTTCAAGAGGGGGCGGTTGTACACGGCGGCGCAATACTCGTCGAGATGGAATAAGCGCGCTTATAAATAAACGTATGCAAAAGAGGAAAAGCAATGCAAATCGGTTTTATTGGCATTGGTGTCATGGGTCGGCCCATGACGCTTAACCTGCTCAAAGCGGGACACGAAGTAACAATTTTCGCACGGCATCCAGAGAAGCCAGAGGTACAGGAAGTCATCAAAGCAGGCGCAATGCTTGCCCCATCAGCACGGGCCGTAGCCATAGCATCAGAGGTCGTTATTACAATGGTTCCGAATTCGGCACAGGTCGAAGAGGTCGTCACAGGGCCGCACGGTGTCCTGGATGGCGCACGTAAGGGTCTGATTATTGTCGATATGAGCACGATTGCGCCGACGATGAGTCGCGCCTTAGCCAAACACGCAACGGAAAAAGGCGTGTATTTTCTCGACGCACCTGTAAGCGGCGGCTCAATGGGCGCGGTCAACGGGACGCTTACTATTATGGTTGGCGGGGAACGCGTGGCGTTTGAGAAGGTATTGCCTGTGCTGGAAAATATGGGGAATAAAGAGAACATTTTTTATGTGGGTGCTGTCGGTTCCGCCGAAGTTATCAAAATTGTAAATAACCTCTTGTGTGGCACAATCGCTGCCTCTATCGCGGAGGCACTCGTGCTGGGCGTCAAAGCGGGGGCAGATGTTGCGACCATGACCAAGATTATCGGGGTCAGCAGTGGCGCGAGCTGGCAACTCTCCAACCAGTTTCCGCTCCGCGCGTTCAATGGAAGCTTTCAACCGGGGTTTATGACCGACCTGTTACATAAAGATTTGGGGTTAGCCCTTGATCTCGCACAGGAAAATCAGACGCCATTAGTCATGACCGAAACGGCCCAGAAGCAGTTTGAGCTGACACGTAAAGCAGGTTTCGGTACAGAAGATTATACGGCTCTATTAAAGGTCTTGGAACAGGGGGCAGGCGTCGAGGTGAGAACAAAGTCGGAAGAAAAGTAGCAGCCGAAGAGGGTGTGAAAAGGCTAATGTGCAGGGCGACCTTGTGGTCTCTCTGCACATTAGCCTTGCCACGTTGACCCTGCCGACATGTCGCTCATGTCATCATAGTACTTATAGTATTGGCATAAGCGAATGAGCAATGTTCATACCCAGCACAAGCACGATGGCAAGACCAAAGTAGACCAGACCTAGCGTGATACGTGCCCCCATTGGTACATCATAGTACGCCTTCGACGCCTCTGTATTTTCTCGGCTGCGCGACCAGAGTTGGGTTGCCGCGATGACGATGAAAAAGAGCAGGAAGATCGAAAAGTTGCCATTGAGCCAGAGCCAGACCTGATAGATGAGCAGACCTACAAAGCCTAGTATCCAGATGCGGCGGTCAATCGCGGCCAACACACGCCCACCGTCAAAGGGGACTATCGGTATCAGGTTAAAGAGGTTAATAAAGAAACCAAAGTACGCAAGCGGTGCCCAGATTGTGTGCGAACTTGGCGCGAGTTGCGCCAGCACGAGACACAATGACGCTGCGATAGCACCCGCGATTGGGCCAGCAATACCAACTTCAGCCTCATCTTTCGCGTTCGCCGGCATCTGACGCATTGTAACCGCCGCACCCAGTAGCGGAATAAAGATTAGTCCGCCAACAGGGATGCCTTTTAGCTTCATCACCAACGCGTGGCCCATCTCATGGATGAAAAGCGATGCGACAATACCTACGGCGAATTGCCAACCGAAGAAGAGCGAATACACCACAATCGAAACCGCCGCCGAAACCAGGGCGGGCGCGAATTTAATCAGGAAGATCAAGCCCTTGAACTTGAGAAGCAAGCCGCCAATTGTCACCGCGATCCCGCCAAGTCCCGCTAACCCTCTACGTTTGTGTGGAGACTCAACCGTCTCTGATGCTCTCTCGTCGCCCTGAA
>Ga0123338_10001596_pt1 | contig 21877 bp, 16 predicted proteins | sample grotaG_FD_89793 | JGI IMG/M metagenome (GOLD analysis project Ga0123338, IMG submission 89793) | Glacier valley bacterial and archeal communities from Borup Fiord, Nunavut, Canada, to study Microbial Dark Matter (Phase II) -... | ecosystem: Environmental > Aquatic > Freshwater > Ice > Glacier ...
CTGTTTATCCTTTTATCTCTAAATGGCCCTTTCGCCCCCATCAGGACTTGCTAGCGAGACTGTAATAGCTCTGAGTCAAGGATGCCGTTTTAGGGGCATCGTTGGCAATCACTCCCAACACAGCCGTAGACGAAAACTTTAACTCCTCCAGAGCTGCGAGGACAGAGGGGCAACTGGTTTTTCCTAAGCGCACCACCAGAGCTAAACTATCGCATTGAGCCGCTACCAGCCCGCTATCCGCCAGTCCTAGCAGGGGAGGCGTATCAACAATCACCAGATCAAACATTGCCTGGAGTTTTTGGAACAGATGCTCGACTTGATTAGTGGTGAAAAGCTCTACCGGGTCAAGAGGAGGCGTGCCAGCAGTCAAAACTGTCAGATTGGTGTAGGAAGACGACGATTGGAGTACGCTTTGGACATCTTGATCGTTTTGAAGCAGGTTACTAAACCCCTGCTGGTTGGAAAACCTTAGTAATTCGTGAATCTTGGGATTGCGAAGATCGGCATCAACCAGTAACACCCGTTGCCCCATTGCGGCGGCGGCCAGTGCCAGATGCAGGGCGATCGTCGATTTGCCCTCTCCCGCTTCCGCTGAGGTGATCGTGAGGGAACGGATTGGAGCGTGGTTTTTGCCGAGCAGACGTAAATTTTTAGAGAGTGATCGGAAGGACTCTGCCACCGGAACTGAAAGCGCCTGAGTCCGGGAGTCGTTGTGAGGAATCACCCCCAGTAAAGGCAACCGAGTTGCTCGTTTGACCTCATCTGGGGTACGCAGCAAATTCTGGGTTGTCTCGACCAAAAAACCTACACCAATGCCCAATAACACCGCCAGTATGGCAATCAATGCTAGAAATCGAACCTTACTAATGCTGTTGGTCTTGACGGGTTGACCCGATTCATCCAGTTCCAATCGTGGAGGAACAGTTAGCTCCCAGGGAAGTTCCTGCTGGGCAACGTCAATTTGCAATGCCTCCTGGCGGGTAGAAAACTTATTCAAACTGTCGGTTGCCAGCGTCAGTTCACGCTGCAAATCAGTGTACTGACGGGCGATCTCAGGTAACTGCTGAATTTTTTGATTCATTTCAGCCTGCAATCGGTTAGTTGCCTGACGGCTAGCATCTGCTACTATGATAGAATCCTCCGCCTTCTCGACCACCCTGCTCGCTTCCCGATTCAAAAGGTTTTTCAGATTTCGCTGTTTCTCTAATAGAGCCTGCATTGCCGGGTTTTCTGGTCTGAGACGAGCAGATTCGACTGCAATCTGACCCTCAACCTGCTGATACTGACTCAACAGGGCCTCATAATAATTTGTTTCGCCTAAAACAGACTGGGGGCTGGCATTCTTTAATTGCCGTGCCAGAGCATTACGTTTGGCTTCTGCTTCTGCAAACCGGATCTGGTTATCAGCCCTGGTCTGATCCAACCTGCCACTGGTTTCGGTCAACTGCTTACCCTGTTGTTCGGGGTCCACAATGGTGTAGCGTTGCCTCAGAGCCTGAATTTGCCGTTGCAGCGAATCGACCCGCTGGCGTAGGGGGGGAAGCTGAGTGTCGATGAATTGGATGCCACGCCGAATTGTCGATTGTCGTTCCTTCAGGCTGTAATTCAAATAAGCCTGGGACAGCCGATCAAGGATAAATTTTATTTTCTCTGGGTCAGTGCCTTGGTAGCTAACATCAATCAGTTTGGTGCCCTGTTCTTTTTTGTCTAATGTCAGTGTGGTAATTCGGGCAATCTTTAAGTTCTTGATCAAGCTCTCATAGGTTACGTCCGGGTAGCGTTGGCGCATTTTGCTGACCACAGGCTCCAGCAGCCTGGGACCTTGTAAAATGCGGATTTGTGACTCGTAATCCAGGCTGGATTGTTCAATGTTAATTCGTTGGTCGGGTAGATCTGAACCTTGGGCCCGGGTAGAAGAACGTGCCAGTTGTTCTTCCGCTGTGATGGGTTCGACCAGAAGTTGAAACCTACCAGCATACTGAGGGAGGGTTGATTTTGTCATCAGGAGCAATAGCCCCCCGGCGACTAAGGTCGTTCCCAGTGCGACCTGCGCCATCAATAGCGCCCGACGACGGGCAGCCGCTACCAGCCAACCTAAGTCCCACTTTTCTTCCTCAGGGTCAGTGGAAACAGAATTTTGGACTGGAAGATAGGGCAATTTACCGTTCGTCTCGGCAAGGTTTGAAGAATCTGGCTGTTTATTCATCTCTGTTTTGCATTAAATCAAGTGCTCATAACAGGTGAAATGTACTCATAGTTCACAGCCCAAAAAGCCTCAAAATATTGAAGACTGAAAAGACATTGCCCACTGGGGCTAGAACGGAATTAACGCTATCTCCAAATTTTGTAAGGCCCGATCGCCCAACTACAATAATATCGTTATTCTGCATGGCTGGGTTGGTGCTATCGTTGATTCCCTGAGAGAAGTTGATCGCCAATTCCCGTTTGGTTAAGGTTCCGTCTGGGTTGAGGCGAATCAGAGCGACTGATTTAATATTGGCGCGGCGTTGATCGAACCCTCCGGCAGCCAGCAACGCCTGGTTTAAGGGGGTGTTGGGGGGCACCTGCACGCTTCCTGGTTGTTTCACTTCACCGACGACATTGACTCGAATGGTATCGGGTGAGAAGCTGGCACTGGCAAGGTCGGAAGCTTCGACAGGAGTTAGCTGGGTAGTGGTGGGGATGGTAATCGTGTCACCCGCCTGCAAAATGGTATCCTGGCGCAAGTCTCCGTCCTTCAACAGCTTCAGCAGGTTAACATCTACTACTTGCTCGGTGCCGTTGCGAGTCAAGCGGTGCACCTGAATGCGACGGATATCTGCCTGGGGTTTAATGCCGCCTGCAATCTGGATTGCCCGCGTGACGGTTGGGAATGGCTCTTTGATAGTCTGATCGCTATTGCTTTGATTGGAAACACCAGGAACACCTGCCGTTCCAGTGCGGGTGTTGCCAGTCACCACGTAGGAGCCGGGGCGGAAGACTTCGCCGACTACGGCGATCGTAATCGGTTGAGAGCGATCGGCAGCGAAGTTAGCCTCGGCAAGTTGGGCTGACTCAGCGAGGTCAATTCGGGTAGCAGTGGGTATGAGGATAGAGTCGCCATCGCGTAGAGTGAGATCCTGGCTGCGATCTCCAGTTTGCAGAAATTGCCATAGGTTTACGGTCAGGGTTTGGCTGGTGCCGTCGCCCCTTGCTCTGCTGATCTGGATGCTTTTGACATCGGCTGCTTGGGTGATGCCGCCGGCCAGCTTGAGGGCACTGGTCAGGGTAGGGAAGGTGAGGCTGGTGGTGGTGCCGGGTTGATTCAGGGTAATAGGGAAGGAGCCAGGGCGGTTGACTTCTCCGGTCAGGGTGATGTTGAGGGGGCGGGGAGTGAGCAGGGTGATGGTGGTGAGGGGATGCTGAAAGAAGCGCAGATATTTTTGGGTGATAAGTTTGCCTGCTTGCTTCAGGGTCAGCCCTTTGACGGAAATGCTGCCCACCAGGGGGAGGTTGAGCGTGCTGTCGATGAGTACCTGATAGCGGGCATTTTGTCCGCTATATTCGGGAGCGTCGAAGATGTCAACTTGAACCAGATCTCCGGCTCCTAAGGTGTAAGATTCGTCAAGGATAGCGGGGGCAAGTAGGAGAGCAGGAACAGAGAAGTTAGAAGCGTGAACAGTGGTGCGTTGGGCACTGTAGGCTGGGTTAGCCGCCATAGTCCAAGTGAGTAGAACTGACCCTGCGGCGGACGAGCATTGATAGAGCCTGGTAAAAGCCACAGGTTTCACCTGTAAGATTCGCTTGGTTGTCATAGCGGTTTTTAACGTTATTCACCCCAACCTCTACTAAAAGATGGTTCGAGTTGCAGGACTTGATCAAGACCCTTTGTAGTAAATTTACTAGCGCAAGAGAGCATCGGAAACCGAACTCCATCTAAGTCCCCTCTCCTAAGAGCATCGAGAGTAATCCGGAAAGTATGACAGGGATTCACACAAAAGCTTGGATTGCCCTTATGTGGATGTGCTAACAATGATGGCATTGCTGTAGAGACAGGATAAATTGAAATTTAGTTTCGATTCATCCTGTCTTTACATGACGGAATAGTAGTACAACTATTTATAGACTGACAGCCATTTTAAGGGATAGATGTTTAGCTAACATTAACCAGAGCAACCTGCGGTAGGGCAGTAACCAGTAGAAAAACCAGAAAACTCCACCGTTTTCACGGCAAAATGCTTTCCACTCATGAAATGAATGCAAAGTGACATCTTTCATCGCCAGTCCTTTGGGGAGATCGAACTGATTCAAGTTAATTTGGGCCAGTTCGGTTTTTGCCATCCGACTACTGGGTGGATTAGCAGAGCAAGTTCCTAAGTAACCCTGTGTCATCCAGATAGAGCAGCCTTTCCGACGTGCCCTGAGTCCATAATCATAGTCCCCTAAATTATGAGTGTATTCTGGGCTAAAGTTTCCTACAAGGGCTGCAACGGCACGGGGAACCAGCACACAGTTTCCATGCAAAGTCTCACAGAGGCGTGGGTGATCTGGATCTGGATGAACGTGGTGAAACTTGAGGGGATGCCACCAGTAAGTCTGCATCAATCCACCGTAGCTGGGGCTGTCGGTTTCTGGATCAAGCGTGGAGCCGACCACGATCGCCTTACCCTGTTCTTGAGTAGCAAGTTTGCTAGAAACATTCAGCAAGGTCTTAAGGGCGTGTGGGTAAAGTACTGTATCGTCATTTAACCAGAGGTAATAGTCAGGCTCTTCAACCTGTGCAGCTTCAAAGGCAGATCGCATGCCTCCATTCCAAAACAGGCTGCCAGTTCCTTGAATCAGATGAACGTCAGGGTGTTTCTGCTGCACTGCCTCTGCTGTTCCATCGCTGCTGGCATCGTCAACCAGGTAAGGTTTCAGTTCGATTTCTGTGGGAAGGTTCTGCTGGTATAAAGCTTGCAAACATTGCAGCGTTTTTTCGCGCCGATTGTAGCAAGTTAGGAGGACGGCAATGGTCGTTAGCTGCATAGTTCTTTAATCCTGGTCAATAAGAGACTTCAGTGCAGTATCTACACTTTTCAGAAAGTAGGTGCGTCGATTTTGAGTCCAGATTTTGACTAATCCTAAATCGTTGGGGGTGATAGGTTGAGAGATCGCTGTCAGCAAATAGTCAGCAAATTGCTTAGGTGATTCGGCTAACTGTACGGTCGTCGGTGGAGTAGAAATTCCACGGAGAGCAAAGGGAGTTGCCACAACAGGTAAACCCAGGCTGATTGCCTCCAGGGTTTTGAGTTGGGTACCTCCCCCTCGAGTAGAGGGAATGGCAACGGCCCTTGCCTCAGCCAAAAATTCTTCAGCACTGGACACAAAGCCCAAATACTGCACATTGGCATACTTACCACTTAACCACTCTGCACCTCGTCCGGCAACTCGGATGGATAGGTGAGACGGTAGATGAGGATAAACTTGGTCAAAGAAATAACGTAAACCATCAGCGTTGGGCTTCCAGATCCAACTACCAATCATGCCAATGTCGTAGGTTTTAGCATGGTCTGAATCGATTGGCTTTTTAGCACTGGCAGGTAACTCAAATACTCGCACAGCGTCTGTTTTGCCTGATTTAATAAAGTAATCTGCATCATGCTGCGTTAAAGTCCAGATTCCCTGGCTAGTGACAGCAAGTTCATCCTCAATCTGTTTGACCCGTCGTGCTTCTCGCTGATAGACCCACTGCGCCAAGAGATTTGAGGTGTCTTTGAGTCGCTCTAGATAAATTTCATGTTCTAAGTTGTGGGCTAAAACGGCGACCTTGCCCTGCTCCGCAATAGCAGATTTCAGCCAGTAAAGCTGAGATGAATGCTCTAGAATGACCACATCATAGCGGTGTTTTGATAGCAATGATTTGACAGTTTGAATATAGTGATTTGAATAATATTTGGCAGACGTATAAGGCAGTTGCTGAAAAAGAGCGATCGCAGCCCAGAGTAGCGGGTAAAGACCTGCTGATTTTGTTTCAATATAACGTTCTCCAACCTCGATCACATCTTCATCACAAGGATGATCAACGCCCGGACGACGATAGCCGACGACGGAGACAGAATGCCCCAACATTTTCATGGCATCAATAAAATGCTGGGATGCGATATCTGCTCCTGTGCCATATTTGCTGGGAATTGCAGTCGTCAAGTTCAAAATTTTCATGGAAGCCATGCTTATTACTTTGGAAAGTTAATCGCAAATCATCCAACAAGAATCAATTAACACTATGAGTAGTACCAAGAACCTCTTGGTATAGAGACAGCATTTTTTTCCCTCTTTGTTCCCAAGTGTAGAAAGATCGCACTCTTTCGTAACCCCTTTCTCCAATTTTTCTGCGTAAATCTTGGTCTCTAGAAAGACTGATGATTGCATTGGCAAAATCATCAATTATTTGCTTTCTACTCCCCACATCTACCAACACACCACAACCTTCAGATAATACTGTTGCAGTTCCATTCAGCTTCAGACCAATCACTGGTAACCTGTGAGCCATCGCCTCAAGAATGACATTAGGTGAACCTTCACGTAAGCTTGGAAAAACAAAAATATCTGCTTTCTGGTAGTAATTTCGCATATGTCGATACGGCACTTGTCCTAAAAACTCAACCTTTGATTGCAGTCCTAACTGGCAAACCTTTTCTGTCCAGTAGGGTAAGAGGGGACCGCTACCAGCGACGAATAGTTTCCAGGAAATATCGGTGGGCAAAATTTGTAAAGCTTGCAGGAGAAGACCAAAATTCTTTCGAGGCTCAATTAAACCAGCCCAAAGTAGGGAAATACTGGTCGAGCCATTATGAACCTTTTCTAGGCTGCTGAGTTCTTCTGGCAGTTTAGGTACGTATGAGATTCCTGCGTCTGACATGAGAGAGGTTGTCTCAGGATCGCGCATGGAGCTAATTTCGTTGAGTGTCTCTAAGTTGCCACATAAAACGAGTTTTGCTTTTCTCACTGCTTCTTTTGAAGCAACTGATGTCAGCCTTACCCAAATAAAATAAGCCATCCTAACCATCTCTTGAGCGATTCCTCTTGCTGGCAAAAATGAATAGCCAATTAGAGGAACTCTTTGGCCACCTGATACAGGACCCAGTATGAATGGTTTAGGCAGTTGCCACAGATAGCTTGGAATCGTCCATGACCCATAGGTAACGTGGTGAACAATGTCAATATCAGCCTCCTTGAGTAATTTTTTCGCTTCTACTAAAGCTTGCTTTTGCCATTCAACACATAGATTATAGAATTCAAATATCGGAAAGAGAGCCGCCATGCTTTTAGATGCTTGAGGCATTGGAATAAAGAGCAAATGGATGTTTTCCCGGTAGTCTAATTTCTCAACTGCGGCTCTTACGGGTTCTTCCTGGTCTAAAAAGCAGGAAATCAATGCATAAACTTCATGCTCTTTCGACAATTCCTTCAACCAGTTCCAACCAACTCCTTCTTCCGACCCCTTATCGGGATGGCAGACAAATGCTGAAAGTAATATCTTTAGTTTACGAGAAGCCATAGCTCAATTCAATCCCTGTATTCCTATCCTTGCTAGCGTAACCAAAGCAACCAGTTATGACAATAATCAAAGTTACTTACTAGCGCCACAAATACAAACCGAAATAGATGAATCAATTCAAGAAGGTTGATCTTCAAACATACAACTCATAAAATCATCAAGTACTAAATTTTTGGCAAATTTCTCTTCCATTATCAGACGACTTTTGCGTTTCATAAATTCAATCATCGGCTTATTCTGAATCAGCAAATCTAATTGCTGTATTAGCTCCTCCTGAGAATTGCATATGTAGCCGTTCTCCCCGTTTGAAATAATCTCAGGAGCGCCTAGAGCGTTTTTTGTGGTCAAAACAGCAAGACCAGCGCAGCCCGCCTCACCTATAACAGATGGATAGCCCTCAAGCGTAGTTGGCAGCACAAAAATGTCATGACTTCCGAATAAGTTAATATGTGCTGCTTGCCCATAATCAACCGTAGTTTCTACTGTAAGATTTGGTTGTGATTCAACAGATTGTTTAGTGACGATCGTTAATTTAATATTAGGATCACGAAGTTGCTTGAACCAGCGGAGCAAAATATCCCCACCTTTACGATGAAAATCTCCCCCAACAAACAAGAGACGGATTTCGTTGTCGTGGCGCTCAGGTGATGGAACAAATAATTTAAGATCAGAGCAGAATGGCAATCTTGCTTTTTTAAGTTTACTCTTAGGGATTTTGTAATCTTTGTGGATTTCATCTATCACCGCATCAGTTAAGCCAAACACGTACTTTTGGGAGTTCATGACTTCTTTATGAATGGCAGTCAGCCAAACCGGAGATAAAGATGCTTTTGAGAACGGTTCGTATAGTTTCTTAGTCCAATCTGTAACGATGTAGCTACTTTGCTTCCGTGTTACAGGATAGGCGAAAAGAGCAGGACTGATACCATGAAATAGAATTTTTCTGTCCTCTTTGTAGGCTTTGAGAACTTCTCTACAGAGGTCGTAAGAACCCAAAAAACGCTTTGCAATAACAGAAGCGTAAGCTAACTTGGTTGTTGGAACTCCCTTTCTAACTTGATTTGGGATAAATTGGTACACCTTCAAGTCCAAATAATTCTCAAAAAGCGAAATTAACCGTTTCTCATATGTTCTATTTCCTAAATCAACTGGAAACGTCACTAGTAAAAGCTTCTTTTCTGCCATGATTCTGCTCCGATTGCTCAGTCCGTTAATTAGTAAAAATTTGATGGGAAGCTTCTATGAAAGCCCTTCGCGATCAGTGGTGTACTGATATAAGAGACAGAGGAAATTACAATTTTCTCCATCCTTCAAGAAATAGAACTTCTGCAATACAGGTTTGCAGTGCAATGTCAGATCTTGTTCTGTTGCAAATAGATGGAAGAGTTGTGGTTAAGATAAGCGCTTTCATCGTTGTAGAAGATTGATTGCTTTATGGTCGAATGGAGGCACTGTTTTGTCGCCTATAGCGGCGTAGTCGCTAATCTAAAAGCTCAGCATAGAGCTTTAAATAAGCTTGGGCTTGTGATTCAAGCGAGAAACGCTTTTCAGCTTTAGTTCGGGCGGCTTTGCTTAGTTGAATCTGCCGTTCAGCATCTTCTAAAACCCAGACAATTCCACTTGCTAAATCAGTTGAGTCATAAGGTCGAGCGAGATAACCATTAACCTGATGATCAACAATGTCTTTCAGTCCAGTAGCATTAAACGCGACAACTGGTGTACCACAAGCAAGCGCTTCTGAAGCAGTTTGCCCAAAAGATTCTTGCAGAGAGGGAACAACCATTACGTCAGCTGCCGAATATACGATCGACAGCGACAAGTCATCATTGAGGTGATCTAAATAGTAAACTTTGAATCCAAAATCTACCGGATTTTTCGGTTTTGGCGAACCAAACACAGCTATTTCCGCTTTTGCTGCCCAACCAGAACTTGCTAAATCTTGCATCGCTGATTGCAGCAGATGAAATCCTTTTCTACGATCGTCGGTCGCTCGGAGTGCGCCAAATAAGATAATCTGCTTTTTGTGGGGTAGACCCAGTACCGTTCGCGCTTCTTGCTTTGCGATCGGACGATATTTTGCGGTATCTAGCGCACAGGGAATGACTTCAACCCGACGGTCTCTAAACAAAGAACTCTTCTGAGCGCAGTCTGCGATCCACGAACTTGGAGCAACAAGGTCTAACTCTAAGTTCTTCCAGGCTTTCGCTTTACGCTGCCACACCGAGCGAGAAAGATCTCGCTCTTTACCATTGGCTAACTGCGGGCATCGTCCACACGCTTGCATATAGCGATCGCACTCTTGAGAATAATGACAACCACCCGTAAAGGACCACATATCATGAAGTGTCCAAACGATCGGAACCCCTAAATGTTTAAGGGATTCGATTGACAAATATTCCCATCCGATCCAGTGAAGATTGATTATATCAGGATTAATTTTCTTGATCTTATTTGACAGCCAAGAAGGAGTCAGATTAATTGAAAAGGCGCTTCCAGTTCCATTTAGAGCCTTTTCCGTGAACTTACTTATTAATATGGATTGCGCGTCTTTTAATGTGGCGCTAATAAAACTATTACCCAGTACAGAGGTTGAATTTGATGCCTTTCGATTAACTAGGAAAAAGGAGTCTTTTCCTATATTAATTAGCCCCTGATGTAACCGTAGAACAGCGCGACCTGCCCCAGTATTATCGTGCATTGAAAGATGAAGAATTCTCATCGTTAAATCCACTCCTGCAAGTCATGGTTAAAGCGAAAAATATTCTCTTGATTCAGGAGTTTCTTAATTTTGTGCGGTGCGTACCAAACTAATCGATCGAGCAAAGCTAACGCGAGATCAAAAATTCCAGGCTGCTGCACTAAGCTATCGACTTCTTGATAGTAAGCTTTTTTATCACCAGAAATTTGACCTGCATGAATTCTGAAGCCACCTAGATAAGATTCGACGATTTTGATCTCATACTTCTGTGAGAACTGTAACCACAAATAATAGTCGCCCGCATATTTGAGCTTAGACAAAAGGCTGTAGTCAAGCAGTTGATTCAGGGAGGTTGACCAGAATGTTGATTCCTGCTGGAGGGCAGGCAGTTTAGTCCCATAAAATCCGTAAGAGAAAAACTTTGGACGGTACCTAAACGGAAGTTCGACATAGACTACCGCAGAGGAATTGTTGTATACCACGTTATATCCGGTCAGCCAGTGAACGCCTTTCTTCTCAAAAAAAGGCAGAACCGTTTGCAGCGCAGTGGGATGATAATAATCTCCTGCGTTGATGTATGCAGTAATGTCTCCAGAAGCAGCTTTCAATCCCTTTGTTAGCGCGTCATACATACCCGAATCTGGCTCTGAGATGATTTTAATAAAGTTGCATTGATAGCGATCGCGCACCGCCTCGATAATCGAGACTGTACGATCGCGAGAACCACCATCACAGATAATGTATTCAAGTTCAGCCGCTCCTGTCCGGAGAATGCTTTGGTTAATCACAGACAGCATCGTTTCTTCGATGTAATGCTCTGCGTTAAAACAAGGCGTGATGATAGAAAACTTCTTCATGTGTTCTGCTCGCTAATTGCTAAGTGATAAAAACTACTTTGTTGATGGAGTAAGTTTTCTCTTCACTGATGACAGACGCTGGCGAAGTCTTCCGGGTAGGGTGTCCATTTGTCTTAGTTTTTTTCCGTTAAACACTTTGTCTAGGGTGTGGTTGTCTGCTTCCCAGTTTCTGGTGACAAAGGGCGGGTGGCTAATCTCCCACAAATCTTCTATTGCTAGCTTTGAACGTGGACTGTCTCCGACAGTGTGAGCAGCGTCAGGTCGATTAAACCCAATATTTGAAATTAGGTTTTGGTTTGGGGTAATCGCTAACCCATTTTGAGACCAACAGGCATAAAGCCATTGATAATCCCAAGTATCGATTACTTGAGGGTCTTCATACATTTGGTTAAATACTTCCGTCCAATACTTTTGTTCAAATTGCGCCTCGCAAAGCGATTGCAGGAGTTTCTCGTCGCGAAAGTCCGGCCAGGTTTTCATCTGATAGTCATAATGCTTCCAGGCTCTTCGCCAAGAAGCCCAGCCCCAGCCATGCACATATTTCGAGAAGTAGTAGCTGTCCTGAGTTCTCCCTTGATTGGCAGAGTTATCACCATTGATGTGCATGATTCGCTCATCGTGGCGATACCGCTCTAGCATCGTTTCACAAAAGCTGAAAAAAGACGGTGATGGAAAGGTGTCATCTTCTAAAAGAATAGCTTCTTCAACTTGGGAAAAGATCCAGTCGAACGCGCTCGACTCTCTTCTTCCACAGCCTAAGTTAACTTCAGAGAAGTCCGTTAATACTTCACAGTCCCAATCCACCTTCTGAATCACAGCGCGAGTTTGCTCACATTTTTCAGCTTCGCCAGGGCGATTTGAACGCGGGCCATCTGCGGCAACTAATAGCGTTTTAGGTTTCGCTTTTGCGATCGCTTGAAACGTTTGCTCGGTTAAGTCGGGACGGTTGAAGATAATAAAACCAACTGGAGTGGTGAAAGACATAGCTAAACCTGCACTTTAGAATTAAACAAAACGGTAACGGCTCTGAACCTAACAAGATTGAAGCAAGAACGATCGGAGTTGCTGACCGATCTCTTCTAGAGAGAAGGCCTGCTCTACTCTGAGACGGCCCTGTTTGCCTAATGCTCTAGCCCATGCTTCATCATCTAAAACTTTTCCTAAAGCCGAGGCTAATGCTTCAGGATCCTCACGCGGAACAATTACCCCGCCCGATGCTTCGCCAAACTGAAAAATTTCCGGTATGCCTGCAACCTCGGTCGCGACAACAGGCAGATTGCAAGCCATTGCTTCGATCGGTGCCACTGGAAACCCTTCTAATCGGGAAGGAAGCGTGTAAACATTCGCAGCCGAAAGATATTTCTGAATCGCTGTCCGAGAACTAACAAATTCATTCAGCCACATTACCCCTCGAAGATTCATCGCTTCGATCAGCTGCTGGAGTTTCTCAGAGTCTTGTCCGGTGCCGACTAGCAAAAGCCTCAAATCAGTGTTAGGACGTTCTCGGCAAATGATCTCCCAAGACTTTAGCAAGATATCAAGACCTTTGTGGTGAATGCTAATTCGCCCATGAAAAACCACTACTTTGGCATTGGGTGAAATGCCTAGCTCGGCTCTGCAAGCATCACGGCTGTCCGTGCTCCATAGCCGTATATTGATTGGGTTGAAAATTTGCTTGAGCTTGGATGGCTGTACCTTATACGCTGTGGAAACGCGTTCAAGCTCAGATTTTGAAGCAATAATTAATCCGGCTGACGATCTCACTACCCGCGGCCTAATCAATCGCTCTAGTTTGCTCCAATGGCAATTTCTTCCTTGAAAAGTCGCAAATACGGGGAGGTTAATTTTTTGACCAAGCCAAACGCAAACATCAAAACTAGGATTTTCATAATCCTGAAACAGAATAGCTTGACATTTCTCGCGCTGTAGTTCTTCAGCTAATAGTTTTTGCGGTATCAAGAAGTAAGAATCAAGACTTCTTGTGATTGAAAACTCTGGTGCGATTCCTAATTGCCGCATTCGCCTGAAGCCACGATGGAGAATGGAAGTCGGGAGAACACAAACATCTGCGCCCGAAGGTTGATGTTTGAACCGTAGCGGTGTGGAAGTGCGGCTTGAAATAAAGAATAGCACTGTTCTTACACCTGCCAGCCGCAATGCTTCAACATAGTTAAACATATAGCTGCCTGTGTATTCCGTCCGAAAGGTTTCTAGAGACACATTAATCGTGTCAAAGAAATCTTCAAACGGGGCGCCGCCAAGAAATAGTGCGATCGTAGGTTGTTCTGGCAAAACATCCATTAATGTCATCACTCCAAAATCACTTAGAACTAAATCTTTTCTTTGTCAAACGTTTGCCTTGTTTTAGGAGTAGTTTAGTAGCTGAACGCACCGTCTTCAAAGAAGGGTCACACTTAAGGGCTTGCTGAACTTGAGTTGTAAAAGCAAAAAAATCCATATCTAGCAGTGCGCAGTTTGCTGCCTCAAGCGCCCAAAAGGCAGACAGCTTCCTAGCTTGCTTGATTAGACGCTTGGATTCCTCATTAGACACATATCTAGGAAGATAAGATTCAATGATTTCCGTAGCGATGATCATATCTTGGGAAAATCTGCCGCTACGCGTTGTATTTCCAGACAGCGAGCCAGGACGACGAACCCGGTACTCTGCCAACGGTTCAGCTTCATACCAAACTGGGTAGCTAGTCGCAATCCGCACCCACATTTCCCAGTCTTCCCCAGTGCAGATGAAACGGGTATCAAATCCACCGAGTTTTTCATATACTTGGCGACGAACAACCGCTGATGGCGTGAGCAGTCTTTGCCCAGTGGCAATTTTCTCTAGCCAATTCTCAATAATTCCACTAGTGCGTTGTTCCAGATTGGTTAAAGCTTCCCAGTGACCGTCTGGCTCCATATAGATGCAACGACAAAAGGCGGCACCAATATCAGGGCTTTGCTCAAAGCCCTGCTGTAACTTTTGATAAAAACCTGGACGAACACGATCGTCACCGTGCAGCAAATGAACCAAGTGTCCGCGTGATCTTTGAACACAAGTCTCAAAATTTTTAATGTATCCCACATTTTGAGGCTGTCTATAAAACTCAACTCGACCTTTTCCAAGCTCCTCAACAACAGCCTTTGGATCATCTTGAGTTGAACAATCATCAATGACCTCAATTTGCATGAGGTCTGGGTCTAAATCTTGTGCTAGAACACTTGCTAACGTTTCGCGGAGATACTCAGCGCAATTGTAAGTCGGAATCATCACAGACCACAAAGGGCGCTGCACTTCTGATGGAACAGGTAAAATTGTTGCTCGGTGAGGATGTTGCTCAATCATTATCTTTGCCCGCTGTAAGTTGATAACGACATTTCAGCTTCATGGAATTCGTCATCCCTTTGATGAATTTTGAGGTTTGTTTTGACAGCCATCAGAGCGTATAGAAACCAAGAATAATTGGGACCGATTAATCCCATGTTTTGAGATTCTGAGGTATTGGACATGATTAGAAAAACCAGCATAATGATTGGGAAGATAGCTTCTGATCCCCGACAGAATTGCGTTCTCCAAATTGCTGCAATTAGCGTCTTAGCAAACGACAGTAAAAATATCAGCAGACCAATAAAGCCTAACTGTAAACCCACGTCTAAAAAGCCATTGTGAGCATGGGGCGGACGGTAATCTCCCTGTAGTCCGGCTCCAATAAACACAGCAGGGTTTTCAGTTCCTCGCCAGGGTTGCCAGAAACCGTTATAGCCATACCCGATCGGTCTATGTGCAATTGTGTCAATTAGCTGCTCCCAAAAAACGGTTCTTCCGGTTAATGTTGGGTCTTTTCCTAAAGCCTGAAAAATAAGCTCGATTCCGGCAGACACCGCTAACGCTAAAAGGATACTCATCGCAATTAGGCAAATGAGAACGATGATTGACTGCCTAAATTTGTGAAACTGCAACAACCGCAGGGAAAAAAACAGGTAGAGAAGAACCGCTAGCGTAATCAGCGAAGACTTCGCCAGTGTGAAAATGTTGATGACGATCGAGAATCCGATCATTCCCGCCGCCAGAATCTTTCCTTTAGGTTCGTATACCAGTCGAACCAACCAAAGGATAACGTTCAACGCCATTAAGCTCCCTAGTAGCTTTGAGTTTGAAACAAATCCACCCCATGCATCACCATAAGGGCGCAGAGACGGCAAAAAGAGCGCGATCGGAACGCTAAGTAAGCCAACTACGGTGAGCACCCAGCGCAAAAGCTGTTCTAATTCTGCCCAGCTATACTTCTTGGCAGTCTGAGCCGCTAATACTGTCAAGCCAACCATACCCACACTTGATCGTAAAGTGAGAAAAGGCGTTGGTGACCACAGCGTAGAAGCAACGGCCATTGTCGGTAGCGCTAGTAGAAGCGGCTCTTTGAAAACTAGGAGTAATCCTTTGGGCAAGTCTGGAAAACTAATCCGCTTGAGAAGAAAGAGAACCACTGCATAGATAACTGATGTCGTGATAAAACCAGTAGGACTGAGATTGTCAACAGATAAGCGATCGGGAGCAGTTAAAGAAAACGGTAAAAATGGAATCGGAAGAACTCCAATTAGAAACAAAAAAACTAACGGTTTTTCTAAGGGTTTTGTATATTTGCTTTTAGCGGTGAGTTTGATGAAAATAAGGGAAACCACTACCAAGATCGCGAACACGATCGCAAGGCTAATCGGACTGAGGAATAGCTCTTTCATTGTTCTAGCTCAAGTTTACAAACGTACAACGGTAAGAACTTGGTCAACACTCCTCATTGCCTATAGTTTCATTCCTGCAACCACTTCTTGATAGCTTCCTTCTTGTGCAACTCTCCCACCTTCCATCACGTAAACGCGATCGCAATGCTGAATGGTGCTGAGGCGGTGAGCAATAATAATCATTGTTTTTGTGCCAGAAAGCGCTCGAATCGACTCAGTAACTAATTGTTCGGTTTCGGTATCGAGTGCGGCAGTGGCTTCATCGAGCACTAAGATTTCTCGTTCAAAGTAGAGCGCACGAGCAATGCCAACGCGCTGTCGTTGTCCACCAGATAACCGAACACCTCGTTCTCCGACCGAGGTTTGCAGTCCTTCTGGTAATTGCTCGATCAGCGACTCTAACTGAGCTGACCGAATTGCTTTTTGTAGCTTCTGTTGCTCAATGAGATGATCCGGCACTCCAAAGGCAATATTGCGCTCGATCGTGTCATCGATTAAAAAAATAGATTGTGGAATATAGCCGAGCATATTCTGCCAAGCCCGTAGATCCGTGTAGATCGATTTACCATCAATGCGAATATCGCCACTGTCGGGTATCAGTAGACCTAAGATCAAGTCAACTAAAGTCGTTTTACCTGCACCTGACTTACCAATAAGGGCGATCGACTGTCCTCTGGAAATTTCCAAAGAAACCTGCTTCAAGGCAGTCTGTTTAGCTCCAGGATAACGGTAGCCGATGTGGTGTAAATTAATCTTGCGTTGAAATGGAAGTTTGTGTGGAGAAGCCGACGAAGGCAGCGCAGCGTGAGATTCACCTCCTAGCTGTTGTGGGATTAAAGCTTCTGTTTCAGCTTCTTTCAGATTCAGGTAAAGCTTATGCAAATTATGACTATTGTTTTTAATTGACCCAAAGGCACCGATAAAGTGAGCGGCTGAGGGCAAAAGGCGAATCGAGGTCAAGGCAAACACGCTCAAGGTTGGAATTAGTTGCTTTGCATCTCCACCTAGAAGGATTGTTAGCGAAACAAACCCAATTAGAAATAGCATCAAGACAGCTTCTAAAACAAGGCGAGGAAGCTGGCTGACTGTGGCATAAGCAGAAGCGGCATCGGCACACCGCTTCGCTTGAACGTCTAATTGCGACTCAAAATACGACTCACATCCAAAAATGTGAGTTTCTTTGAGACCGCCCAAACTATGATTGACAACCCGAATGACTTCTCCACTCGCTTCAGAATTTTCTTTGCCCCATTGAGCGATCTGCTTACGGAATCGTGAATAAAAACCAAATACTACTAAAATCAGACCGGCGATCGCAACAGTGGCGATGAAATTGGTCAGAGCTAAAAGTGAGGTAAGTAGGAAAATTAAAACGCCATTTGAGACTGCTAATAAAATAGGTAGAAGCGAACCATTGCAAAATGCTTGCGTTTCTTGAGCAACGTTTTGAATCAGTAGCGCAGTGTTCGTCCGCAAGTGAAAGGTGTAGGGCACGCTTAGGTAAGTGTGCAACAGCTTCCTCTGTAAATCTGCTTGATGATTAAAACTAAACTTATAGATGTATCGGAAGCTATTGTAACTCAGGGAAAGCTTCAAACAGAAAATAACAGCAATTCCCAAACCCACAAAAACAATGAATTGATTTGGTGAGGTTGCTCCAGAAAATCGATAAACATTCACTAGAGCAGGATGACGCTGAATAATACCAGTGTCATTGACCAAAGCCATAAATGGGCCAATTAAGCCAATTCCTAGCGTGTCGAGAAATGAGTTAGAAAGGAAGAGCGCAATGAGTAACGGTAGCTGCCGCTTCTTATCACCTAATATATAGAGGAAGTGGGCAAGATCCTTTTGCATGATGGGTAGGAGAAGACGGAACAGGTCGAAAGGAAGCGTAAGTAGAAGCTTTAGAAATGCTTCGAGAAGAAATACAGCGTTTTATGCCAGGGCAAACGTATCTAAATTTCGGAAGCTGTCACCAGTCAGTGTTCCTCAAACTCACGCCTACAAGCACCCAATGGCTAAAATCTTCATTCAGCAAGCATTTCAAAAATAAGATGCGTTTGCCCTGCGTTTTATGCTGAGTCAATTGGTTTCTTCATAATGTTTAACATAGCAAGGAGAACCCCGCGCGGGATTGAAGCAATGAACATGACCCGCAAAGGACAAGTCAAAGGAATCAACCAAGGGGACAGTCTATCTCAAGCAGAATCCATCAACGAGATCTTTGGAGTGAGTGCTTAAAGCAATACGAGCGAGACCAGTTCGTTTGTCACTTAAAAATCTTTGCGACACAACCGCTATAAGTTTGCCGTTCTCTAAACTTTAGAAGGCGAAACTGAAGATCGCGTTTGATTGATCGTGCAGATTGAACCGTAGTCATGTGCCTTGATTTATTCATAGTTCAATGTTTGAAAAAGTATTTAGAATCCCTAGTTCCAAAGTAGGAACTTTGGAACCCTATTGGAGGAAGTTCTACTGATTTTGACGATACCAGTTGATCGTGCTTTTCAACCCCTCCTCAAACCCGACTTTTGCCACAAACCCAAAGGCTGCTTTTGCCCGATCGGTGTCTAAACAACGTCGAGGCTGACCATTGGGCTGATCGGTTTGCCAGACAATCTCACCCTTAAACTCCATCAAGTCGCAAATCAGTGTAATCAAATCCCGAATTGTGATTTCATACCCCGTTCCCAAATTGACTGGTTCAGGATCGCTATAGCTTTGAGTTGCCATCACAATGCCACGCGCAGCATCTTCTGAGTAGAGAAACTCACGAGTTGGGCTGCCGTCACCCCAAACGGGTAGCTGACGATCGCCGCGCTGCTGTGCCTCATAAACCTTGCGAATCAGCGCCGGAATCACATGAGAACTGCGCGGATCAAAGTTATCTTCAGGGCCATAGAGATTGACAGGCAGCAAATAGATGCCATCAAAGTTATATTGCTGACGATAAGCCTGAAGCTGCACTAGCAGTGCTTTTTTGGCAATTCCATAAGGGGCATTTGTCTCTTCAGGATAGCCATTCCAAATGTCGTCTTCCTTAAAGGGAACTGGAGTGAACTTTGGGTAAGCGCAAATAGTTCCCAAACAGACAAACTTCTGCACACCTGCCTGATAAGCGGCATGAATCAGTTGAGTGCCCATCATTAAGTTGTCATAAAACAACTCAGCAGGTTTTTCCCGATTTAGACCGATGCCCCCAACGTGAGCCGCCAAGTGAATCACGATGTCTTGCTGGTCTACTGCTCGCTGGCAGTTTTCCATCGCCTTTAAATCACAGTCGCGCGATCGAGGCACCATAATCTTCTGGAGGTCAGCCCCTGCCTTGCACAGATGGCTAACAACTTGGCGACCTAAGAAGCCCGCCCCGCCAGTCACTAGAATTCGCTTGTTTTTGAGGTCTAACATGGTTAAGGTCATAGTCTGAACTTAGGGTTATGCGGGGTTTGGTGAGAGATGTTCAACCTCAAAACGACACACTACTCGCGAGATTTTCACGAATGGTTGCCAAATCTTGAATGGCAGGTCTGTGCTCGCCAGTATGAATGCCTAGAGCGCCCAAATCGCCTTCGACCATCAAGCGAACGAGTTCCTCAAAGGTGACTGAGGGTTCCCAGCCTAACTTTTGTTTGGCTTTAGCCGGATCGCCAATCAACAGATCAACCTCAGCCGGGCGCAAATATCGCTCATCAAACTCAACATAGTCTTGCCAGTCAAGATTGACATAGCCAAATGCCAGGTCTAAAAACTCTTTAATCTCATGAGTTTCGCCTGTGGTCACAACATAATCATCAGGCTGATCTTGTTGCAGCATTAGCCACATCGCCCGCACATAGTCTTTGGCATAGCCCCAATCGCGCTTAGAGTCTAGATTGCCCAAAAAGAGCTTTTTCTGTTTTCCGGCAACGATGCGAGCGACCGCCCGTGTAATTTTGCGGGTGACAAATGTCTCTCCCCGTCGCGATGACTCACGGTTAAACAAGATGCCATTACACGCGAATAGATCATAAGATTCGCGGTAGTTTATAGTCTGCCAATGAGCATAGACCTTGGCGCAGGCGTAAGGGCTACGAGGGTAGAACGGAGTCGTCTCTACCTGAGGAACTTCTTGCACTTTTCCAAACATCTCAGATGAGCCTGCTTGATAAAAGCGAACTTCAATGCCTGTGCGCTGCTGATAGTCGCGAACCGCTTCTAGCAAGCGTAGGGTTCCCATCCCCACTGAGTCAGCCGTATATTCAGGAGAGTCAAAGCTAACGCGAACGTGAGATTGAGCACCTAAGTTATAGATTTCAACAGGCTGAACTTCTTCAATGATTCGACGCAGGGTTGTGCCGTCTGTAAGGTCACCATAGTGAAGGAATAACTGTGCGTCTTCGACGTGAGGATCTTCGTAAATGTGATCGATCCGATCGGTGTTGAAGGTCGAGGTGCGGCGAATGATGCCATGAACTTCGTAGCCCTTTTCTAGCAAAAACTCACATAGGTAGGAACCATCCTGTCCGGTAATACCCGTAATCAGTGTTCGCTTTGGATCTGTCATGATTTCTGTTCCAATGTTTGCGCGAATAAGAATAAATTTCTAAATCGATACTTTGTTTCTTGAAGACAACTCTCCCTTTTGATAAGCCGACAGCTAAAATCAGAACACTCAGTCTGCATCAAGCATTAGGAACACAAACATTCATGTGTTTCAGCAAAGGTCTTGGTCGGGCGAACGTTTACTAACCCACAGCTGTTTAAACGCCAGCCATAAAAACGGCGGGATTGTGCTAACGTAACGCCACCACAATCTTCTCGGTTCTTGAATGAGTCGATACAACCACTCCAACCCAGCCTTCTGGAGAATTTGAGGAGTTCGCTTGTTAAGCCCGGCATACACCGGAAATACCCCTCCTAGACCAATCATCACAGCCTGTACTTTACCCTGATGTTTGGCAATCCAAGCTTCTTGCTTGGGGCAACCCAGAGATACCAGCACAAACCCTGCACCGCTCTCATTCAGCTTTTGAGTGATCGCCTCATTTTCTGCTTCTGTTAACGGGCGAAATGGCAGCGGTTCTGCTCCAGCGATCTTTAAGTTCGGAAACTCTTTCTGAAATCTTGTTTTCATTAGGTCTAGGACAAACGGCTGTGATCCTAGGAGAAATATGCTAATGCCCTCCTCTACTGCGTGACCACAAAGGGTAAGCATAATGTCTAACCCAGCAATTCGATTTTGGTTAGGATTTCCTAGCCGCCTCAGCATCCAAACCAGTGGCATTCCATCAGGAGTAACCAGATCAGCATTCTCTAGAACATTGGCAAAAGCCGGATCTCGATTTGCCTCAACCAGCATATGAACATTTGCTACACAAATACTTTTGCTTTCTCGCACCTTTGCCCATTGCAACATTAGAGCAATTTGAACATCAAAATTTAGGGCCGTGACAGGAACACCAACAATTTTGAGGAAGGGAAGCTTATCCTTTGAATCAACATTCACAATATTTAATTCTTCTTATCAGATTCAATACAAAATTGAGCATACGGCACCCGCTAATCTGGTAAGTTCTGATAGAAACACACCCATCGTTTTGATTCAGAACTCAATTCCACGAACCATATAAGCTATTGGTCATTTAGCTTTCTGGGCTGAAGCCCTTATTAAAGGCTTTCAGCGATCGCTTTGTGCAAGTCAGGTGGCGAGCAGCCTAGTAAAGACTACGCACTTAGAGCATTTCCGGCTCTGTACGCCACTTCCTGACCGCCTAGTCCTTTACATTACTTAAAGACTATCATTCCTTAGACAGATGTCTAGGTAGAAACCCTTACATTTACAGTTTCTTTATAAAAGCTGATTAAGAATATTAGGTAGTTCAACACTCCAGACAATTTTTGATGGACAACGGGTAGACACGGAAAACGGAAAATATAGCACGTTAAGAATTTTGTATGGGCTTAAACCGGTTGTGTCGCAAATACTTTTTAGTGACAAACGAAGTATCTCGTTCGCATTCCGTTAAGCGCTAATTCCGAACAGTTCTTCGATAAACTTCGCTTGAGATACACGGTCCCCTTTGCTGACTC
>Ga0123338_10001597_pt1 | contig 21857 bp, 27 predicted proteins | sample grotaG_FD_89793 | JGI IMG/M metagenome (GOLD analysis project Ga0123338, IMG submission 89793) | Glacier valley bacterial and archeal communities from Borup Fiord, Nunavut, Canada, to study Microbial Dark Matter (Phase II) -... | ecosystem: Environmental > Aquatic > Freshwater > Ice > Glacier ...
GAGCGTCAGTATTAAAACTGAGTGCACACAGTGACAGAAATATCGGAATGTGGCGCAGCCTGGTAGCGCACTTCGTTCGGGACGAAGGGGTCGGAGGTTCGAATCCTCTCATTCCGACCAAATTTCTTCAATTGAATCAACTACTTACGCGATTCAACTCTAAACAACCATTCATAGCGAATTAGAGTAAATCTTCTATTTTGTTGTCCCAAGATTGTCCCATTGACATGGGACAGCCAGAAGACCTGCTCTATACTGTTGTAACGATCAAGTTGCGTGGCTGGCGTGGTGATGTGGAATGGTGGCCCTCACCGGCGAAAGTTGAAGGATATGCCAGCAAGTTAAAGGTGCGACCGAGCGATAGCACCTCACTTCAAACGCAGCTCCCGGCCTGACTAGCCGTTGAGGCTTGTGATCGTGGCGCGCAATGCGCAAAGTGTCACCGGAATGGGCGTTGTGAGCATCCTTCACCCCCTGATTTCCGGACATTTCTAGTCCTGCACTCATACTAATTTTGTCGCTGTCTGAGCCACTGTGTGGCTTGCACACCAAGGTATGAGTCATGGCTATTCCCTTTTTGCCGGAAGCACTATCCGGCAAGCCTGTTACCGACATTTCTCACGCAATTGACGCACTTCCGGTGCGCATTCTCTTCGTCGAGCAGCTTTCAGAATTGATTGGAAAAAGTGCGACAACGATTCGGACATTTTCAACGAACGAAAAGTACAAACACCTCATTCCACGCCCGTTCAAGATGCCACACAGTCGGCGACTGTGCTGGTATGAGCAGGACGTGCTGACATGGATAGCATCACATGTGCCCGCTACTCCACCGCCCAAAAAGCGACCCCGTGGACGCCCTACGAAGGTGGAGCAACTTGCCCGTCAGAGGTGGACACAGCCCGTCGCGTCGCAGCCAGCAGCCGGGAGGTAAGCGATGGATTCAACAACCTTTTGCGCCAGTTCGTTGGCGGTTGAGGGTATTGCTCATGCCGCGCTCAGGACTCTGCAATCAATCCAAGCTCCAATGGATTCACCAGAAGTTCAAGCATGGCGCGAAAACTACCAGCGCTATCTGATCGCGCATACCGTGCCCGCAAATCAAGCGACCGAAATGGCCGCCAAAGTGGCTTACCGTCCCGATCTGTACCAGTTTGATGACGTCCTTTCTGTTCCACCTGTTCAATATATCGACCGGCGCAAAGTCGAAACTAAAACGGCTGGTTCGATCCGCTCCGCGAAACTCATTGCAGCCAATTCAATGATTGCCACAACCCCCCCTTGCGGGGATGACATGGCGTTTACTCATTCAGTGTTTTGCCAAGTCGGACTGCCGCGTAAACAAGTCCAGTCCCGAGAGTTTCGGCGGCAATCAGGTGCAATGTGGATTAACCTTCAGGCCGGAGTACTTGATGAAGGCTGCGGCCCTGTAGAGCAACTGATTCCGTATGGCCCGATGCCTCGTCTAGCACTGGCGTGGGTATCTACTTTGGCAAAACGGCATAAGACCCGCGAAATCCCCATCGGAAACAGCGCAGCCGAGTTTTTGCGAATGATGGGGATGGATGACCAAGGTGCCCGTTACTCAACTCTTCGAAAGCAGATACACGCCTTGGCCGCATGCCGATTGCAGCTCGGGTATCACGGCAGGACCTTCAACGGTCAGCCCGTGGAGCAATTCGATGCATGGATGCCTGGCAAAGATCATCGCCAGAAAGCATTGTGGCCGGGCATCATGGTGTTGTCCGAATGCTATTACAGAGAACTTCTAGAACACGGAGTGCCACTTGATAACCGCGCATTATTGGTCCTCAAAGGCTCGGCCTTGGCTTTAGACGTTTATACATGGCTTGCTCACCGGCTCCATCGGATTGAAGGGCGTCCAGTGATATTGCATTGGAAGTCATTACGGGAACAGTTCGGCCAAGAATACCAAGGGAAAGACGCTGACAAAGATTTCAAGAAAAGTTTTCTCCCCGCTCTGCAAGCAGCCCTTGCGGTCTATCCTAAAGCTCAGACCAAGGTGAAAACGGTCAGGGGTGGATTATTGCTAATGAATTCTCCACCGCCAATTTCATACAAGACTTGCAACTGAAAATGAACCGCCACTCAATCTCAGCAATTGCTATCAACCCATTTTTAAATCGTTTTAAGGAATGACAAGTTAAAGTTAAAAACTTAGAATACAGACTGATAACAACCTACATGAACATGCAGTTCCGTACCAAAACATACAAAGACAAAGACGGCTCCCAGCGCACCGGGCAGACGATCCAGCTTATGCGCTACTCGTATGACCCCGTGGCGAAGCGTGGCCGTCAAGTCATGATCGGTTCTTTCAAAGTTGATGAACCACGTCTGCCGCCAGAGGTTGAAGCCATCCTAACGACCCAAGAAAAAGAAGAGTTCTCAGAATGGAAAAAGGCCCGTGATCGAGCAGTGTCCCATGAAAAGCTGGCCGCTGTATTGGATACGCTGGACTATGTAATGACGCGCTCCTGCATGGCTCTGGACGTGGGCGCAGGCCAGATTAAAGACCCTGAACGCATTTGGGCTTTACTGGATGGGCTGGAACGCTCGATGCAGCGGGCAGGACACGAACGGCCACCGCGCCCACGCGGTCGCCCGGTGTATTCGACAATTTACGATCTGGACTCAATGGCACCAGAGGAAGCTGCCGCCATTGCAGGCACAGACCCAGACAGCTATAAGATATCAGAAGGCGAGAGGGCAGGACGTATAGCGGCTTTACCGGACTTCACGCCCAAGGGATAGCCGCTTTCTCTGTTCTCGGAGACACCTCAATTTCGACTAGGAATGTATGTGGAAACCATTTGAATTTCTCTATTTCGGAGCCTGCGAAGACCTCGGACGACCCATGCGGCTACAGCGCCTGATCGACGAGAACCCGAATATGCGCGTCCAGCTCACCGAGCCTGAGCTGGTGGTTGATGCCAACAAAGTCGTCCAATGGCAGGACTGGGGCGGACAAACTACGGATCACTGGCCACGTCGAAACCGCGGCACGATGTTGGGCTGGCGACAGTCAGCGGGAAGCTACAGCAGCTTCGAGGCGCACCGCCCCGAGTTTGAGAGCTTCGGTCGATGCGAAGTCTCGGATCAATGGAGTTGTGACATTCAGGACGTAACCGGCCTGTCTTCGTCCAAGTCGAATCTTGAAAAATTTACCAGCCTTGACAGCATGGTGGAAACAAATTCAAGGGAGATGATTGACGAGATCACGGAAGACAAACTGCACAAGAATCTTGCGCACGGTGAAATACGAATTTTGCACCGGGAAAGCACATCCGACCATTTCGCTCGCTATCGCTGGGATGGGCGCACCCTGCTGATGAATTCAGGCGGCTCGCACCACTTCGCTGCCGCCCGCTACATCGCATCCCGAATCAACCGCCGTGTGCCTCTGCATGGCAGGCTGCACACCTACTCAATCAGTTCGCTGGCTCTGGGTGCCCTGCTTCGCGATTTTGACATGTACGCCATTTCAGACGATGCAGCTATCTCGAATGGATTTCACGATGCCATGAGGATGTTTCGCGCAACTTATTTTTGGCAACACCTGCCCCGTCCATACGAGCATGCCCGTGCCATTCTCTTGCCAAAGAATGAGCGCCGCTCGATGCGTGTGTCACGCGCTTTGCGGGAAGCTGGGATGTTCGACATCGGTGAGCATTTGGTCGCTTTGACAGACCGTCAAGCCGCTTGCGCTTGAACAAAAAAAACCCGACCAAGGCCGGGTTAGAACGCTCAATCTTTCGACTGCTCGCCCGCGCAGGGAGGTGACACGGGGGTGCAAAACACCAGCCATCATTGTAAGCGACCGTACCCCTGGACAACTAACCCCTCCGCATGGATTTGATAGACAACGCTGCGAGTTGTCCACAACCCAACACTATGACGGCTAGTTTCCCACAGGGTTGCGCCTCCGGCCTGACGCGCTTCGCTTGCCCCATACATTTTAATATGAGATACTTGTATTTCAATTTGTATTTAGGAGAAAACAACCATGAGCGCTGTTTCCATTCGCCTTCCCGATGACGTGTCCATGCGGCTTCAAGACTTGGCGCAACTCACCGGGCGTAGTAAGACCTTTTACATGATCGAAGCTATCCGTGAGCACATAGACGATCTTGAGGATTTATACCTTGCCGAGCAGCGATTGATTGCTAATCGTGCCGGAAAATCTCAATCCATTCCGCTGGAAGAAGTGATGAAGCGTTATGGCTTGGAGGGTTGAGCTTGATAGCGCCGCAGAGCGCGACTTGGACAAACTCGACCCGCAAACAGCAAGGCGCATCCTTGCTTTTCTGCATGGCCGCGTTGCCACGTTGGACGACCCGCGCAGTATTGGCGAAGCCCTCAAAGGCTCCAAGCTGGGCGAGTTCTGGAAGTATCGTGTTGGCGACTACCGAATTATCAGCAGCATCGAGGACGGCGCTTTGCGCATCCTCGTTGTGAAAATTGGCAACCGACGCGAGGTGTACCGATGAACAGCTAAAAAATCGATCCAAGCCCATCTCGACATTGACTTAACTACGAAGTCATACCGTTTTAACCATTAACAACTACACTTGAAAGGCTATACATATGCGTTTGATTATTTCCCTGTTTCTCCCTTGGCTAACCTTCTTCACAATAGGCCGCCCTATTGCTGGCGTTATCTGTCTAATTCTGCAATTGACCCTCATCGGCTGGATTCCAGCAACGATTTGGGCGGTGTACGCATTGGGTCAGTACAAGACCGATAAGAAGATCGAAAAGGCTCTCAGCCACAGGGGTGCATAAATGAAAAAACGTGTGATTTTTGCCGCTGTTTTGGGTGCTCTTGTTTTGGCTGGTTGCGGTAGTAAGCAGGACGCGAATGAGAAGAATTTTGGTGCGGCCATCAGCCAGTACCTCGACAAGAAAGGCGAGCTTTGCTTGCGGCTAAACAAATGGCCTGTCGATGTAACGGAAATGGATTTTCGCTTGCAGAAGACCATTCCAACAGGAACGGCGGGACAGATGGAAGCTTTAGCGGCTGTTGGATTGGTATCCGGTGCAGATACTGAAGTCGATCAAATAGGTATGTTCGACAACAAGCCAACTGGACGTAAATTCAAAGTGAAACGCTACGATCTGACCGATGCTGGCAAAAAATTTTACAGCGGAAAAGAAGTTACACAGATTGGTTTTGGTGGTACAAAAAAAGTTATGCAGGGCGATATTTGCTATGGAAAAAAATCACTCGATAAGATCGTGAAATGGGAAGGGCCAATGAAGTTTGGCGACTACCAAGAAGCGAACGTGAAATACCTGTACAAAATTGACGGACTGGCCGACTGGGCTAAAAAACCAGAGTTCCAAACTGCATTTCCTTACATCAATCAAATCATCGACGCAGCAGGCAAAAAAGAACAACAAGGCGGCGTTAAGTTGACGAGTCTTGGCTGGGAACCAAAAGGGCTGGACTGAAATATTTATCCGTAATTTAATTTAATAACAAAGGGCTTTATGAAAACAATTTACCTTCGCCGTACCGTTGTCGCATCTGTTGTCGTGTTGGCTGGACTTGTCACTGGCTGTGCATCCGTTGCCGTTACAAATGATGCCATCGAAAAAAATACCGCCTTTGCACTTGGCATTGAAAAAGGCACTTTCACAATTTCAAATCGTGAAGATGACGGCGTTAAATCAACCTATTTGGTCAGCACCAATGCAGGGAAAAAATATACTTGCTATGTGACCGGGACGGTTTCAGTTGTCGGGCGTGTGGTGTCCGATGCCGTTTGTAATGAAACTGGCAAATCAGCCAAGCCAGCGACCGGGACGACAACAAAGTCTTGCAATGCCTTGCTGAAGGCTGCGGGCAAGTGCAACTAAGCATCTCCTGCACAGTGCAGCAAGTACATTGATCGGAGCGGCGCAGGCTGGGGATTGCGGCCTAGGCCTGCGCCTAACCAAAAACAAACAGTTGATGACTGCCAGCGACACCCCGTAACGCTTGGCGATGTCCTTCACTTGAGCGGCTGGATTTGCCCCAGCAGCGTCTTGATTTACCGGATCTGCTTTTCGTTGAGCTTGGGCTTACGCCCACCCACCCGGCCACTGGAACGGGCGCAGTGAGGCCCGCCAGGGTGCGCTCTCAAATCAGGTTGCACTCGAACTCAGCTAGGGCAGAAAAACGTGGAACTGCAATTTTCCAGAAGCACTGCCCGTGTCGATCTTCGCGCTCCAGGTCGCCAATGACCTTCGGCAGCAATTAACACTGTGTTGACACACAGTTTCCACAATCCAGCCACCTTGCTGCCTACCTCTTGCCACACTATTCCCATACTCTAAACACCATCTTTCCACAATCTCGCCACCATATCCGCCACGTTGTTACCAACCTTTTCACACCTTCACACCACAGTGTTGCCACACTTTAAACCATGAAGAAACATGGGCGGTCGGGGTATCGGGGGCATCGCCCCTGATGTAGCGAAGCGCGGCGGCTGTCCTGCCTTCTCACTGATAGACCGGCTGCTGGGGGCGACCTTGTGTCGCGGGCGAAGCCCTGCCGCACCACCCATTTGGGGGATATGAAAAGCACGATGAAACACAAACTAATCCAGCGTAGCTTTCATCGTTGGTTGAAGGAAGATGCTCTGTCAATCATCCTCATGCAGGTCTTCCATCAGATCAGATCATCGACACTTGAAAAACGCTTTCCCTTACCTGCCTCAAGTTCGGCAATGGCTTTGCGCGTAGTGGCGTTAGGCAACTTCTGCCGCCCCAAACGTGCCGCCAGCAATGCCCGCACGCGAGAGTCTGACAGGCCCGTGTCGCCGCACGTATGCACCAGTTTGCCCCGGTCGTCAGCGCCCCAGCCTTCGGGCTGGTCATCGACAGCTACCCAATCGACCAGCCCAGCGCGATCCGCGTACCGTTTGATTTGCTGGTATCGGGTGGCCGTGTCCCACCACGTTTGAGCCAAACGAAAGCCGTCAGACTGAAACGCCATAGAGCTATGCCAGGTCGAACCAATGACACGGGCGCGCAGGCTATCCGGCAACCAGCGACGGGCGCGGCTGAATGACAGCTCACGCGCCCAGCTCGTGCTTAACACGATTTGCACCTCCGGGAAGTCGGCCAGCACGTCCACCAAAAGCGGTGCCCACATGAAAAGCTGCCCCTCTGCTTTGAGCGTAGGCCGTCCCTTGACCAAAAAGGCCGCGTCCGGGTGCAGCACGCCGTCGAAGTCGAGAAATAGGATCATGGCCTGTCCTTTGTGGCTGCCATCCATGCCAACCAGCCCAGCCGATACGCTCGGGCATCGTGCAAGGCGTGATGCTCTTGGTGGCCCTTTGCAAAGTAGGCAGAAACCGTGTTGTTGTAGATGGCTGTGTCGATCAACGGTGCGAGATCGTGGCGCTGGGGAACAAGGTTCACGGGGCGTTCACCCAGCAAGGCCAGCAGAAACTGCAAGTCGATACTTGAGTCGCAAGCGGCTTGCACGCGGCGGGGCAGGGCGGCAAACCAGCCTTGCAACGAAGTCTGTGCCTCATCACGGCTCATGCGCGGCCCGGTCATTAACGGCAGAACATGCCGCTGCACCCATGCGTCGCAATCCGTCAGAACCCAGTCGTCAAGCTCGGCGTACCACTCGACCTTTCCATCCTCTGTCACCAGCGCAAGCGATAGCAACTTGCGGGCATGGGCCGACTGCGATAAGCCGTTGAATTCGGTATCGAGAAATAGCAGCACGGTATCAACCCTCAATGCCAAGCGAACGCACGAAGGCCAATTCACTTGCCGACACGGCTTGCCAGTCGATGCGGGGCAGTGCCTCCGAGTAGATCAATCGGCATGCCCTGCCGTCCAGCTTGGTCGCGGTTGTCCGCTCCTGCGCCAACGCCGCCAGCACGGGGTAATCTGCCAGCCGATAGAGCGAGTGCATCACAACGTAGTCGCTCATTGACCCCTCCACATCGTCACAGGGTCTGGTGGGTCGAACTGCTCCCGGTTGAATTCAACCCCGGCCAGCGTTAGCGTTTCATCGCGCACGACTTCAACCCCGCCGCCAGCACGAAGCCGAAACGTGCCGTCTTGCTCACGGGTCACATAAACGCCGTCCGGGTCGGCCTCGATCTCGACGGGAAACACCCGGTCAAATTCGGTCGTGTCCTCGTTAAATTTCCAAACAATCATAATCTCATCCTCTCAAATAATCATTTACTCAATAACTCATTAGCGCAAACGCACGCACGGCGTGCCGCCTGCGGTTCCGCACCCGGCTTGGTCGAAACCGCGTGGTGTCACCAGATACACACCATCAGGGCCGACAACCACGTTTGCGCCATAGCTTGAAAGCTGGGCCGCTGATACCCGGCCAAACTCAGCCGCTGCATTCAGTCGTTCCGCCTCGCCGTATGACTTATTGACCCACCCCCACATCAAAATTGCAAACAGGCATATCGTCAACGTGCCCCACGTCCAAACCTTGCGACGGTGGGCCATGCCACGCTCTGCCCTGACTCCGGCATCAACGGCCAGCAATCGGTTTGCCTCCTCCTGCATCGCGCCTATGCGCTCGCCAAACAGGTCGGCGGCATCATGGGCAAGGGCGGCGGCTAACTGCCGCCCTTGCACCTTGGCGGCTTCGCTGACGGCCAGCTCCAGCCGCTGGGATGCTTCCCGCTGCGCCTTCACCAGCAGGGCCGCATCGTCGGCCAGTCGGGCAAGAATTTGCCGCGCATGGTCGGCATCGTCCCGACACGCTGCGACGTGCCGGGATGCGTCATTGGTGGCTGCTCGGATAGCACCCAGAAGCTGGGTAGCTGCGTCCTCGATGCTGGCAAGGTTTTTAGTCATAGTGTCCCCTTATCGGTCCATTTCCATGCCGCCACGCCCTTGCAGTGGGCTGCGTTCCTGCTCTTGTTTTTGCTCCTTTGTCCGCTCCCGCTTCTGCGCCAGTTTTTGAACTTCGGCCTGCCGTTTGGCCCGCTGTGTGTTCGTCTGGTTTATTTGCTTCTCTTGGTTTGATTCGGCTGGGTTGTTGCTGCTCATGGTTTTCTCCTTCGGTTGTGATTGCACGGTCGGCGACTGTTGGACAACTGCTGCCCAGCGGTCGCTGGCCCATGCGGAATGCTCGGTTTCGTGCTTTTGTTCGGCACGCTCCCAAGCGGATTCGCGGAAATTGACGGCCCGAGGGTCATCACCCCGCAAAAACTCGGTTCTGGCTTTCACGGCGGTGTCGATTTCGCCGTGTTCTCGATCCCACTTTTCAGCGCGTGCCGTAGCTCCAAAGCGGGCAATGAAATTGCCTTCCCGTGGGTCTGGCCGCTCGCCGTGCTGATCTTTGAACTTGCTTTGCAGGTCGGCCCGGTACGCCTTGGCGTGCTCGCCAATGGCCCGCGTTTCGGTCAGCTCCCGATTCGGTGCTTGGGGTTCTGGCTTCGATAGCGCCTGCCGCTGTTCCTCTGCGGTCATCTGGCGCGGCGCTGGCTCGGCTGGCTTCTCGGCTTCACGGGTCGGCTGCTTCTGCTCTGGTGGTGCCGTTGGCCGTTGCTGCTCTGCCTGTTCGTCGATCTTTGCCCGCAACCGCTGCACCAATTCATCTTTGGTCGGTGTCGGCTGCTGCTCGGTTTTGCGGTCGGACTTGTCAGCGTCCAGCGTCGTGCCCTTCTGGTGCGACGTGTTCATTTGCCGCGCCAATGCAGCGGCTGATTTGTATTTGCTCGAATCGACGTAGAGCTTCGTTTCCTGCCGTGAACGCGACATGGACACATAGGACAGTTCCCGGTCGTGCATAGAACCGGAAAGCACATAGGCACGATCTACAGTCACGCCCTGCGCCTTGTGCACTGTCGTTGCATACCCGTGGTCGATGCGGTCGTAATCTCCCGTGCTGAACGTGGCCAACTTGCCGTCATCACCCCGGACGGACATTCGGCAAGAGTCCTTGCCGTCGCGCTCAATGTTTTCGACCGTGCCCAGCTTGCCGTTTTTCACTCCGGTGGCCTTGTCGTTTTTCAGGAAAACAACCCGGTCGCCTTTTGAGAATTCACGTTCGCCTTGTTCGGTCTTGACGCGCTCGCCCTGTTCGATTTCCCCGGATTGCACGCGCTCGGCACGGGCCAACTGATTGAGGGCTTGAACGTCCTTGCGGGTGCCTGCCAACATGACGGCGCTTCGCCCGTCGTCGGTGCGCTCTTTATTCCAATCGCTGACAAGTTGCTTTTTCGTGTCGTCGGCATCTGCACCGACACGCACTAAGCCCTTTGCGGAATAGTCAGAAATGGCCTGTCCGGCTTTGCCATCGGCGAATTTATGCACGGCATCCCGCGCCCATTCATCCTTCTGACGGTAGATCGTGGACAGCTTGCCAGCGCCCAATTCATCCTTGATCGCTTTGAACGCGCCGCCCGCCTGTATCGGTTGCAACTGGCGGTCATCACCAATCAAAACCAACTTGGCCCCGGCCTTGGTCGTGTGATCGACAAGGCGCGAAGTCAAACCACTGGAAAGCATCCCGGCTTCATCCACGGCCAGAATGGTTTTGCTGTTGAGCTTGGTTCGCCCACTGTCCAATTGCATCAGCAAAGATGCAACGGTTTGCGACTTGATGCCGCTGCCTTCTTCCAGTCCATCGGCGGCTTTGCCTGCCAGCGCTGCGCCGCGCACCTCATAGCCCGCTTCTTTCCACGCTGAATGTGCCGCTTTCATCATGGTGGATTTGCCCGTTCCGGCCATGCCTTCCACCAACGAAACGCCATCTTTTCCGCTCATGTGATGCAAGGCTTTTGTCTGTTCGTCTGATAGCCCGTTTTTCTCTGCGTGCTTGTCCAGCAGGCGACTATCGACCGGGTGCCGCCCTTCGTCCTTGCGTGCGGTCGATTGATCGACCATCCGGCTTTCCATGTCCTGCATGCCCTTGGTGGTCATCCTGACGTTGCCCTTGTCGTCAGTACCCAGCAACACCACGTCATCCCGTCCGATGCACTGCGCGACGGTTTCGTGCAATTGATCGCCTAAACGGTCGTCGGCGCTTTTGCAGATTTCCCGGTATAGGTCGCGCTCGGTGAAAACACTTTGCTGGTCGGTCAGCTTGTCCAGAACGCGGGTGGCTAGATCGGCACGTTCAACGTGCTGGCCGTTTTCAGCTTTGATCGTCCGGTTCTTGTCGCCGATTTCGGTTTGCGTACCTTTGCGCTCCATCGCCGATGCGTGCGGCCCCATGTGCTTGGTCGGCTCGCCAATCCGGGCGGCTTGGTCGAACTCGCCGCGTTCAATCAATTGCTTTTTGGTTTCATCTTTCGTCCTGGTCGAATAGAGCTTGTCGATTCCGCGTTCGTCGAGTTTGGCCTGCACCTTGGATTCCCAGCGGGGACGGTTCCATTCCGCCGGGTTTTCCAGTGTGGGCTTGAACTGCCGTTCTTTCGGGTCAAGCTCCTTGACCTTGTTTCCGAAGCCGCGCCCGTTCACCTCCTTGGTGGTCATCAGGTAGTGGCAATGCCAGTTGCCGTTATGTTTTCGGCCTGTGTCCGGGTCGGTGACGTAAAACTGGTCTGGGTTCTTTTTCAAGTCGTCATCGCTCACAGTGCGCGGCTCGTGCATCGACACTTGCACGCCTACGCCCCACTTTTTCGCAAGCTCTGCGCCGTATTCAAGCGCAAGCTGTTTGCGGTCGTCTGCGCCCAGCTCGTGCGGAAAATCGACTTCAACTTCCCGCGCCGTGATGCTGTCACCGCGCTTGTGTGCCTTTTCGTTCGCGTTCCAGAACTCGCCCTGCCCCTTGGCGCGTTCCGCCTTGTCGTCTGAACGGGTCAGGTCGGCCATGCGTTTAAGGTCATCGTGTGCGCCATCCGGCACGATGATTTCTGAATGCTCGATGCCACCCTTGCGGGTGTAGTCGAAGACCTCGCCCGTGCGTTCGTCGGTGATCTCAACGCCCGAGCGGTAGGCGGCGGCGGCGGTCGAGCTGCGCCCCTCGCTGCGCGACAAGCCGCTTTTGTGAGCACATCGACCGAACTGCACCGTCACTGAAAACACCTCCGATTAAGCACGCCATCGCGGGCGCTGGTTTTGGTTTTTGGCTCGCGGCAAGCGGCCCCCGGCAGGGCGCACGTAATCCCGCAGGGATTACTCTCAGTGCGCCCTTCTTTCATCGGGAAAACACCTCATCTCCACCATCGCCGCTATAAATAACACCCTTGAATACTACCAATAAAACCGAAAACAAACAACCAATAAAACACCATTTAACAGGCTGACAACCATCAAAACCAACACCACAAACAACCAAACATCAAAAAACCATCAACCCCAAAAAACCAAAACCAGCAACACCCAAAAACCGAAAAAACACCCCAGACACCCAAACAACTAAAAACACCAAACAACCCAACACCCAAAGGCATAAACAACCAGCCACGCCCAGCAAACACACAAACCACTCCCACACCAACACCAGAAAACAAACCTCACCAGCACCCACCAGATCAGCCACAACCCCACCCATCAAACCGCCAAATACCGATCAGCTCCACCCAGCAGAACACCAAAACCAAAGCGCACAAACACAGCCCACATTCAAACAAAATAGCACCCCGTTTTTATCTGTGGCACAGGTTGTCAATCTCGCGCATAATCTGGCCGACATCAACCAAAACCGGAGGTTAAAAAATGGCAACACGCAAACCAATCAAAGACCGGGTAGCCGAAGCGGAAACCAAGCTAAAGCAACTCAAAGCCCTGAAAGCAAAACAGGAATCACGCGAGAAGGCAGCAGTCAAAAAACTCAACAGGCAGGAAGACACAAACAAAAAAATCAGGCTCGGCGGCTTGATCGTTCTTGCTGGTCTGGCTGATTGCGATAAAGGGGTTTTGATGGGTGCATTGATTGACGCATCGAAGCAGCAACAAGACCCGCAAGCGACCGCCCGCTGGAAAGCAATGGGTGACTCACTGCTCAAACAACAAGCCAGCGACAACCGACATTCGGCTGCTGCTCAAACGCAGGGGTAAGCCATGAACCCAAATTTCAAAATAGACACAGCGACAAAAAACGGTGTTGCATGGTTCAAGCGCTGGATCATTCAGCACTTCGTGTTAGTCGGTCTGGGTGGATGGGTCGGCCTTGCTGTCGGTCTATTGCCCTTCCATCGCCGCCTTTCAGCCACTCATTACGGCCTGTTTGGCTATGCCTTCTGGTGGGCAATTCCGCTGGCCGTGATTGTTGGCTATCCCTATCTGTACTGGAACCTGAAACGGCAAGGGAAGGCAGAACAGAAAGCCCGCGACACGCTGGCAGCAGCCAACGCCAAAACACCGGAAGAAATAATCGTTGAACAGGCCGATGCAGCAACCATTCGTCGCGCAGATTTCACGGGTCTGTACTTCGGTGAATCAGCAGGAACCCTGTTTGAACGGGCACACATTGGCGGCATGGAGGTGGGAACGGAAGTTATCGCCAGCCCGGAAGACTGCTCAAAAAACATCATCATTTTTGGTGGTATCGGCGGCGGCAAAACGTCCCGGTCGATCAACCCGCTTTTGCTGCAACTACTTGAGCAAAACGCCGGGGCGCTGATTTTTGACATCAAGACCGATTTCCAAAAGGAAGTTGCAGCACTGACGGCACACGTCGGGCGCGGTTACAAGGTCGTTGGCGACGGTGGAATGACGCTCAATTTGCTGCGCGATACCACGCCAGAACTCGCGGCCAGCTACCTGAAAAGCTGCTTTCTCATGTCGGGACAAGGCAGCGGCGAATCGGCCTTTTGGGTGGACTCATCAACCGAAATGGCGCGGCACTGCCTGACACTGCTTCGATTGATGGATGGCGACTATTCGCTGGCTTCTCTGTATGACTTGGTGTTCGATGAAGAGGAACGCAAAAAACTGCTTGTTGAAGGTGAAGCCAAGTTCGATTCGATGTCAGATCGTGACCAGCGTTTCTTCTTACAGACAAACCGCTTTTTTACCCACGTTTGGGATGAACACGACGACAAGCTGCGCAAAAACATTCTGGGCACGCTGAACGCCGTTTTAAGCCCATTTGCACACCCGGATATGGTGGACGCATTCAGTGCTGGTAGCACGCAAGGCGAAGCCGATTTAACCGAACTGGTGAACGATGGCGCGGTGTTTCTTGTGAACCTGCCAATGACCAAATTCGGCAGGGAAGGTGCCCGCTTCGCGTACCTGCTTATCAAGTTGCGCTTCATGAACATGATGAAAGAACGCCGCACCCGGTCAGACCTGAATCAAACGCGGCCTGTCGTGTTCCTGTGTGACGAATATCAATCCATTGTCGATAGCGTCAGCGATACGGATTTCTGGGACAAGTCGCGGTCGTCAAAAACAATCGGCATCGTGTCCATGCAAGGCGTGGCAAGTCTGATTCACGCCCTTGGCGGCAACCAGAAAACCGCCGAAGCCATTTTGCAGAACTTTCGGCAACAGTTGATCTACCGAACAGAGGACAGCGCCACCCTGCGCCACGTCCAGCAGCTTTTGGGACAGATTGATGTGCAGCTAACCAGTGGCGGCGAAAGCTACTCAGAAAGCGATAGCTGGTCGGTCGTTGGCATGGGCCAGCGGCAACCAACACATTCCGTTTCCGAATCGTCCAGTGAAAACACGTCAATGACCCGGCAAGACCTGTTCGGCGCGAACGACATGCGAAGCCTGAGCGCTGATTACTGCCTTTTTATTGGCAACTTGGGGGACAGGGCAGCGGATGAAGTGCTGCGCGTCGAACCCGTCTATGTGAACTAAAGGAGATAGAAATGGCATGGAAAAAAACAGCAACCAACCACGTCCCGGAATGGCTCAACGTCCGAATGATCGGACTGCGGGAAACCGCCGAACACTTCGGCGAATTCCTCGCGGCGGGCTTCGTCGCGGGTGTGATCGCTGGCCTGACTATCGGCTGGGTCAAAAACGATGACTGGAACGGCCAAGAAATTGCGGCCAAAAAGTGGCAAGCAGGCGTTGAAAAAAGCATCCAGTTACATGCACAGATGTGCAGAGAGTTCCCCAATTCAGGCGCTTGCAAAAAGTAGCGCCGTGACAGCAACCCAGTTTTTTAAACCAACTTGTGAGAATTGAAAATGAAAAAGCATTTATTCGCAGTAACCTTGATTTCCGCCCTGTTTGCATCGTCCGTGCTGGCCGCTGACAACACCCCCACCGCCCCAGATTTCGGCAAATTGCGCGAGTCTGCCGCCGCTCCATTCAGGCTACTTGGAAATCTGATTGGTGGAAACAAAGCGGAAGCGGCCACGGCCAAGCCTGAACAATCAGCGCAACCCGACGAATCAACAATGGCCGTCACCTCGATTGGTGGAATGAAAGTCGAATACAGACCGGACAGCCAATGGATTACGGTCACGCACGCTTGCGAACCAAACAATTGCGGCTATTGGGATGCTCGGGTTTGGCTCAAGAAAAAAGGGGTGACTGTCGCCGTTGACCTCGATTTGACAGCAGACGGGTTCGGCCTGCTTAGTGCTGGTTTCGGTGTTTTGGCTCCAGCACAGGCACCAGCGTGCGAACCTTGCATATTGCCTTCCGGCGTATTACTCACTCCAGGTGAGTATTTGGTTCAAGTAACCCCATTTGTTAGCTACAAAAAAGAGCTGGAACATAAAAAAGTTCGGGCTACTGGATTGATACGTCTTGGCGTGTTGACTGTCACTAAAGATTCAATCACGGCACGTTTAAGTTTAGGAAACGTGAACGAAGCCGAATTCCTCGGAAAGAAGAGCAATTCATTCAACTAATAAAAAGCGCGGATGCTCACTTAATTTAGTGAGTATCTGCGCAATTACTCAAAAGGTTATTTGATGAATGAGAAGTAGAACCTTCATGCAGGCCCAAATCTTTTCAGTGTTGGCTATTGTCTCGGCTGCTATGGCAATCATTGTTCTTGCCGTTCCAGTCCTTGCTGGGTACGCGGCATTTTGCTGCGGCATATCCGTGTTTGGTGCTGTTGCATCACCAAACACGAACTGATTTTCGCGTCCGCGAAAATGCGGGCTGACAATCTAAAGCCGGGTTCTGCCCGGCTTTTTTACGCCTTCTTCCCCTTGGTTTCATCAATTCCCAACTCTTTGACAAAGCTCTCCGCGCCTTGGCGCTGCGCGGCCCGTGGATAAGTCGTACCGACTTGCCCACCGTCCTTGCGGGCTACTCGTGTTTAATTAAACACTTAGCTACTTGAAAGCACAAAAACTCAGTTACTCAAGTAATTAATTCATCTTTGCGCGTTCAATGACGGCGGCCACCAGTGCCGCCGTTTTTTCGTTGTCCTCTTCTCGTGCCCACCATATCGCCCGGTCGGCCAGTGCCTGCAAGGTGTTGACAACAAATAGAGTTCTATCCTCGGTCAGAAAGTCGAGCTAGCGGATTGGCGCAAAATCTCGTCCACCATGCACCATCAGGAACAGGATGTCTGTATGACTGAATCAACTATTAATGCCAAGGGCCAGACAACGGTTCCAGCAGACATTCGGAAGAGCATTGGCGGCACACCAGGCACGCGCCTGGTGTGGCATGTGCTGTCAGATGGTCGTCTTTTTGTCCGCGTCAAAAACAAGTCTTTGGATGCGTCCAATATGTTGACCCCTCCCAAGGGAAAAACCACTATCCCAGCCGAGGAGCATTCAGTGACGGAACTCAAGGGAATGTTTGGCAAGCCAAAAAAGAAGACGGTTTCAATTAAGGCAATGAACGCTGCAATCGCTGAATGCGGGACAGGTGCGTTGCATGATGCAGGAAGATCCAAAACAGTCCATGAAGGCACCCGCAAGGCGATAGCAGAGCTTGAGGCCGGAAAGGGAAAACGTTTTGCCAGCGTCGATGCGCTGATGGTGGACTTGCATGCTGACGATTGACATAGTGGCGAGGGCTGCTTGAAAGGAAGTTCAATATGACTCGCATGCACAACCCGCCACACCCTGGCGAAGTCCTTCGGGATTATTTGGGAGACATCACCATCACAGAAGCCGCCGTAAAGATGGGCGTGGATCGAGTAACCCTGTCCCGCATGGTTACCTGCTCATCTGGCGTTTCTTCTGACATGGCTTATCGCTTAAGTGACGCCTTTGGGACCAGTCCTGAGCTGTGGGCAGGCATGCAATTGCAGTACGACTTGTACCAAGCAGGAAAGGTCAAGCGGCCAAAGATAGAAAAGTTGGCGGCACCGCCTTTAAAAGGGCGTCAAGCCCAGCGCATCAAATAACTGTCTTTCTGACTCAGAGAACCCGGTGATGTCAATTTCATACGCACTAACAGTTTCACCTTTTTCAATTTGGACTTCTCACACTGCATAATGTTACGTTATCATAACGTAACGTAACGTGTTATGATGTTACTGCACGGGATTAATTTTAGGAAATGTTCATGCAACAAAAAGTCACCCAGTCGTCTATTGATGCCGCCGCTGATGCCGTAGTTACGGCAGGTGGCAAACCAACCTTCCGACTCATTCAGCAACGAGTGGGTGGTTCTTTTACGACCATCAAGCCCATGCTGGCCGATTGGGAGGCTCGCCGGGTAAGTGACGAAGTGACCCCGGTCGATGTGCCGGATGCCTTGCTTGCGAAGGGTGCTGATCTGGTGCGAGTGATCTTCGCCGAAGTGGCGCAACAGGCTCGTGTTGAGGCCGACGCCGTGCGTAAGGATGCCGTCGGCCAGATCGCCGCGATGAAAGGCGAACTCAGTGAGGCAACGGAAGAGATCGTTCGTCTTGAGGCGCAGAACTCAGCCAAAGACGAAGAGATCACAGCGCTCAAAAGTGCGAATCGCGACTTTGAATTGAAGGTCGGGCGGCTTGAAGAGCGTGTGCAACGAACGACTGAAACCGAAGTCAACTTGACCGAAGCCAGGTCTGCGCTGGCAAAAGCTGAACAACAGGTGGTTGATCTACATGCCCAGCTCAGCAAAGCTGGTGACGTTCAGCAGCAGCTCGCCAATCTGGAAAAGCGGCTGCTTCCCGGTGCAGACACAGTGAAGTCCAAGCGCTGAAATTGTTTTAGTCTATTTGCCTGGCCAAACGGATGTTGGGAGGCCCCTTGTGGGCCGGGCGAAGCCCTGAGCCAGCAACCAGAGTCGTTTTGCCTTAGTTTTCCACAAAAAACATGCCTCTAACTATCGGTAAAAAGTTACAGGAAACCTTAAAGGCAAACCTTATAGGTTTAGGGGGGGGCTGATTTATCGGAAAAAGGGGGGGCGATTTATCGGAGAAAGTAGCTTGAAGGGGGGGTGATTTATCGGACAGAGGGGGGGCGATTTATCGTGGATAACTTGCCTCATTCACAGCCTTGTCAACAAATACATCCCTCTGGGTGAAAAATACTAATCCAACTTCTTAGCGAGGTCTTCGGCGCGCGGATGGTAGTAGCGTTTCAGCATACGCAAGTCTTTGTGCCCCGTCACCGCTGACAGCTCCAACACGTTCGACAATTTCTCAGCCAGTCTTGATGCGGCCTCGTGACGCGTATCATGGAAATGCACATCCTCCAAAAACCCCGCCACTGGTTTTCGCCGCGCCAACACACAGTCTTCAATGTATTTTTCTCTTGCACGCTCCAGCGACCGCGTAAAGCCCTTGCGTAAAGCCATTGCGGAGGTGGGGAAAACGGCCCCAGTTTCCGGCTCATTTCCGACATCTTCTCCTTCAGACTTTGCGTGCTTCAAAACTTTGAAGATTTCGATGGCTTTCAACGACAAGGGGACCGTTCTGGAATCCCCATTTTTTGTATCGGGCAGGTGTGCAGTTCGCCGTGTTAAATCAACGTGTTCCCATTGCAGTGCCAACAACTCACCCCGTCGCATGGCAGTTTCCAACGCTAACTTGACAAGTGGTGCCAACCAAGGGTTGCGTGCGCCCTTACTGAAAGTTCCATTGGCTTGCCGGACTCCCCCGCTCAATGCCTCAAACAGATACTTCTCTTCCTCGACCGAAAAACGGCGCTCTCTTGCCCGTGACTTCGGAGGGCGCTTTACATAAGGTATCGGGTTTTCGACATGCATTTCCCATTCGCGTCTGGCATGGTTGAGGGCCGCTGACAAAACATCAATTTCTCTATTGACCGAACCGCCTGTCACCTGCTTCAATCGACGGTCACGCCACGCTGCAACAGCCGCGCTTGTGATTGCGGACATTTTCAAATCCGGCAATACCGCGTCTTTTAGAATCACACCGATCAGGATTGACTCGATCTCGGCAGATTTTTTCGAAGGAGTAACTTCTTTACGATAGCGTTCAAGCATTTCCCGCAAAGAGTTTTTCTCGGCTTCACGCCGATCAATGAAGCCGGACGTCTCAAGTTCGCGCTCAAGTGCCCGCGCCCATTTCTCCGCGTCTTCACGGTACATAAACGTGCGGGACTGCATCGGGTATCCTTTGCGGCGTACCTTAGCTTGCCATTGCAAATCCCCTCGTCGAGTAATAGTTCCCATATTCCATTCATTGTCCCAAATTTGTCCCAACAAATGGGATTCTCTGAAAAATTACCTTTAAATACTGATAATTCAGCCTTCGTTCGGGACGAAGGGGTCGGAGGTTCGAATCCTCTCATTCCGACCATACAAATCAATGGGTTAGCACTTTTACAGACTAGCCCATTTGTTTTTAGACTCTGATTGCCTTCTTTGTCCCAACAATGGCAAAAGCTAGGCTTAGCCCCGCCATTGTCCCAGCCGCTATTCGTGATTCCCACGTTTCAAATGCTGTCAAATCTCCCGAGATGAAAGCATTCTCTAAAAGCACATCTATACGGCGCGTCAAAACGTTGCGTCTACACTGATTCAATAAAAACCGGTTTGATGCAAGGGAGGAGTTCAACATGGGTCTTGAAGACCGTGATTACATGCATGAACGAAATGCAGAGGTTTTCGAAAAACGAAATTCCACTCAAAACCATCCCTTTCGATCTACGCTCTGGATGGTCCTAACCTGGACTACGATGCTTTTTCTGCTGTACCAATCATTTCTTTGGTTTGAATCTTACAAAGAAGCCAGAAATAAAATTATGCCAAGCAGCAAGATAGAGACACCAGAAAAGAAAACTGCAACGAATCACGGAAAAAATGTGCCGTCAACCACTGAGCGTAGCCGACAAAACGCCCCTGCCGGATCAGCATTACCAGTCCCGGATACACGCAACACGGTTACGAAGTGCCTGCTCAATGGTCAAGTCACTTTTACCGACGGTAAATGCCCAAGTGGTTCTACCAACTCTTACGTGACGGTCAGCACTGGAAATTTTATTAACGTACTGCCTCCGACATTCGTTCCAACCACACCAAAAATCCAACCACGGGTAGTCATGCAGCAGCCTGCTGCAGAAACTAACAATGTTGCGTCAATGAAAGAATCTGAATGCGGTTTTTTAAACCATCAAGTTGATCAACTTGATGGTTTAGCCAGACAACCTCTTTCCAGTCAGTCACAGGATTCAATAAGCGAGCAACGTAAAAAATATCGATCAAGACAATTTGCTTTGCACTGTTAAGCAGATACGGTATTTCTCCATTGAAGTTGATGCGAATCTTTCCGCTATTTCAATCGACGGCGTCTCTGCATTGCTGACTGCCATGTAAGCGGCAGCTTGAGACTGCAAGCCGACTTTCAAATTTCCAGTCAACAGTCATTCAATGTTCAGCGAACGGCGTTACCAAATTGATTCTCATCTGACGAATTATCCGTGCTGCGACCTATCCAGTTTGTTCAAGTGACAGATAAAACTTTCACCAGACAATGCAAAAATTAACGAGTTGTTATATTTGCCCAGCATGCACCAAGCAAACAACCTTCCCTTGACGACTGAAGCAATTGCTTCTGCTGTGCTAATCCTGACTTGGTTAGTCGTCTTGCGCTCGATTCGGTATTCGAAGTGGCAGCTTGCAATGATCAGTCTTCCCGGCACGGTTATGCATGTGAAGGCTTGCATGGGATGGTGGAATTGGTTCTTTTGGCCAAACCCAGATCATTTTCAATCTTCCCCAGGCGACTAGGGAACACTTGGGTGTTGGGTTCGGTTGGGTTTACCAATCTGAATATCTGGAACGCCGCACCCGTTGCGTTTGCCCCTTTGCTGATGATCGGTATCGGGTGGCTGCTGTACGTGAATTGGATGCTGCCAACTTTTCTGGTTTCCAATTACTTGATTTGGGTTGCGTCTGGATACCTAACGGCCTGTGCTTTTTTTCCTGCATGCCATCAGCCACCGACATCAGGGTTGGGGCCATGTCCGGATTGATGTACAGCGGTATCGGACTTGGGGTGTGGTATTTCGCTCATTGAGGCACAGGTTCAAGTTCCAATGGCACCCGCCGATAAAAAGATACGTTTTAGATCACCTTGGAGCCATATATGAACATATCCAGTACATCTGCAGTACAAGCAGCAACCTTTGCCGCCCAGAGTGACACTGCCGACAATGTGAACATTTTGGTATTGAAAAGAGCACTGGACTTGCAAGCCACGTCAGCGACGGCATTGTTGCAAGCTCTGCCACAACCTGCATTGGCGACTGAAGGTTCAGTCGGTACAAAAGTCAATACTTTTGCTTAAAAATTTTTTGGTGACTGGTTATCCTTAAGAACGATCTATGAGCATTGCATTTCCACTGAATGCGAAAGTACGTTTCACGCAAGAGCGCTTGTCCATCTTGACAACACGCGATAGGCAAGGTTTAGCGGGACGCATCGGTGTGACTCAAACTGATAGCACTCTCGTTCGAAAACCTACGGTTTATTTTCCGTCGGACGGCTCCAATCAAGTGCTTCGCTTGTTTCGCGTAGACCCGAGTCACATTGAACTAATTGAAAACTCACCCGATAACGAAATCACGCCCGAC
>Ga0123338_10001598_pt1 | contig 21854 bp, 17 predicted proteins | sample grotaG_FD_89793 | JGI IMG/M metagenome (GOLD analysis project Ga0123338, IMG submission 89793) | Glacier valley bacterial and archeal communities from Borup Fiord, Nunavut, Canada, to study Microbial Dark Matter (Phase II) -... | ecosystem: Environmental > Aquatic > Freshwater > Ice > Glacier ...
CGATGCAGCTTCTTCATGGACCAGCCCGACTCCATGAACTCGACAGCTAGATGGTCAAGCAGTTCGGCGTGAGTTGGCGCGTCGCCGCGCAGGCCGAAATCGCTGGGCGTTCGCACGATGCCATTGCCGAAGTGATACATCCAGACGCGATTCACAATCACGCGCGCAGTCACAGGGTTGTCTTTGTTCGCAATCGCTTTTGCTAAACCCAGACGACCGCTGCCGTCTTTAAAATTTTCGGGTTCGCCAGTGGAGAGGCAGCTCAGGAAATGCGCCGGCGTTTCTGGTCCCCAATTATTGGGGTTGCCGCGCACGAAGACATGAGCGGTTTGCGGCTTCGGCACATCTTCGACGGCCATGGCACGCGGCACGCCACCGTCGTAGGCGTACATGGCCCGCATGGTGTCGTAGCGATTCTTGAAATTGATCGTGTTGTTCCGGTCGCCCTCAGTCATCACCTGGTCGAAATCGCCGACAGGTACGTTGACGGGGGCGTCGGGACCATGAAGCGACAGGCGCAGTGACTCCTGGTTTGCGTCGGGGAGCTTGGAGGCGGAGTCGTAGCGGGCCAGGAGAGCTGCGTATTTCGCCGCCACTTCTTTCATGTTTGCCGGGGCGCTATTGAATTGCGCGATGACCAGAGGATTGGCGTGTGCCTGTGAGGCCAAAACCTCCGGCCACTTCGCCGGCAATGCAGCATCGGGAATTGCGGAGGCGGCATTCCAAAGTCCGAAGACACTTTGGTTCGCCGAACTGTGCAGGTAGGCTTTCCAGCGATCCAGCAGATACAGGTTAAGCTGGCGCTCTTTGATCAGGTCTTCCACTTCGGTGGGTCGCATCTTCGCCGAATCCCGCACGGCGAGCAGGTAATCCGCAAGCTGTGTCTTAAAGAACTCATTCAGTATCGCGGACCGTCCCTTTCGATACTCCGTATCTGTGTTGCGGATGCGAGCGAGACGGTCGCCATACAGCTTGTCCACTGTGCGATCGGGCTGGTGCGCGCCCAAGAGAGGTAGATCGTCCGGCTCATGGATGTTCGAAAAAATGGAATAGAAGGAATAGTAATCTTTCGTGGGGATGGGATCGTACTTGTGATCGTGACAGCGTGCGCAAGCAACGGTTAAGCCCTGCATGCCTCGCGCGACGACATCGATGCGGTCATCCACAGTTTCGGGAAAGGTCTTGGGAAACTCGCGGCCGAGACTCAGATAGCCCAGTGCTGCGAGATTCTTGGGATCGTTGCCGGGGATGCGATCGGCGGCAAGTTGCTGAGTAAGGAAACGATCATAGGGAAGGTCCTGATTGAACGAGTTGATCACCCAATCGCGATAGGTGTAGGAGTAGGCGAAGCGTTCGCCGACATTCCGCGCATCCGAATAGCGTGCGACATCGAGCCAGTAGCGGCCCCACCGCTCACCATAGTGGGGCGAGGCAAGCAGGCGGTCGATCAAGAGCGGGTAGGCTTCTGGCGAGCGGTCGGCCACAAAGGCATCGGTCTCTTCGGAGGTGGGCGGAAGACCTGTCAGGTCGTAATATGCCCGGCGAAACAGGGTGCGCTTATCGGCCGGCGCGGAGGGGGCCATACCCTTTTCTTCCAGCTTGGCGAGGACGAAGGCATCAATTTCATTGCGCGGCCATGAGGTGAGTTTCACAGGGGGCGCGGCGTGGTCTTTCGGTTTCTGGAACGACCAGAATTGTTTCCGCGCATCGGCTGGCTTGGTTGCTAAGCCGTCGGCGGGCATGGCGGCGCCGGAACGAACCCAATCTTCGAAATCGGCTACGACTTCTTTCGGCAGCGCTTTGCCTGGAGGCATTTGCAGTTCTTTGTCTTGGTAGTGAAGAGCGTGTATCAGCAGGCTCTTCTCAGGATTGCCCGGTTCAATGGCGGCTCCGGAATTGCCGCCGTGCTTCATGCCGGCTTGCGAATCCAGCAGCAGCCCGCCTTGCAATTTGGGCGCTTTTGCGCCGTGACAGCCATAGCATTGCGCGGCAAGCACTGGCCGAATCTTGGCTTCAAAAAGTGTCAGGCTATCGGCGGCTGCATTCTGCGCATGGAGTGTACCAGCAAGGCGCAAAGCTACGACAAGGAAAAATGAGCGGCTGCAAACTCGCATAAGCCACCCCAGTTTATCGCTTTTCGGCGCACGGCTATATAATCCGAACGCATGAAGCTTCCCACTGTTTTTCGGCTCGGCATTGTCTTCGCCGCGATGGCCGTCAGTTCGTTCGCGCAGAATGCCACGGTGGCCGGCAAATTCACTGTAGAGCACCCCACGTTATTGAATTTGGGTTTCGAGTGGCAAGTGGAAGGCGATGCCAACCGGACTGCAAAGGTGGAGGTGCAGTACCGCGCTGTGGGTATGGGCGCGTGGCGGGTCGCGCTGCCACTGCTCAGAATCGGCGGTGAACGTGTGTTTCGTGAGCGCGAGCGGCTGGATTACACGGTCCCGAACGGATTCGCAGGCAGCATCCTGAACTTAAAGCCCGATACAGAATACGAGTGCCGCTTCGTGCTGACCGATTCCGACGGCGTCAGCGGCGAAGCGACGCATACAGTGAAGGTGCGGACGCGGCGCGAACCCGAGGCTTCGAAGAAGGGCCGAACGCTTCATGTGTATCCGCCGGACTATACGGGGACGCGGCTGCAGCCGGCGTTTTCAAACTTGATGGAAGCGTATTACGGTGCAGGTCTGGGGGATTGGAACGTGGTGTGGGAGCATCGTGCGCAGCCGGGCGATACACTGCTGTTTCACGCGGGGCTGTATCGGCCCGAACGGCTGAATTACGTGGATCCGATGGCGACTCCGTTCGACGGCACCATGTCGCTGACGCTCAAAGGGACGTCGGAGCTGCCCATCACTATTAAAGCGGCGGGCGATGGCGAAGTGATTTTCGATGGGGCCGGCAACGCGCGGCTGTTCGATGTGATGGCGTCGCGATATCACATCTTCGAAGACATCACGATTCGCAATACGGATGTGGGAATTTTCGCCGGGCAGAAGGAAGTGGCGGGCGCGGTGGGGCTCACCGTGAAGAATTGCCGCTTTGAGAATGTAGGCTTCGGTGTGTGGACAGAGTATGCGGGTTCGAGCGATTTCTATATTGCGGACAATTTGTTTCTGGGCCGCGATGACCGCTTCCGGCTGATTGGTTGGACAGGCCCGAGGTGGGCCAGCGCTGGGCCTTACGGCTCGCACCTGCTGACCAGTTACTACGCGATCAAAGTGTATGGGCCGGGTCATGTGATTGCGCGCAACGCGATCTCTTATTTCCATGATGGGATTGGGATTTCCACTTATGGCACACCGGAGGCCGACCCGGAACGCCAAGCTTCTTCCATCGACATTTACCAGAACGATATACACATGTCGAACGACGACATTATGGAAACGGACGGCGGCGTTCACAACGTTCGAGTGTTTGAGAATCGCGGGATCAATGCCGCTCAGGGTGGCTATAGTTCGCAGCCGGTGTTCGGCGGCCCGGTCTATTTCATCCGCAACATTTTGTATAACGTGCCCACGGGCGTGGCGTTCAAATTTTCCGCCAAGCCGGCCGGTTTGTTGGTGTATCACAACACCATCATTGGGGAGCAAACCGTGCGCGACCCTTATTCGAACGCGCACTGGCGCAACAACTTGTTCATGGGTCGCGGCACGGCGGACCGCGGCGTGATGGCGTGGGCCAATGCGGAATCGTATGCCGATTCGGATTTCAACGGCTTCCATCCGAACGCTGGTGTGGCTGCTCAGTATACGTGGCTGGCACCTGCGCCGGGCAAGCATGCCTATGAGCCGAAGCCCGAAGAGTGGCGCTCATTTGCTACGCTGGCAGAGTTTCAAAACGCAACGGGGCAGGACCGGAATAGCCGCGAAGTAGACTTCGATATTTTTGAGAATCTGAAGCCGCCGAATCCGTTAACGCGTCATGCGGTTTACCATGCCATGGATCTGAATTTTCGCCTGCGACCGGGAGGCGCGGCTATCGATGCCGGTACGGTGCTGCCCACGGTGAATGACGGATTTACTGGCCGGGCTCCCGATCTGGGCGCGTTGGAGTTAGGGCTTCCCGAACCTCACTACGGGCCAAGTTGGCTTACATGGCAGCCTTTTTACCGATAGCTGATAGAATCTGCGTACGTTCTGGAGGACACTTGCCGAAATACTTTTGTTTGTTCGCTCTTTTGATTACGGCCGCTGGGCTGTGTACAGCGCAGGGCATCTATCCCGAATACGAGCCAGATGACAACACCGGCTTCACCCCCATCTTCGATGGCAAGACACTGAGCGGATGGGATGGCGACCTAACATTCTGGCGGGTGGAGAATGGAGAAATTATCGGGGAAACGACTCCGGACAAGGTGATGAAGGTCAACAGCTTCCTGATCTGGCGCGGGGGGACCGTCAAGGATTTCGAGCTGAAGTGCGAGTTCAAGCTGGGCGGCACGAACAGCGGAATTCAATACCGAAGTGTCGAGTTACCGGATGTGGGTAAGTGGGTGCTGAAGGGCTATCAGGCCGACATGGACATTTCAAACGGCTACACCGGCAACCTACATGAGGAACGTGGGCGCAAACCTGGGCACGTTGTGCTGGCGAAGCGGGGGCAGTTGACGCGCATTACCGACGGCCCGAAATATAAGGTGTTGGCGAACATTGGCGATAATACAATGCTGCGCGGAGTGATGAATGTGCAAGGCTGGAACACGTATCACATCATTGCGCGCGGGCCGGTTATGCTGCAGATTTTGAATGGGCAACTGATGAGCGCGACCATTGACGAGGATTCGAAAAACTTCGTACCGCAAGGCTTAGTCGGCTTTCAGATGCACGTGGGGCCACCGTTCAAAGTGGAGTACCGGAACATTCTTTATAGAAAGCTGTAGAGTAAGCCTACTTGGCGTACATGGCGAATGCGAACAATTGGTCGCCTGCGCCCACCACTAAGTATTGTGTCCCGTCTAACTCGTAAGTCATAGGAGCATTGTTGACTCCCGCGCCCAGGTTGGCGTGCCAAAGAACAGTTCCCTTGGCGGCGTTGAGGGCGACTAGATTATTTGACGTATCGGCCGCAAACACCAAGTTGCCGGCAGTGGCTAAAACGCCCGAACGCGCGCCCCCACCTTCCCAGGGGTGACTCCATTTAAGTTTGCCTGTGCGGTAATCGATGGCCCGCAGCGTGGATTGAGACCAGCCGCCGAGATCGTTCCCGGCCCAACCTTCGGGCTTATCGTCATCGTCAAAGATGTAATAGACGCTGTAGGCGTCGGTTGAGTTGACGTAGAAAAGGCCGGTATCGGGGCTGAAGCTGGGAGGCTGCCAGTTCGCTGCGCCCGATTGATTGGGAGCTACCAGCGCGCCATCTATCTGCGGCATTTTTGCCGGATTTGGAATGGGCTGGCCTTTTGCATCGACACCGTTGGCCCAATTCGCCTTGGCAAATGGCGTGGTGACAATATTCTTGCCATCCGTGCGATCGAGCAAAAAGAAGTAGCCATTGCGACTGGCCTGGGCGAGCAGCTTACGTTTCTGCCCGTTAATTTCGCCATCGATGAGCACCGGTGTTTCGATGGCGTCCCAATCGTGCGTGTCGTGCGGGGAAGGTTGGAAATACCATTTCAACTTACCCGTATCGGGATTGATGGCGACAATGGATTCGGTGTATAAGTTGTCGCCCATGCGGCCTTTGCCAGCGATGACAGGCTGTGGATTTCCGGTACCGAAATAGAGTAAGTTCAACTCCGGGTCATAAGTGGTCGCGCCCCACGTCATACCGCCACCGTGTAACATGGCTTCGGTGCTTGGCCAGGTCTTGGCTTCCGGGTCGCCAGGCTGCGGATGCGCGTACCAGCGCCATTGCCGGGCACCCGTTTCGGGATCGTGGGATTCAATGTAGCCGGGGATATCGAGATCGTCGCCGCTGACCCCGGCGATGATGTGGTTGTTGATCACAAGCGGCGCGACGGTACCGAAATACATCTGGTCCAGATCGCAGATGGGCGTGTGCCAGCGCTCCTTGCCATCTTTCAGATTGAGTGAGACGAGGTTACAATCCGGCGTTTCGAAATAGAGCCAATTGCCGTACACTCCGACACCGCGATTCCCGATGTGGATGCCGCCCTTGGATTGCCACGTAAAGGTCCATACCTCGCGCCCGGTGCGAGCGTCAACGGCCCATACACGATCGGGCACGGTGAAATAGAGAACTCCGCCCACCAGCACGGGAGTCGCTTTGATGGAGCCGGTGAAGCCTCCGCCCGCGTTTGTGCGATACACCCAACCAAGACTTAGTGCACTTACGTTTGCGTCGTTAATCTTCTTGAGAGGGCTAAAGCGGCGTCCTGAGTAATCGCCGTTGTAAGTGGGCCAGGTGTCGGTCGGCAGTTCGAGCAGCTTCGAAAGTTTCAGAGATTGGCCGCAAAGCGTGCTTGCGAGCAGGATGCAAAGGGACAGGCTGCGTTTCATTTTAACGACTCCAGGTAAGCCACGATGTCGTGCATATTCTTGTCGGTGTATTGGTCAAGTAACTCTACGTGCGCGGCGTACGGATCGTGTTTTGCCACCTTGAGCGCGGGAGTGATGGCGAAGGAATGATAATCGCCCTGTGCATCGCGAAAAGACACGTTGAAGTCGTCGAGCGTATCCAGAATGCCTTCGGTAACTTCGCCGTTTGCCCCCGTCACGGTGACGGTGACCGGCTTCGATTTCTTGGCGGCCGCGCCAGGGCGACCGAAACCAACTGTACGTGGAAAGAGAAACTTCGATTGCAGCGTGGGTGGATCGTATTTCTTCCCGATGCCCGCCATATCGCCGGTGGCGGAGTGGCACGTACCGCAGCGGCCCGCACCGTTGAAATAAGCCAGGCCGGCTTTCGGATCTCCGGTGAGCACGTTCTGAATTTCCAGGTCGGGGCCGCCACCGCGCAGAGTGTAGAAGACGCGCTGATGGAGAAAGTGGGACAGGTCGCCGACTTGAATTTTTGTCAGGACCGAGCTGGGGCGTCCGCTTTGCATGGGATGATTGCCGGCCAGAAACTTTCCTATCTCATTGCCGTAGCGGTCATGAAGAACAAGTACGGAGCGGACGAGATCTGGCCCCTGCTGATTGGCGGGCAGGCTGGGGTTGCCGCCGCGAGCTTTGTTGCCGTGGCAGGTAATGCATTCGGCGATATATAAGGTTTTGCCGCGATCGGCACCGGCGCGATCGACGACGTGCGAATCGGCCGCGCCAGCGCCAAGGGGACCGGGTCCGCGGCCGGTGGAGCCTCTGGGAAGCCCAGCTGCCACAGTCGTGTGAGCAGTCGCGGCCGGCGCATAGTCAGGGCCGAAATGAGAGCTGAGATATTGGGCGATCTGGAGAGTTTCGGCATCGGTGGCTTTCGCCCCGCGCGCGATCATGGAGTTGACGACGCCGGTCCATTCGCTGCGAGAACGGCCAGTGCCCATGATGATGTCGGCCCCGTGGCAGGTGGCGCCGCAAACTTTCTGTGTGATCTCTTTGCCGGGCCCCTCCGGCAGTTGTGCAGGGGAGCGGGAGCCGATTATTCCGGGGGGTGCCTGAGCCAGTAAAACGGTCGAGCAAAGGCCGAGGATTCCGAATAGCGATAGCGAGTAACTCTGGCGCATCGCTGAAATTCTATCAGTGTCTGGCTGTGTGGGATGGGAGGGCGCGTAGTGGGCTTTCTGCTAGTGAGGCAGATGCTACACCAAGAGCTTCCGCTAAGGCATCGCTGTTGAATTCAAGCTCACTCAACCGTGTTTGAAATCTGATTATGCCGTTGCGGTCTACTAGGTAGACACGGCTGGGCCAAGCTGCATAAACCTTTTCGGTTTGCCCATCGAAGGTATCCACAACGGCCTGATACGGAATGTGGAGCTTGCGAACACAAAGAGCGGCAGCCGCTTCCTTTTCCGCGCGGGTGGTGGCTAAAGGAAGATCAATTCCTTCGCGCGCGTTAATGGTGCTCTGCCAATTACCTGTACCGTGCGCTTCTTTGATATACACAAGAACGAACGTGACCTGCTTGCCGAACCTGGGATAAAGACTGTTCAGGACAGATGAGGCGGCGCGCAGTTGGGGACATGTATAGCTGCCGAAGATGAGGAGCACGGGCTTTGGGCTGCGGAGCTCTTTTAAGCTGACCACGGTGTGGGAGCCTAGCTGTGGAAGGGCAAATTCCGGTGCCGCAGAGCCGACAGGCGGGCCATCGGAGGCTAGTGAAGGCGAGGCGGATACCACGGCTCCACCCAGCTTTCGTTCACGGAGCGCCGCTTCGGCATGGCCGGTCAGGCGTTCCAGTTCCGCCATCGACGCGTGTATTTCTTCGGAGTGGGGGCGCAGTTGGACGGCACGCTCCAGGAAGGGCCGGGCTTCTTCAAATCGTTTTCGGGCGAGCAGAATCTGGCCGAGTTGCAGATTGGCTTCGAAGTCCGCCGGCTGGTGGGTCAACTCGCGGCGGAACGCCAGGGAAGCACCGTCTGGGTCGCCCGTGCGGAGCAGTGCTTGGCCATGAAAGGAATGCACGGAGGGGAGCGCTGGACTCAATGATGCAGCTTGGGCGAATTCCTTGACGGCAGCCGGGTAATTCTGGGCTTGCATCATGGCGGTCCCCAAGAGCAGGTGACCTTCCCCGCTTTCACCATCGCGCAGAATGCGGTCCAGATAGCTTTGAGCGGAGGCAGCGTCGCCCGCCTGAAGGTAAGCAGAGCCCAGCAGGTAAATGAGGGCGCGGTCGTCCGGCGTAGCGGCCGCGAGAGGGAGAAGGATGTTTATGGCGCTCTTCGGTTGGCCGGCGTGGAGGCGGCAATCGGCCAGCAGGACGGCTGCTTTGCGGTTGTTGGCATCGGCTGCCAGAATGGACTCGAATTCAGCCGTCGCCGCCGAAATTTGACTCGACTTGTAGTAGGCCAGGGCCAAGTTCATCCTTAGAGGAAGAACGGCTTGCGCAGGGGCGATGGTGAGAGCCGCGCGGTCCTGTTCGATGGCTTCGGAATAGCGGCCTTCGTGAGCGAGAGCAGCGCCGAAGTTGGATCTGGCCTGAAAATTTTGGGGCTCCGCAAGCAAGCAGGCCGCGTATGCGGGAAGGGCAGTATCGAAATTGCCCTGGCGATGAGCGTCGATGGCGGTCAGGCAAGGGGAAGGTTGAGCGTCGAGAGAAGCGTGAAGAGCCAGGAGCAGAAGTGGGAAAGCTTTGGACCCAGCCTGATACGTCATTGCGTTACCAGGATACTGCCCGATTTCGAAATGCGTGTGCCGTAGCCAAATATTTAGCGAAAGAGCTAATGTTGCGAACCGTTGACTAGTACATATATACTATTTCCCATTGTGCTTGGGCACAACCAGTTTAAGGGGGATCCATGTCGAGCTTCAAGATAATGTACCGGCTGGCCGCGGTTTCGGCCCTTTGTAGCACCGCCTGTCTGGCGCAATCGATCTTCGCTACGCTGACGGGGACCGTTTCCGATCCATCGGGGTCAGTGGTGGCGGCGGCAAACGTAATTGTCAGGAATGAAGCTTCCGGGGACGTGCGACGTTCGGCGAGCAACAACGAGGGCTATTTCGCGTTTCCCTCTCTCCCTACCGGCACGTACTCTGTCGAAGTGGAGGCCGCCGGCTTCGGTAAGTACCAGGAAACCGGTCTCGCCTTCACGGGGTCTGAGAAACGGAACGTGAATGTGGTGCTGAAGGTGGGCAACGCAAGCACGCAAGTAGAGATCGTTTCGGCTTCAGACGAAATTGTGCCGGTAGATTCGGGCGAGAAGAGCTTTACGCTGACCGCCAAGCAGTTGCAGGATTTTTCTGTTGTGGGACGCAGCGCGGCCGAGTTCATCAAAGTTATGCCGGGCTTTGCGATCACGGGCAGTGGCATCAGCAACAGGCCCGGTTACAACGGCGAAGTGATCGGAATCAACGGCAACGGCGAGGGCGGCAAACAGAGCGCAATCGGCAACTATTCAGCCAACGGACTAGGCAACGGGGCCATCGACATCACGGCGGACGGCGCGCACGTATCCGACCCCGGTTGCAATTGCGCCAGCCCGGTGAACCCCAATCCGGACATGATTCAGGAGTTCAAGGTGCAGACATCGAACTTCGGGGCGGAAAACTCCAAAGGCCCGGTGGTGATCAACTCGATCACGAAATCCGGCGGGACCACTTTTCATGGTGAAGCTTATTTCTCAGCGCGAAACCCGGTACTGAATTCGGCGTATGCGGAAGATAACGCGGCGGGGCGAACCGAAAAGCCCAACAATGCGTTTTACTTCCCGGGCGGGAATATTGGTGGCCCGGTGATTATTCCGCACACGCCGTTTAGCAAGAATAAAAACAAGTTGTTTTTCTTTACCGGCTTTGAGTATTACTTCCAGGGGCTCGACACGGGCCTGGCGAAAGCCTACGTGCCCAGCGCGGCCAACCTGACCGGCGATTTTTCGAACCTTAGCACGCAGATCACAGACCTGAATGGCAAGCCTTACCCCGGCAATAAGATTCCGGCTTCCGCTTTGGACCCGACTGGTCTTGCTCTTCTGAAGCTGTACCCCACCGCGAACTCAACCGCTGGTTACAACTACGTCGACCGCATCAATTTGAATCAGAATTCGTTGCAAAGTTTGTCGCGTGTAGATTACAACATCAGCGACAACACCAAGCTGTTCGTGCGTTACAACCTGCAGAAAGAAACCCAAACCTTCCCGGTGGGTTTGTGGTGGCGCAATGGCCAAAATCAGGTGCCATACCCGACGCCGATTACCGCGAACAATGTTTCGCAATCCACTTCGGCTAGCTTGACGCATGTGTTCGACCCCACGTTGACGACGGAATCGGTGTTTGGCTTCACCTACATCAACTTCCCGAATTCACTGACCAATAAGAATGCGGTAGACCGCACAAAGCTGAACATTCCGTTCACCGGCATCTTCAAGAACGGTGTTACTCAGATTCCTTCCATCAATAACGGCACCGGAGAAATTGCCACAATCTTCAATCCCGGTGGATTTGAAGCGGGAAATGGCACTTTGTTCGCGACAAAGTATATGCCTTCTTTCAGCACCAACGTAACCAAGGTGCTGGCGACCCACACGCTGAAGGCCGGCGTGTATTGGGAACGGATCATCAATTCCCAGCCCTCGAACAATAACTCCAACGGACAGATCACTGAAGCTTCCTGGAACGGAGCGCCGACTACCGGTAACTTCTACTCCGATTTGATTCAGGGCCAGGTGCAACGGTATGACGAGGCGAGCAAGAACATCATTCGCGACGAAGGCTTCGATACATTTGAGTTCTTCGCGCAGGATAGCTGGAAAGCCACCAAGCGCCTGACTTTGGAATATGGTGTTCGGTTTCAACACATGGGTGAATGGAGCGATCGCGGCGGAGTGGGCTTCTCAGTTTGGGAACCGTCTACTTACGTAAATACGGTTCAATTGCCTTCCGCTTACGACGGCCTGCTCTGGCATGCACGCGACAAGAGCGTGCCGCTCTCCGGTTTCCCGGGACGGGCACTATTCTATTCGCCGCGTTTTGGTCTGGCTTACGACGTCTTTGGCAGCGGCAAAACAGTGATTCGCGGCGGATGGGGCCGATTCCACTATCACAACCCGCAGTTCACCACTGGCCTCGATTACGGCTACGGCGTGCAGACTTACGGCACGTCCACACCGATGACCTTCGCCCAGATCCAGGCAATCTCGCCGAACACTACGGGACGCCAGGGCGTAAGTGTTCTAGACCGGCATGACGATAACCAGCCAGTTACGGATAGCTATAGCTTCACCATCTCTCAGCGTATTCCGGACGGCAGCTTGTTCGAAGCTTCGTATGTTGGGAACAAGAGCAGCCACCTGATCGATTCGAATAACTGGTTCAACAATGTGAATGCAGTTCCGTACGGCAAACTTCTAAATGTGGCCGATCCGAACAACGCAAACTACGATTCCTACCGCCCTCTGATCAACTACCAGGATCTGAAGGTGACCAGGAACAATCTGTACTCGAACTACAACGGGTTGCAGTTGACCTACGCCAAGCAGCGCGGGCGGTATAACATTCAGTTGAACTATACGTTCTCGAAGGCGCTGGGTATTGCCGCCGGGCAGGATTCGTTTAACATCAACAACAACTATGGCCCGCTCAGCAATGACCGGCGCCACATCTTCAACGCCGCTTACTCGATTGAAATGGGGAACCCCATCCGCAACGGTTTGCTGCTGAGGGGATTGGTTAACGGCTGGCAGATTTCCGGCATCACGCAGTTCCAGAGCGGACAGCCCCTGGCACTGAACGCTAGCCCGAACTTCAACTACTCTGGCGGACCGACTGCGCGTGAAATCAACGGCACGGATTCTCTTCAGGTGATGCCGGTTGTGACCTGCGATCCTGGCAAGAATCTGGCGCCGCATCAATACATTAATGGGAATTGCTTCGCGGCGCCAACGGTGGGCCATAACGGTCCTGCGCTGTTGCCGGAAGTTTTTGGGCCTTCTTACTTCACCTCGGATCTATCGCTATTCAAGAACTTCCGAATGAGTGAAAGCAGGAAATTCCAGTTGCGCGCTTCCGCATACAACTTCCTGAATCACCCGCTCGATTCGTTCCTGAGCGGCAATGAGGGTGGATTGCAGTTACAGTTCCCGGGCGCCGGACAGAAGAACACGAACAGTAATTTCGGGTTCGTGCAGAACAAGGTGGGCCGACGTGTAATTCAGCTGGCCGCCAAATTCTACTTCTAAAAACAAAGCTGTTCAGTGGAGCAAAAGGGGGGAGCGAAAGCTCCCCCCTTTTTTATGGGCGATATAATCGGACTAATTCCTTTCATGTACCGCTTGGCTGCCACTTTGGCGCTGTGTTGTTGCGTCGCGATGCAAGCTCAGCAGGGCTTGCTTGAGCACGCCATCGTCGCGCATCAGAACGGGGACATCGATACTGCTGTGACGGAGTATCGCGCGTACCTGAAACAGAACCCCAAAGCGACGCAGGTACGTTCGAACCTGGGCGCGGCCCTGAGTAGCCGCGGTGAATATGAAGCGGCGATCGCAGAATACCGCACAGCGCTGGTCGGCGCAGAGAACCCTGGGGTGAGGTTGAACTTGGCTTTGGCATATTACAAGGTTGCAAATCTTGAGGCGGCGGTGGAATCGCTCGTCAAGGTTCATGCCGCTCAGCCGAAAAACCGGCAGGCGACTTTGCTATTGGCCGATTGTTACCTTCGCCAAGGCAAAGATGCGCAGGTAATCGCACTGGTCGAGCCCATCGCAACGGCCGAGGATCAAGCCGTCGCCTATGTATTGGGCACCGCTTACCTTCACATGAATGAGGTGGAGAAAGGCCAGCAATGGATCGAGCGAATTATGAAGGGCGGCGATTCCGGGCAGGCGCGCCTGCTGCTGGGGACAGCGAAAATGCGTGCGAACGATTTCGCCGGCGCTCGCGAGGATTTCGCAAAAGCCGTTGAGTTCGCGCCGAAACTTCCCAACGTGCAGTCTGCCTATGGCATGGCTCTGGTGAACACGGGGGATGTCGCGGGAGCGGCGGAACATTTCCGGTTGGAACTGCAGGGCAATCCGAACGATTACCTGGCGAACGTGCAGTTGGGCGCGTTACAGCGTCAGGATCAGGAGTACCCTGAAGCCCGTAAGCATCTGGACCGCGCCTTGCTGGTGCGGCCACGGGACGCGGCCGTCAGGTATCAATTGGCGCTGGTAGATTTAGGTGAGGGAAAGGTAGAGCAATCGGCAAAAGAGCTGGAGAGCTTGGTTGCGGAAGCGCCTCAATTCACGGAAGCTCACGTGACCCTGGCAACCGTTTACTATCGCCTAAAGCGCAAGCAGGATGGGGACCGCGAACGCGCGACGGTTCAGCGGTTGAATGCCGAAGCGCAGGCGAAGCAGCCGGGGGTAAACGCGGAGCAGGCACCGAAATGATGGTATTGCTCGCGCTGCTGGCGGCGACACTGCCATTTGAACAGATGGCGCGGGAGGCTTCCGCCGAACGGGAAGCGAACCATTTGGAACGAGCTGTTGCGCTCTACAGCGAGGGCGTGGCGCGCAAGAAGGATTGGGCGGAGGGGTGGTGGTACCTGGGAACGATCGCTTACGATCGTGACCGTTACGGCGAAGCGGCCGGCCATTTTCGGCAATTCTTGAAGCTGAAGCCGGACATTGCGGCGGGCTGGGATTTTCTGGGGCTCTGCGAGTTTGGGACGCGCGATGATGCGGCGGCGCTGGGGGATTTGATAAGGGCGGAGCAGTTTGGCGCTCCGGAGGAACATGTCGCGCAGGTGGCGGAATTTCACCGCGTGATTCTGTTGACGCGCGCCGGGCGTTTCGACGAGGCAATGGGGCGTGTGACCCGGGCCGCTACGAGATTGGCTGCCAGCGACGATTGGTATGTGGCGGCGGGGCTTGCCGGGTTGAGGCGCCCGCTCTTGCCAACGGAATTGCGCGTGGGAGAGCGCCCTCTGGTGCGAGGTACAGGTGAAGCAATCTGGCTACAAGCCAACCGGCGGACCGACGATGCGCTACGTACCTATGAGGCGCTGGCGGCGAGATATCCCGATGCTTCGGGCCTGCACTTCCTCTTTGGATCTTGCCTGCTGGGTAAGAATGTGGAACGCGGCTTGGCGGAGCTTGAGAAGGAGCTGGCCATCAAGCCGGATCATGTTCCCGCTCTGGTGGTTCTATCGCAGCAGGCGTTAACGAGAGGTAATTTACAAGAAGCGGCGACATGGGGCAGGCGTGCGGTTGAAGTGGCCCCCAGTGATTTTGCGGCGCATCTTGCCTATGGGCGCGTGCTGGCTCAACAGGAACTGTACGGTGAGAGCGTCCGCGAATTCGAAGGCGCAAAGGCGCTGGCGCCGGGCAGTCCGGAGATACGCTTTGCGTTGGCTTCGGCTTATGCAAAGTCCGGGAAGCCGGCAGAGGCAGCGGCGGAACGGGCGGAGTTTTTGAAGCTGAGAAAGCTGCGGGAAGCACAATCGCCGGGCCGCCCATGAAGCGGATCGCTATCGTTCTACTTTGGGCGGTGAAGGCCCTTGCGGATTGCAAGAGCTGCCATCCGGACCAGGCTTCGCACTCGAACTCCATGACTCGCGCGATGGAGTTTGTGGAGCAGTGCGCGATTCTCCGTCGAGCTCCCGACTTGAAGTTTCAGAACGGTCGGTACCGCTACAGTATTATTCGCGAGGGCGGCCAGAGTATCTATAGCGTGACCGATGGGCAGGCCTCTATTACGGCTCCGATTCGCTGGGCCCTGGGCCTAGGGTCCGCGGGCAGACCTACATCTTCGAGCACGATGGCAAATATTACGAGAGCCGGGTGAGTTATTTCCAGGTGCGCAATGGGTTGGATTTGACGATCGGGGCGATGAACGCCGCGCCAAAAAACCTGGATGAAGCCGCGGGACGGGCGATGACGCAGAACCAGGCGAAGGAGTGCATCGCGTGCCATGCTACAGATGCGGTGCGGAACAACGTTCTGCAAGCGGAGACGCTGGTACCGGGCGTGCAGTGCGGGCGCTGTCATGAGGACGCGGCAGGGCACGCACTGGCCGTAGCCGCAGGGAAAGTGCAGGCTGCGGGGATGACCAAGCTGGGGCGGCTTTCCACCGAAGAGACGTCCAACTTCTGCGGGCAGTGCCATCGCACCTGCGAACAGATCGCCGCCGAGGGTCCGCGCAATCTGAACAACGTACGCTTCCAGCCATACCGGCTGGCGAACAGCAAGTGTTATGACGCGGTAGATGCGCGCATCAAGTGCACGGCCTGCCACGATCCGCACCGGGAGCTTGCCACGAAGGCCGCCGCATACGATTCCAAATGCGAAGCTTGCCACGCGGACGCAAGCCGCAAGTTGAAGGTTTGCCCCGTGGCAAACAGCGGATGCGTGACATGCCACATGCCAAAATACGAATTGCCCGGCGCCAACCATCTGTTTACGGATCATTGGATTCGCGTGGCTAGAAAAAATGCGTCCTATCCCATTTAGATATTCACGCCGCGCCTTGTTGCGGATGATGGCGGCGGCACCCCTGTTGAACGCGGCACCCGCAAGCAATCCGTTGTTCGAAGAAGTGCCGCCTGCAGCAAGCGGAATTGATTGGGTTCATGACAACGCGATGTCCGCTGAACGGTATCTGCCGGAGACTATCGGGCCAGGGTGCGCGTTCCTCGATTACGACAACGATGGCTGGATGGATATCTATCTGGTGAACTCCGGGAACAGCGATTTCTATACAGCCAAGACGCCCATCCGGAATGCCCTCTATAAGAACAATCGCGACGGCACCTTCACGGACGTGACCGAGAAGGCCGGCGTACCCGGCGGCACGTTCGGCATGGGTGTCGCGGTGGGCGATTACGATAACGATGGCTATCCCGACATCTTCGTCACAGCGTTCGGGGACTGTACTCTCTACAAGAACAATCGCGACGGCACCTTCACGGATGTTACCGAGAAGGCCGGCGTGCGGACGCCCGGGTTCACCACCAGCGCCGTCTGGTTCGACTACGATGGCGACGGGCGGTTGGATCTGTTCGTCTGCAGCTTTGTCGATTACGGAAAAGGAACCCATTTTTCGTGCGGCGATAATAAACTCGGTTTGAAGTATTACTGCATACCGCGCGTGTTCAAACCGACCGCGAGCTTTCTTTACCACAACAACGGCGATGGGACATTTTCGCGCGCGGACCAGGGCACCGGTATCGAGAGCGCCCTGGGGAAAAGTTTGGGCGTGGTGGCGACGGATTTTAACAACGACGGCCGCATGGACCTCTTCGTCGCGAATGACACGGTGCAGAACTTTTTGTTTGCAAATCGAGGGCCGGACAAAAACGGCAAGACGCGGTGGGAAGAGATCGCGCTACAAGCCGAGGTAGGCTTCAGCGATAACGGGCAGCCGAGAAGCGGCATGGGAGTGGATGCGGCGGATTTCGATGGCGATGGATGGCAGGATTTATTTGTCGCCAACGTGGACCGTGAGATGTTTTCGCTTTATAAGAACAAGCGCAACGAAAGCTTTGAGGACGTTGCGCATACCCACAGCATCGCTCAGGCAACGCGACTGCTGAGCGGTTGGGGGCTGAAGTTTTTCGACTACGACAACGATGGCGTGGTGGACCTGATGCTGGCCAATGGTCACCCGGACGACATGATTGAGAAGTATTCCACGCAGGTGCGTTATAAAGAGCCGCTACTCTTGTTCCACCAGGAAGGGGGCAAGTTTCGGAACGTGAGCGAAGTTGCCGGCCCTGCGTTCACAAAGAGCTACGCGGCCCGTGGCTTGGCCGTGGGGGATTTTAATAACGATGGCGCTCTGGATGTTTTGATCGGGAACAATGGCGGGCCTCCGCTGCTGCTGAAGAATCTCGCGGCCGCGGGGAACCATTGGGTGGGATTGAAACTGGAAGGCACCGCTTGCAATCGCGATGGCGTTGGAGCGCGCATCACGTGGAGCGCGGGTGGCGTCAAGCGGTCGCGTCTGAAGAACAATGGCGGCAGCTACCTGTCTTCTCACGATCCGCGCGAGGTGTTGGGCTTGGGCAAAACGGCGACCGTAGATTGGGTGGAGGTGAAGTGGCCACTACCTTCGAAACGCGTGGAGCGTTGGACCAAGCTGAATTTAGATCGCTATCAGACGTTGCGGGAAGGAACAGGAGCTTCGTGAGGATGGTGGGCATTCACAGGATCGAACCATGGACCTTCTGCTTGTAAGTTGTGAGGCAGCTTTCTTTCTGATCCCGTATGGTCAAAATACCAATCTGACGGGCAGCGAGCCCTATGCTGGAGGGTCGGAATGCAAGAAAACAATTGGGTGCGCCTATTGGCCTATGTGACTGGGTTGGTCAACCAGCGTTTTGCTTTTGCAAAACGAATATCTCATCGCTGAGAACCAGATCCTGCGATCGCGTCTTCCGGCAAGTCGCCTCCGTGGCGAAACCAGATACGATCCTGGCTTGGTACCGCCGGCTTGTCGCCCGCAAGTTCGACGGCTCGAAGCACCGCCTGAATCCCGGTCGGCCACGCATCGACCGGGAGACGGAAGCATTGATCCTGCGGATGGCGAGAGAAAACGCCGGCTGGGGGTATGACCGGATTGCGGGTGCATTGGCCAACCTGGGGCATTGCGTCTCGGACCAGACGGTGGGCAACATCCTTCGGCGGTATGGGATCGCGCCAGCAGAAGTTGGTCCGAAGCCTGCCGTAACCGCAAAGGCAGCGTAGCCGCAGATCAATCCGATTGCGTGACCCAGGATCGTGTTCCGAGGACTGGAAGCTTCTGCCAAAGGCGAGAAGAAGAACAGGTACGCAGTTGGACCGAGCGACGGAAAGACAAACGGACTTCCTGTGGCGAGCGCTAGCAGAGCGAGCAGCCCGATCGTGATGAACCCATGGATGCCGACAGAGACAGCCCACACCAGGCGTGGCGGCAGGTGCTTCAGTAGCCACGCCATCCGCAGATGCGTAAAGTGCACAGCGACGTGCTCAAAGCCAGTGTGCCATTCGCTCGCGAAATCCTTTTCGGCAGTCATTTAGATGTTCGGGAGGAGATCGAAATATTCATCATCCTCATTCTTGCCGCCCTCGCCTAGGCCGACGGTCTTCTCCGATTCGATGAACTCGATGCGCTCAATCCACTTGACCATCTTGTAGCCGAGTTGGTTTTCGACACGTAGCCGAAGGGGCGCTCCATAGACCTCGGTCAGGGGCTTTCCATTCATCTCGTAGGCGAGCAGGCACTCCGCCTGGAGCACGTTTTCCAGGCTCTGTGTGTCATAGTATCCGCCGCCGTAGAGCGAATCGCCGAAAGAGAAGAACGCGACGACTCTGGCATTCGGCTTAGGCCGGACCAGTGCGACGAGGGACTTGATCGGAAGGCCGCCCCACTTTGCAATCCCTGTCCAGCCCTGAATGCAGTGGTGCATCGTGATATTCTCCGCGATTCCCAACTTTTCGAGATCGGCCAGGGAGAGCTCAACCGGGTTGTCGACCAGACCGCCGACCTTCAATCTGAAATCCTGAAATCCTCCCTTCGCCAACTGCTTCCAGTCCTCACGTTCCGGCATCTTGCCGTTGGGCCAGAAGCGGGGCGAGATGTCCTTCTCCGTATAATGCTGACTCGGCCTGAGCCGGTTTAGCGTCATCAGCGATAGAGGGTAGGTGATGAACTTTTGAACATGCTGCAAGACGCGTGGCCAGAACCACGAGACGTAATGCGCTCCAACCCATGTAAGGAGGACCACGCCGATGCCGACGAAGCCAAGTATCATCCCCGTCTGACTGTGAAGGTCATCGGTGCCCATCACGATGTGGTTCATGTTGCGAACGAAACCTGTGAGCACGATCAGCGTCACATGCACGACGATGAAGGAAAAGAAACCAAGCATCGTGAGGAAGTGAATGGAACGGGCCGACTGCCGGCCACCAAAAAGCTTTGCGTAACGGGGAAAGCGGTTCACCACTGCGGGCGACATGGCGATACCGGTCAGGATTGCCAAGGGTCCGAAGACGAAAACGATGGAAAAATAAGCGATCTGCTGGAGAGCGTTGTAGCAATAAAATCCATTGAATTCGGGCGGCAGATGGAAGGTCGCGTAATGCACCCAAGTGTTCCAGGCCTGCAGCAGTACCAGCGGCGATTGCGGCACAATCCGACGCCACTGCTCTGTGTCGAAGAGCATGATCACGAACAGGACGCCTGTGAGAATAAAGCCGTACACATTGAGAAAATGCCAGGACCGGGCGATGCCGACGGTGTGCCGGTAACCCGGCGTGGCAACAATTGGCGAGATGTACCGAGCATCGTCCTTCGCGGTCCAGACCCGATCCGTGGGAACGCGAATCGGTGTCAGGCGGATCCACTCGCTATCCGGCGTACAGTCGGCGTTAAAGTACAGGCGAGGGTGATCGACCAGGATGGACAACCCACTGCGGATGAGCATCATCACGAAAACGAAGTTGAAGAAGTGACAGTACCGGACCCATAGCGGAAAGCCGTGTGGACCAGCAAAGTTGTTGGGATAGACCTGCGGGACTGGCGGTATATAAGGCAGCCCCGAGTGAAGGAACTCAATCCAGGCAGCCAGCACTGGCAGGAGGACCAGCACGGCGGCTGCAATCAGGAATGAAGGCCGAACCCAGATCCGAAACCGGCGATCCGGCGGGTAATGTACGGCGGCGTGTGCTGCATCGAACGAAATCATAGACTAGGTGCCGTAGCCACGATGCGACAAGGCGAGCAGTTCCCGATTGTCCGGCCACGAAATGGTCAGAAGGAATGCCGACTCTTCCATTGCTTCAACCTGATGCTTGATCGATGCGCCAAGGGTTAAGATGCCTCCCGTTGGCAGCTCATAGACCTGCCCTTGGGTGCTGTAACGGATTTTTCCCTTCAATACCTGCACGGAACTGGTGCCATCGACATGATGTTCCTTAATTTGGGCGGCCGCTTCCATTGAGATCAGCACAACTCGGAAGTCTGGCCTTTTGAAGAGCGTTCTGGCGTGGATGCCAGAAGGCCAAGGCTTGCACTGTTCAGAGTCGGCTATCTCACGCTGCAGGTCGAAATGCGCGAGATTGGCGACCATCGTCTCATCATCGTTTGAACCCGGAATCGGCATTACAAGCTCTCCTTAGGCGAACTACGCTTTCCCGACTTTTGCCGCCGCCCTTTGGAACCGGCCGAAGCAGAATTTCCTTATTGTGTATCGTGTTATTTGCTGTTTTCGTAAAGTCAGTTGTTAGGGTCTGTTTAAATAAGAGCGCATCAATACTGCAAGATCACGTTTCATCAACGACACGCGGCCTCTCACATCGGTAAGCATCGCGATTCGATCGGTCAAGTCATCGATCGACAGCTTGACCTTCGGGTTCATACTTGTACTTAGAACCGTAATCTTCTGTTTTCGCTTGTCTGCATCGGATCCGTCTAGCCGTCCGACCCTTACCCACTCCTCCATGAGCTGCTCAAGACGCGTTCCGCGCTTTGAGTCGCTCATTGCGGGTACGTTCTGCAAGAACTGCAGGACGGCGGGAGGATAATACGTGTTAAGAACGGGCGGGGATGTTCCTTTAAGGAGGGGCGCAAGCATGTTGGGAGTTTCACCGACGGTCCCGTCGGGGCCATGATGCCGGCGCAGGGCAAGAAGAGATAAAACGCCAGAGGCAACTCCAGCGCCAATGCCGATCCCATCTCCGAAGTTTTGAGTACGGCTGCTGAGAGTGGAGAATTGTGTGGCACTGGCCGCAACTCCTAACCCCGAGCTGGTAATCAGCGCGGCCGCGTTTAAGCGAGCGACTGTCCGGTCACGCCGGCTCTGGAGCGACGACCGCAGACTCCCCAACAATGCGCTCTCATTGGAAAGTTCCGCAAGTACACCGTCCACATCGAGACTTGCAGCCTGAATCAGTTCCAGAACCTCCTGCCGAAGCACAATTTCCTCTAAGGCGGGCTTTGTGCCAGATGGTCTTTGCTCTTGGAAAACGCGGAGCTCTCTTACCTTAGAATCCAATCCCAGTATGTGCGCTGTTTCATTGGCATCCTGATGGGTTGTTGGAATTTGCGGGGTTGGCTGGCCGCCGGCGGACGGCACAACTACAGCAAGGGAGAGAACGACGAGCCAACATCGGGAAAAAGAGGCCATAGTGCTCATAAACAATGAGTGTATCGGCGAATTCGCTTAGGTATAAATAACCAATAGAAGAAACAGCTTCAAGAAGTGCGATTTTTTACTGGATCGACCTTGCCCTCGGATTCCGTATCCCTTAATAATTTAGACCCGTCGTCGCCGTGGCTGTGGGAAAGTTGGAAAACGTTTTTTGTTTTTCAACTTTTCCATGGCCGTTTTGCTTCTCCGCATCG
>Ga0123338_10001600_pt1 | contig 21853 bp, 20 predicted proteins | sample grotaG_FD_89793 | JGI IMG/M metagenome (GOLD analysis project Ga0123338, IMG submission 89793) | Glacier valley bacterial and archeal communities from Borup Fiord, Nunavut, Canada, to study Microbial Dark Matter (Phase II) -... | ecosystem: Environmental > Aquatic > Freshwater > Ice > Glacier ...
ATCGACTCGGGCAGCACTTCCGAGAGCTTGGTGATGCTCAGGCCCGAGGTGTTGCTGGCGACGATCGCGTGCGGCGCGATCGCCGGCGCCACCTTCGCGTAGAGGTCCAGCTTCCAGTCCATGCGCTCGGCGATGGCCTCGATGATCAGATCGCAGTCCTTCAGCTTGTCGAGGTGCTCCTCGTAGTTGGCCTGCTCGATGAGCGCGGCATCCTCCGGCACGCCGAGCGGCGCCGGCTTCAGCTTCTTGAGGCCTTCGACGGCCTTCGAGACAATGCCGTTCTTCGGCCCCTCTTTGGCCGCCAGATCGAACAGGATCACCGGCACGCGGACGTTGACGAGGTGAGCCGCGATCTGCGCGCCCATCACGCCGGCGCCGAGGACGGCGACCTTGCGAACGTTGAATCGATTCATCTTGATCCCCGGTGTCATTCGGCGCGGAGCCAGGTCTGGGTTTTTCCAAAGAGCGACACCCCGACGTAGCCTCGCACGTCGAGCTTGCTGCCGCCTTCGATCAGTTTGAGTTTCGACTTGTAGACCTTGCCGTCTTTCGGGTCGAGGATCTCGCCGCCGTCGTAGACAGCTTTGTCGTCAGCGCTTTGCTTCATGTTGCGGATGATCGTCATGCCGAGGATGGGTTTGTCCTTGCGGTCGTCAGTGCAGTCCTTGCACACAGCATCCTTCGGCGCATCGGGATCGATGATCTTTTCGACCCTGCCGGAATAGACGCCACCGCTTTCAACGATGCGAACGAGCGACTTCTCCTTCTTGGTCGCGTCGTCGATCGTCTTCCAGACGCCGACCGGCGAGGTCGCCTGTGCCGAGACGGCGCTGGCGGCAAGAGCGAGCGCGAAGCCCAGCGAGAGGCGGAGGATCGAGAGGGTCATGGTGTCTCCTTGAAAGCGGGCGATCAGAACAACGCTGCGTCGAATTCCATCATGGTCGCCGATCCCGCGCGCGCGGTGCGGATGAGCGAGGCCGTCTCGGGCAACAGCTTGGCGAAGTAGAAGCGCGCGGTGGCCAGCTTGGCGACGTAGAACGTGTCGCCCGAATCCTGCTTCGCAAGCGCCACCTTGGCCATCCGGGCCCAAAGATAGGCGAACACGAGGTGCCCGCACACGCGCAGGTAGTCGACCGCCGCGGCCCCGACCTCGTCGGGATTCTTGAAGGCCTTCAGGCCGATCTCGGTGGTGAGCTTGGTGACCTTCTCGCCGAGCTCGGCGAGCGGGTTCACGAACTCCTGCATCGCCTCGTCGGTGCCTTCGGCCTCGACGAAATCGGCGATCAGCTTGCCGAACTTCTTGAGCTTGGCACCGTTGTCGCCAAGCACCTTCCGGCCCAGCAGGTCGAGCGACTGGATGGTGTTCGTGCCTTCGTAGATCATGTTGATGCGCGAGTCGCGCACGAACTGCTCCATGCCCCACTCACGGATGTAGCCGTGACCGCCGAACACCTGCAGGCAGTGCGAGGTGGCGATCCAGGCGTTGTCGGTGAAGAAGGCCTTGACGATCGGCGTCAGCAGGGCGACGAGGTCGGCGCATTCGGCCCGCTCGGCGTCGTCGGCCGTCGCCACCTCGCGGTCGAGCAGCAGCGTCGTGAAGACGGCCAGCGCCCGGCCGCCCTCGGCGTAGGCGCGTGCCGTCAGCAGCATCTTGCGGACGTCGGGGTGGACGATGATCGGATCGGCCGGCTTGGTCGGTTCCTTCGGGCCCGACAGCGATCGCATCTGCAGCCGGTCCTTGGCGTAGGCAGCGGCGTTCTGATAGGCCACCTCCGTCAGGCCGAGCGACTGCATGCCGACGCCGAGGCGGGCCGCGTTCATCATCACGAACATCGCCGACAGGCCCTTGTTCGGCGCTCCGACGAGCGTGCCTTCGGCGTCCTCGAGCACGATCTGCGCAGTGGCATTGCCGTGGATGCCCATCTTGTGCTCGAGGCCGCCGCACCAGATGCCGTTGCGCTCGCCGAGCGAGCCATCGGTCTTCACCTTCCACTTCGGGACCGCGAACAACGAGATGCCCTTCGAGCCGGCAGGCGCGTCGGGCAGCCTCGCCAGCACGAGGTGGACGATGTTCTCGGCCATGTCGTGCTCGCCGGCGGAGATGAAGATCTTGTTGCCGGTGAGCTTGTAGCTGCCGTCGGCCTGGGGCTCGGCCTTGGTTCGCAGCAGACCGAGATCGGTGCCGCACTGCGGCTCGGTCAGGCACATGGTGCCGGTCCAGTGGCCGCTCGTGAGCTTGTCCAGGTAGAGCCTCTTCTGCACGTCGGTGCCGTGCGTGTGCAGGCATTCGTAGGCGCCGTGCGACAGGCCGGGGTACATCGTCCAGGCCTGGTTGGCCGAGTTCAGCATCTCGAACAGGCACTGGCTGACGACGTGCGGCAGGCCCTGGCCGCCGTAGGCCGGGTCGCAGCTGAGCGCCGGCCAGCCGCCTTCGACGTACTTCGCGTAGGCCTCCTTGAAGCCCTTCGGCGACGTGACCTCGTGCGTGGCCTTGTCGAGCGTGCAGCCCTGCTCGTCGCCGACGGCGTTGAGCGGCGCCAGCACCTCGCTCGCGAACTTGCCGCCTTCCTCGAGCACGGCGTCGATGGTGTCGGCGTCGACGTCGGCGTGGGCCGGCAGGCGCTTCAGGGTGGCGACGACATCGAGCACCTCGTGGAGGACGAAACGCATGTCGCGCAGCGGCGGGGTGTAGGAAGGCATGGGATGGACTCCTGATGGAATGAGACGGGGCGACAGCTACCCGGCGCGGCGGGTCCGCGCCGCAGCGATCGCCCAGTGGCCGAGGACGCGCTCGAAGGCAGCGCGGGCGCGCAGCTCGGCACCGGCGTGGCGCAGGAAGCGGGCGTCGTGATGGAGCGCGAGAATGAGGCCGTGAACCTCGAACAGCAGTTGCGCGGCGTCGGTGTCGGCACGCAGGTGGCCTTCGGCGACGGCGGCACGGATGGCGCGGGCCAGTGCCGTCTGCCAGGTCTGGACCATCGTCACGAGCGCGTCGCGGACGGGGCCGGGTCGGTCGTCGAATTCCACCGCACCGCTGATGTAGATGCAGCCGGAATCGATCTCCACCGAGACGCGCTTGAGCCAGCGATCGAACAACGCGCGCAGCCGCGGCAGGCCGCGCGGCGACTGCAGCGCCGGCACGAAGACCTCTTCCTCGAACCTCGCGTGGTACTGGCGAACCACCGAGATCTGCAGCTCCTCGCGCGAGCCGAAGTGCGCGAACACGCCCGACTTGCTCATGCCCGTGACTTCGGCGAGGGCGCCGATCGACAAGCCTTCGAGCCCGATTTGCGAAGCCAGGGCCAGCCCGGCGTCGAGAATGGCGGCGCGCGTCTGCCGGCCCTTCATCAATGCACGCGGCGCAACATGAACGTCGAGCGACGCGTCGATGCCAGCTTCGGAATCGTGCACAAATGAATTCAAGGTCGACATGAAAAACAGGGGTCCGAGAGAAATCGAACGATCGTGCTATTTTGCAGGAAAGATGCATGCATCGTCCCGTGTGCGAGCGCCTTTCGTGCTCAATCTCACTAGGCGTGGCTCTCTAGGAATGGCAGCGTGAAGATCGCCGTCGTCGGGCTCGGCGCCGTCGGCGGGCTGATCGCAGCGAAGCTGGCCGAGGCCGGCCACGAGATCTCGGCGCTGGCCCGCGGCGCGACGCTGGCGAGCGTTCGCGAGCAGGGCCTCGTGGTCGAGGAAGGCGGCGAGTCGCGCACGATCGCCATCGCCGCCAGCGACGACGCGCGCGCGCTCGGCCCGCAGCAGCTCGTCGTCATCGCCCTGAAAGCGCCGGCGCTCGGCGCTGCCGCCGTCGCGATGGCGCCGCTCATCGACCGCGACACCCTCCTGCTGCCGGCCATGAACGGCGTGCCGTGGTGGTTCATGCCGGCCGCCGACGCCGGTGCCGCGCCGCTCGCCAGCGTCGACCGCGGCGGCACGCTGCTGGCGCGGCTGCCGCTCGCGCAGGTGCTCGGCTGCGTCGTCCACCTCACGTGCTCGAGCCCGAAGCCCGGCGTGGTTCGTCACGGCTTCGGCCGGCGCCTCATCGTCGGCGAGCCGAGGGGCGGCGAGTCGGCACGAGTCGCTGCCGTGTGCGCTGCGCTCGCGAGCGGCGGCTTCCAGGCCGAGGCCAGTGCCGACATTCGCCGCGACGTTTGGTACAAGCTGTGGGGCAACATGACGATGAATCCGGTGTCGGCCCTCACCGGTGCGCTGACCGACGCCATCGCCGACGACCCGCTGGTGCGCGCCTTCATCCTGCGCTGCATGGCCGAAGCCGCCGCGATCGGCAACCGCATCGGCTGCCCGATCTCGGAATCGGGCGAGGCGCGCATCGCCGTCGCGCGCGAGCTCGGCGGCTTTCGCACCTCGATGCTGCAGGACGCCGACGCCGGCCGCGCCCTCGAGCTCGATGCGCTGGTCGCGGCGGTGCACGAGATCGGCGAGCGCGTCGGCGTCGCCACGCCGGACATCGGCGCCCTGCTCGGTCTGTCGCGACTGATGGCGCGCACGCGCGGTCTGTATCCCCCGAACCACGCGGCTTGAGCGCGCCTCGTTCATGCATTACCCTTCGAGGGTGATGGAAATTCTCCAGCTCGATCTTTCCGGCCGACCGCAAGCCTGGATCTCGGCCAAGGAAGCCGCCATCCTCTACGCCAGCGACGGCGTCGCCTGGACCCTCGGCGAGACCTTCCACGTATTGCGCGGCGGCACGCAGCGCCGTACCGGCCTGCAGTCGCGGATCGAGGTCCATCCGATCATCGCCGTGCGCGGCGCCGTGCCGAGCCGGGCCTGGCGGCGCACGCCGGCGCTGAGCAACCCGAAGCTGTTCGCACGCGACCGCCAGGTCTGCGCCTACTGCACCGGCCGCTTCCCGCTCGACGACCTGACCCGCGAGCACATCGTGCCGACGTCGCGGGGCGGCGCCGACACCTGGATGAACTGCATCACCGCCTGCCGCGCCTGCAACGGCCACAAGGGCAACCGGATGCCGGAAGAAGCGCGCATGTCGCTGCATTACATGCCCTACGTGCCGACGCTGCACGAAGACATGATCCTGCGCGGCCGCCGCATCCTCGCTGACCAGATGGAGTTCCTCTGTCTCGGCCTGCCGAAGTCGTCGCGACTTCGCGCCGACCACGTTCAATAGGGCCGCGCCCGGCAGCGTTCGCGGCGTTCCGGGTCGGGCGATGGCGGGTTCGTGCCGCCGCTTGCGCTTTGTTCGACATGAACACACGCCAGCACCTCGCCGCCATCGCCGTCGCCAGCCTGGTCGCCGCCTGTGGCGGCCGCGACGACTCGCCGCCCGCCGCCGATCCCGGCACCGGTGCGGCGCCCATCGTTCCGACCGGCATCAGCAACCCGATCAGCGTCTCGCTCGACGGTGCCGGCAACGTCTACATCGGCGGCATCGGTATCGCCGCCGTCTACAAGCTCACGCCTGGCGGCGACCTGAGCGCCATCGCCGGAACGCCCGGCCAGGGCGGCATCGCCGACGGCACCGGCGCGGCTGCGCGCTTTGAGAGCGCGGCTGCCGTGGCGGTCGATGCGGCCGGCACCGTCTATGTCGGCGACATCGCCGCCTGCACCCTGCGCAAGATCACGACCGCCGGCGTCGTCACGACGCTCGCCGGCCTGGCCAACAGCTGCCACGGCAACAACGCCGGCGTCGGCAATTCGGCGAGCCTCGGCGTTCCGTCGGGCGTGGCCTACGCCAACGGCGTCGTTTACTTCTCGCAGAACGGGCAGGACACGATCAACTCGCTCGACCTCGCGACCGGCACCGTCGCCGTGGTGGCCGGCAGCATCGGACTGGCCGGCAACGCGGACGGCACCGGCGCAGCAGCTCGCTTCATCGCACCCGAGCGCATCGCCATCGACGGCACCGGCAGTCTCTACGTGGCCGACAGCATCAACAACCTCGTGCGCAAGATCGCGCCGGGCGGCGCCGTGACGACGCTGGCGGGCTCGCGCACCTTCACCGTCGACAACGGCAACGCCGGCAGCGCCGACGGCACCGGCAGCGCGGCGCAGTTCAACGACCCGACCGGCGTGGCCGTCGATGCGAGCGGCAACGTCTACGTCGCCGACACCCTCAACTCGACCGTCCGCAAGATCACGCCCGGCGGCACGGTGAGCACCTTCGCGGGCACAGCGGGCCTGATCGGCACGGCCGACGGCATTGGCGCCGCCGCCCGCTTCAAGAACCCGCGCGGCGTCGGCGTCGACAGTGCCGGCAACGTCTACGTGGCCGACACCCTGAACAACGAGATCCGCAAGATCACGCCGGACGGCGTCGTCACGACGATCGCGAAATAGCGCTCGCTGCATCGAACTTCTTTACGCGGCTTTAGGCCCCGGCCGGCGCGGCGGCATTGCCGTTGTGGTCCACTTTGCGGCAACGCGCGCCAAGGTCCGGCGCGCGGCTGGAGCCCACCATGAAAACGATTCTCAGCCTCCTGGCCGCTGCCGCCCTCTCTGCCTGCGCGACCTCGAACCCCGATGTCGTGCCGCGCTATCAGGCGCAGCGAATGTCTTCGGTCTACGACGCCACCGTGCTCTCAGTGCGACCCGTCACGATCGACGGCAGCCAGAGCGGCCTCGGCGGCACGGCCGGCGCGGTGGCAGGCGGCGTCGCCGGCTCGACCATCGGCGGTCATCGCGATTCGATCGTCGGTGCGGTCGTGGGCGCGGTGGTCGGTGGCGTCATCGGCAACGCCGTCGAGCGCGGCGCGACGCGCGAGAACGCGGTCGAGCTGGTCCTGCAGCTGCGCAACGGCGAACGCCGGGCGGTGATCCAGGGCGTCGGCAACGAGACCTGGGGCGTCGGCGAGCCGGTGGTGCTGGTCGTCTCGGGCGGCCGCACCCGTGTCTCGCGGGCACCGGCCAGCTACTCGGCTGCGCCCTACCCGGCCGCCTACCCGTCGCCGGCCGACTACCCGCAGGCGACCGTGCAGCCGGTCTATCCCTCGTCAGGCCCGGTCCCGGCGACGCGCTGAAGGGCAACGTCGAGGCTGTCGACGAGGGTGCGCCGGATCTTCGGCCAGGCTCGACCGCCGGTCTCGACGAAGCGCTGGTTGACCTCGAGCTCCAAGCCCACATAGCGATCGGGCGGGTGCTTCCGGCGCAGTGACATCGTCACGCCGTCGCTCTTGCCGAGATAGGGATAGTTGCGGCGCAACCGCAGCGACGGATCGGCGGCCCGCAGCGCGTCGATCCAGGCCGTCGCCAGCGCCACTTCGCCCGGCCGACCCGGGTCGTAGAGCATGCCGACGTCGGCCGTTCGCACATGGCCGTCGAGCTCCGGCGTGAAGCTGTGCGACGCGACGTGGACGACGCGGTCGCCGGCCCCGATTGCCGCGGCGACGGCAGCGTCGACCGTCTGCCGGTGCGGGTGGTAGTAGACGTTCAGCATCTCGCGTCGCTTTGCGAGCGTCAGATGCCGCGTCGCTTCCGAATGCAGCTCCGGGTTGCCGACGGAGCGGTTGAGGTCGACCAGCAGGCGCGTCGTCGTCTCGAAATACAGCGGCGCCGAGAAGCGCTCGGCCATCTCGCGCGCGAGCAGCAAGGCACCGGGATCCCAGCCGCGATGCGTCGGCAGCAGCGATTCATGGCCGACGAAGAGCGATCGGTACGGCTTCGGCACGTCGTTGCCGGCGTGCTCGCAGGTGAGGACGAGGCGGTCGGGCGAGGGCGATGGTGATCGAGGCACCCGCCGATGGTAGCGACCGCCTGCCATCCTCAAGACCGCGCGCCGCCGTCCGATAAAACCTCGTTGGACGAGATTGCACATTGGCCCAGACCCCCGCCCCGGCTGTCCCCGGCCCGCCCGCCCGGCCGGGTTTGCGCATCCGCACCCGGCTGGCCCTGCTGGTCTTCGCGCTGGCGCTGCCGCTGGCCGGATACCTGATCTTCACGTCGATCGACGAAGCCCGCATCGAGCGTTCGCACGCCGCGGCTCAGATGCTCGGCACGGCCCAGATCACCGCGGCCCGGCTCGACGACCACATCAGCGATATCCACTCGATCCTGCGGGTGCTGAGCGCGGTCGTCAGTGTCGACCCGGCCAGGACCGCAGCCAACGATGCCCTGTTGCGCAGTCTGGTCGCCAGCATCCCCGCGCACGTCGACGACCTCTCCGTGTGGACGGTCGACGGCGTCAACGTCGGCAGCCTCGACCCGCGTCTGCGGCTGATCGACCCGCACGCCGCCACGCAGCGGCGCTTCTTCAGGAAAGCGCTCTCCCGCCGTGCCCTCAGCACCGAAGCGCCGCTGACTTCGCTCGCGAGCGGGCAACGCGTTAGTGCCTTCGGCTTGCCGATCCTGCGCGACGGCCAGGTGGTCGGCGTCATCGCCGCCTCGGCCCGACTCGACGCGCTGCAGACCCTGCTGACCGCGAACATGGACGCGCCGACCGGTACGGTCATGACCGTGCTGGACGAGCGCGGCGTGATCCTGGCCCGCTCCCTCGATCCCGAACACTGGGTCGGCAAGACCGTCAAAGGCAACGTGCCCGGGCCGGCCGATCGCGACCCCGCCGTCGGCCAGGACGGTGTTCGCGACGGCCCCAGCGCCGACGGCGTCGCGCGCATCGCCGGCATTGCCAGCACGCGCGCCGCTCCGTGGCGTGTCTACGTCGGCGTGCCCCGGGACCTCGCGCTCGCGCCCGTCCATGCACGGCTCCAAAAGAGCCTCGCCACCGCCGGCCTGATGCTGCTGGTCGGCCTGTTGCTCGCCGGCTTCGTCGCCGAGGGCATCGCGTCGCCGCTGCGCAAGCTCGCCGACGACGCCGCCCTGCTCGGCGCCGGCCAACTCGCGCATCGAAGCGAGGTCATGAGCAGCGGCGAGGTCGGTGTGTTGGCAGTCACGCTCAACCTCATGGCCGCCCAGCTGCAGGATCGCTCGAGGGCACTCCTCGCGAGCCAGGAGCAGTTGCGCCAGGTCACCGACAACCTGCCGGCGCTGATCTCCTATCTCGATACCGACGAGCGCTTCCGCTTCGCCAATCGGTTCTACGAAACCTGGCTCGGCCACGATCCGGCCGGACTCTTGGGCAAGAGCCTGGTCGAGCTCTACGGGCCCGAGGCCTACGACGGCTTCAAGGCGCAGATCCATCGCGCCCTGGCCGGCTGCCGGGTCAGCTACGAGCGCAAGGTGAGCACCCGGCAGGGGCCGCGACACGTCGAGGTCACCGCCGTGCCCGACGTCGGCGAAGGCGAGCAGGTCGTCGGCCTCTTCGTGATGATGATCGACGTGACCGCCCGCCGCGATGCCGAGGCGGCGCTGCTTCAGAGCGAGCGGCGACTGCGGATGGTCGCCGACAACATCCCGGCCCTCGTGACCTATGTCGATCGCGACGAGCGCTACCGGTTCGCCAATGCCTACCTCGGCAGCGTGTTCGACACCGACCCCCAGCAACTGATCGGGCGGACCGTGCGCGAAACGGGCGGCAAGGACCTCTATGCCGAGATCGCGCCCCACGTGGCCGCCGCACTCCGCGGCGAAGAGGTGATCTTCCAGGGCGTGTGGACGATCGGGAACCGCAGCTATCACTACCAGTCGACCTATGTCCCCGATGTCGACAGCCAGGGCACGGTGTGCGGCTACTACGCCATGACTTTCGACATCAGCGCCCTGAAGGAGACCCAGCACAGGCTCGACGTGCTGGCCCGGGTCGACACCCTGACCGGGCTGCCCAATCGGCGCCAGTTCGACGAGCGGATTCGCGACGCCATGGCACGCACCCGCCGCAGCGAGAGGGGAATGGGCATCATGTTCCTCGACATCGACCACTTCAAGAGCGTCAACGACACCCTCGGTCACGGCGCCGGCGACCAGGTGCTGAAGGAATTCGCCCGTCGCCTGCAGAACCAGGTGCGCAGCACCGACGTCGTGGCAAGGCTGGCCGGCGACGAGTTCGTGGTCCTCGTCGAAGGGATCCGCGACATCGAGGAACTCACGGCGATCGCCGCCAAGATCGTCGCCGCCGTGCGCCTGCCTCTGGTGTTCGAGGGCCGCACCGTCACGGTCACGACGAGTGCCGGACTGTCGACCTACGACGGCGGCGAGCGCACGCCCGCCGAGCTCCTGGCGGCGGCCGACAAGGCGCTCTACGCGGCCAAGCGGCAGGGCCGCGATCGCTTCGTGATGGCCTCGGGCGCGGCGCAGATTCACGATATCTCGGCAGCGTCGCGCGGCACGCTCGCAGCGCGCGGGCACGAGCAGGCGGGCCGGTAACCCGGTCTCGTCAGGCCGCAGCGGCGGTGCGGCTGCCGACGGCCAGCCAGCGATCGAGCAGGTTGCGATCGGCGAGCAACTCGCTGCTGGGCCCTTCGTGAACGACGGCGCCGCGCTCGAGCACGATCGTGCGCTCGGTGATCGGCAGCACGAGGCGCGGGTTCTGCTCGACGATGATCGCCGAGACGCCTTCATCGCGCACCACGCGCGCGATCGACTGCAGCAGCTCCCTGACGATGATCGGCGCCAGCCCTTCGAGCGGCTCGTCGAGCAGCAGCAGCCGCGGGTTGAGCACGAGCGCGCGCGCCACCGCGAGCATCTGCTGCTCGCCGCCGGACAGTTGGTGGCCCATGTTGGCCTTGCGCTCCTCGAGCCGCGGGAACATGGCGTAGACGCGCTGCGGCGTCCACGGCCCGCTTCGCGCCACCGCCGTGAGGTTCTCGTCGACGGTGAGCGAGCGGAAGATGTTGCGCTCCTGCGGCACCCAGCCGATGCCGGCGGCGGCCCGTGCGTGCGCAGGCAGCACAGTGATGTCGCGGCCTGCCAGCACGATGCGGCCACCGTGCCGGCGCGTGACGCCGACGAGCGTGTCGAGCAGCGTCGTCTTGCCGGTGCCGTTGCGGCCGAGCAGCGCCAGCGACTGGCCTTCCTCGAGCACGAGGTCGACGCCCTGCACGACGACCGCGTCGCCGTAGCCGGCGCGCAGCTGCTCGACCCGCAGCAGCTCAGCCATGGCCCGTGGCCACCGCGGCGGCATCGTCGTCACCGAGGTACACCGCCTTGACGCGCGGGTCAACCGCGATCGCCGCCGCGTCGCCTTCGGCAAAGACAGCGCCGTCGACGAGCACGGTGACCGTGCGCGCGAAGTTGAAGACGAGGTCCATGTCGTGCTCGATGAGCAGGACCGACACGTCGACCGGCAAGGCCGCGATGGTGTCGAAGATCTCCTGGCGGTCGCCTTCCGGCACGCCGGCCGCGGGCTCATCGAGCAGCAGCACGCGCGGCTTGCACGCGAGCGCGATGGCGATCTCGAGCAGGCGGAGCTTGCCGTAGGCGAGCGAGGCGACCGGCCGATCCATCACGTCGGCGAGGTGGAAGCCGTTAAGCAGGCGATCGCATTCGGTGGTGACGGCGGTGTCGCGGCCGAGCGGCCGCCACCAACCCGCGCTCCGACCCTGCTGCGCCGAGACGGCGAGCGCGATCGAAGCCAGCGGCGTGAGTCCGCCGAACAGCTGGTTGATCTGAAAGGTGCGGACGATGCCGCGCCGCACCCGCGCGTGCACCGGGAGCGCGGTGATGTCGCGACCGTCGAGCTCGACCTGCCCCGAGGTCGCCGCGAGCACACCGGTGAGGAGATTGACGAGCGTGGTCTTGCCCGCGCCGTTCGGGCCGATGAGCGCATGGCGCGCACCGCGTTCGAGGCGCAGCGAAACGCCGTCCGTCACCGTCAGGCCATCGAAGCGCTTGACGAGCGAGCGGGTCTCGAGCACGACGTTCATGGGCCGCGCCGGAACCATTTCCATGGCGTCACGAGGCGTTCGCGGCCGACGATCATCAGCACGACGAGAAAGAGGCCGAGCCAGAAGTTCCAGTACTGCGGTGTCCACGCCGAGATCACGTCGTGCAGCAGCTGGAACACGACCGCGCCGATGACGCCGCCGTAGAGATAGCCGGTGCCGCCGATCACGAGCACGAGCAGCACCTCGGCACTGCGATGGAAGTCGAAGAGGTCGAGCGAGGCGAAGCCGCTGGTCTGAGCGAGCAGGCCACCGGCGGCGCCGGCGAACGCCGCCGCGATCGTGTAGACCGCGACCAGCCGCAGCCGCACCGACAGGCCGATGCTCGAGGCGCGCAACCGGTTGTCGCGCAAGGCCTGCAGCGAAACGCCGAACGGCGAGTGGACCAGTCGCCGTGCGACCAGCAGGGCGAGCGCGAGAATCACCAGCGAGTACGCCGAGGCGACGCGGCCGGAAAGGTCGAAAGCGAAGCGGCCGAAGGGCGTGAGCAGCGGGCCCATGACCACGCCCTGGAGGCCGTCGGCGCCGCCGGTGATGTCGTCGAGCTTGTTCGCGAGTTCGTACAGGATGGAGGCGACGCCGAGCGTGACCATCAGCCGCGTGAGATCGGTACCGCGCAGGATGAGCAGGCTCGTCGCCGCTCCGAGCACGGCGCTGGCGGCAACGGCGACCGCCAGGCCGGCGAGCGGATCGTTCATCGTGCCCTTCGCGAACAGCGCGGCCGCGTAGGCGCCGAAGCCGAAGAAGGCCGCATGGCCGAGCGAGACGATGCCGGCATAGCCGAGGATGAGATCGAGCGAGACGGCGAACAGCGCCACGATCGCGATCTGGTTGATCAGCAGCGACTGGCCCGGCAGCAGCAGCCATGCCAGCGACATCGCCGCGAACACCGCCAGCTCCCAAACGCGCCAGCGCGCCGAGCGCCGCAGCGACGAGGCCGCGGCCGAAGTCGAAGGTGCTTCGTCGGCCATCGCTCAGCGGCGCGCGAACAGCCCTTGCGGGCGGACGACGAGGATGGCGATCATCAGGCTGTAGACGATGAAGGCGCCGAGCTTGGGCACGTAGTACTTGCCGGCGACATCGGCGATGCCGAGCAGCAGCGCGGCGAGCAGCGGGCCGGTGATCGTCGTGGTGCCGCCGACCGAGACCACGATCAGGAAATAGATCATGAACTTGAGCGGGAAGGTCGGGTCGAGGCCGAGCACCTCCGCGCCGAGTGCGCCGCCGAGCCCGGCCAGACCGGAGCCGACCGCGAAGGTCAGCATGAAGATGCGGCTGACGTCGAGGCCGAGGCCGCCGGCAACGCGCGGATCGTCGACCGACGCGCGCAGCCGGCTGCCGAAGCGCGTGCGCGCGAGCACGAACTGCAGCGCCACGGTGAGCAGGCCGCACAGCACGACGATGAAGAGCCGGTACTTGCCGATGCCCACGCCCTCGATCGGCAACCGCCCCTGCAGCCAGGGCGGCAGCGTGATGTTCTGCTGCATCGAGCCCACGAAATAGTCGACCGCCGTCACGGCCATGAAGACCAGGCCGATCGAAAACAGAACCTGGTCGAGATGCGGCTTCGCGTACATCGGCCGGTACAGGGTGCGCTCGAGCAGCGCGCCGAGGAGCGCGGTGCCGATGAACGCGATCGGCAGGCACACCAGGAAAGGCACGCCGGCGCGGCTCATCAACAGCACCGTGATGTAGCCGCCGGCCATCGCGAAGGCGCCGTGCGCGAGGTTGATGAAGTTCATCAAGCCCAGCGTCACCGCGAGGCCCACGGCGAGCACGAACAGCAGCATGCCGTAGGCGACGCCGTCGAAGAGCAGGGTCAGCATGACGGCGCCGGAGCAGACCGGCCCGGGCCTACTTCAGCTTGGCCGGATCCTTGACCGCCTTCTGGACGTCGAACTCGACGTTGTAGAGCTGGCCGTTTTGCCGCTCGACTTTGCGGATGTAGACGTCCTGCACGATGTCGCGCGTCTGCGCGTCGATGAGGACCTGCCCGCGCGGGCTCTCGAAGACCTGGCCCTTCATGGCGGCCAGCAAGGCATCGCCACCGCCTGCTCCCTTGGTGGCGGCGAGCGCGCTGTAGATCACGCGCATGCCGTCGTAGGCGGCGACGGCCATGAAGTTCGGCCGGAACTTGTTGGCCGCCTCGAAGGCGGCGACGAACTTCTTGTTGGCCGGCGACGGATGCGCGGCCGAGTAGTGGTGCGAGTTGACGACGCCGAGCGCCACGTCGCCGATGCCGTCGAGCTGGTCGTCGTCGGTGACGTCGCCGGTGGCGATGAGGCGGATGCCGGACTTGTCGAGGCCGCGCTCGCCGAACTGCTTCATGAACGCCGCGCCCTGGCCCGAGGGCAGGAAGCAGAAGACGGCGTCGGGCTTGAGGTCGGCGACCTTCTGCAGGAAGGGTGCGAAGTCGGGGCTGCGGAGCGGCGTGCGGATCTCGCCGATGACCTGGCCGCCGTTGAGCAGGAACTGGCTCTTGAAGAACTTCTCGGCGTCGATGCCGGGGCCGTAGTCGGCGACGAAGGTGACGACCCGCTTGATGCCGTGCTTGGCCGCCCAGTCGGCGATCGGCACCGTGACCTGGGGCAGCGTGAAGCTGGTGCGGACGATGTAGGGCGACTGCTCGGTGATGGCCGAGGTGGCGGCCGCGGTCACGACCATCGGCGTCTTGCTCTGGGTCGCGATCGGCGCGGTCGCGAAGGCCAGCGGCGTCAGGCCGAAGCCGGCCAGCACGTCGACCTTGTCGTTGACGACGAGCTCCTGGGCGATGCGCCGCGTGGCGTCGGCCACGCCGCCGTCGTCCTTGACGATGACTTCGATCTTGCGGCCCGCGACCGTCGTTCCGTTCTGGGCCTGCCAGAGCTTGATCGCTGCTTCCTCCTGCTTACCGGTCGACGCCGACTGGCCGGTCATCGGAAGGATGAAGCCGATCTTGAACGGAGCGGCGGTCTGCGCGCCGACGATCGGGGCGGCCGCGGCGAGCGTGAACAGAGCGGCACAGACCAGCAAGCGGCGACGAAGTCTGTGGGTGTTCATGAGTCCCTTGGTAGGCCGTGTTGGGATCGAACCAACGACCAAAGGATTATGAGTCCTCTGCTCTAACCGACTGAGCTAACGGCCCGCGTCGCGATTGTAGGGAGCGCCCTCTGGCGCGAGGGCGCCAGTCGCGGCGCGAGGCGTGCACGGCGCGGCCGCGGATCGCGCCGCAAGCCGCCAGTCCGGCGAGAAGCAGCGCCCACGTTTCCGGTTCCGGCACCGGCGTGACGGCAGCGACGACGGCGTTGCCGGAAGGCCGGCTGCTCGTGCCGCCACCGCCGCCGCCACCTCCGCCTCCACCACCGCCCGCGGCCCCGCCGGCGCCACCTCCACCACCGCCGAGCACGCCCTGCGAGCCGCCGCCATCCTCGCCGTCGAGCGCCGACGACAGCCCGGCTCCGGCGGCGAAGGTCATGTCGCCGCCGATCCGGACCGCACCCTCCGCCTTCGACAGCGTGACGGTCGGCGCCTCGGCCGGTGCCGTCGATGCGATGTCGAAGGCCGGTGCTTCGTCGGCCGCATCGGCGCGCTTCGCAGCATCTTCGTGGCGAGCGATGCGGCTGACGTTGCGGCACACCGTCGGCACCAGGATGCACTGGCCGCTGTCGCAATAGACGAGACCGCGCTCCTGCGTGTCGGCGCGCCAGCCCGAGCGGCTGACGGTGTGGCAAATCTGGCGGGCGCCGAAGTGCATGTCGCGGATGGCGCTGTCGTAGCGGCCCTTGCCCGTGATGCTGTCGCGGCGGATCGTGACGATGTCGTCGTAGGCGCGGCGGACCATGCGCGCACGCAGCCGTTCGCGCGCGTCGGGGGCGATGTCGGTGTAGCGGTCGACGGCGGCGACGACGTCGCCCATGAACGGGTTGTGCCCCGGCCGGTCCCAGGCGCAGTTGCCGACGGCGGCCGTGCCCGTCGGCAGCGCCGACGAGGCACGCGCGGCGACGGCGACGGGCGCGAAAGCGGCGAGCGACAACACGGCGACGGCGGCCACCAGCAGCGATGAAAAGGTTCTGTTCATGAGGCAGCCAGTGGGCCCCAGGACCCCCCGCGCTGCCCAACCCTGTTCACGGGGGGCGAGCCGGGGCGCCACGGTCGTTTGTCACGAGCCGCCTTCGCGGCGGACAGGCGGTCGCCCGCTTCGCGCCCTACTTCGTGCTCAGCGCGTTGCTGACCAGGCGCGAGGTGATGTCGACGATCTGGACCATGCGGCTGTAGGCCATCCGCGTCGGCCCGATGACACCGAGCGTGCCGACGACCTTGCCGTCGACTTCATACGGCGACGACACGATCGAGAGCTCTTCGTAGGGCACGACCAGGCTCTCGCCGCCGATGTAGATGCGCACGCCCTCGGCGCGGCTCGAGACGTCGAGCAGGCGCATCAACTGCGTCTTCTGCTCGAACAGATCGAAGAGTTTCCTCAGGCTGCCCATGTCGCTCGAGAAATCGGCCACCGCGAGCAGGTTGCGCTCGCCGGCGATCACGACCTGCTCGTGGCTCTCGGCCATCGCGTCGGTGCCGGCCTGCACCGCCGCCTGCATCAGCGATGCGATCTCGCCGCGCAGCGCGTCGACCTCGGTCTTCAGGCGCTCGCGCACTTCCTCGAGCGTGAGGCCAGCGTAGTTCGCAGTCAGGAAGTTGCTGGCCTCGAGCAGCTGCGACGAGGTGTAGTCCTGCGCCGTGAAGATGACGCGGTTCTGGACATCGCCGTCGGGCGCGACCAGGATCACCAGCACGCGCCGGTCGGAGAGCCGCATGAACTCGATGTGATGAAACACGCTCGCTTTCTTCGGCGCCGTGATCACGCCGACGAAACTCGACAGGCTCGACAGCAGCTGCGCCGCGTTGGCGATGACGCGCTGCGGCTGGTCGGCGTTGAGCTGCGCTTCGATCGGATCCGCATGCGCGGCGCCCGGCAGGCGCGAAGGTTGCGCGGTCAGCATCGTGTCGACGAAGAGCCGGTAGCCGCGCGCCGTGGGGATGCGGCCGGCGCTGGTGTGCGGGCTGGCGATGAGGCCGAGCTCCTCGAGGTCGGCCATCACGTTGCGGATCGTCGCCGGCGACAGCTCGAGGCCGCTGGCGCGCGAGAGCGTGCGCGAGCCGACCGGCTGGCCATCGGCGATGTAGCGCTCGACGAGCGCCTTCAGGAGGGTCTTGGCACGCTCGTCGAGCATCGGTTCTGTCGAGGACGGGTGGGCCATTTTCACCTCTGTCGAAAAGGGGTCGCTGTGGTGTAATCCCGCGAATGTCGACCCGCTTCCGGCACGCCGCGCTCGTCGGCAAATTCAACGCCGGCAGCAGCCGCGAAGAGCTCGAGGCGGTGGCGAGGTTCCTCGTCTTGCAGGGCCTCGAGGTCTCGCTCGAAAAAGACACCGCGGCCCACACCGGCATCTCCACCTGGCCGGCGCTCGACGCCACAGCGCTGGGCAGCGCCTGCGACATCGCCGTCGTCGTCGGTGGCGACGGCACCATGCTCGGCATCGCCCGCCAGCTCGCCCGCTTCGATCTGCCGCTGGTCGGCATCAACCAGGGCCGGCTCGGCTTCATCACCGACATCGCGCTCGACGAATATCGACCGGCATTGCAAGCGATCCTCGAAGGCGAGTACGACGAGGAGCGGCGCGCCCTGCTCGAAGGCGGCGTCCGCCGAAACGGCGCGACGCTGTTCGAGAGCGTCGCCCTGAACGACGTGATCGTGAGCCGCGGTGCGACCGCCGGCATGGTCGAGCTGCGCGTCGAGATCGATGGCGTGTTCGTTGCGCAGTTGCGTGCCGACGGCCTCATCGTCGGCTCGCCGACCGGATCGACCGCGTATGCGCTCTCGGCCGGCGGCCCGATCCTGCATCCGGGCGTCGCCGGCTGGGTGCTGGTGCCGATCGCGCCGCACGATCTCACCAACCGGCCGATCGTGGTGCCCGACGCCGGCGAGGTGCAGATCGAGATCGTCGCCGGCCGCGACGCCAGCGTGAACTTCGACATGCAGTCGCTGACCAGTCTTCTGCACGGCGACCGCATCAGCGTGCGCCGCTCGGCGCATCGCGTGCGCTTCCTGCATCCGCGCGGCTGGAGCTATTACGCGACGCTGCGCGCCAAGCTGCACTGGGCTTCGGGCTCGGCACAGTCCTAGCCATGTTGCACCGCTTGGCCATCCGTGACTTCGTCATCGTCGACTCGCTCGAGATCGAGTTCGGCGCGGGCCTGACCGTGCTCACCGGCGAGACCGGCGCCGGCAAGTCCATCCTCGTCGACGCGCTCCAGCTCGCGCTCGGCGGCCGCGGCGACGCCGGCGTCGTTCGCGAAGGCACGAGCCGAGCCGACATCACCGCCGAGTTCGACGCGCCGCCCGCCCTCGCCGGCTGGCTCGCCGACGCCGGCTTCGAGCCCGATGCCGGCGATGGCGAGCGCCTGCTGCTTCGCCGCAGCATCGATGCGCAAGGGAAGAGCCGCGCCTGGATCAACGGCGGCGGCGCCACGATCACGCAGCTGCGCGAAGCCGGCGAGCACCTGCTCGACATCCACGGCCAGCACGCCTGGCAAAGCCTGACCCGGCCGCCGGCCGTGCGTGCCATCGTCGATGCCTTCGCCCGCATCGACGCGGCACCGCTTGCAGCCCGCTTCGCCGCCTGGCGCGCGGCCGGCCAGGCGCTCGCGGCCGCCGGCGAGAAGCAGGGCGACCTCGAGCGCGAACGCGAGCGCCTGGCCTGGCAGATCGGCGAACTCGACAAGCTCACGCCCGGCGCCGACGAATGGCCCGAGCTCGAGGCCGAGCACGGCCGTCTCGCCAACGGCCAGTCGCTGATCGACGCAGCCGGCGAGGCGCTGGCCGCCATCGCGGGCGCCGGCGCGGAGAACGAAGTCGGCGCCGAGACGTTCGCCAGCCGCGCCATCGACGCGCTGCAGGCCGTCGCCTCGTTCGATGCCCGCCTCGAAGGCCCGATCGAAGCATTGCAGGGCGCGCAGGCGCAGCTGCAGGACGCCGCGCACACGCTGGCCGGCTACCTCGATCGCGCCGAGCTCGACCCGGCGCGCTTGCGTGCAGTCGACGAGCGGCTCTCGGCCTGGCTCGGCCTGGCCCGTCGCCATCGCCGGCCGCCGGCCGAGTTGTACGCGCTGCTCACGCAGTGGAAGGATGAGCTCGCCGCACTCGACGCCGCCTCGGACCTCGACGCCTTGCGTCGCGCCGGCGACGAGGCTCGCGCCGGCTATGACGCCGAGGCCCGCCACGTCTCGATGCTGCGCAAGAAAGCGGCACCGAAACTGGCCGAGGCGGTATCGCGCTCGATGCAGCAGCTCGGCATGGCCGGCGGCCGCTTCGATGTCGCGCTGACGCCGACCGACGCGCCGCAAACGTTCGGCAACGAAAGCGCCGAGTTCCTCGTCGCCGGACATGCCGGCAGCACGCCGCGGCCGCTCGCCAAGGTGGCTTCCGGCGGCGAGCTGTCGCGGATCGCGCTCTCGGTCGCGGTCGTCACGAGCGAGATCGAGAGCGGCGCCGATGCGCCCGGCACGCTCATCTTCGACGAGGTCGATGCCGGCATCGGCGGCGCTGTCGCCGAGACGGTGGGCCGGCTGATGAAGCAGCTCGGCACCGGCCGCCAGGTCCTCGCCGTCACCCACCTGCCGCAGGTCGCGGCCTGCGCCGACCGCCACTTCGTCGTCGCCAAGGAGGCTAACGCGAGCGGCGCCCGCAGTAGCGTCGACGCCGTCGCAGGCGAAGCGCGCACCGCCGAGATCGCACGCATGCTCGGCGGCGAGAAGCTGTCGTCGACCAGCCTGGCGCATGCCGAGGAGATGCTGGCGTCGAGCGCCGAAGCACGGCCGGCGCCGACGCGAAAGGCGTCGCGATGAGCGAAGGAGCATCGGCCGGCCGTCGCGAGATCGTGCTCGTGACCGGCATCTCGGGCTCGGGCAAATCGGTCGCGCTTCATGCGCTGGAGGACGCCGGATTCTTCTGCGTCGACAACCTGCCGCCCGAGCTGCTGCGCGACTTCCTGCGCCTCGAGCAGCAGCGCCGCGACCAGCGCATCGCCATCGCCGTCGACGTGCGCAGCGCCGGCTCGCTGCCGCACCTGCTGCCGCTGATGGCGCAGCTGAAGAGCGAAGGCGTGTCGATCCAGGCGGTGTTCCTCGACGCCACCACCGGCGCCCTCGTGCGCCGCTTCTCGGAGACCCGGCGCGCCCATCCGCTCGCCGACCGCGGCGCCCTCGTCGACGCCATCGAGCTCGAGCGCGAGCTGCTCGCCGGCCTGCGCGAGGTGTCGACGGTGATCGACACCAGCTCGCTCAGGCCGACCCAGCTTCGGGCCTGGATGCGCGACCTCGTGCGCGCCGCCGACAGCCGCCTCACGCTCGTGTTCGAGAGCTTCGCCTATCGCCACGGCGTGCCGCTCGACGCCGACTACGTGTTCGACGTGCGCGTGCTGCCGAACCCGCACTACGTCCGCGAGCTGCGGCCGCTCACAGGTCGCGACGCCGCCGTCGCCGAGTACTTGCAGGCGCAGCCGGAAGCCGTCGAGATGCTCGGTCAGATCGAGACCTTCCTGCGCCGCTGGCTGCCGGCGTTCGAGGCCGATCAGCGCGCCTATCTCACGGTCGCGATCGGCTGCACCGGCGGCCAGCATCGCTCGGTGTGGTTCGTCGAGCGGCTGACCGAGCGCTTCGCCAATGCAGCCACGACGGTGATCCGCCACCGCGAGTTCGAGTCGACGATGTCGTGAGCGAGAGCGAACCCGCGACCCACGACGAGCTGCCGCTGTTCCCGCTGCGTGCGGTGCTGTTCCCCGACGGCCGCCTCGACCTCAAGATCTTCGAGGCACGCTACCTCGACCTGATGTCGCGCTGCATGCGCGAGCAGCGGCCGTTCGGCGTCATCGCGTTGCGCAGCGGCGGCGAAGCGCGCGTGTCCGACGCGCCCGTTGCGCTCTACAACGGCGGCACGCTGGCCGAGCTGATCGAGGTCGACAGCGCCCAGGCCGGCATCCTCGAAGTGCGCGCGCGCGGCAGCCGCCGCTTCATGCTCGAAGCGCCGCGCCAGCGCGCCGACGGCCTCTGGGTCGGCCGTGCCCGCGAGCTGCCGGCCGATGCCGCCGTCGCGCCCGGTCCATCGCACGCCGGCATCGTCGAGAGCCTGTCGCGCGCCATCGCCACGATCGCGGCCCAGGGCGCGGTGCCGTTCCTCGAACCGCATCGCTTCGATGACGCCGGCTGGGTCGCCAACCGCTGGTGCGAGATCCTGCCGATCCCGCTCGAGGCGAAGCAACGATTGATGATGCTCGCCGATCCGCTCGGCCGGCTCGACATCGTCGACGCGTCGATGCGCGGCCAGCCCTCGGTTCACTGACCGAGGAGCTTCCTGAGCGGCGCCGGCAGGCCGAGCGCGAGCGCATCGATGGTCGCGAACCAGCGGCCCGGCGGCCACCGAGCGACGCATGCGGCGATCACGCGCGCCGAGGTCCGCGCCGGGAAGATCCAGCGCACCGGATGCAGCCGCCAGTCGAGGTGCGTGAGCACATGGGTGAACGAAGGCCGCGGCTCGGCGCTGCCGGGCCAGGCGGATGTGAGTTCGTCGAGAGCCGCTGCCGAGGCCAGCTCGGGCAGGCTCCAGAGGCCGGCCCAGATGCCGCTCGCCTCGCGCTGCACCAGCCACACCTCGCCGCGCCAGCGCAGTTCGAGCCAGACGTTCTCGCGCTGGCTGCGGCGCAGCTTTCGCGTCTTCACCGGGTAGCGGTCCTGCGTGCCGGTCGCAGCAGCAATGCAGAGCTCGCGGACGGGGCAGAGCCGGCAGAGCGGTGCCCGCGGCAGGCACACCGTGGCGCCGAGGTCCATCAGGCCCTGCGTGTAGGGCTCGATGCCGGTGTCGGGCAAGAGCCGCGTCGCTTCGTTCCACAACGCGCGCTCGGGGCCGGCCAGGGCGAGGTCGCCGTCGAAGGCGAGGAGGCGCGTGAGCACGCGCTTGACGTTGCCCTCGAGGATAGCCACGCGCTCGCCGAAGCAGAAGGCGGCGATGGCGGCGGCGGTCGAGCGGCCGATGCCGGGCAGCGTCGCGAGTGCCGTGCTCGTGCGCG
>Ga0123338_10001602_pt1 | contig 21844 bp, 18 predicted proteins | sample grotaG_FD_89793 | JGI IMG/M metagenome (GOLD analysis project Ga0123338, IMG submission 89793) | Glacier valley bacterial and archeal communities from Borup Fiord, Nunavut, Canada, to study Microbial Dark Matter (Phase II) -... | ecosystem: Environmental > Aquatic > Freshwater > Ice > Glacier ...
GGCCGCCGTGGAGCAGTATTTCCGCCAGCAAAATAAGTCCGACCAATTGGCCGGCTACCAGTGGGAGTTCAACGTCATCGAGGACAAGCAGCAGAACGCCTGGTGCATGCCCGGCGGCAAGGTGGCCGTGTACACCGGCATCTTGCCCATCACGCAGGACGAAAACGGCCTGGCCGTGGTGATGTCGCACGAAATTGCCCACGCCGTGGCCAAGCACGGCTCCGAGCGCATGAGCCAGGGGCTAGTGCAGCAACTGGGCGGGCAGGCGCTGTCGGTGGCCCTGGCCAGCAACGCGCCGGCCACCCAGCAGCTGGCCCTGGAGGCGTTCGGGGTGGGCTCGCAGGTGGGCCTGCTCAAGTACGGCCGCAACCAGGAAAGCGAGGCCGACCACCTGGGCCTGATTTTTATGGCCCTGGCCGGCTACAACCCCGACGGCGCCATCACGTTCTGGCAGCGCATGGACGCCCGCGAGAATGCCGCCTCGCCGCCCGAATTCCTCTCCACCCACCCCAGCAACGGCACCCGCATTGCCGACATCCAGCGCGAGCTGCCCGAGGCCCGCAAGTACTACAAGCCGCGGTAACGCTGGGCTTAATTAGGAACGAGGAATGAGGGGTTACCGATTCCGCTCCCCGTTAGCATTCTTCCTTCCTCAGTCTTCATTCCTCATTAAACCATGAATTTCCTCCCCCGCCTGCTGGGCTTAGGCTTGCTGAGTGTGCTGGTGAGCCTGCTGGCGATGGCCTGCGAAAGCACGAAGCCGAGCTCGGGCGAGTTCGGCAGCCCCACCCGGATGAAAGGCGAGGTGATTGCCAAGCCCGAGAGCCGGCAGATTGTGCACCTCACCGACAGCACCACCGAATACAAAACCCCGCGCAGTGAGCTGGCCAAGGCCTTCATCCGGCAGTTTCACGACGGCACGGTGGTCGACAAAATTCAGGTGCGCAAGGCGCCCGTGGGGCCGAAAGACCCCGTCAGCTACTACCTCATCGGCATGGGACTGCGCAACGGCATGTTCCGGGCCATGGCCCTGCCCCTCACCGCGGGCGGCGACAACGCCTACTACCTGCGCCCCTCGGCCGAGCGCTACACCCTGACCAGCGTGGGCTGCACCACTTGCTTTTTCAACTTCGAGAACGGCCGCATCGTGGGCACCTCCTGCTCCGAAAGCGCGGGCGGCACCCACTGCGACCTCAAAGTGGAAGCCAACAACGAACTGTTCGCCAACACCCCGTGAGCACCTCCGGCAAGTGGCTGCTCCGCCTCACCCTCACGGCCCTCGCGCTGCTGATTACGACCGACAAACGGCGGCCGCGGCCAGCAGGCGCTCCAAAAAAGCCCGCCAAGTAGCGGGCTTTTTTGGCCAAGAAGCTGCTTGAGTTTGTCCAAAAATGTCCAGAACGCTGTAGAGACGCATATTTGCGTCTCGTCGTTATCTCCGCTGACCTGCGGTTGAACAAAACCGACCTCACGGCGCGGGCGCCGAGACGCAATTATGCGTCTCTACAGCAGGCGACTGCTGACGCGAACCGCTTCTTTAGGCGCCACGCCCCGGCTTCGCCCTACCCCGCCACCACCGCGGTGGCCAGCGCCGTCAAATCCAGCCCGTCGAACGTGCCCGACGACATGAGCAGCAGGTTGGTGTTGGCCCAAGGCTGGCCGCGCAAAAAGGCCGCCAGTTCCGCGCTGTCGGTTATCACCTTGAGGTCGGGCCGCTGGAAGGCTTCGGCGACGGTGGCGGCGGCCAGCGGCGGCAGGCGCTTGTGGGCCAGCACGTGGGGATTGAAGTAGACCACCGCCACGTCGGGCGCATCGAAGCAGTGCGCGTACTGCGGCAGGAAATCCGGGTTGAGGCTGCTGAAGGTGTGCAGCTCCAGGCAGGCCACCAGCCGCCGCTGCGGAAACTGCTTTTTCAGGGCCGTGGCGGTGGCCTTGAGCTTGCTGGGGGCGTGGGCAAAGTCTTTGTACACCACCGAAGTCGCGCCTTCCTGCAGCAGCTCCAGGCGCCGCGCCGCGCCGGGGAACGAAGCCACCGCTTTGAAGAAGTCCTTGCCCTTGACGCCGAGCTGCTTGCAGACCTCTTTGGCGGCCGAGATGTTGCGCAGGTTGTGCTCGCCGAACACCTGAATGGGCACTTCTTCGTCCTTTTTATTCAGCAAAAACGTGCGGCCGGCGCGGATGACGTGCTCGTGCGGCCCGTAGCCGAGGTAAGTCACGTCGGGGTTGGTGGGCACGGCCACGAGCTGGGTTTGCTCGTCGTCGCGGTCGTAGATGAGCACGCCGGCTTTGGGCGTCAGGTTGGCGAAAATGCGGAACTGCTCGCGGTAATTTTCCTCGGTCGGAAACACGTTGATGTGGTCCCAGCTGATGCCCGAAATCACGCCGATGTGGTGCTGGTAGAGGTGGAACTTGGGCCGCCGGTCCACGGGCGAAGACAGGTATTCGTCGCCTTCGATGATGATGATGGGCGCGTCGTCGGTCAGCTGCACCATCAAATCGAACCCCGCCAATTGGGCGCCCACCGCGTAGTCGAACTTGCGGCCGTGGTAGCGCAGCACGTGCAGAATGCAGGCCGTGATGCTGGTTTTGCCGTGCGAGCCGCCGATGACGATGCGCTGCTTGTCGCGGCTGGCCTCGTGAATGTACTCGGGGAAAGAATAAATTTTGAGGCCCAGTTCCTGGGCGCGCAGCAGCTCGGGGTTGTCGGGGCGGGCGTGCATGCCCACAATCACGGCGTCGAGGGCGGGCGTGATGCGGGCGGCGTCCCAGCCTTCCCGGGCGGGCAGCAGGCCGGCGCCGGCCAGGCGGCCCTTGGCGGGTTCAAAAATTTCGTCGTCGGAGCCCGTGACGCGGGCGCCGCGGCGGTGCAGGGCCAGCGCCAGGTTGTGCATGATGCTGCCGCCCACCGCAATGAGGTGGATGGCTTCGGGCTTCGGGCGGGGGCTCGCTGATTCCAAATGCGGTGGTTGTTCGTTATTCGTTGTCAGGCGTTCGGATTCTGGGGTCAGCTTTCAGGACATCCTGATAACCGACAACGGCCAACTCGCCCTTGAACACGGGGCCGCGAAAGTACACAATCCCGGCCGCCGGGGCGTTTCCATAGCCAAAAGAATCGGTTTTCACCGCCTATCTTTTCCCCGTCCCAGGGGTTAGCTTTGTGCATATGGTGTCCTGCCGCGCTTTCAAGAGAAGGACCGGCGCCCGTTTTCCGCTGCCCCAATACCACATTCCCCTATGCAAGACCGGATGGACGACCGCCTGAAGCAATCCGCTGCCCGCGCCAAAGCGGCGCTGGCCAACCGCGGAGGTGCCGGGATGGTCCCCTACAACGCCAGCGCCGCCGGCAAACTGCCGCCCCAGGCCCCCGAGCTCGAAATGGCCGTGCTCGGCGCCCTGATGCTGGAAAAAGACGCCCTCACCTCGGTGATTGACTTGCTCAAGCCCGAGAGCTTCTACAAAGACAGCCACCAGCGCATCTACCGCGCCATCATCCGGCTGTTTGATAAATCGGAGCCCATCGACCAGCTCACCGTGGTGCACGAGCTGCGCGAAATGGGCGAGCTCGAAGCCTGCGGCGGTCCGTATTACGTGGCTAATCTCACGCTGAAAGTCAATTCGGCGGCCAACGTGGAGTACCACGCCCGCATCATCACCGAGACGGCCATCAAGCGCGAGCTGATTCGGATTTCGAGCGACATCCAGCGCGATGCCTTTGAGGACACCACCGACGTGTTCAAGCTGCTCGACGACACCGAATCGGCCCTGTTCGAAGTGTCGGAGTCCAACATCCGCAAGAACTTCGACGACATGCGCAGCCTGATGGGCAAGGCCATCAAGGAGCTCGAAGAAAAGAAAAACCAGAAGGACGGCCTCACCGGCGTGCCCACCGGCTTCACGGCCTTGGACCGCGTCACGAGCGGCTGGCAACCCTCTGATTTAGTGATTATTGCGGCTCGGCCGGGGATGGGCAAATGCATGGGGAAGGGCACGAAAGTGCTGATGTTCGACGGCGACCTGCGCAACGTGGAAGACGTGCTGCCCGGCGAGCTGCTGATGGGCGACGACTCGACTCCGCGCCGGGTGCTGAGCATTGCCCGCGGCCGCGAAAACATGTACTGGGTGCGCCAGAACAAGGGCGACGACTACCGCGTGAACGAGAGCCACATTCTCTCGCTCAAGCGCAGCCGTAACGAAGGCCCGCACCGCCACGGCGACGTGCTCAACATCACCGTAAAGGACTATTTGGCCAAAGGGCCGAAATTCCGCTCCAATTACAAAGGCTATAAAGTGCCCGTGGAATTCGAGGCGCAGGAGCTGCCCGTGGACCCGTATTTTCTGGGCGTGTGGCTGGGCGACGGCGCCAGCGACAACTGCCGAATCACGGGCCAGGACCCGGAAATCATTGATTACCTGCATGAATACGCTACCGCGCTGAACATGCAGGTGACCGTAGGCGTGGTGGCCGACCGCTGCAACAGCTACGGCATCACCCGCGGGCAGCAGGGCGGCAACATCGCCGAATACTCGTTGCAGGACGAGCTGCGCCAGTTGGGCGTGTTGGGCGACAAGCACATTCCCCGCGCCTACGCCATCAACTCGACCGAAAACCGGCTGCGGCTGCTGGCGGGGCTGATTGACAGCGACGGCCACCTCGACCCGGTTTCCAACGGCTACGAAATCACCCAGAAAAACCAGCGCCTGGCCCGGCAAATCAAGTTTTTGGGCGACTCGCTGGGTTTCCGCACCTCGCTCACGAAGAAGCGCGCCACCATTTCCAGCATCGGATACGAATGCGAAGTGTGGCGCGTGCGCCTCTACGGCGACATCAACCGGGTGCCGGTGCGCGTGGCCCGCAAAAAAGCCCAGCCCTGGGCCTCGCCCGTGGACTGGCGCCAAACCGGTATCACCGTGGAGTTCGACAACGTGGACGATTACTACGGCTTCGAGATTGACGGCAACCGGCTGTTCTTGTTGCAGGACATGACCGTGACGCACAACACGGCCTTCGTGGTGTCGGCCATGCGCAACGCGGCGGTGGAGTTTAAGCGGCCGGTGGCCATTTTCTCGCTGGAAATGTCGTCGCTGCAGCTGGTCAATCGTTTGATTTCGGCCGAGGCGGAGCTGGACTCTGACAAAATCAAGAAGGGCACGCTGGCCGACCACGAGTGGCAGCAGCTCAACCACAAGATTACCGACCTCTCGGCGGCCCCGATTTATATCGACGACACGCCGGCCTTGAGCATCCGGGAGCTGCGCACCAAGTGCCGCCGCCTGCGCTCGCAGAAGGACGTGCAGCTGATTATCGTCGACTATTTGCAGCTGATGAGCGGCAACACCGACGGCCGCGGCGGCAACCGCGAGCAGGAAATTGCCAGCATCTCGCGGGCCCTCAAAGGCATTGCCAAGGAGCTGAACGTGCCCGTGCTGGCGCTCTCGCAGCTGTCGCGCTCGGTGGAAACGCGCGGCGGCGAGAAGCGCCCGCAGCTGAGTGACCTGCGCGAATCGGGCTCCATCGAGCAGGACGCCGACATGGTGATTTTCCTCTACCGCCCCGAATACTATGGCCTCGACCAGGACGCCGAGGGCAACTCCACGGCCGGCGTGGGCGAGGTCATCATCGCCAAGCACCGGAACGGCTCCTTGGAAACCGTGCAGCTCAAGTTCATCGGCCGCTTCACCAAGTTCGCTGATTTGGACGGGGTGAACGGCGGCTTCGATTCCAGCGGCTACCAGCCCATGGGCTTGCCGGCCAGCAACTTCGACAGCGAGCCCAGCCCCTTCCCAACCACCATTCGCTTGGGTTCGAAGATTAACGAGTCGCCGGTGCCGTTCCCGAAGGGGAATATAAACAAGCACGAAGACCCGCCGTTTTAGACTTGGTTCGGGCGAGGAACTCCCCTCCTGGGCCAGGAGGGGAGTTTTTTTGCTAACCTCCTGGCTGTACTTCTCGCCCACCAAAACCTGCTCATTTGCATGCACAAGTACTTTTTTCTCCTCGCCGGGCTGCTGGGCCTGCAGCCGGCCGGGGCGCAGCAGGCGCCGAAGAAGCCGCTCGACCACTCGGTGTACGACCAGTGGGAAAGCATTGCCTACCCGCACCTGAGCAACGACGGGCGCTACGTGCTGTTTCAGGTGAAACCGCAGCAGGGCGACGGCGTGCTGCACCTCAAAACGGCAGGCAACAGGACCCTGCGGCTGGTGCCGCGCGGCGATTCGGCGGTGTTCAGCGCCGATTCCCGGTTTGCCGTGTTCGGCATCAAGCCCCGCTACCAGGACGTGCGGCAGGCGAAGATTAAAAAAAAGAAGCCCGAGCAGATGCCCAAGGATTCGCTGGGCATTTACGCGCTGGCGACCGGCAAGCTCACGAAGTACGCCGACGTGAAATCCTTCCAGCTGGCCGAGGAAGCTTCGGTGGTGGCCTTTCTGGCAGGGAAGCCCGCGACGAAGGACTCGCTGAAAAAAGCCCCGGTTGATACGCTCAAGAAAATTACCGACCGGCTGCTGGAAACCAAAAAAGACGGCGCTACCCTGACCGTGGTAAGCCTGCTCACGGGGCGGACGCGCACGTTTGAGGCGGTGACCGACTACCAGGTGAGCAAGCCGGGCAACCGGGTGGCGCTGGCCGTGGCGGCGCCCAAAAACAGCAAAACCATTCAGTCGGGCCTGTTTGTGTACGACGTGGCCACGGACCGGCTGACCCGGCTGAGCGCGGGCAAGGGCGTGTACAAGAACCTGGCGTTTGACGACGCGGGCAAGCAGCTGGCGTTCACGGCCGAGAAGCACCCGGAAAAGGCACTGGCGAAGCCGTTCAGCCTGTATTATGCGGACTTTAAGGCCGATAGCACCCGGCTGCTGCTGGTGCCGGGGGCCAGCGGGCTGAAAAAGGGCTGGTCGCCGAGCGGGTTTGGCAAAATTGTGTTCAGCGAGAACGGCGAGAAGCTGTTTTTCGGCACCGCGCCCGACCCCATTCCGCAGGACACCACGCTGGTGGAGTTTGAGCACGCCAAGCTCGATATTTGGAATTACCGGGACGACTACCTGCAGCCCATGCAGCTCAAAACCCTCAAGAAGGACTTGCAGCGCAACTATTTGGCGGTGATTTACCCGAAGCAGGGCAACCGGTTTATTCAGCTGGAGGACGAGTACCTGCGCGATTCTTTCCTGGCCGAGAACAAGAACGCCGAGTACGTGCTGGCCGTGACCGATACGGCCAAGCGGGTGTCGCTGCAGTGGGAAGGCACCACGCTGAAGCAGGCCTACCTGGTGTCGACGCGCACCGGCGAGCGGCTGTCCATCAACCCCAAAGCGGCCAAAAGCCGGTTCCAGCTCTCGCCCCAGGGCCGCTACGCGGTGTGGTACGACTACGCGGCCAAGAACTGGTTTTCCTACGCCGTGGCCACCCGCAAAACCACCAACCTCACCGCCGGCACCGGCGTGGCCCTGGCCGACGAGGAAAACGACTCGCCCGACGACCCGCAGCCCTACGGCATCGCGGCCTGGACCCAGGACGACGCGGCCGTGCTCATCAACGACCGCTACGACCTCTGGAAAATCAACCCCGCCACCGGCGCGGCCACCAACTTCACCGCCGGGCTGGGGCGGCGCGAGAAGCTGATTTTTCGCTACCGTATGCCGGTGGAGAAGCAGAAGTTTATCGGGCCCAAAGACGAGCTGTGGCTGCTGACGCAGTACGAGACCACCAAGCAGGGGGGCTACTACCGCAAGCCCATCGCCGGCACGGCGGCCCCGCAGCGGGCGGCCCTGGCCCCGATGAGCTACTCGGCCCTGGCCCAGGGGAAAAACAGCCCCGCCCTGCTCTACACCAAGGCAAGCGTGAGCCAGGCGGGCGACGTGTACGTGAGCCGCGACCTGCGCACCGAAACCAAGCTGAGCGCCATCAACGCCCAGCAAAAAGACTACAACTGGTTCACGGCCGAGCTCACGTACTGGACCACGCCCAAGGGCTACCCGGCCACCGGCGTGCTGTACAAACCGGAGAATTTCGACCCGGCCCGGAAGTACCCGATGGTGGTGTACTTCTACGAGAAGCTGTCGGATGGCCTGTATAAGTACACGGCGCCCGCGCCCACGCCGTCGCGGCTCGACATTGCCCTGTTTGCCAGCAACGGCTATCTGGTGTTCACGCCCGACATCAGCTACACCATCGGCGAGCCGGGCCCTTCGGCGGTGGAGTTCGTGAATTCGGGGGTCGAATCCTTGAAGAAAAACAGCTGGGTCGACGCCGCCCACATCGGCCTGCAGGGCCAAAGCTGGGGCGGCTACCAGGTGGCCTACCTCATCACCCAGACGCCGATGTACGCCGCTGCGTGGGCCGGGGCGCCGGTCGTGAACATGACCTCGGCCTACGGCGGCATCCGCTGGGAATCGGGCATGAGCCGGCAGTTCCAGTACGAGCACACCCAGAGCCGCATCGGCGGCACGCTCTGGGAAAAGCCGGAGCTCTACATCCGCAATTCGCCGCTGTTCCAGTTGCCCCGGGTGCAGACGCCGGTGGTCATCATGTCGAACGACGCCGACGGGGCCGTGCCGTGGTACCAGGGCATCGAGATGTTCACCGACCTGCGCCGCCTCGGCAAGCCCGTGTGGCTGCTGCAGTACAACGGCGAGGCCCACAACCTGGTGAAGCGCGAAAACCGCAAGGACATTTCGGTGCGCGAGCTACAATTCTTCGACCATTACCTGAAGGGCGCCCCCGCCCCGGTGTGGCTGAGCAAGGGCGTGCCGGCCGTGGAAAAAGGCCGCAACTGGGGCCTAGAAGTGCCCAACCAGTAGCCCATTGCTTCTTGCCCCCGGCCGAGGCATTTCTTGGCCCGGCAACAGTGTTCGATGATGACCTTGCCCTTGCTCCTGCTCTGCCTATGCGCCTTTCTGGCGGGTTTTGTCGATTCGATGGTGGGCGGCGGCGGGCTGATTCAGCTGCCGGCCATGCTGCTGCTGCTGCCGGGCGTGCCGGTGCCCACGGTGTTCGGCACGAGCAAGGTTGCGGGGCTTTCAGGCACGGCGGTGGCCCTGCAGCGCTACCTGGGCGGCCCCGAGAAGCTGGCAATCAGGTGGCGCACGGTGGCCGTTACGGCGCTGGTGGCGGGCGGATTTGCGCTGCTGGGCTCCCGGGCCGTCAGCCACCTGCACAAGGAAGCCGTACGGCCGCTGGTGCTGGTCCTGCTGGTGCTGATGGCCATCTACACGTTCTGGCGCAAGGATTTTGGCCGCCTGCACGCGCCGCGCCTGCACGGCCGCCGCGAACTGCTGACGGGCCTCGGGCTGGGAGCAGCCATTGGGTTCTACGACGGCTTCTTTGGGCCGGGCACGGGCAGCTTGCTGCTGTTTGCCTTCGTGGGCTTATTTGGGTATGACTTCATTGCCGCTTCGGCCTCGGCCAAACTGGTGAACGTGGCCACCAACGTCGTCAGCCTGGCTTATTTCGCCAGCACCGGGCAGGTGCTCTACCGCGTGGCGCTGCCCATGGCGGCCTGCAACATGCTGGGTGCCACGCTGGGGGCGCGGCTGGCGCAGCGGCGCGGCACGGGCTTCGTCAGGGTGCTGTTTTTGGGGGTTGTCAGCGCGTTTATTCTGAAGCTGGGCTGGGACACGTTGGCCTAAAAGGCCGCCTGCGGCGCATCAGGCCATTTCAGCCACTGGCTCGCGGGGCGCGGGAACCAATTCAAATGCTTCCGCCAGCAACTCGTATGAGCGCAGCCGGTCCTGGAAATCGGCGGTGATGGTCACGGCGGCCACCTCGTCGACGCCACAGGCCGCGGCCAGTCCGGTGAGCTGCTGGTGCACCTGCTCGGGCGTGCCACTCACCACGCGGCCCCGGTTGTGGGCCAGGTGCAGTTGGTCCTCGGCCGTGAACCGATAGCCGGCCACTTCTTCGGCCGAGGGAAACGTCAGCCGCTCGCTGCGCCCGAAGCGCAGCAGCTGCAGGTCCAGGGCGGTGCGCAACGCCCGGGCTTTGGCCTCGGTATCGGCGCAAAGTACGAACAGGGCCACGTTGGCCACCGGCGCGGGCAGCTCGGGCGAAGGGCGGAACCGCTCGCGGTAGGCGCGCACGGCCTGTGGCCCGCCGTGGGGGTTGATGAACTGCGCAAACGAAAAAGCCATGCCCAGATGCGCGGCAAACACCCCGCTCTGCCCGCTGGAGCTCAGCAGCCACAGCTTCGGCTGCGTGGCGGCCTGCGGGGCGGCAATCACCCGCTCTTGGATGGTGTCGGGAATCCGCTCGTCGCGCAGGTAGGCTTACAGGTCGAGCAACTGCTCCACAAAATCCTGCTCGCTAAACGTGTTGTGGGGGTTCAGGGCGTGGGCCGTGAGGCGGTCGCCGCCGGGGGCGCGGCCCAGGCCCAGGTCGATGCGGCCCGGGAACAAGCTTTCGAGCAGCCGGAAGTTCTCGGCCACTTTCAGGGCGCTGTAATGGGGCAGCATCACCCCGCCCGAACCCAGGCGGATGCGCTGCGTCTGGCCCCCCAGGTGGGCAAGGAGCACCTCCGGCGAAGACCCGGCCAGGGTGCCGGTGTTGTGGTGCTCGGCCACCCAAAAGCGGGCGTAGCCCAGGCGGTCGGCCAATTGGGCCAATGCCACGGTTTCGAGCAGGGCCTGCCGCGGCGTGGCCCCCGGCCGAATGGGGGACTGGTCGAGCACGCTCAGGCGCAAAGGGAGGGTAGCTGTCATTTTCGAGCAAGGAATATCAACCATTCAAACCGCCGGCCGGCCCCGCGGGTTCGCGGCGGGGCCGGCCGCAGGGGCAAGCAGAGCGATGAACAATTGCCGGCTCAACTGTTACGCCCCCAACCTTTTGCCTTTCTCCCGAAACTGACCCGAATGAGCGACCCCCAATTCATTACCCTCCCGGTGGCCGACGGCACCGAAATGCGCGCCTACGCGGCGTTTCCCAGCTCCACGGGCCCGGTGCCGGGCATTATTTTGCTGCAGGAAGCCTTCGGCGTGAACCACCACATCCGCAGCGTGGCCGACCGGCTGGCACAGGCCGGCTACGCCGTGGTGGCCCCCGAGCTGTTCCACCGCACGGCCCCGGCGGGGCTGGAAATTCCGTATTCGGACTTCGCCAGCGCCATGCCGCACTACGGCGCCATCAACAACGAGGACCTGACGGCCGACCTGCAAGCCGCCCACGCCTGGCTGACCACCCAGCCGCTGGTGATAACCGATAAAATTGGCAGCATTGGCTTCTGCCTGGGCGGCCGGGTGTCGTTTTTGGCCAACGCCGTGCTGCCGCTGGCCGCCGCCGTGTCGTACTACGGCGGGGGCACCCACCTCCTGAAAGACCGCGCCAAGGACCTGCACGCGCCGCACCTTTTCTTTTGGGGCGGGCTCGACGAGCACATCGGCAAAGCGCACATCGCCGAGGTGATTGAAGCCGTAGAAGCCGCCGGCAAGCCCTACATCAATACCGTCATTTCCTACGCCGACCACGGCTTCCACTGCGACGAGCGGCCGAGCTACCACCCCGCCGCCGCCGCCGAAGCCTGGGCGCTCACGCTGGCGTATTTCAAGGACAAGCTGGGGGCTTAGGGCTAAAAAACTTTTTTAACATCATTAAGGCCGTCATGCTGAGCTTGCCGAAGCATCTCTACCGCGTAACTAATCAGGGTTACTGCTGCGATAGAGGCGCTTCAACGAGCTCAGCATGACGGCCTTTTTGTGCCTAGTTTGCCCGTCTGATTTAAATTTCAAGCTGTTATTCATACCGTTGCCGCTGCCGCCTCACCCACCGGCTGCCGGCCCAAATACTGCGCCATGCTGCTGGCCAGCATGATTTGTAAGGAATGGTAGAGCATGAGTGGCAGCAGCACCAACCCCATGGCGGCGCCGGCCGGAAACAGCAGGCTGGCCATCACGCTGCCGTGCACGAGCGACTTTTTCGAGCCGCAGAACACGGCCACAATCTGGTCGGCGCGCGAGAAGTGCAACCCCCGGCTCAGCCCCCAAATAATGCCGACCGCCAGCAGGTAGAGCCCCGTCAGGCCCAGGGCCAGCTTGCCCACATCGGCCGGCCGGTAGCTGCTGAAAATGCCCTGGGCAAACGATTCGCAAAAAGCCGTGAAGACGATAAGCAGGATGGTCACCTGGTCGAAGATGCGCAGGGCCGTGCGGTGCCGGCCGGCGAGGCGGCCCAACCGGGAGTTGAGCGCCAGCCCCGCCCCCACCGGCAGCACCACCTGCCACAGCAGTTGCCCCGCCAAGCCCCACAGGTGGCCGCTGTCGGCGCGGGTGTGCAGCACCGCACTGGCCAGCAGCGGCGTGAGCACGATGCCCAGCAGGCTGGAAATACTGGCGTTGAAAATGGCCGCCAGCAGGTTGCCCCCCGCTATGCTGACCATCACCACCGAGGTGGAAACCGTGCTGGGCAGCGCGCACAAAAAGAAAATGCTTTGCCACAGCACCTCCCCCGCTTCGGAGCCGAAGAAAGGCCGCGCCAGTAGGGCCAGCGCCGGAAACAGCCCGAACGTGGCTGCCTGTACCAAAACGTGCAGGCGCCAGTTGCCCAGCCCGGCGCGCAGTTGCGCAAAGCTGAGCTTGAGGCCATAAAAGAAAAAAACCAGTGCCACGCCCACGCTCGCGATGGTTTTCCAGGGCACGGGGCTGGCGGTGCTGCCCAGGCCCGGCCGCCAATAGGCCAGCGCCACCACCCCCAGCAGGGCCGCCAGAAACCAGTCGAGCCCGGCCCGGGCCAGCAAAGCAGCAAAACGGTTGGGGCCAGAAGCGAAGGCAGGCAAGAGCAGTTAATTTACGCAGCGAAAACGGGCGACGAAGCCAGCGGCCGCAATGATACGGCCCGCCGCGGCCGAGCGGGCCGCCCCGCCGTTAATTTGTGGCCCCAGCCGTTTCCCAACTTCGCCCAATTCCTATTTATGGAAGCCCCGCTTCGCTCCTCCGCATTGCCCCCGCTCTACTCGGCCCGGGCCATTCGGCTGTTCTCGGTTTTGTTCACCGTTGTTTTTGGCGGCGTGCTGCTGTACCAGAATTTGCGGGACGTGGGCAACCGCGGCGCGGCGCGCAAAGTGCTGCTGTTCTCTTTCATTTACACCCTGGTGGCCATTGCCATCGTTTACAACCTGCCGCAAAGCACCCCGCTCACGCTGGGCATCAACGTGGGCGGTGGCTACGTGCTGGCGGGGTATTTTATTCCAAAATACCTGCCCGACAGCCCCGCGCATCCGGCCAAAAAAATCTGGAAGCCCCTGCTGATTTCCGTGCTTATTGCGCTGCCGTTTGCGGCGGCCGCGGTGTACGCAGCGCTGCACCCCGAGGCGGCGCAGTAAGCGGGGCGCCTGCTACTGGTCGCCGCCGTTGCCGCCCAGGCCGGGGGGCGGGGTACCTTGCACGCCCTGCACGTTGGGCACGCCCATCTTTTCCTCGCGCTTGCGCTGGTATTTGTCGAATTGGGCGGGGTTGAGCACGTCTTTCAGGGCTTCGAGGCGCGAGCGGCCCACCGACTCGATGAGGCCCGCGAGCTTGCGCGGGTCGGTGCGGTAGCGGGCCCGGCCGGTCTCGACGGCTTCCACGCCGCGGCGGTTGATGGCGCGCACTTTTTCGGTCTGCTGGGGCGTGAGGGCCAGGTTTTTCTGCATGTTGGCCGTGAGGGCATTGGCCTTGGCGTCAATCAGGGCATCGGAGGGGGCATCGGCGGCCGCGGCCGGCGGGCCCTGGGCAGTTCTGGTTTTGACGCTGGGCTGGCCCACGGGCTTCACCTTGGTTTTGACAACGGCCGTGGCCGGCGTTTGGGCGCGGGCCGTGGGGGCCGCCAACCCGGCCGCCAGGGCCAGCAACGACGGAAACAACAACGATTTCATGGGCAAAGGGCGGGGAAACAAACGGGCCGAAATGCGGCTTGCACGCAGCAGGAATGACGGGGGTAAATATCGGGACGAAACCCGGCCCCGTGCGGCGCCAACGCGCCGATTACCACCTTTCGTGCCAGAGCATCCCAAATAAACGACCCGCCGGGCGCGCCGGTGCAACCTTTCGGCCCCTTTTGGCATACAATCCCTCATGAAACAAGCCAACCGCCCCGACCGCTCCTCCAAAAACTGGCTGCTGGCCGCCGGCCTCGGGGCCGCGGCCCTGGCCGCCACCCTCTGGGGCAACCGCCGCGGCAGCTACGACCTCCGCGGCCGCGTGGTGCTCATCACCGGCGGCTCGCGCGGGCTGGGCCTGGTGCTGGCCCGCCAGGCCGCGGCCGAAGGCGCCCGGGTGGCCATCAGCGCCCGCGACGAGGCCGAGCTGGCCCGCGCCCGCCAAGACCTGCTGCAGGCCGGCGCCGCCGAAGCCGACGTCATCACCCTGGCCCGCGACATCACCAACGAGGTGGAAGTGCGCACGATGGTGGCCGAAGTCGAGACCCGCCTGGGCCCGATTGACGTGCTCGTCAACAACGCCGGCATCATCACCGCCGGCCCGCTCGACAACATGGACATCCGCGATTTTGAGGACTCAATGGCCACGCACTTCTGGGCGCCGCTGCACGCCATGCAGGCCGTGCTGCCCAGCATGCGCCGCCGCGGGGCCGGGCGCATTGTCAACATTTCCTCCTTGGGCGGCAAGGTGGCGCTGCCCCACATGGCGCCCTACAGCGCCAGCAAATTTGCCCTGGTGGGCCTGTCCGAAGGATTTCGGGCCGAGCTGCGGCAGCACGGCGTGAGCGTGACCACCGTGTGCCCCGGCCTGCTGCGCACCGGCAGCCAGGACCACGTGCTGGTGAAAGGCCAGCAGAAAAAGGAGTTTGCCTGGTTCAGCATCGCCGACGCGCTGCCCGGCCTCACGATGAGCGCCGAGCAAGCCGCCCGCCAAATCTGGAACGCCTGCCGCCGCGGCGACGGCGAAATCATCCTGTCGCTGCCCGCCAAGTTCCTGGCGGCCTTCCACGGCCTGCTGCCCGGCACCACCACCGACATCCTGAGCTGGATGAACCGCGCCTTGCCCGCCACCGGCGAAAGCCCCGCCGCCAACGCCCGCCGCACCGGCTTTGAGAGCGAAACCGCCCTCACCCGCTCGCCCCTGACGGCTCTCACCCGCAAAGCAGCTCTGAAAAACAACGAACAGTAACCAACCGGGCCGGTGGTGTTAGCCGCCCCGGCCCGGAAAATACTGCCCGCCCTTACAGCGTGCCGCGGTGCCCCTTGGCGTGGCCGGGCTTGCCGGCCCCGGACCGGGTATTGTGCCGGAACAGGTTGGTAAACAAGCTGCGCGTCAGGCCGTGGTGCCCGTAGCGGCGGTAGATGGGCCGGTGGTTGCCGGGCGCAATTTTGTGTTGGGGAAACCAAGCAGCGGCCCGCAAAGGAGCCGCCGATGCACCGTGAGCGGTAGCTATGCCCAACGCAAAAGCAAGCAGAAAGAACGAACGAAACATAAGCAGAAAGTGGAAATGGTGGCAAAAACAATGGCCCGCAAAAGCCATTGACAACACAAAGCTGCCGCTTGGTAAACCCCCTCAACGTCAAAAATATTGCATCCGCCGGCCATTGAGTGGCCCAGGACCACCGCTACGGGGCGAAATAAACCTTCCGGTCGCCGTGGCCGACCTTCCCCCGCGAACGGATAAATCCGGTTAGTAACCAATACCTTACTTGCAGAGCAAGGGGTTTGCTGCAACGACCAGAACGATGAGCCAACAGGTGAGAATAAATTTGAAAAAACCGAATAAAACAGCGTCAGGCGCGTACATTAGAGTAATTCCTTTCACCCGCCATCATGTATAAGCCCAAAACCATCCGCTTATTTTCCCTCGTGGCCATCGTGTTGTCGGCGCTGAGCCTGCTCCTGAGCGGGGTGATGATGACGCAGGCCAACGGAATGTTTTTTGTGGGCGTGTTGTCGGTGGCCCTGCTACTCTGGGCCAGCATCATTGGCTACCAGCTAAGCAGCTACCCGCTGAACGAGGACGACTGCAAAAAGCTCGGCCTGCGGGTGTACCTGATTCTGGCGGCCGTGGCGGTGTTCATGTTCGCGGGCGTGGTGGGCGGCCTGGTGGTTTCCACCGCGCTGCTGTCCTCGCTGTGGGGCATGAAAAAGAACTACGACGAGTGGGACGGCAAGTCGGCCCGGTAGTCCGCTGACCAATTGTTAATTTCGCGACGGCTCAAAAGCGAATCGCATTGCCTGGAGCGGCCTTGGGGGCGGGCTGGCACTTTGGGCAGAGGTAGGTGGCCCGGCCGCCCACGTAGTACTTGTCGATTTTCACCTTGGGGTGGCGGGGGCAAAAAGTGTGCGCGTCGGCGCTGCTAGCCGTGGCCGCGGTGTCCCACTCGCGGGCGTGGATGAGGAAGCTGGCCGGAAAGTGGCGGTAGTTGGCCTCGTGGCTAATGGCCGTGTTCAGCACCAGTTGCACGGCGCCGTGCAGGGCCTTTCCTTCTTTTTCGGTGAGCGTCGCGCCGAGGCGTTCGGGGTGTATTTTGGCCTGGAACAGCACCTCGTCCACAATCCAGTTGCCGAGGCCGGCGGTGATGCTTTGGTCGAGCAGCAGCGGCTTGAGCAGGGTTTTGCGGCGGGCCAGCTTCTGGTGCAGCTCGGCGGCGGTAATGGCCAGGGCATCGGGGCCGATTTTCTTGGCGGCTTGGTGCGCGGCGGCGCTGGCGGCGAGGCGGATGCGGCCAAACTTGCGCGGGTCGATGAAGGCCAGGCGCAGGCCGGAATCTTCCAGGTGCAGGGCCACGCGGGTGAAGCGCGGGGCATCGGGCTCGTCGCGGTAAGCGCCCACGTCGCCGGTCATGCCGAAGTGCAGCACCAGCACTTGGCCGTTATCCAGTTCCAGGAAGCAGTTTTTACCCAGCCGGCTGGTGCCGGTGATGGTGCGGCCCACGAGGCCGGCGCGCAACACGTCTTCGGGCGTGGCCAGCACGTGGGCATCGTTCACCTGCACGGCGGCGATGGTTTGGCCCACGGCAATTTCAGCAATAAACCGGCGGTAGGTTTCGACTTCGGGTAATTCGGGCACGGGTGCGGTTGGGTTCGGTTGGTTGCAAAACGCCACGCCGAACTAGCGGGGGCATGACGTTCAGGCTAACAGTTCACCTCCCGGTCCGGTTGCAAAAACCGCCCGCCTCACCCTACAAATCCGCGCGCAGCAAGCCCTCCAGCACCACCACGCCCGTGCCGCCAATCTGCACCGCCGCGATGGCTTCCCGGGGGCCGCTGATGCGCACCTGCACCGTGCCGGCCCGGCCCAGGTCGTGGCCCTGCTCGGCCAGAAAATCGGGCGAATCTAGGTAGCCGTAGTGCCAGAGGTAGGCCGCCATGCCGCCGGTGGCCGAGCCCGTGACGGGGTCTTCGGCCACGTCGGGCGGGGTACCGAAGTGCCGGGCGAAGGTGTGCCCGACCGGAGTGGCGCCGCCCAGACAGAAGAGGTGCGGACTGAAAAAGTCGCTTGCGGCGCGGTAGCGGCCCAAGGCGGCGGCATCGGCTACGTGGGCGCGGCGCAGGGCGGCGTGGTCACGCAGCAAGAGCATGAGCTGCGGCGTGCCGGTGCTCACCGTTTGGATGGGCGCGCCGGGCAGCAGGTCGTCGGGCGTGAGGCCAAAAAGCGGCAGCACCGCTTCGGGGGCGTGCACGGCGCCAAATACGGGGCGCCGCTGGGTCATCCAAATCAGGGGCGGGTGGCCGGCCGCGCCGGGCAGCACCTCCACGCGAATGGGTCCGTGCAACAACTCCAGCGTCAGCGCCAGGGCCGTGCCGTCGGCGGGCAGCGCGAGGCGGCCGGCGTGCAGCAGCGCCGCCACGGTGGCAATGGTGGGGTGCCCGGCCAGCGGAATTTCCTCGGCCGGCGTGAAAAACCGCACGGTGATGACACCGCTGCCGGACGCAAAGCCGTCCACAAACGCCGTTTCCGACTGGTTGAATTCCCGCGCCAGCCGCTGCCGGGTGGCGGGGCTCAGCGCGTCGGCGTCGAGCACCACAGCACAGGGGTTGCCGCTGAGGGGCTTGGTAGTGAAAGCGTCAACAAGCAAAAAAGGAAGCATGATGCTGCGCTTAATGAAGAATGAGGAATAAGCTGGAACGGTGTAGAGACGCATATTTGCGTCTCGTCGGCCGCGCCGAAACAAACGAGAGTCATTCAACCACAGGTCAGCAGGTCAGCGGCGCGAACGACGAGACGCAAATATGCGTCTCTACACCGTTCCAACTCATTCCTCATTCTTCATTAAGCGCAGCATCGTGCAGCTTGGCCACGCGCTGGCCTTCCTTGTCGTACACGTCGCCGCGGGCGGTGATGAACAGGCGGTGCTGCTGGCCGTCGGTGAAGACGTAGGGAAAGGTTTCGTTGGTGGTGCGACTCACGCGGCCCACCACTTCGGCGTTGTCGTCCTCGTCCACGCGCACCACTTTCAGGGCGTTGGTGAGGTAGTAGCGTTGGTTGGGGTCGTTGCGGAAGGTGAGCTGGCCCACGAGGCGCACCGCGCCCGCAGCGGTCTGGCTGCCGGCCGCGGCTTCGGCGTCGTTGGCCCGGGCGGCGGGGTAGCGGCGCACCGGCGCGGGGTCGTAGCTGGGCGGCACGGAGCGAACGGCCACCACGGCGGGCGCGGCCGAGGGAGCCACGGCGCGGGCGCTGGCCACAATCTGGCCGTTGGCCCGCTGCCAGCCCTGGCCAATGGCCGTGAGGCGCGGCGCCCGGCCGGGGTGCGTGGCCGAGCCCTGGTCGTCGGCCACCGAGGCCATGGCGGCCTGCGCCTGGGCCAGGCTGGCGCCCAGCTTACGCAGCACGAAACCGGAGAATTCGTCGGCTTCCAGCTCGTCGGCCGGCTGCGAGCCGCCGGGGCGCAGGGTGTGGCCGTTGAGGTGGTGGCCCATTTCGTGGGCCAGGATGCTGATGCCGGCCCAGTCGGTGTGCCCGGCGCGGTTCACGGCGCTCAGGAAATCGGGGTTGTAAAGTAGGAAGCGCTGGCCGTTGTACACCACGGCCGCGGCGTTGGCCACGTCGCGGGTGGCGCGCAGCTCGAAGCGGGCCTTGAGGCCCACGGCGTCCGTGATTTCGCGGATGACGTCGGGGGGCGCCGGCGCGCCCTGGGCCCGGGCGGGCGCAGCCAACGCCAGCGGAAAGGCCAACGTCAGCAGCGGCGCAGCCAACCGAAGCAAGAAACGGGGAAGGAAAGTCATAACGGAACAAACCAGAAGTGAATGACTGATAACCAAACTAACGCAAGCGTTATGCCAGATAGTGTGGCCCAAACCGGGGTAGAAAACTTCCAAGCGCACCACTGCCAAGCCTTGAAATTAACGCGTCAGGCCGTGGTTGATGCTGGCCATACCCCGCAGTTGAGCTGGCCAATTTGCAGCCGCACCACCCGGAGGAAACAATTTAAAAAAACAGCGCCCGCGGCCGTTGCAATAACGATATCCTGCCGCTGGCGGTTCACTGCTTCCAGCGTCGGCGGGGCGGCCAAACGGTTGCGCCCGGCCGGGGCCGAAGTAGCTTTGCGCCCCGGCCCCAAAGGGCTTCTTTAATTCCCGCAGATGAACCAAGCGCACATTCACCTCATCGTCAACCACGTGCCAATTGTGGGCAGCTTGTTTGCCACGGTGCTGCTGGGGGTGGGGCTGCTGCAAAAAAACGGCACGCTGACCAAAGCCGGGCTGGTGGCCGTGCTGGCAGCGGGCCTGCTCTGCCTGCCGGCCCAGCTCACCGGCGAGGGCGCCGCCGCCATCGTGCAAAACCTGCCCCGCGTGAGCCGGGCCCTCATCCAGAACCACGCGGCGGCGGCCGAGCAGGGCTTTTGGGTGCTGGAGAGTGCCGCGGCACTGGCCTTGTTTGGGTTGTTGCTGCTGAAAAATGCCTCGCCCCGCGCCCGGCTGCTGGCGCTGGCGGCCTGGGCAGCGGCGGTTCTCGGCTTCGGGCTGCTGGCCCGGGCGGGCAACCTGGGCGGCCAGATTCGGCACACCGAAATCCGCGACGGCTTCGGCACCCCCGACGAACTGTGACACCACCGTTGGGCACGAACGACGGGCGGGGGGTGCCTACGCCCTAATCTGTCTTCGATAACCCGCGCAGCCGCAACCCTCATCCGCCAATAAAACGGTTTGGAGTCAGTGTAGAGACGCAATATTTTGCGTCTCGTCGTTGCGGATGTTGTTTAGCTGGCGCGGCCCCAGCCGTTCAACGGCGAGACGCAAAATGTTGCGTCTCTACGCCGCGTACACTGGCTCTAGAACCGCGCTAAGCACTCCCACCCATGGCTTTCCCGTTTTTTGGCGACGATAAATCGACGGTGGCCCGGCTGCTGGCCACCCTGCCCCAAACCGGCCGCCTGGAATGGATGGGTCAGCGGCCGGCGCGGCGCGCGGCGCTGGTGCCGGTGCCCGAGGCGGAGCTAAAAACCGACTCGCACCTGCTAGGCGACCACGCCCGGCCCAAGCCCGGCGGCAAGCGCCAAATCACGCTCCTGCAGCACGAGCACTTGGCGGCGGTGGCCGGCTACCTCGGGCTGGACGCGCCGCTGGACCCCGGCCGCCTGCGCCGCAACCTGGTGGTGCGCGGCCTGAACCTGCTGGCCCTAAAAAACCGCCAAATCTGCATCGGCGACGAAGTCATCCTCGACATCACCGGCGAGTGCCACCCCTGTTCGCGCATGGAGGAAGAGCTGGGGCCCGGCGGCTACAACGCCATGCGCGGGCACGGCGGGCTCACGGCCCACATCGCCCAGGGCGGGATTATCCGGGTGGGCGACGCAGTGCGGGTGGTGGCCTGAGCCGCGGGCCGCCCGCCCCGGAAACCTTCGGCGGTGCGCCCCGTTGTGGGCAGGGCGGCGCGGGTGCGCTCGCCGGGTACCCTACTGTTTGCCGCCATGAAAAATCCTCTACTTGCTTCGCTGGCCGCGGCCGGGCGGTGCGCGGGCGCCGCGCTGGGCTTGCTACTGGCCACAACCCCGCGGGTTTCGGCCCAAACCGTGTACGGCCTGGGCACCCTCACCATGAACTACCTGGGCAACCCGGCCGGGACGCAGGGCCTTGTGGGGATTGACACTAACAGCGGCGTGGCCATCGGCAACCCCACGCAGGTAACGGGCGTGGCCGCCACGCAATCCCTGGTGGGCATGGATTTCCGCGCCAGCAACGGCCTGCTGTACGCGCTGGGCTACGATTCGGTGGCCCTGGCCCCCACCCCCAACGCCCAGCTCTACACCCTGAACCCGACCACTGCCGTGGCCACGCCGGTGGGCAGCGCCGTGCGCCTGGAGCTGGGCCGCCGCACCGCCCGCATCGGGTTCGACTTCAACCCCGTGGCCGACCTGATTCGGGTGGTGAGCTCGAACCGGGCCAGCTACCGCCTCAGCCCCGCCACCGGCGCCATTGCCGGCACCGACGGCAACCTGACCTACGCCAGCGGCACCCCGGCCGCGCCGGGCATCGGCGCGGTGGCCTACACCAATGCCTTTCCGGGGGCCACCAGCACCACGCTTTACGCGTTCGATGAGCTGAACAACGGCCTGCTGTCCATCGTGAGTCCGCCGAACGCCGGCACCCTCACGGCCCCGGTCGCGGTGATGTTTGGCAGCTTCGGCGTGGGCCCGGTGCGGGCCATCGACATCGACATTTATGCCAATGCCGCCACCAACCGCAACGAGGCTTACCTGACGGAGGTCACGGCCGCGGGCAGCAGCAATTTCTACCGCCTCGACCTGGCCACCGGGCAGGCCACCCTGGCCGGCAACACCGTGCCCCGCGCGGTGCCCTACGAGATTCGCGACATTGCCGTGCGCATCGGCGGGGCGCTGGCCACGGCCCCGGCGGCGCTGGCCCGCCTGGCCAGCGTGTACCCCAACCCGGCCCGCGGCTCGGCCACGCTGCTGCTGCCCGCCGCGCTGCGCCACGGCCA
>Ga0123338_10001603_pt1 | contig 21837 bp, 11 predicted proteins | sample grotaG_FD_89793 | JGI IMG/M metagenome (GOLD analysis project Ga0123338, IMG submission 89793) | Glacier valley bacterial and archeal communities from Borup Fiord, Nunavut, Canada, to study Microbial Dark Matter (Phase II) -... | ecosystem: Environmental > Aquatic > Freshwater > Ice > Glacier ...
ACATGGACATCAAGTTGTCATCAGTAGAGGATTCAAGTGCGGACTCTCCCCCGAAGGGTTACTCTACTGAAGCCTGGAATCCTCCCAAAAACTGGGTTTCTCCAGAACGAATCGCACTTGCCCATATGTCGGCTCAACCCTCCTCTAGTAAAAAGCTAATTCGGATATGCAAAATGCTAAATAGTGCCAAACTGATGCATTCTTGGCAGTGCCAGAAGATGGCTCAATGACTGTAAGCAGTTAGGCGGACAATCCAGCAAAGAAGTTTCTGTGAGTTTTAAGATAAAGCTCACAAAAACTTCTTTGAATCTTGGGGTTTTCACCTAAATTGGAGGAATACTTTGTCAAGCGCGTAAAATCTTGACCAAAATCTTGGATTCAACCAGCAGGAGAACGTTTGATGGAACCCGTCACCCTCACCATCGCTGGGGCTGTCACAGCCTTAGTTATTGAAGCTTCTAAAGAAGCTGGTAAGTCGATCGTCAAAGGAGGCACTGATCTGACCAGCAAGCTGGTCAGTCTTATCTACGGTCGATTCCAATCAGCGAATGTCGAAGGGATTCTAACCCAGGTGCAGGAATGAAGCGTTATCAAGCGGTATCTGCAATTTATTGCAATTGCGTGCTTGACTTTGATGACAGCCTAATGCTGACGGCAACAGAGTTGTGGAACTTCTATTTAGAAGCAGCTTAACGAGAGGATAAGAAGGGAAAAGTAGTTCTTGCGTTGCTTCTAAACATTTTTACCTAGCAACAAGTCTATTAAGTTCTGAATTTTGTGAGAAACCTGTTAAGATTTTAAGGAGATGCTTGAGATGACGGATGAACTATCCCCTCCTAACCTACAAGAGGTAGATGCCTTATTATCCAACCTGTTTCAAGAGGTTCAAAAGTGGGAGGGGGTTCTAGGTGGTGGTAAAAAACTATATGTAGGGGCAGAAGCTATTGATAGCCTGTTTCAAACAAAAGTCAGCTTTGGCAATCCTAGAGACAGGTTGATTCATCTCACAGAAGAGACATTCAGAAATAGCGATACTGAACTGGACTATAGCTACAAGCAAGAGATGCGGGAGCAGTTCGACTTCTATTACATGACACTTACCGTCGATCTGCGTCCTAAGCCGGCTGCTAAATTTTGGCGATTGACTTGTGAGCTTGATTTCAGACCCAAAGGGAGCGGCGAGCCAATCATTCAGAGCCTGTTTCCAACACAGCAGTGGCAATCGGTCATGAGCTCTGGCATTGGGATGGAGGTAGGGTTGAATGGCAACTTAGATTGGAACATCGGAGTGGATAGCTCTCAGTTGGCTCAACTGTTGCAATCGCTTCCAGGTGAGCTGAAAGCGAATGTAGGCAACAAAGATGATTTCAAGGCATTCCTTGCTATTCCAGCCTATCGATATGAACTCGGTCATCCCGAAATCCTTACTAATGGCAAAGGTAACTCTACGTGCTACTGGCGTATTCAGGATCAGGAGTTGCAGAAAATCGGAACAGCAAAATTTGCGATTGTTTTCAAAGTACCGAAGGAAACTGAATCTATTACTTTGCGGGGTACAGCATGGGCTGAACCAGATATCAACTGGCTCACAGCTGATATACGGGATGTCTTTGGTGAGTTATCAGATGGATTGAAGCAGCTACTACGGCAAAAGAATCAAGTGGCAAGCCGGTTTGCTCGTGGTGACGCGGAGGAGTGGACGCTAGCTTTACCCAAGACAGCTAGTCATACATAGGCAGCTTACAACAGACCGGACAGTTTTAAATCACCAACGGTAGAATGCGGGTTTCAGTCTCCTCAGTGAGGTCAAATGCTAACGATGGAATGCAGGTTGCAGCCTTTGTCTCAAGAATTGTCCGGAGTATTGTTATGTGTAAGTGGACTGAATTGGAAAGACAGCACCCTATGGCTAAAACGTATTGCACCTATCGCATTAGCATTACTAACCACGAACAGGTGCAGGTGGAAAAGCGGGATGCTCAGCATCAAGAGTCAGGTCAACCCTCTGGAGTCTTTCGCTACGAGAAGCTGGAGGAGATTGCTCCCCTGTTGCAAACCGCTCGTGAAAAAGATGAACTGAATGACTCTAGTAAGGTACGCGCACTGGGAGAAGCCTTATTTGATGTCCTGTTTGATGATCCGCTGCGCCAGGATTTTGTTAACTTTTACCATCAGGTAGTGCAACAGGAAAAACGACTACTCCGAGTTGAACTGGATATCGATGAAAAAGGAATGCCTGAGGTGGCTGCCCTTCCTTGGGAATTCTTGTGTATACCTAGACGAGCCGACTTAGGAACAATCTGGATGGGAACGGTGTCCCATGTGGTTTTCTCCCGTCGTCGCTCACAATGGATTCCGGCACAACCGATTCAGTTGGACAAGAATGAAAAACTGAGAATTGCTTTGGTTGTGGCTGCTCCTTCTGATTTATCGTCTGTTGCTTATGAATCAGTACAAGAAGCTTTGGAGGAACTAGCAAGCAAGCAGACAAACCGGGTTGAGTTGCTGCCTATCGTTAACTCAGCTAATCCTGAAGCGATTGATACTATTTTGTCGAAAAAACCCCACCTCTTTCACTTCATTGGTCATGGACGTTTAGAGAAAGGTAGTCAAGAAGTGGGTCAGATTGCCCTCGTAGACCCAGATCTTGATAAAGCAATGTGGGTGGATGCGGATTATTTCAGCGAATTGTTTAATCAACATCGTCCTGGTGTTGTGATGCTGCAAGCCTGTGAAGGAGGAAGGTTGTCGGCATCGCAGGCATTTGTAGGGGTTGCCTCTAGCGTTGTTCAGCAAAATATCCCGGTTGTGGTGGCTATGCAGTATGAAGTCACTAACAGCACTGCGATTCGGTTCGCCCTTCGCTTTTATCAGCAGCTAGCGGCAGACGATCCAGTAGATATTGCTGCTCAATGTGGACGACGTGCGATCGCCTTAAATTCAACGCAATATCGCAAGCGAGATTTTGCCACTCCTGTTATTTTTACGCGCGTGCAAGATGGCTATCTGTTCAAACGTCCGGGTTCCCACCCAAATTCAACAAGTGAATCTGAGAACCCGATTTTAGTTGAAGAAATCAAAGACTTGAATCAGTCCGATCATGCTAAATTAGCAGATATTCTTACAAGAAGTGGTCGAGTTAATAAACTGGATGCACGAAGAGCGTTATGTATATCGATACAACTCGATCCATCTGATATAGATTTCATGGAAGCTATTGCTCCTCGTGATTTTGCAACGCAATTAGTCTTCCGACTTTACGAGAATCGCAATTTTTTGGCACTATGTGAGCTTTGTCAGACGATTGCCCCTAGCGTTCCTGGTTACAAGCCTGATTTAAACTCCATCAAAAGCAAGCTAAATTGTCATTGATATGAAAGAGTTACTAGATAGACGAGATCAAGAAAACATGGTTACTTTAATTGAATCTTTGGGTATATGTAACTCAGACAATCGACGCAAGACGTTTCTAATTGAAATTGGTCTACCTTCTCCACAAAGAATTCGTGTAGAGGTAGAGGAACATGATTTTCTTGTAACTTTGATTCACCAATTAGTCCAAGCAAGAAATCAAGAAGCTCTTTGGTTGATTCTCAAAAAAATACCGTCGTCCTGCGCTCGTCGAGAACTGCGATACTTAGAGCATAGATTAAATTCAGCCAGTTATAGACCTTCTCAACCCACAGGAAAGCCAGCCTATTTTGTGGATAACCAAGTATTTCAACTTATGCCTCTTGATATAGGGACAATTTGGGGATTACAACGTAGCAGTTTTATTGGTATATTGATTAGCTTCGAGCAACCTAAAATATATGAAAACTTTAAAAATGTTGAGTTTCTTTTGTTTCAAACACTAAAAGAGAATCAAAAGTTAAATGAGTTTACCACGGTACTGCCAGAGCGGGAGTGGATGCAAATAGAGATAAATATGCATCCAGATGCGCCAAATAGAAAAGTCCAAATTATAGATGCAGCAGTGGATATGAGTGATGAGGTGGCTGACAGTTTAAAGGGTGATTTCTTTCCAGATTCAAGTATACCAGGTTTCTTCTTTGAGATTGATGCCAAGCAACTCCACATAGGTTATTCCAAACAAATCGGAAATTGGTGTAAAGCTTTACTAAACCACCTATTCCCCTCACAAGCAGTAGCCATTGTAATTAACGTTGTTACTTCAATTGATGAAGATATTGATCGACGTGTTAAAGTACTTAGAACCCAATTACGAGAAATTTCTGAAGAAATTCCCATTGAGCTGATGCGTCTAGATACTCGGATTTTTTTCTCGAATAATATATTATCTCAGAAAAGCAGGTATATTAATTTTGAAGAGAAACCTGGATTACCATTCTGTAGCTGGATGTATCATGTCCTGACTCGCAGTTCTCAACGAGAAAGACTAAATAAAGAGCGAAAAAAATACAGCGATAGTATTGACTTATATATAGAATTAAAGGGGCAGTATTTAGAAAAAGAATTGCAGGATGCTCATTCTGAAATCACAGCGATAGATGTCGTGTTAGATATTCAAGCAATCGCCTCGACAATGCGGGAAAAAGCATATTATCAGTTGCTTTATCTTATCGTGACTTTATTTCCTCAGTTGAGCTATGAATGGGTTAGCGCTTATGCTGAAAGTGGAATTGAAGACGCAGCTCGTGCTGCATTAAGCATAGCAGCCAGTGCTGGTTTACTCTCAGATATACTAATGGATGCTTGGGTTGATGCCATAGACATTGACATGTTTAATATAGATTCACTTTCCCAAAATGGGGCTATTACTCCAGATTTTAATAATATTAACGACCTTAAATTAGAAGGTTTATTTTTAGCTCTTCTGCGAAGAGAACAAGCTCGAAGTGACAAAAAAATTCAAAGCATTCTTCAAAAGCTAGCGCTTAACTTACCCTCTTTTCAGGCATTATATGACTTCTATCAAAATCAGAAGGAGAAGGAGAATGAATTTCTCAGTCAAAACGATCCCAATCAGTTTACCCTTGCAATTCGAGCGAAAGTCAAGCTTGAGCAAGCAATAAATCAATTTAAAGCTGCCCCAACTAGTCATCTTCCTGATGCCATCTGCTGGCTACTAGCTGCCATTCCCCCTAATCAAAACAACATTACTGAACTGTTGAAGTTAGAACCAAGAAAACGCGCAGTTTTTGGGTTATGTACGGATAAGGAGTGGCAACAGATTAAAAAAAGGCAAGAGAAGGAACGTCAAGTGCTAGGTTGTCGGCGTGAACGCCCTCTAATCTACTCCCACTCATCTTTGACCAACATCTAGAGGTATGATTGATGCTTGCCGAATGGTATTTTTGCTGCTGCATTAGCGCCAACCCATCCGACATGGAAGCCTTTCTATCAATTCTGGACAGTCTTGAAAATCCAGAAAGTAACTCTCAGTTACTCTACTTAGCCTATAACGAGCTAAAGCACACAGAAGACAGAGTACAAATCTATGCATTGCCTGCTGTACTGAAGTCACTGCATCGAGAAAACATTCCCGCTGGGCTTAAGAGTTCGGTTAAGCGATACTTTAACCATTTAACCGAGAGTGTTCCAGAAGGTGTAGGGAGATCAGTTCGGCAACTGATTAACTTGGCGTTATCGAACCAGCCCTCTGCGAAAATCATCGAGATAGTCAATTCTTTTGTGCGAGAGAGTCAACACTTACCAGAACGGAGGCTGAGCCCTACGCCCTATCTTGACTTGAAAGAGTTTTTGCCAGAAACACTTGTGCTGGCAATTCTTGCCGACCAACTTGAAAATCATGAAAGATTAATTGATGAACTCATAGCAGAAGTTAATAAGCAAGATGAAACCTCTTCACCTATCAGTGAGTTCCTTCAAGCGGCGCTAGAGTGCCAGTTTGGTCGTTTGGCATTTCGGCTTTCTGCATCGATTGCCTCGCTAACATCGATTGAATATCCGGATAAGCTACGATCTTTAATTGCTAAAAAAGCATCTGTTGTGGCGCAAGTAGAACCAGATCTCTTGCAGACTTACTCTATTGTCTTATTCAGAGAGCAAAATATAAAATATACAGCTAGTAGCCAGTGCCAGCGTATCATGCAGGAATCGCTGACATTAAGTGAACTGCGTAATTTGATCAGAGAAGCTCCCGCTCAAGATCGCCACAATCTAGATGCTTCATTCCGTCGAGTCGGCATTCAAAATACTCCCAACCGCACTGAAAGTTTGCCAATTTTCTACTGGCAGATTGCTTTATGGGAACTTTCATCTCACATTGATGCATCAACGACAGCTGACGAGCTAATTAACTTCTGGTCACCTAGTAGGTTGCCACAATATCTAAACATAAACTGTCCTGAAACAGATATCCAAGAACAGGTAAAAGCTCAGTTTAAATCTCTTCTGAATCTGAGAGGCTTACAGAGAGAAATTCCGTTACAAATAAACAATAGAGCAAAATTTAATCTCAATAATCAATATACAGGGATATTCTTTTCTCCGTGGATCGCACGAACTCAAAATCCGAAGAATCTATATCCTATGACTAATGAGCCAGCGCTACTCATTCGCCTTATGGGTAGCGTATTTGTCGCTATTCGGCTGCTGCAAAAATTAGCACAGGACAATTTTAATCGGGTTGAATTTGCTGCCCGACTGCTGGCTCATGCGTCAGATGTGACTGCCATAATTGAGAGGCGCTACAACAAGGGCAAAGCACCTCAGCTTTCTCCTGCTTTAATGGGACTATTTCACTTTACCCAGCGGCAAATTAAGCTTGCAGGTACTGGAAAGTTTGAGTCGATTAAGCCGCAAATTTTTGTTGAAATATGCGCTCGGGGACAATCTCTTCAGGAAGAAGGCTTCAGCATCCCTCCTGAAGAATCTCTATTTCTAAATTCTGTTCTCCCCGAAGTGCTGACTTCTTGGATCTTTGATGCTTACCCTAGTGTGGTCAGCCAAAAACTATCAGGGCGTTGGCTGAGCTTGATTCGTGATGTTTACGATTACCACAACATTGAAGAAGGTAGTCACAGCTTTCCCGATCGACAGAAAGCAGCCTTAGTCACCCGTTTCCTGTGTCCTGGTTACTCGCGTCGCCCAGATGATCGTTTGAACTGGAAAAGTCAACGCTCTAATAATCCCCCTCCCTGGGAAGTGAACTCGCGCCAACTTCTCTTAACAGAAGCGTTACATCCAAATGAATGGATTGGATCGCAATGGGATGACGATCGTGTCAATTGGGGAAGCGAACCCTCGGCAGTTGCATCGAATCGTTTGGTCTACACATTAGAGTTGTTAGATGCAATCGGGCATCACCTCCCTGATTACGAAATCGCTCCAAAAGCATTAGAGCAAATATTTTCTGATTGGAAGCACTGCCTGAATAGTGTGGGACAAACTAAAAACCTCGATCGATTCACCCGCTTGCGGTTGCTGGAGTTTTTAGACAGCTCTATTTTAGAGAACCGATCTGAAGAACAAATCCTGCTTACCTCGGTGCTGCTTGAATATGGCAGTATTTACGACCTCAAAAATATGCTTGAACGAGTGTATCCTACAGAAGCAGATAATAGAACATTAAAGGAAACGGGATCTGCTCGTCAAGACTTACAAGCAGCATTGTTACCAATAATATGCAATCGTCTGGAAAAACATACAGACTTGATGCAGGAAATTAATGATGAACGTGATATCTGGAGTCAACAAAGAAAAGCTCAAAGTCCACAAGAAACTTACAAACAGTTACAGTATGCCGAACTGTTCAAAGAATGGGTGACGAAACTTCTCTATCTCAGTAATATTCATGAAAATGCTAAAGATTTTAGTGGACTTGGCGTTAATTTGACAAACTTGCGACGCGCATTATTGGAAAGACAAGCAACCACCAAGATTCGAGCTAGAACCCTCAATATAGAACTCCTCAATGACCAGAAGCTGCTTGTTTTACCGCCTGGTGAGCAACCGATTGCAGACTTAGCAATCAAGGCAGTGAATTATAATCCCAATCGTCTCACAGCAACAGTCTTCTATGAAGATTTTGAGACCACAGGAGTGGAGAACTTATTTAAAAAAATTCTTGCTGAAGTTCGTACCCTGAATCATGAAAGTGATCCCCCCTTAAACGCTCTAGCTGTGGTGGTTGATGTTGCTGAAACAGAACAAAACAATCGATATCAATGGGAGTATACCTTTGATTGTGGATTTGAGACCCTGCTAACTCACTCATCCGATCAGTCTTTGTCTTTCAAACCTGGCGATCGCGTTAAGCTTCCTATTCGACAGTTCAAGGAAGGGAATGACTTAGAGTGGAAGGTAGTATCTAAGGATAAGCATTCGATCAAAGGTTTAGCTCACAGATATCTGCCAGGAGACATCAACGAGATCGCCGTTGAGGAACATTGGAATGATGATCAGCGTACTTGGTCTTTGCAACGCCAACTTGATAAAGACCAGATTACCGACAAGGTGAATCTACGTCTGTGGGATGCCGATATCTCTCGTAGCTTTTGTCAACACTCCCAAACGTTGAAGCGTAACGTCTTCGCCAAACTAAATGCTCGGCAGGAATGGGTGCCACTCGACCTTGATTTCAGCGATTTGCTTTCCCAGGCAGTCCATTCTCAGCAGCGCAGTAATATTGCTGTTTTGGCCCTAATCGAGGAAACGATCGGGCAATTTGGCGAGAAGGCATGGCGGTTTTCTCGTCAACCTGGAGAAAACTATCTGATCGAACAACATCGTTTTTTAGGTGATGATGCTACAACTTTAGCAGACGCGATCGCAAACTATCAAAACCGCAGAGAGGGGGCAGTGGGATTGCTCATCTCAGTCGCTCCAGACTTTGAATCAGGTCGGGTGAGGTTAAGGTTAGTCCCCCCTGATTCCATTAATTCTGCTGTACTCAATGGATTTTACCCAGATTTAAGCGTTCCCTTTGACGATCGGAATATTCGGTGGCGCGAACTGTTCGATCGGTCTGATGAACGGTTGATCGCCGAAAGAGATGATCGTGGTAACTGGTTCTTCCATCTTCAAGAAAACATTGCAATTCCTGGTTATCCTCGTCAAGTGAAGGTGGAATGGGATGGAAACCCCGATAGAAATGCACAAATTGCAGATTTGATTATCAAAAAATGGAAAGAATCCGAATGGCGGCGTTGTGCCGCAAGCGGTGAAACACCTTTATTTTACAGAATTACTCCTCAAAACCAGGACTGGGCCGCTTTCCTCGATCGCTGGCTTAAATTGCCTGAGAGACAGTACGTAGAAGCAGGAGATCGTGTTAAAATTTCACGACCTCTGGGGTGGATTGATCGTGAAGGAGATGGTTTTGTCCCCTGTCTTACAAGTGAAAATCTCCGCGTTTGGGTGCAAGCTGAATCCCTTACAATGCTTCCTCTAGAACATCAGACAAAACCTCCGATTGGTGTAAACCGAGAGGCAGAAATTTTCTGGATCGAATGGTTTAAAATCCAAATTCTTCCTAATATACCTGATGAACAAAAGGAGACCATTCCTCCCAATGCAATCCAAAATCACCGATGTTTTGGAATCATAACGCTTGTGCCAAAGTTAGGAACAGAGGGGACGCAGTGTCAAGTGGTTTGGCAAGTGAGCCAAGGTGCGGTCGAGGAGCAAGGTTTGCAAATTGATAACTTGGGTGAACTCCGTATCAATCAAGGCTACAAGATTGTTGGACAACAGCATCATGGAAAGTGGATGTTTCATATTGAGAAACCCAACATTCGAGTTAGGGCGCTATGGTCTCTAAAACAGTGGAAGAGCGGTGAGTCAGACGAGCTATCCTACTTAGGAACAGTGCCTTCTAGTAACGGGAAAGGTTTGGAAATTGCGGAGTCAAAGTCATCTCCTGGTAAATTAGTCTGCTTGCCCTGTCAACCTAAAGAAACTTCTCATTTGGCAATCGGTAAAGAAATCAAATCTAAAGAACTGAGTTTTAAGGAAAATATCTTCTGGGAAGACAATCCAACAACATACACCCACCGCAAACCTGCCTTCGATGAACCACCCTTCCAGTACCGACGTGCAGTTCTGAAGCTCGACGAGCAGCTTTTGATCGGTAACTGTAGAGAAGGAATAAGTGATGGAAAGGTTACTATTCAAACGATTGAATTAGTTCTAACACAACGAGACGATAGCAAATGTGCGTTGCGAAGACGATTTAATTTGCGCCCGATTCGTGACATTAAGCAACAGTACACAAACAGTAACACCGATCTATGGAAGCGGAGACTGGAAGACTATCTGCGAAAGCCACCCGAACCCCTAAGAGCAACCTTTGCCAAAAACAGAGGTGAACTCGGATTTTGGCTATCCGAAGGTGAATTAGATGAGATCAGAGTTCCAGAAGACTCTTCTGGGAAGAATTGGACGCTGTGGGTGCCACTTGCGTCGGAGCATGGCAAATTTGTGATGGGAGGTCATTATTCTGACCAGGCTCGGATTTGTTTATTTATGGAGCAGCGGCGAGTCTGGGCTTCCTGTCGCCTAGTACCACCTGTCACTCTTGAAGAATTTAGAGTCAATCATTGTGAAGACCCCACGCTAAATACTGATGTCTTTTTACTCAGAGACAAAGATCTTCATCTTTACTACGTAGGACCTGAAGAGGTCAATGACTTTAAAGGTGAGCAATACGCAGAAATCCATCACCGATTTGAGATGGGATATGGGGAAACTTTACTGATTCCTGAAAGTCAACTGAAATTTGATGATGACTCGTTTAGTAAAGCACAATTTTTCCTATTTTATGGTGACTTCATCAAGGTCATCTCATTCAAAAAGAGACAACCTAAGAATAGTGCAACTGACCAAGAATCTCAGTTTGAGGATAGTGCAACTGACCAAGAATCTCAGTTTGAGGATAGTGCAACTGACCAAGAACCTCAGTATATCCTCAATATTAAGGGTATTCATGTTGACTGGTCTGAAGCCCGAGAGCTTTATGATCAAAGAAGTCGATATCAAATTGTTCACTTGCTTCACCTCAATACTCAGAGCAAGGAGCTGGAAGTTTCCTATATTGATGGCTTTAACGAAAACGGGATGGCGCAACAGCGGAGCTTTAAATCTAAGAGGTTCAAGGCATATCTCAAGCCAGAAAGCAAAGATCGACTGTCTGATAGACGGCAAAAATGGGCAGACGATAGAGAATCAGACCCTGTGGTTTTTGGGCGCTTAGATGAGGAACGCTTTAAAAGCAGCTACGGTAGAGATATCTACTTTGACCATATACGATTGTCGTTTGTCGAGTCTTCAAAAGGTTCGTGCCTAGTCAATAGAGATCTGGTATTTCTCAGAGCGGGTCAAATCAAGTCGGTTACAAATGACATGGCGATGACCCTCGAACCACCAAAAGGGTTTGATTCAGAAGATGTTGGCAAAGATGCGGATAGTCTGCTGTTGCTGCGACGAAATTTCTCTGTCCGGGCAAGCCTCCTCAAACAGGTTTATGAAGAAAAAGGAGAAGAGTATTTTAAAGGCGATTATCTGCTGATCCAACTAACTCAGCAAGACGATCAAGGAATTACTTCACTCTTGCTGATGAAAGGCGATCGAGTTCCAGCTCGAAAGGCATCGGCACTGATCGGAGCCGTCTCAATCCTTGGCAAAGCAGGACTGCTAGCAATGATCGTGAGTGCAGAAGACCGGGGTGTGGTGCAAATCGAATATAAGCCGGGAATCTTCGTCCGTCTGAAACCAGACCAGATTCAATCTCGACCTAACGATCTACCGCGAGGTACGATCGTTCGCATTGAGGCATTTGGTCAGAATTTGAGTATTACCCGTGCAGCGTTTGGAAATGCTCAGTATGTTTCAGAAAGTATTCGACCTGCAGTCATGTTGCCGACAAACGACACAGGACGGCTTAAGCCAGAAGACTGGACAAGTCATGGTCGTTTTACCATCGGGGGTTTACCTGATATTGTTGCCCGTCCTGGTAGCTATGTGAACGGTCAGTGGGACAAAGCTCTGAGAGCCGAAGCTATGACTGAATTGATGGCAATGCGGCATCCCAAGAACGTGTGCTTGGGGAAAGATGCAAAGGGAAATTACCGAATTGCACCACCTTCTGATAGCTTCCCCTGTGGTCGTCTGATCAGGATAGATAACAGCCTAACAGTGCAGTATGTACCGTTAAGGTCAGAACCGACAGATCCAAATAACCCTAGTATCCCCTGGCATTTGCTCTCGTTTGGAGACGAATCAGTACAGCAAATCCTTGATCGAGCTAATGCAGAATCGTGGCGTTATCATGACAACGAAACTTTTACCTGGGTTCCGGACAAAAAAAGATTCAAGGTCGAGAAGCTGCAAAACCGCGATCATACAGTTTGGACTGATCCTATCTTCTTCCAATCAGTTGGTGGAGAACTGAGATTACGGTACACTCAATCCGAGTTTCGGAGGTTTGGGTTCCCAGTTGAAGAGCTAATTTACGCACTGAAGCAACCGGAGCGATCTCACTGTTATCCAATAGCAGGGATTTCCGAATCTCCGGAGTATAGCCTGTGGATTGAGTTAGCGCCTGGACGCTTGGTTGAGCTACCCGTGCAACTGATTGTCTGGCGTTCTGGTGTGAACGACAAAGCTAAATCGCTTGCCGACTTGATGTATTGGCAGGGGTTTGCACCAGGCGATCGAGTTGAGCTTGAACGGGTCTCAACCGATCCGCTGACCATTGATCGGATAGCTCTCAAAAACTGGATTCCAGGTGTTCGGAATGCCCTCGGTTCAAACCGCTGCTTCTTGCCAGTCGAGGCTGTAGATGAAAAGCAGGGAGAAATCACTCTTGGTCGCGGAGAGTTTAAGCTCAAACTGCCCTTTACCGCTCAAAAACCAAACTGGCAGATGGCGATCCTAACCCCTGAAAATGATATGAGGGGTATTGCCATGAGTCAGCCTAAACGCAATCCTAACCGTGATGATGTTGTGTTTCTCGGCATCAACAATCAAGACAAGATGGTCGTTTTAGGTTTTGAGACAATGACACCTGTACTCGCTCTGGAAGAGGCAGATGCTTGGAAAAGCCATCCAATTACTGGTTGCTTGATTCGTCAGGGACCGCGAAAACCTTTCCTTGATTCAGAACAGCTAAAAAATTGGGTTCGTGCGGCGGGTGGTGCTTTACCAGTGACGGTTGAAGGATTGAACAGGAATGAAAATCAGCATCTCCTATTATTCTCAATGCGACATCAGCAGAACGCTGCGCTAATCCCACCTGGTTGTATCAGCCTTGCTCGTTTTGTAGATCTTTTGCCTGACCAGTACACGGCAATGTTGCGATGTGGTGGTGGGGTAATCACCCTGCCTATGCAACAGATTGTTTCTGGACTAGATCGATCCCTTTACACTGCGGCAGCAGAACAGCTTAAACAAGCTCAAGTTTCTCTTTGGTTACGTCGACAGAAAAACGACGAAATTAAGGTAGGGTTCAGCGATGACTCTGGAAATCAAGACCTACTTGTTGAATCGCTAGACATCCTCCTTCAAAAGCAGGGCGAAGGAGAAGTTGGGTTAATCTGTCAATCAATTGAGACAAAAACGCTGCACTGGTTCCCAATCCAGGAAGCTGCCTGGACGACTCTATCAGTTGCAGAATTTCGCGATTTGTTTAGGTCAAAGGGTGCATTCAAGGTCAGAGGTAAGTTCATCACCCGTGAGAATCAGGTTGGCAGGACTTCTATTATTTCGATACTCGCTGTGCCAGATGTGTATGCCGAGTCTAAAAAGCTGACTATCGGTCAGGAACTATTCGTGCAAGTAGTTAAACAGGTTGAAACGAATGATGAGAACAAACACCGATATCTAGTGGAGTCTTTGACTACTCAAGTCATCCTAGACTGTGAAATCTACGATCGCCAACGCTTACGACCGGGAGAGACGCTTCCTGTTGAGGTTTTATGGCACATCAAAGGTAGCCCGGAGTTAATTACGGTTATTCCGGTTGGCAAGAAACGGAAATATTTAGACCTGCCCACCTGGATGACAGAGAAACTTCCTGAACCCGGACTACAGCGACAATCAATACGGCAGTACATGAGATGGCGGCATAGTCAACAATTAGTTAAAGATTCTAGCAATGATCTTGATCGAGTCCTCTGTCATTATTTCAATGATGCCTACGGAACTGCCTCTGGAGAGCCAGCACGGAACTCCGCTCCTGAAAAGCAGCTAATAGTTGCGAAACAATGGGAGAACCAAAACCGATATAAACCTGAAATTAATGCCGTGTTTGGTATCATGGCAGTCCTTCTTCTAAACAAGCATGGAGAGACGAAGCAGGCTTACGAGTTAACCCAAAACTTGGGACGACGGGCACTTCGCAGCTTGCACGTCGAGGTTCTATATCAGCAATGGTTGAGGATTAAAGATAATCGACAAAGGACAAATGGGCTATGGCTACGACTACGCCAGCTAGAGACTGACCAACACTTATATATTCCTCTCAAGGAAACTAGCCCTGATGCAATCAGACAATTCTGCAATGCTGTAGAGATGAGCCCGTATAATAAAGATATTTTACCCATTGCCAAAAGTTTATCTGCGGCATTAGGCGAATTATCCAGCATTGTAGAAATAGATCGCCACCCTTTAATTACAAAAAGCTTGATTGACATTTACCTCACTTTTCACCCTAGGTCTAGGAAGAAAGAATTGCAGAGTTATCACACAAAAAAACTACAGGAGATTTTGAATCTGATTGACCAAAATAGATTTGATGTCATGCTTCTAGAGCCTCTAAGTTCTAACGTAGATAGTTACTCTACAGATTTAGAAGGAGTTGATTTACTAGCTGAACTATTTAGACAAGAATACGCCGATTATGATTGGACAAGTTGGTTGTTACAGCAAATTGGTCATCTAGAAGAATTGACTTATAAAGCTATTTCACTTCAAGAAGACACTAAGAGTTTAAAGGATCGTTTTCACCAAATTTATCAGATTTTAGAGGAGTAAATTATCATGGAAAACCTTACTGTGAACTACGAGCAAATAGAGCAAGAGCTACAAGAACTAAGAAACCATTTTTCAAGTGCGGATTTAGTTTTGAGAGACTTACAAGATATTCAAATCGAGTTTGAACATATTGCTGAAATATACAAAAAGCTCAAAGAAGATGTCAAAAAATATGAGTCAGAATTTTCACGATTTAATTTAGAATCAAATGGACTAATAAAGCTGTTTCAGCAATCACAAGAGAGATTTGAGCAGCATTTTACTAAACTTAGAGATGCAAATCAAATAAAACTTGACGGTTTAAAATCTCAACTCTTGGAATATCAAAATAGCTTAAGTATTCATAATTCTGATATTCAAGTTCTTCAATCTTCTATGCGTCTTGTCGAAAAAAGTTGTCATGACATTGACCAACAGACCTCTGCAACTCAACAAGCTTGTCGTGACTTAAAAAAACAAATAATAATAATGAGGTATGCACTGATATTTTTAGTGGTTTTTTTATTGCTGCTCGTTGCTTGGGTTGGGAGGAACTAAAGTATAGCCGTGATCAGCAGTGTTAGGACGTACCATCTTTAAGCACAGATTGGCGTTCCCGTAGCATTCGGGCTTTAAACACCTTTAAGGAATCTGAATAGAAGGATTGATAAGGTTGGCTTAAGTGGATTTTCGCCCATACTACAAGACGGGCTTAGTTTTGGACTGTTACATCGCACTGCAAATCGCTCAACCCCTGATTCGTCCGTTGCCCGCGATGGCTGAAACCCTTGTCCTCTCGACGAACTTCTGCTGCCATCGCAGAAGAGCAAGCCGAATCGAGATATTTGGAAACCTGATTCGTCGAGCGGTTTCTGGCTTTAGGAAAACCGAGGAATCAACTATCGCAAGTCAAACACAGAGAGGCTTTCAGGCTTAGAGTGATTTCTGAACCAAAAGCTACGGGAAAGCCTACATCGGCTGTTCTGAAGGAGGGCTCTCCTCGGGCAGGGGGATGAATTCGCTTTCCCCAGACACTTGCCCAAACTTCCCCAACCGCCAATCCTGTTTTGCCTGCTCAATCCGCTCAGGACGACTGGAGACAAAGTTCCACCACTTGTGCCGTTCTCCTACCGGTTCCCCCCCAACCACTAAACAACGAGCCGCTCGCTGACTCGAAATCTCGACGACCGCGCCTGGGGTTAGAACGGCTAACCGATGTTGCTCCAGTGGCAGTCCATCTATCTCCAGCCCTTCAGTCACGCTATACACCGCCTGCTCGCTGTACTGCCTCGGTAAGGTAAAGTGCGCTCCCGGAGCTAGTTGGATATCGAGATAGATCATCGGGGAGAACGTCTGCACCGGAGAGCGACGACCATACGCAACTCCCGCTATCAAGGTAAACGAGACTCCTGCTTCGTCCCAGGCGGGTAAGTCAGTAGCAGGATGATGGCGAAACCAGGGGCCGGTTTCCTCATACTCATCAGGCAGAGCCACCCAGGTTTGAATGCCATGCAGAGTGGCTTCTTGGTTTCTTGCCTCGTCCGGGGTGCGCTCGGAGTGAACAATGCCTCGCCCTGCGGTCATCCAGTTCACGGCACCGGGACGGATCTCCTGCACGCTGCCCACACTATCGCGATGGAGCAACACCCCTTCAAACAAATAGGTGACGGTTGCCAGGTTGATGTGCGGATGCGGTCTCACATCTACGCCTTGACCCGGCGCGAACACGGCGGGACCGAGGTGGTCAAAGAAGATGAAGGGTCCGACTAAGGTGAGGGTGTCTGAGGGGAGCAACCGACGGGCTTGAAACCCGCCTAAGTCTTGAACGTGGGGTTGGATCAGGTGTTGGATGCTGGGGTTCATCAGGGAAGGTGGAGGTGCAATCTCCAGAAGGATGCAGGGCAGGTTCAGTCGTAAAGATACCGCTTCTATTGTAGGGGTTGAGTCGGGATACGTGCGCAACAGTGCCACGGACTCCTGAATCCTTCACCCAGCAAAGGCTATACCAATTCGGAAGGAAAGAGGAAAAATCCTCTGGTTAACTGCCGGACTTGGCAGAAGTGCAACGCCAGCATCAGCGTTGTAGCCTTCAGCGCTCACGAAAGAATGAGCCTTTGAGGGGTGTGCCAGTTGAGAAATTCAGTCCAAATTCAGTCCTGACGAGCATTTCAGATCTGAATCAAAGCAGTAAAAGCCTAAAATGCTCACAGGGAATGAATTTCAAGGATTCGGGGCACTGTTGCGCACGTATCCCGACTCAACCCCTTTCCAGCCTTCTGGAGCGGAAGCACTCGCCCAGAAGCCCATTGCTGTCTTTCTTCCTAAGGAATTGGATCAGTACGTGCGGATGAAACCCAATCGAGCTGAATGGCTGCGAAGAGCGATTTCAGAGGCAGCAAGAAGAGAGTTAATGCAAGAGTAAGAAGAAACAAACAAGTCTCTGTCACGGGTTGATGAAGTGTGGGTGAGATCCCCAATAAATAGGGAACACTAGAAACGTAGTGCTCTTGTCAACTTCTCCTACCCCTATTTTTGCCTGGGAATACTAGCTGAGGATTTGACGCTCGCCACAAAAACATTCTTTAGCTTCAGGATTGGGTTATGAATGACAAGATTAGGGCACTGATTGAGCAGTTTAATGCGTCTGATAAGTTGTTTGAGCCTGAAGTAGCCCATTACATGAATGAAGCTCAGCGCTTGATGTTTCAGCGCAAGATGGGCAAAGCTAGAAAAAGAAAAAAAGTTGGGGCGCTCTTATGCATTTTGGGGGGAATGCTAGGCGCTCACCGCTATTACATGGGTGAATATAAGATAGGCGCAGCTTACACAATCGTAGGGCTAATACCTCCCTTATTTACCATCACTTTTATTGTATCGATGGTGGATCTGCTATCCATCATGGACAAAATTGATAAATATAACCGTCGAAAAGCATTACAATTTGCGAGCCAAATTGAAGGGGTTGAAAATCCACTGGTTGTTGATGCGCTTGAGAAAGCTGCTGCACAGGCCAACAACAACAACTTTGAACTGGCTATTAAAGAACTACGTACAGCCCTTGCTTTACCTAGATGTGGTGAAGATGAGGACATTAAGCACAAGCTCATTGAGTATCAGAACAGTTTTGATCGGCAGCAAATCTGGAAAGCATCAGAACTAGCGGCAAAAAGCAATTTTAGCCCAGCAGTAGCTGTACTAGAAAAGATTCAAGTGAACTCCGACCATTATGAAGAGTCTCAGTTAAAGCGGTCACAGTACCGCAAATCACTCTATATTCAGCTTCTAGACAAGGCATCTAGCAAGATTCAGATTGGTCGATTTGATGAAGCTTTGAATGACTTAAAGCAGATACCTGAGGATGCTGAATCCTATTTGCAGGCACAAGAGAAGATTCTTGAGTGCCAGGAAAAAATCAAGCAGAGGGAAATAGAACGTGAGTTAGCTATCCAGAAAGCAGAACAGGAGAAGCAAGAACTGACAGCCAGTACTCTGCTTAAAAGCGCTTCTGTGAAGGCAGAAAGCGGTAACTTCTCTGAGGCTATAGAACTTTTAAAAAATATTCCTCAATCAACTTCGGTCTATCAAGAAGCAGCTACAAAAAGGGTTGAGTATGAGGAAGCAGTAAGTCAAATTGCTCTGAAGAAAGAGGAGTTAGAGAGAGAGAAACTAGCGCTTATAGATAAGCATAAGAACCTCGTTCCAAGCAATTACAAAGGGAAAATTATTGCGGCTGCTCGTGTAGACGATACGATTCATCTGATTGATTCAATTAAACGGACAAGTCGAATTGGCAATAGCATTGCTAATACTGTTGCAGATGGAGAATTTTTAGTTGTTCGGCTAGTTGTTCGTAATGACAGTAAGAAGTCGCGTACAATCTCAGCATCGGTAATGACTATTCTTGATTCCCAGGAACGGGAATTCAAAACATCCAGTGATGCTGGTACTGCGTTACTAATGTCAGGGGATAGAACGGCTGAAGCGTTTGTGACGGAGATTCACCCTGGTCTTGAAAAGGTCATCACGATCGCGTTTGATGTCCCTCCAGGAGCTAAGGACTTGAGTTTGAAAATTCCGAGTGGTGGATTTGGTAGACCCGTAATCCTGCCGCTAGCTCTGGCTCTATAGGCTCATTGTCTCAAAAAATGGTTGGACTAGAATCGGTTCTACAGTTGTACTTATCAAAAGTGATTTCTTGACGCTTTAACAGATGACATAAAAAGCTTGAAGTCCCCTTAATGAGCCGCTTTCACTATTCCTAATAGCATTGAGCTATAGCAGCATCCGCATTGCTTTCTGCATCTCACGCATTTTTATTCCCATTCCTAATTTCTAAATTTAGGTCTAAGCTAACTATTTCTCTATAGAACCTATTTAGGATCTTTTTTAGATGGGCTAGAACCAAAAATAAATGCCGTACTCCAGCAACTTAACTGACGAAGAGTAGGAGTTCATACCTATATAGAAAATTAAGCTAAGACTCATCCTCCCCCCACACCCAGCACTTGCCCTGATGGATAACTAGTCTCTTGCGACGACCTGGCAGGTTGAGATAGGGGCATCCTTCTGTCCTTTGTTGTAAGGTCAACGATTCATCTCCAGGTCCAATCCAATAGACTTGTCCCCCTTCTATCCAGGGTGCAAGCTCAAAATCTTCATCCCAGAATTGGTAGGGCGCAGGACTGTAGTGGGCATTAAGCCCTTGCTGAATTCGTCCATTTTCCTGCACCCAAACCGCGTAATTGTTTGCCCACTCGGCAACTGGATACGCTAGGTCCACAGGCTTCGTCTCACTGTAGTAGGTGATCGGGTAAGCAGTATGCACGCCTACCTTCAGGCTAGAGACCACGACCTGCATGGAGGACTGCTGCAAGAGGCTTGTGACCACAAAGGGAACGTCGGGTCCTGGCAGAACCATCATCGGGGCAACGGTAAAGCTTTCCCCGGGAGTGAGCGCACCCGAGAGCATCCAAAAATGAGGACACAGGCGATGCTGCTCCCGTGGACGGACAGCACTTTCACCCACTCCTTCGTACAAGAAGCCAAGGACACTCCTCCACCATAAGCCATCTAGGTCATAGGCATCGAACGAGTGGTAGTTAATGGCTTGACAATAGGGGCAACGGCTTAAAGGGATAATGGGGACACCTGCTTCGTACTGGTTCTCCAATTGATTGATCTGGCGAGTCATCGCTAGATATTGCTTCCAATAGTTAGCTAGCCGGGCGTTCCCTCCAACGGGATCGCGGTATTGTAATCGGCACTGCTCAATGTTCGATTCGTTCCGCTGCCAAAGGAGTGCAAAAAGTGTCTGAAGTATCTGTGTTCGCTCAGTGATGGTGAAAGCTGGCTGTGGGAACATCGGTGGAAGCATAGCTGGTGCCCGACCTGCGGGTGTCTCCTGCACAGAAGAGATCGCGGCTAAAAACTGATCGACCATTGCTTGGAGCCATTTCCGCATGAATGCTCACCTTGTCTCTAGCTTACCTATCTTAAATAACCAAAAAGCTGGCAGCTTTCCCTTAGAGATCTCAAATGGGTTCTATAGATGTCTAACGCCCTCGCTTTCCCGTTCAACCTTGCTCAGAATGCTCGACCCATCGCACCGTGATCTTGACCTGCGAATCAAACCGTTCAGAATGCAGATCAAAGTCCAGCTTCTTCTTGACCAGGGCGTATTCGGTTAGTTTACAGAGCCAATCTTGGTGAACAAACCGCTTGAATAGCTCAACCATATGGACAAAGCCAAAGCTCGAAGTCTCGTCCCAGGACATCAGTTCATCGGGTTCAAACTCTTCCAGCGAAAAGCTGATCAAGTCTTCAAAGCTCATCAGATCTGGAATAGACGGGTCTCTAGGTCTTTCTAAGATGGCAAGGTCTTCGTCGGTTAAGCTCCAATTCGCGCGCACCAGTTGAGCAACCTGCTCTGCTTCGTTGTCGTCTAGCGAATAGCAGGGATACAGCCCGGTCTGGTAATTCTCGACGTTGCGCTGTTGAATGCGGTCGAGCAATGCCATCACGTCGGAATGCTTTTGAGGGAAGGTTACTGCGACTGGAAAGGTCTGTTCGGCAATGACGGTGGGAGGAATGTACGCCGTTTTCTTAACTTCTGCCAAAGCGGTGCGCCGTTGAACTGATGGATGATTGTTCAGAAAGGCAAACGGGTCATGATGATGAGTGACCTTGCGCTTCTTGCCTTTTCGAGTCAGTGCTTTCGTGTGCTTCTTCTGCGACTTGTTTTTAACTGCCATGTTACGGGCACCTCCGTGGATAGTTGGGTCGAATGGGCTGCTCATTGCCGGGAATGTAATAGCGTTCCCAGAGCTGGATGCTGATAGAGCAGTGGTCGTCCTGGATTGCTCCTGGATTGCCCTCTCCTGACATCCTTCCCTGCTGTGGTTATTCTTTTACTTTCTGATTGCTTTTTATCTGCCCTTGCTCCATTTTGTCACTTCCCTCCTTCTATTTAGATTTAGGGTAGGTTCTGAGAACCTAAAGCGCTGTAAATTGGTTGTTTTGAGCATATCATCTACCCTAAATCTCATCAATTCCACATCTAAATCAACCAAAGTTGCCAACCCGACTAGAATCGGTCAACCTTTGGCAACAAACTCAAGCTTTTAACCGTTTAAACGGTTAAACACTCAAACTTTTAAACGTCTAAACACTTAAATCTCTAGATATCTAGTGATATCATTCGTTAAATCCAAAACGAGTTAAGCAAGATGAGTTCTACCGCAGATAGTTTGGCAAACTCAATCATTGAGCGTTGGGTTAAAAAGGTTGAGTTTTCAACGACTGCCGACCTCAGCGACTTGGGAGATAGTACGCATGGTTTAACCGTCTATGACCTTGAAGAACTGGGAGAAGTGGCAGATCGAACCCAATTGGCTAAGAGAT
>Ga0123338_10001604_pt1 | contig 21831 bp, 21 predicted proteins | sample grotaG_FD_89793 | JGI IMG/M metagenome (GOLD analysis project Ga0123338, IMG submission 89793) | Glacier valley bacterial and archeal communities from Borup Fiord, Nunavut, Canada, to study Microbial Dark Matter (Phase II) -... | ecosystem: Environmental > Aquatic > Freshwater > Ice > Glacier ...
CTGACCGTCGAGCGACGTGGCCAGCGCGTGGCCTTCATCTGTCGCGATGATGGGGCCGGTATCGATGTCGCCGCGCTTCGCGCCGCGGCGATTGCGCGGGGCCTGGCGAAAGCCTCCGACGGCCCGCTCGATCTGGCCGCGCTGACGCCACTCATCTTGAATGGTGGCGTCTCGACCACGCGCGCCGCCAACGCGCTGTCAGGCCGCGGCGTTGGCCTCGACGTCGTGCGGGACACCGCCGCCAGTCTCAAAGGCGAGGTGCACATCGGCAGCGAGCCCGGTCGCGGCGTCACCGTCGAGATCTCGGTGCCGATCTCCCTGTCGGCGCTGCGCATCCTCGAGGTCGACGCTGCGGGCACGGTGGCCTCCCTGCCGCTCGACTCGGTGGTGGCCACCTTGCGCCTCAGCGATCACGAGATTGCGCGCACGGCCGATCGCGAGTCGATCGCCTATGAGGGCAAGCTCATTCCGTTCCTGCCGTTGGAGCGCGTGCTCGGACTGAAAGGATCGCGGCGTGTGCAGGCCTGGTCCGCGGTGGTGATTGAGGGGCAGAGGGGCCTGGCGGCGCTGGGGGTCGATCGGCTGCTGCGCACGACCGAGGTGGTGGTCCGGCGGCTGCCGTCGCAGGCGACCGCAGTGGCGGTCATCGCTGGCGCCTCGCTCGATGCCGAGGGCAACCCACAGTTGGTCCTCGATCCCGAGTGCGTGGTCGACGCTGCCCAAAACGCCTCCAGCCCGATCGACGCGCCGGTGGTCCCGCGGCTGCCGGTGCTCATCATCGACGATTCGCTGACCACGCGCATGCTGGAGCAGACCATCCTCGAATCGGCCGGCTACACCGTCGAGACGGCCACTTCGGCGGAAGAGGGATTCGACAAGGCCCTGGCCAGCCCACACTGCCTCTTTCTCGTCGACGTGGAGATGCCGGGGATGGACGGTTTCGAATTCGTTACCCGCACCCAGGCCGATCTGCGCCTGCGTCAAGTGCCGGCTATTTTGGTCACCTCGCGCAACGCCGATGAAGATCGCCGTCGCGGGTTGGCCGTCGGCGCCAAGGCCTACATCGTCAAAGGCGAATTCGATCAGGGCAAGTTGCTGGAAACGATTCGCCGCCTGGTGGGCTCATGACTCCAAGATTACGTGTGTTGGTCGTCGAGGATTCGCTGACCATCCGGAAGTTCCTGGTCGAGGTATTGAGCGCCGAGCTCGACGTGGTCGGCGAGGCTGCCGACGGCCGACAGGCCATCGAGCTGTGCCGCGCGCTCAAGCCCGACGTCATCACGCTGGACATGATCTTGCCCGTGATGAGTGGCCTGGCGGTCACCGAGTACATCATGGCGTTCTGCCCGACGCCGATCTTGATCGTCTCGGCGTCGACCAACCGCGGTGAGCTGTACCAGACCTACCAGGCGCTGGCCGCCGGCGCGCTCGACGTGCTGGAGAAGCCGCGCGGCGACTTCGAGGACGAGGCCTGGAAACGCAACTTGGTTGCATCTGTGCGCATGGTGTCGCGCATCAAGGTCATCACCCATCTGCGCGGCAAGCTCGAGCAGCACACGCGCATGCCAGCCCATGCACCGGCAGTGACGGGTCGTCGACGGCTCATCGCCATTGGGGCGTCGACGGGCGGTCCAGGTGCGGTGCTGGATATCTTTCGAGAGCTGCCAGCGTCGTTCCCGATTCCGATCTTGCTGGTCATGCACATCAGCCAGCCGTTCGCGACTGCCTTTGCCGAATGGCTCGACGCCAACTCGGGGCAACGGGTGCGCTATGCCAAGGACGGCGAGCGCGTCCCGATACTCGGCGATAGCGGCGTCTGGATGGCCCCGCCCGACTACCATCTACTGGTCCGGCAAGGGCGCCTGCACCTCACGCGAGATCCCGAACGGCACTCGTGTCGCCCGTCGGTGGATGTGCTGTTCGAATCGGTGGCTCGGGAGGTCGGGCGCGACAGCATGGGCGTGCTTCTGACCGGGATGGGCAAAGACGGCGCGCTGGGTCTGCTCAGCATGCGGCAGGCGGGCGCAGCCACCATCGGGCAGGACGAAGAGAGCTCGGTGGTCTTCGGCATGCCCAAGGAGGCCATCGCGGTCGGCGCCGTCGAGCGCATCCTGCCGCTCGGCGACATCGCGCGCGCCATCGCCGCCGAGGTCAAGCCGTGAACCGCGTCCTCATCGTCGACGACAGCCTCACGGTCCGCATGGATCTGGGTGAGGTGTTCGAGCTCGGCGGCTTTGCCTGCACGCTGTGTCCCAACATCGCCGAAGCGCGACTGGCGCTCGACAAGGAGACGTTCTCGCTGCTCATCACCGACGTGCTGTTGCCCGACGGCAACGGCGTCGACTTCCTGAAAGAGGTGAAGTCGCGTTGGCCCGCGCTGCCGGTCATGTTGCTGTCGTCGGAGGCCGAGGTACGCGATCGCGTTCGCGGCCTGCAGACCGGCGCCGACGAATATGTCGGCAAGCCCTACGATCAGACCTACATGGTCTCGCGGGCGCGCGAGCTCATCCGCAAACCGAGCGAGGGCCGCTCGGCCAGCATCCTCGTCATCGACGACAGCCTCACTTTTCGCGAGGAGCTGAAGTCGGCGCTGCACCTCGCCGGCTACACGGTCATCGTCTGTGTCAACGGCGAGGATGGCCTGCGTGCCGCGGTCGACTCCCGCCCCGCCGCGGTCATCGTCGACAAGACCTTGCCCGGCATCGACGGCGCGACCGTGATCCGCCGCATCCGCGCCGATGGCCTGCTCCGCCATACGCCGTGCATCCTCATCACCGCCAGCGATCAACACCGCGCCGAGCTCGACGCACTCGACGCCGGCGCCGACGCGTACGTCCGAAAGGAAGACAACACCGACGTGATCTTGGCCCGCCTCAGCGCTGCCCTGCGCTCGGCCGGCTCGTCGCAAAGTGCGGTCTCGTCGAGCTTGCTTGGGCCCAAGAAGATCTTGGCCGTCGACGATAGCCTGACCTATCTGCACGAGGTGGCGGCCGAGCTGCGCTCGGAGGGCTACGACGTGGTGCTGGCCCGCTCCGGTGAAGAAGCGCTCGAGCTCTTGGCGGTGCAGTCCGTCGACTGCATCCTCCTCGATCTGGTCATGCCAGGCCTATCGGGGCAGGAGACCTGTCGGCACATCAAGGCTTCGCCGGCCTGGCGTGACATCCCGCTCATCATGCACACCGCGCTCGACGAGCGGGCGGCGATGATCGAGGGCATCAACGCCGGCGCTGACGACTACATCACCAAATCGGGCGAATTCGAGGTCCTGCGCGCCCGCCTTCGCGCCCAGCTCCGTCGCAAACAGTTCGAGGACGAAAACCGCAACATTCGAGAGCAATTGTTGCAGAAAGAGCTAGAAGCCTCGGAGATCCGCGCGGCGCGCGAGCTGGCCGAGACCCGAGAGCGCCTCTTGGCCCAGGTCGAGAAAAAGAACCAGGACCTCATCGAGGCGCAGACCCAGCTCGAGGAAAAGAACCTCCGCTTGCAAGAGGCCTATCGTCTGAAGAGCGAGTTCCTGTCCAACATGTCGCACGAGCTGCGCACGCCGCTCAACTCGATCATCGGCTTTTCGGAGATCCTCATCGACGGCAAGTTCGGCGCGCTCAACGAGCGCCAGAACCGCTTCCTCAACAACGTCGACCAGAGCGGCCGGCATCTGCTCGGCCTCATCAACGATCTGCTCGACCAATCCAAGATCGAAGCCGGCCGGCTGCAAGTGATGCGGCAGCCAAGCTCCATGCATTCGCTGGTGTCGGAGGCCATCGCCACCCTGCAACCGCTGGCCGACGGAAAAAGTCTGGCGATGGGCATGGAGTCCACTGGCGAGTCGCTGCCTCTGGTCTCGGCGGACGTGGTCCGTTGCAAGCAGGTCCTCTACAATCTGCTCTCCAACGCCATCAAGTTCACCCCGCCCGGCGGGCGCGTCAGCGTGCGCATGGCCCTCACCAGCGACGGCAAACGGGTCAGCACCGCGGTCAGCGACACCGGTCCCGGCATTGCCGAGGACGACCTCGGCCGCCTGTTCACGCCGTTCACCCAGCTCGAGCGCACCCGCGATCTCCGCGCCAGCGGCACCGGCCTCGGTCTGGCGCTGTCCAAGCAGCTCATGGGCCTGATGGACGGAGATATCAACGTCATGAGCGTCGTCGGCCGAGGTGCCACCTTCACCATCAGCTTGCCCGTCCACTCCGAGGTGGCGCGCCCGGTGGCGGTGATCACCCCCAAGGCGGAGCGCAACAGCCCGCTGGCGCTCATCGTCGACGACGAAACGTCGGCGCAAGAGCTGCTCGACCTCACCCTGCGCGAAGGCGGCTATCGGACGATCTACGCATCGACGGCCCAGGAAGCACTCGATCTGGCCCGCTCCAAGCAGCCCCAGGTCATCACCCTCGACGTGTTCATGCCCGGCATCGGCGGCTGGGATCTTCTCCGCATCCTGCGCAGTGATCCGGAAACCTCGGCCATCCCGGTCATCATGGTCACCATCTCCAGCGACCGCAGCAAGGCGTTCAGCCTCGGCGCCGTCGAGCATCTGATGAAACCCATCGGCGGCAAGGCGCTGCTCGACGCGCTGGCGCGCCACACCTTCATCACCAAGGTCACTGATCGGCCGGTCAAGATCTTGGTCGTCGACGACGATCCCAAGCAGATCGATCTGATCCGGGCGTCGCTGGAGCCGGTCGGTTTCATCGTGGCTTCGGCAAAGACGGGCCGTGACGGCGTGACGGCCGCGCTGAACGACTTGCCCGATCTGGTCCTTCTCGATCTCATCCTGCCGGATATCTCCGGCGTCGAAGTGGTGGAGCTCCTGCGCAAGAACGAAGCCACCCAGACGCTGCCCATCTTGCTCGTCACCGGGCATGAGCTGGAAGCCATCGATCTGGCCCGCCTCAATATCGACGTGCAGGCGATACTCAACAAAGGCTCGCAATCTCCGGCGATGTTGCTGGGCGAAATCAATCGCGCCCTGAGCTTGGTCACATGAGGCATTTGCACATCTGGCTTCTCGAAGACGACCCACTCAATGCCGAGCTGGTGTGCGAGCTACTGTCCGCGGCCGGCCACGAGGTCCGGCATGCCGGCAATGCCGCCGGTTTTCGCGCGCTGGCCTTGGAGACCCCACCGCCAGATCTGGCGCTGATGGATATCCTCATTCCCGACGGGGACGGTGCGGCGTTGCTCGAAGAGCTGCGTCGCGGCGGACATCTCGACGCGATCCCGGTGCTGGCGCTGACCGCCAAGGCCGAGCCGCATGAAGCCGCCCGCTTTCGCCAGGCCGGCTTCATCAACGTCCTCATCAAGCCGATCGACACGCGCTCGTTCGTGTCCGCGATCGAAATCGCTGCAACGAAGGGAGACTGATATGCCGCGCATCCTCATTGTCGACGACGATTCCATCAACCGCGAGCTCTTGCACGCCTATCTCGAGGGTGAAGGCCACGAGCTCCTCGACGCGGCATCTGGCGAGGAGGCCTTGCAGATTGCGCTGGCCCAGCCGCCGGACATGGTGCTGCTCGACGTGATGATGCCCGGCATCGACGGCTTCGAGACCGCCGCGCGTCTCAAGCAACGCGCTGGCAGCGAGTTCCTGCCGATCATTCTTTTGACGTCGCTGGGCGATCAGGCGTCGCGCGTGCTCGGCCTCAAGACCGGCGCCGACGAATATCTGACCAAACCCGTCGACCGCCTGGAGCTGCATCTGCGCATGAGCAATCTGTTGGCGCTCAGGGCCAAAGATCAGGCGCTGGCCGCCAAGAACTGGGAGCTGAGTCAGCTCAGCAAGTTCAAAGACGAGCTGACCGGGATGGTGGTCCACGATCTGAAGAGTCCGATGTCGGTCATCTTGGCCAACTTGGAGCATCTCGAAGAGGTCCTGCAAGACGCGCCAGCGACGGACCGCGAGGCGCTGCAAGACAGCCGGCACGCGGCGCAGCGCATGCTGAGGCTGGTCGGCAATTTGCTCGACATCTCGCGTTTGGAAGAACGGCAGTTCGATCTGCGACCGTTTCCGACGGAGATTGGGCATCTGCTGCAGGCACTGGCCGAGGAGCGACGCCTCGTGGCCGTGTCCAACCGGGTGCAGATCGATGTCGGGGCGCTGATCGATTGCATCGTCAACGTCGACGCCGATCTCTTGTCGCGCACCGTCGACAATGTGTTCGACAATGCCATCCGGCACACCCCGCCTGGCGGACATGTGCAGGTGGCCATGCAGAACGCGCCCAGTTGCATCCAGGTGCGCATCGGCAACACGGGTCCGGCCGTGCCGCTCGAGTACCGGTCGCGCATTTTCGAGAAATTTTGGCGCGTGGATGCCACCGACAAACGGCAGAATCAGGGGCTCGGCCTTTATTTCTGTCGTCTGGCGTCCGAAGCGCTCGGCGGCCGCATCTGGGTCGAGGAAACCGCGGCGCTGCCGACGGTGTTCGTCATCGAGCTGCCGACCGGACAATGACTGGAGGTCTCATGCGACGGATGGTGCTGTTGTTGTTGTTGGCGGCTGGTTGTGCACATCAAGCGATGCCCAAGCAGGCTTCGTTGTACGAACGTCTTGGCGGCCGCGAGGCGATCTCTGCGGTCGTCGACAAATTCGTCGCGCGCACCGCCAAAGATCCGCGCATCAGCGCCCGTTTCGCCAACGTCGACGCGCCGCATCTGCGCGCGGCCATGGTCGATCACATCGGCGAAGCCACCGGTGGCCCATTCAAATATTCGGGCAAAGACATGCGCGCCGCGCATCTCGGGATGAACATCACGGCCGAGGAATTCGCCGCCTTCATGGAAGATCTGAAGAGCGTCCTCGACGAGCTGAAGGTGCCGGCCCGCGAAACGCAGGAAGTGTTGGCCTTCTTCAATAGCCTGAAGGGCGACACCGTCGGGCGTTAGTCGCGCTACTTGGTAGCCCGCGGCTCCAGCGTGATGGTCGGCGCCTCGACCGTGTCGGCGTGTGGCGGCATCGGGAACTGGGCCGCGTTGAGCGCCTGGTCGATCGAATAACAGGTAGCGCCCGCATCGAGGGCGCGCAGTTGTTGATCGACGACCGCCTGGAGCTTGCGCTCATTGAGGTAGACCTTGCGCAGGGCTGGCGGCATTTTGTCGACGAACTTGGGGATGGCGCAAGTCCGGGAGTAACTCGTCAGAAAGCGCGACAGATTGTCCATGGCGACGCGATCGTGGCTCCGGTAGTAGCTGAAGTAGACGATCATCGACACCGACATCACCACCACGCCCACCGCGATGATCAGGTTGCGAACGGGATGGCGCGGCGGTCCGACGACGGCATCGGCTTGCGATTTGGTTTCTGGCTCTACGGTCTTCTTTTCTGGATCTAGGTCGTTCATGTGGGGCTGACACTGCATCTGTCGTGCCGTCGGACGCCCGGTAAACCCCAGGTATTGCGGCGGTTTGGTAGGCCATCGCCGTCGCTAAAATGTCGAGTGAGACATTTTGTCCGGCGGCGAGCGTCTTGCTGGTGCTGCAGACGATCTATGCGTGGATGTCGCCGACCGGGGTCAAGCGCTCCAGCGCCGGCCCTTCCGACGAGAAATAGGTCCAATTGTCGATGTTGTTCTGCCGGCCGAGCCGGACGAGCTGCATCTTGATGATGGCGTTGTCGCCAAACACCACCGCCGCCTCCCCGAGGCCCATCAGCTTCAGCGACACCATGATGGTCCGGAAGCTGAGCTGACCGTCCGCGTCGGGCGGGCGCAGGTCGGCCACGTCCATCAAGAGGCGGAACGGGCGCACCACCGGGCGTGATTCGTCGACGACGGCGCGGGCAAAGTAGACCGCCGTGGCCGTGTCCCAGGCACCCCAGGCGCGGACGCAGACGCAGCGCGACTCGCCCCGATACCCGATCGAAAACCCAGCAGCTTCACTACCGAAACGCATGCTCTGAGCGATCCTCCTGTTCTTGAATCGGCTGGCACGCCCCTTCCTTGAGGCCCAATCCTGTAAGCTGAAGCGTGGCCAACTCCGCAGCACCGTTGTGTTTGTTGGTGATTTTGTCTGCCTGCCAGACTGCCCCACCTGCCCCGCCCGATCTGGCCCTGCCGCCCTTTGGGCTCGATCCGCTCGTCGACGCGCGGATCGGCAGCATGTCGGGCATGGCCAACTTTCAGTCGGTCGTGAGCGATGTTGATCTGGGCGACGGTCCGTTTGCATCGGTGAAGCTGACGCTCGACCTCAAGAGCACCTGTTTTCCGTTCGACGGCTGGAAGACCAACAAGCCGCCGGCGGGCCAAAACTGGCCGGCTGACTGTGACGCCTTCGACCGCAACCTCGACGTCACCGTCGACGATCCGCTGGCGCCGGGTGACCCTCCGGCCTTCGACGTCATCCATGCCATCACGCCTTTTGGGGGACCGGAGCATCTGGCGGTTGATCTCACCGATCTGGCCAACGCCCACCCCGGCAAGCATCGGATCAAGGTCACCATCCCGACGTATTCCGACGGCGCGGGCAAGGTGTCGGGCTCGAACGGCGGCTGGAACGTCAGCGTGCATCTGGAAGTGGCGCCGGGTGTTGCGCCGCGTCGGGTGCTGGCGGCGATTCCTCTTGCCTGGGCCAATCATACCGATGCGGCCGATCTGCCGGCCATCGGATTCACCGTGCCCAGTGACGCGACGTCGGCGAAGCTCGAGGTCCGCACCAGTGGCCACGGCGGCGGCACTGGCGACATGGCCTGCAGCGGCCCTGCCGAGGAGTTCTGCCACCGCATGCTCGACGTTCTCGTCGACGGGACAGTCTTGCCGGCGGTAGATCCGTGGCGCGATGACTGCGACTGCACCCGCGCGACGTATGCCGTTTTCGCTGACCTACTGTGCCGAAAATCCATGCGGCGCCATCTCGAGCGTGGTGGCCTCGCGTGCCAACTGGTGCCCAGGGACCATGACCGAGCCCTTCGTCTGGGAGGTCACCCACGCCGCCGGCGCGCATGTTTTTTCATGGCATTTCTCGACGCTGGCGGCTGGCGGAAGCTGGCAGCTCTCGGCCATCTACTACGCTTACGCCGACTGACTTTGGCGCGCTTTCGAACGCCTTTGGCGGGATGGCCCATGTTTCACGTGGTAACCGCAAGCCATGAAAAACGTTCGAGCTGCCTTTCTCAGTCTCGCCGTCGCTGGGATCCTCTCGGCTTGCGGCAGTCCCAAGGCCACCATGACCTGCGATCAGCCGAGCTACAGCGACGGCCGCGTGACCATCGACCGCTGCAGCGAGCTCAAGTACGCGCCGTCCCAGGCCAGCGACCTCATAGACGCCTGCCGACGGGCGAGCGGCACCGTCTCCTTCGAGGCCTGTCGTCGCACTGGCGCGCTGGGCCGCTGTGACATTCCCGAAGACAAGGGCGTCAGCAGCTCGGTGTACTTGTTTCGCGATGACCTGGTGCAATCCAGCACAGGCGCCAAGGCAGCTTGCGGTGCGATGGGCGGATCGTTCAGCGCGGTCATCGAGACGGTACCCGACAACGGCTCGGGCCGGAGCCCCGGCGGCTCGGGCGGCACCCAGTCGCTGTGCGTCCCGCCAACCAAGGCGCGCTCCACGGCGCAGGCGCCTTACTACAGCATGAGCGCCTTCACCACCCCGTTCGATCTGACGTCGACCACCGAGTTCGCCATCGCCTTCACCAACGGGGCCGTCAATATCCTCTGGCTCGGCGGCGAGCACTGCCTGACTGGCATCGTCTATGCCGAAGCCGGCTACAATGGCACCGCCAAGAGCTCCGGTGATGAGACGGTGCAAACGTCGAGCTCCACGCTGCGATTTGCCTCCGCCAACACCAGCGAAGCCCAGGGAGTCAGCCTCGTCACCAATGGCAAGGTTGATCTCGAGCTCTTCGTCGACGGGGTTCCAGCGACGGAGATTTACCTTTACGACGGAGCTTCTGGGCCTTCGGTCCCGGTGACGTCTCCGGTGGCCGTCATCGAAAATTAGCGCGACCTTGACCGGCCGCCGATCGTGGGAATCTTTTCACGATGGCTTCCGACATCGTGACCGAGGTCGCGCCCCTCGGCTTTCCCTGGCGCACCCAAGATCCGTTTTTGTTTTGCGTCTATCACGACGACGCCTATCCGGCCGGCAACGCGGGGCTGGGCCCGGCTGCGTCGCTACGGGGTCGCAATCTAGGTAACGACTTCGAAGGCATCGACGGCTGGCGCATGTATCACGGCGAGGTGGTGCCCGGGTTTCCGCAGCATCCGCATCGCGGCTTCGAGACGGTGACCGTGGTGCGCCGTGGTCTCATCGATCATTCCGATTCGCTCGGTGCGACGGCGCGGTTTGGCGGTGGTGATGCCCAGTGGCTCACGGCTGGCGGCGGCATCGTGCACTCCGAGATGTTCCCGCTCCTCGACGATAAACAGCCCAATCCGCTCGAGCTGTTTCAGATCTGGCTGAATCTGCCGGCGGCCAAGAAGATGGTGCCGGCTTATTTTTCGATGATCTGGCGTGAGGCCATTCCGCGTTATCTGGCGCACGATTCGGCCGGCCGGGTGACCGAGGTGAACCTCGTCGCTGGTCGGCTCGGCGATCTGGTGCCGCCGCCACCGCCGCCCGATTCTTGGGCTGCCGAGGCCGACTCGGATCTGTGCATCTGGACCATCAAGCTGGCGCCGCATGCCGAATGGACGGTGCCAGCGTCGACGATGGCAGCCACCCGCAATTTGTATTTTTTCCGCGGCAGCTCGGTGGTCGTCGGTGGCCGGGAGATCACCGACCACGCGGCCATCACGGTGCGTTCCGGCGTCGAAGTGCCGCTGGTCAATGGTCCAGAGGAGACCGAGATCTTGCTCTTGCAAGCGCGGCCCATCGCCGAGCCCGTCACCCAGTATGGCCCGTTCGTGATGAACAGCCCGGCCGAGATCCAGCAGGCGATGAACGACTACCGACGCACCCAGTTTGGCGGCTGGCCTTGGCCCAGCGACGGGCCGGTTCATCCGAAAGAAGCCGAGCGGTTTGCGCAACATGCCGGCGGACGGATCGATAAACCGGGTCTATAGTCCTTTGCATGAAAAAGCTGGCGAAGTGGCTCGGTGTCATCGTCTTGCTGTTGGCGCTGGCAGCAGGCGGCGTGTACTACGTCGCGTTTTTCCCGAGCAGCGCCATCACCGACGGGCAGGACGTGGCGCCGGGCGCGCGCACCATCAAGGACGGCTTCGTCAGCGTCTTCATGCTCGACGCCGGCGGCGGCAAGGTCGTCTTGATCGACGCCGGCAATGACAAGAAAGGCGCCGCCATCCGCGCCGAGCTGACACGCCGCAAGCTCGACGATTCTACCGTGGCTGCGATCTTTTTGACCCATGGTCATGGCGACCACACCGCCGCCGCCAAGACGTTTCCCAACGCCACGATCTACGCGCTGGCCGCCGAGGTCCCGCGCATCGGCACCGACGTCGCCAAAGTGACGACCGTCAGCGACGGCGAAAAGACCACCGTTGGCGAGCTCACCGTCGAGACCTTTGCCGTCCCCGGCCACACCGTGGGCTCGGCCGTGTTTCTCGCCAAGGGCGTGTTGTTTTTCGGAGACAGCGCTGGCGGCGGCAAGAGCGGCAAGATGCTGCCGGCGGTCGGACTGTTCTCCAGCGACTCCGCCCAGAATGTCTCGTCGCTGAAGGCGCTATCTACGCGTCTCGAGCCACGCCAGGGCGAGGTGAAGACCCTGGCCTTTGCCCACACCGGGCCACTCGAAGGGTACGGCTTTCTGTCCGAATTCGCGCGCAGCCACTGACATAAAAGGGACACGCAAGGGACACTTAAAAAGGGAAGCTCCGGCATCTTTGGTCGTATAAAACGTTTATGCGACCAGAACGTCTCGGCTGGGTACTCGTATCTCTCGCGCTTGTCGTCGCCACCGGCATCGCCGCCCGCACCTGGATGGCCGTGCGCCTGCACAAAGATCACACCATCGACGTGACCGGGTCGGCCAAGCGCCGCATCGTCTCCGACCTCATCGAGTGGAAGGCCAATATCACGACGGAGAATCGCGACCGTACCCAGGGTTACAAGACCCTGCACGAGCACGTCGACCGTACGCTCGCGTATCTCAAGACGCAGAAAGTCCCCGACGCCGAAGTGCGCGTCTCGTCGGCGACCGCCGAAGAAGTCTTCGACACTGTCTACAAAGGCAAAGGCGTCGATCGCATCGAAGAGAAGGTCTTCAAGTTCTGGAAGACCACGCAGAGCATCTCGGTCAAGTCGAAGGACGTGGCCAACGTGGAGCGGGTCTCGCGCGAGGTCACCCAGCTCATCGAAAACGGCGTGCCGATCGCGTCGGAGACGCCCGACTATTTCTACAGCGGCCTCGGCGCGCTCAAGATCGAGATGCTGGCCGAAGCGGCCAAAGACGCGCAAACCCGCGCTTCTCGCATCCTCGCCGCCGCCGGCAACGTCAACCTCGGCAAGCTACGCCGCGCCGACATGGGCGTCATCAACGTCAACCCGGCCAACTCGACGGAGATCTCGTCCGAGGGCAACAACGACACCACCACCCTCGAAAAAGACATCCTCACCATCGTGCACTGCAGCTACGACCTCGACCGTTAGGGCCCGTGCATGAATGACTCATCCAGTCGCGCGGGCGCATCATCCCGACTGGCTGCGTTGCTCGTCGGTTAAATACCGACGGGTATTCGCCCTCCTCGCGCCTTGCCAGTCGGGCGCTGCGCCCGCGCTTGGTGGATGACTTATTCATGCACGGGCCCTTAGCGAGGACCGCTCGGTTGGTTGGCGGCATGATCGAGCACCTCATCGAGAGACCACTGATCGTCGGCGTGCCGGCCGTAGTGAAGGGCGATGATGACTCCACCCGAGTCGATCAAGAAATCGGCAGGTAGCCCGGTCTGATCACTGCCGCCTGCAAACGGATTCGAAGGCGCGTCAAAGAGACCGCGGAGGGCCGACCAGATCACTTGCGGGTGCACCACCGCGCACGCAGAGCGCTCGACACCGAACTGTCGATACCAGCGCCGCTCCGGATCTGGCACGGTCGCAAAGGGCAATGCTCCCTGATACGGGAGCATCAGCGCTGCCGGCGAATGGAAGAACGCGACGGTACGGACATCCGCAGCTTGCAGCCGGTCCTGCCCTTCTGCGAAGCGCCGCAGGTGCAGGTTGCAGACCGGACAGCCCGCAAATCGACGGAACTGCAAGTGTACGAGCGTCGAATCCGGGACGTCGACGATTCCGTGCGCCAGAGTCGAAAGCTGAAACGGTGCGAGCTTGTCGCCGACGGAGCGACGGGTCTTGGACTCGGAGTGGGTCATACGAAGGAGGTTGTACCGACCCAGTACATGCGTCCAATCGATGTACCTCATATGAGCCATGGTATGTTTCGATGTAGATGGAATCCGACGTCGATCCTGGCCAGCTGGTCGCATTGAATCTGCTCCTCGAAGAAGGCAACGTGACCCAGGCGGCGCGACGACTGGGCATCACCCAGTCGTCGATGAGCCATCGTCTGGCACAGCTGCGCAGTACCTTCGGTGACCCGTTGTTCGTTCGGGTCGGAGCGCGGCTGGTGCCCACGCCGCGCGCCGCCGCGATGGCGCAGCCGTTGGCCGAAGCGCTGCGGGCGCTGGCGGCGTCCGTCGCGCCTGCCAAGCCCTTTGTCCCGTCGACCAGCCGATTCACTATCGGCATCGCCATGCCCGATCTACTCGCGGCATTGGCACCGCGCCTGGTCTCGGCGCTCGTAGAGCAGGCGCCGGGCGTGGCGGTGCGTCTCACCAACATCGTCCCAGCGCTGTCGTTGGCGTTGGCTGCCGCGGATCCTCCCAGCGTCGCTCTCACACCGTCGGCCTTCGTCGATGACGATATCCAGGCGCGAACACTTGGCGATCTTCGGTTCGCCGTGGTTGGGCGGCGAGGTCATCGCGCCCTCCGACGCGCGCTCACCACCACGCGCTGGCTCGCCGAACGCCATGTCATCGTGCGCACCGGCAACGAGCGCACCAACGTGATCGAGGCGGAGCTCGCGCGTCGCGGATTGGTGCGACGCATCGGCCTCGAAGTCCCGTCGTTCCTCGCCGGGTTGCTCATCGTGGCCCGCTCGGACTTGCTCATGAACGTCCCGGTCCCACTGGTGGATGAGGCAGTGCTGGCGCTGGGCCTTCGCGTCGTCGCTGCGCCGATTCCGCTGCCGAGAGTGCGCTTCGCGCTCGCATGGCATTCTCGGTTCCACCACGACCCCGCCCACCGCTGGGCGCGCGAGCGTGTGTTCGAGACCGTGCGCCCAGCCTTCGACCGTCCGTAGGTGGAGGCATGGTTCGAGCCGAAGAGCTCTCTCGTGCTTCGCTCACGTTTTCGGCTGGCGCGCGCGGGCCGTCGGCATGGTTGCGCGGAGCTCGGATAGCAACTCTTCCAGCTTGTTGGGGGTGCTCACGGGATGGCGGTAGATCGCGTAGACGGGCTGGACAGGGAGACGCATGAGTCGAACCAACCCACCGACCTGGCCCAGCAGGTTGTCAGGTCCCACCAAGAGATACGGGCCCTGTGCGCAGGCGCGCAAGGCTTGTTCCACCGTCTGTGTTTCGAGCCGAACCGACCAGCTTGGATGAACTACGATGGCGGTACGCACATAGTCGCAAAATGGATACGCACCGAGCTGCGCAGCGGTCAGGGCCTCGCGCCGGCGTCGCGCCAGCGGATGCCGCGGATGCGCAAATACGCCAAAGGCGAGCTCGCCCAGTCGCGTGGAGGTCACGGCGCGCGACGAGGCCGGCTGGAGGTCGAGCGCAACGTCGAGGCTGCCGTTCAGGAGTTGCTCGGCTACCTCTCTTTGGGATACCAGTGTCAGCTTGGGCAGTAGGTCAGGATAGGTCGCCACCAACCGCCGCAGCGCAGGCTCAAGGTGCAAGATCGTCAAGTCGCTGGTCGCTGAAAGGCGCAGCGGTCCCACGAAGGTGCGGCCTGCGGTGGAGTCGATGGCGTCGTCGAGATCGCGCATGGAACGACGCAGCGCGGTCAACAGGGTCACGCCGGCGGGATTCAGCTTCAGAGAGCGACCTTCACGTTCGAAGAGACGGACGCCGAGGCCCTCCTCCAGAAGCCGCACCGCTCTGGATAGCGCCGACGCACCGACGCGCAGCTTGGCTGCCGCCGACGGGAGGTGCTCGGTCTCGGCCACCGCGCGAAATGCCGGCAGCCAGCTCCAGACTTCGTTGAGGCGACGAAGACGTTCCAATGTGTGTGTTACAAAATAGCATGTTTTGTACGAATCATTGCGTTGGACGCGATAGTGGCCTGGCTCTAGCTTTGGCGCATGAGAACCAAACAGAGCACCGGAATGACTATCCTCCTATGTACGTTCCTTATCGGCTGCGGCGGACCCGGGAGCCCAGGATCTGGGGTGGGCGACGCGCAGACACCGCCCACGGTGTCCTCGCAGGCCCTCGACACCTGGCTGCAATCGGGACAATACAAGAGCTGGCATTGCGAGACGGCGGCCCACACTCCGCGAGATCCGTCTCCTCACAAGGACCAGAACCGAATCTGCTCCAACGATCTGCTATCTGCTGCAGGGGCCAACGAATACCCTGTTGGCGCTGCAAACGTGAAGGAGCTCATCCGAAACGGCCAGGTCGTGGGACACGCAGTCTATGTCAAAGACGCGCCCGGCAAGACCGGCGATACCTTCTTCTGGTATGAGACGGTCGACGGTTCGGTGGCTGTGATGGGGCATGGCAACACCGGCGCACCGAAATCGATCTGCGTCGACTGCCACTCCAACGCCGGTCCGGCGCACTTTGGTCACGACTTCGTGTTCACCCAGGTCAAGTGAGCCGGGTGTGGTAGAGCTGGCGCCGAACATACTGCGGAGGGAACCTTGCGCCACGGGCGAACCTTCGCCGCGAGCGTTGCATGCGCTCGTGTCGACGTTGCCACAGTCGTTGCCCGCAGTCCTCCGCGAACGCGGTATGTTAGCTACGTGTCGACCGATCTGGAACAGAGCTTCGCCGCGTTCGGTGCCCCCAATGGTCGAACGGTTGGCAAGGGCCCAGCGGCGGCATGTGGGGCGCCCGACCTTCGGTGGTGACAGCGCCGTCCAACCTCGAGCTCGAGCGACTTCTCGTGGACGATCCCGACGATCGCCAGCCGTTTCTGGTGTATGGCGATTGGCTGGCGGAACGCGACGATCCGCGCGCCGAGCTCATTCACTTGCAGCTCGCGCTCGAGCTCGACACCCAGGCGCCGGAGCATCTCGCTCGCAAGAATGCGTTGCTCGAGCAATATGCCGTCGCATGGGCGGGCCCCATTGAGCGCTGTCCCGCGGTGCAGCTCGACTGGAAACGCGGTTTTGTGAACGCGGTGTTCATCAATCAGGACGTTCAGGGTGCGCGTGACCAAGCGAGGCTCCTCGCCGATCTGCTGTCGCGTCCGGCGGGGCGTTTGTTTCGATCGCTCATCGTCGACGGGATGGGCGAGGGTCGGTTCGACGACCTGCCGGTGGTACTGGCTACGGCCAAGCCGCCGTTGTTGCGCGAGCTGCTCGTCCGGCTCAAGTGGTTCGAGTACGACGACGGCGCGTATCGGCCGCCGCTCGGTCGCGTCGAGCCGTTGTGGGCGTTGCCGCGGCTCGACAAGCTGGTGCTGGTCGGCGGCAATCCTGACCTCGGCGACATCCAGGCACCGTCGCTGGTACATTTCGAGCTGCGCACCCCGTCCGATCTTGGGGAGGCCGTCCTCGAATCACTCGAGCTCGCCTACTGGCCGAAGCTCGAGACGCTGAGCGTGGCGCGCGTCGACCACGGGCCTTTGGTGCAACGGGTCCTCGACGCTGTCGAGCTGCCCTGCTTGAAACATCTGGCCTGGCCAGAGGCAGGTTTCGGCGACGCGATCTGTGCCGATCTCGCGCAGTCCCGGCTCTTGCCGCAGCTAGAGACGCTGGCGTTCTCGCTGGAGCATCTAACCACCGACGGTGCGCAGCTTCTTTTGCAGCACCAAGCGTCTTTCGCCCATCTCTCGGAGCTACGCGTCGACTATCGGTCGTCCGACGCTGATGTGCGCGCATTATTGTCGGGCACGCGCTTCGACCGGCGGTCGTTATAGACTAGCAACATGGCCAATCTGTCGCTTGGGTGCGTCGTCGTCCTGTGTACGCTGGGCGCTTGCGGGGAAGCAACCAACCTGAGCAGCAGCGACGGCAGCATCACCGTCGATGCCGGCGTGGTCGACGATCTGGCGCGTGATGTCGACGGTGGCGCGATCGTGGTGATGTTGCCCACTCCGCCGGCGCTGTGCACGCCGCCGATCACGCCGGCGGACATCACCACGCCCAAGGTCACCCTCGGCAAGACCGGGCAGCCGCCCTGCACCGAAGCCGGCTTGCAGACCGCGCTCGACGGGGTCGGCGTCATCACCTTCGACTGCGGTGGCACGGTCACGGCGCCATTCACCCTCAAAATCACGAGCCAGCGCGTCGTCGCCAAGAAAGACACTGTCCTCGACGGCGAAGGCAAGGTCATCCTGTCGGGCGGCGGCACGAGTCGCATCTTGAAGCTCGACAACGGCAACTTCGACGACGACACGCCGACCTTGACCGTGCAGAACCTCTCCTTCATCGACGGCCACACCACCGACGTGGCCAACACCTCGGCCACCGACCAGGGCGGGGCGGCCATCTATCGCATCGGCGGCACGCTGCACGTCTTCAACAGTCGCTTCGTCAACAATGTCGGCCCGGTCACCGGCCAGGACGTGGCCGGCGGCGCCATCTATTCCATCGGCGGCGGCCTCACGATCATCGTCGGCAGCGTCTTCAGCGACAACGCCTGTTCCAATGGCGGCGCGCTCGGCGTCCTCGGCGCGTTCGGCCTTGGCGTCTACAACTCGATCATCGACCACAACCAGGCCACCGGCCACAATGCCAACCCCGGCAACGGCGGCAACGGCGGCGCCATCACCGTCGACGGGCCGTCGACCACCGGCAGTTGCAACGGCAACACGCCGACCGGGCCGTACAACGAAAAGGTCGTCACGTTGTGCGGCGTCCAGGTCACGCGCAACCAGGCCGGCTCTGGCGCGCTCGCTGGCGGGCTCTTCCGCACCGTCGACACCACGTGCCTACCGGCCAAGACCGCCGCGGTCCACATCGATCAGTCGACGTTCGACGGCAACAGCGCGCCCGGTGCCGGCGGCATGTATCTGCATCAAGTGAATTTGACGATGACCAATTCCACCGTCTCGAACAACCACACCACAGCGCAGGGCGGGGCTGGTATCTGGATCGAAGGCAACAGCGGCGACGGCGCGATTGCATCGCTCGATCTGACCAACGTCACCATCGCCAACAATCTGGCGACCGACAGCCTCGGCGCGGGGTTCTTTTTCGGCGATGCGGTCGGCGCAGGGACGTTGCTCAACTGCACGGTGGCGAATAACAAGGTCGAGTCGAGCACCGGTAACGGCTACGCGGTGTTTGCCGCTGGCTTCATGGGCACGGCGACCATCACGCTCAACAATACGATCGTCGCCAACAACCAGAAACCGATGCCGAGCAACGACGCGTACAATTGCCAGAACAAGTACGGCAACGGCGGCGGCAATGTGCAGTGGCCCGAAGAGCTCATGCATCATTGCAGCGACGGCGTCACCGTCGCTGATCCGGCGTTGAGCGCGCTCGCCAACAATACGGGCCCGGTCAAGACACTGGCGCTGACCTCGACCAGCCCAGCGGCGACCAGCGGATCCGGCTGCCCCGCCACCGACGCCAGAGGCCATGCCAGGCCAGCCAACGGTTGTGCCAGCGGGGCGTACCAGCCGTAAGCATGGCCGGACGCATCTCCACCCGTCGCTGGAACGACGTCGCAATAGCCGGCGAAGGGACCCGCATCCTGGTGTGCCGATTCCGGCCACGCGGCGTACGGCGTGAGGATGAGCCGTGGGACGAATGGTGGAAAGATCTCGGCCCGAGCGTCGCGCTACACGCCGAGGCATACGGCAAACACGGCCCGCCCATCGACTTCGCAGACTATCGGCGACGCTATCTTGCGGAGATGGCCGACGGCTTGTCGCAATATCATCTGCGCGCGTTGAGGGCCCGCATTGCCGCCGGCGAAGATATCGCGTTGCTGTGCTCGTCGGCCTGCACCGACGAGACACGGTGTCATCGCACCGTGCTCAGCGAGCTAGCCTTGGGCCTGTCGTAACGCCGACAGCAAGGCTTCCGGCGACTGCGCGCCAGACACGCCGACCTGGCCGTTGAGGAGGAAGAACGGTACGCCGGAGATGCCGTGCGAGCGGGCCTCGGCCTCGTCGGTGCGAACGTCTTTGGCGTAAGTATCCGACGCCAACACCCGCGCGGCCTCGTCGCTGTCGAGCCCCGCCTCGCCGGCGAGCCGCACCAAAGTGGGGTGATCGCTCAAGAGCGCGCCCTCGGTAAAATAGGCCCGCATCAGCCGTTCTTTGACTGCGGTCTGCACGCCGCGAAGCCCGCCCAGATGGATGAGCCGGTGGGCGTCGAAGGTGTTGGCGGTGAGCGCTCGTTCGAAGTGCATCTCGATGCCCTCGACGGCAGCGGTCTCGGTCATCTGATCGAGCATGGCCTGCGCCTGCGCCGGCGTGCGGCCGTATTTGGCCGCCAACCGCGCCGGCAGCGACTGGATCTCTTCACGCAAGCGCGGCGCATTGGGATCGAGCTCGAAGGCGCGCCAGGTGATCTCTACCGGATCCGGAAACTGCTTCAGCGCAGCCTCGAGACGACGCTTGCCGACATAGCACCACGGGCACACCACATCCGACCAAACCTGGATCTTCACCGTCGACATCGGCACAATCTAAGGCGTCTCAACCTCAACGCAAGGCCCGGAAACCTCAGGTGGTCTTGATGAGCCCACCGTCGATGATGTAGTTGGACCCAGTCACGTTGGCCGTACGCGGCGACGCCAGCATGACCACCAGCGCGGCCACCTCTTCCGGCGTGGTGAAGCGCCCGGTTGCCAGCCCGCCAATGCTGGCAATCACCCGCTTTTGCGCGGTGTCGGCATCGACGCCCATCGCCTTGGCGACGGTCTGTGCCACGCCGTGCTCACCGAGCCACAGATCGGTGCTCACCGGCCCCGGCGAGACATCATTGATGCGAATGCCCTTCGGCCCAAACTCCTGCGACAGCGCCTTGGTCAGATTCACCAGCGCCGCCTTGGCCGCGCCGTAATCGATGGTGCCAGCGTCGGGCTGAAAGAAGGCATTTACCGACGCCACGTTGACGATGGCGCCGCCACCCTGGGTCAGCATCTGGGTGATCGCCGCCCGGGTGGCCCGCAGCGCGGCAAAGAAGTTCATCTGCATCGCCCATTCGAATTCCTCGTCGCTGGTCCCGAGAAACCCATTGAGCCGGAGGCGCACACCGCCGACATTGTTGACGAGCACGTCGACGCGGCCATGCAAGGAGACCGCATGGGACACCAGGCGAGCCGGTCCATCCGTCGCTGACAGGTCCACCGCCAGGCCCGTCACGCCGGCCAGTCCTGTCAGCGCGTCGACGTTGCGCGCACCCGCGACGACCAGCGCGCCCTCGTCGACAAACGACTTGGTGACCGCCAGCCCAATGCCTTTGCTGGCGCCCGTGACGACGACGATCTTGCCCTTCAACGACAGGTCCATGGGTCTCCTAGTGCTACCTTTGCGCCATGGCATCGTACATTCGCCGGCTCGGGCCGGAAGACAAAGCGATCCTCGATGTGCTGGCCACGTCGTCTCCGACGACACTGCGATCTACATGACTGCTTGAGCGACGAGCGGATCGGTGAGGCACAATGGCTACGTGACGATGCCCGAGATGGACGCCAGCGACGGTAGCTTCGCCGCGCGCTGCACCAGTGGGCCCGTGGTCTTGCGCCAGGCAGCAGCAGGCTGGCCGTGCCGGCGCTGGACGCAGGAGACGTTGGCTGAGGCTCTTTGGGGCCGGCCGTTGACCGTCGCCGCCGTCGACACCAAAGGCCTCGTCGTCGGCGACAGCGGCCTCCATCTCAGCCACACCGATCGGTTTTTCTCGGACCGGGCCGGCTATCTGATGGCCCCTTTCGACGAGCTTCCACCGTCGCTGTTACGCGACGTCCCCGAGCCCGATATCTGTCGCGACGCCGCGTTTCGGTCCTCGAAGCTGTGGTGTGCGCCCGAGGGTGCGGTGACGCCACTTCACTTCGATCTTGCGCACAACCTACACGCCCAGCTCGACGGCACGAAGCGCGTGCTGCTCCATCCGCCCTGGCCGCGTCGTGCCCTTTATCCGCGGCCGCTCTGGTCGGGCACGCCCAACTTCAGCGACGTCGACCCGCTCCGTCCAGATCTCGCACGGCATCCGCGCTTCGCCGGCGTTCAGCTGCTCCGGTGCCTCCTCGAGCCCGGCGATGTCCTCTACATCCCGAGCGGCTACTGGCACCATGTCACGTCGGTGCAGCAGAGCATGTCGGTCAATTTCTGGTGGGCACGCGGCTGGCTCGGCGGGGTCGCCCGCGCCGCCGATTGGTGGAAGCGCCGTCGAGGAATCAGCCGGTGACCGCCGGCGTCTTCGAGCAACTGCTGCTGGCGGCGACGGCGCTGGCACTGGTGGCCGTGCTCGGCCGTGCCATCCCGTCGCTGCGCACGCTCCCGCAGCGTCGCACCACGCTGGTCCTCTTGGGTCTTCTGTCGGCCGTGCTGGCGATCCGGTATGCGGTCACCACGCCCACGTTCATCCACGCCAACTTGCACGGTGCGGCGCTCACCGAGTCCATTCTCGACTTTCCGCGCCGGTCGACCGCGCGCGCCACGTATGGTCAATTCAGCTTTCTGACGCTCGGGCTCGTCGCTGCGATCTTCGGTCGCGTCTTCGAGGTGGTCGCCGCCACGAATCAGCTC
>Ga0123338_10001605_pt1 | contig 21829 bp, 21 predicted proteins | sample grotaG_FD_89793 | JGI IMG/M metagenome (GOLD analysis project Ga0123338, IMG submission 89793) | Glacier valley bacterial and archeal communities from Borup Fiord, Nunavut, Canada, to study Microbial Dark Matter (Phase II) -... | ecosystem: Environmental > Aquatic > Freshwater > Ice > Glacier ...
ACGAAGGCGATGTTGCGGCATCTGGGCATCGACGTCGGCGATGCGAGGCTGCCGATGGGGCCCGCCCCGGACTGGGTGCACGAGCGCGCCAGGGTTGTGTACGCCAACCTGACGCAGGCCAGAATCGCGTTCTTGGAGTTTCGCGGTGTTGACTAGCAGCAATGGCTGATCCGATATACGTCAATTTCCTCGGCGGGTTGGGGGAGATTGGCCGCAACTGCATGGTGGTCGAGCAACAGGACAAGCTCTTGCTGATCGACTGCGGTCTGATGTTCCCCGATGCAGACATGCACGGCATCGACCTCGTGCTGCCCGACTTCACCTATCTCCGCGCCAACGCCGACCGCATCGTCGGCTGTGTGGCGACGCACGGTCACGAAGACCACGTCGGTGGCCTGCAGTACCTGTTGCGCGAGCTGAGCTTCCCGATCTACGGATCGGCCGTCACGCTCGGCCTCGCCCGTAACCGCATCGAGGAAGCGGGCTTGCTGAGCAAGACCGAACTCATCCGCATCGAAGACGGCGAGCGGCGGATGATCGGCCCGTTCGATGTCGAGTTCATCCCGGTGACGCATTCGGTGCCGTGGGCTCACGCCATCGCCCTGCACACGCCCCAGGGTGTGCTGCTGCACTCGGGCGACTTCAAGCTCGACCTCACGCCCGTCGACGGTCGTCGTACCGATCTGTCGCGGCTCGGGACGATCGCCACGACGGAAGGCGTCCGTCTGCTGATGGCCGATTCGACGAACGCTGAAGAACACGGCCATGCGCCGAGCGAATCCGACGTCGGCGGTGTCTTGCGGGCGCTGTTCGCCAGCCATCGCGGTAAGCGAATCATCACCGCCAGTTTCGCCAGTCACATCCACCGCATGCAGCAGGTGATCGAGGCGGCGATGGGCGAGGGCCGGGTCGTGGCGACCCTCGGCCTGTCGATCAAGAAGAACATCCGTATGGCCCGCGAGTTGGGGCTGCTGAAGGTTCCCGATTCGGCGATCGTCGATATCGAGGACGTCGACAAGTACCCGCCAGGCAAGGTCTGCGTGCTGTCGACGGGTTCGCAGGGAGAGCCGATGTCCGCGTTGTCGCTCCTGGCCCGCGGCGACAGCAAGTGGCTCAAGGTCGGCAAGGACGACACGGTCATCCTGTCGAGTCATGCGATCCCCGGCAACGAGTCGAATGTCAATCGGGTCATCGACGGTCTGCTGCGCCTCGGCGTCGACGTGATTCATTCGGGCATCGCTGATGTCCACGCCACCGGCCACGCCCAGGCCGACGAGTTGAAGACCTACCTGTCGATCGTCAAGCCGCAGTGGTTCGTTCCGATCCATGGCGAGTATCGCCACATGTTCGCCCACGCCAAACTCGCCCGTTTGATGGGCGTCCAGCCGGAACACGTCCTGCAGTGCGAGGACGGCGATCGTCTGCGGATCGACGACAAGGGAATCACCCGCGACGGTCGAGTTCCTGCCGGTTACCTGTACGTCGATGGCATCGTCGGTGACGTCGGCCAAGGTGTCCTGCGTGACCGCAAGGTGCTCTCCGAAGAGGGTGTCGTCGTCGCCATCGTCACGGTCGACATCGAGACCGGTCGGGTGCTGACCGGCCCGGAGATCATCACGCGTGGCTGGGTGTACGCGCCAGAAGCAGAGGATCTGCTCGACGAGGCGTGCGATGCAGTCGCCGATGCCGTCGAGAAGGCGCTCGCCAAGGGTGTCCGCGACGTCGACGCCCTGGAGCGCGAGGTACGGCGCGCCGCCGGCCGATTCGTCAGTGACCGCACCAAACGCCGCCCGATGATCGTCCCCGTGGTGATGGAGGCCTGACCCGTGCGGTCTGCTGCAACCATCGACGATCCCACCATACGCGGTCATCCACTGCGGATCCTCCTCCGACCTTTGCCATCGGGTCGAGCGGACGCAAAAAGCGCAGCGCTATGAGCATCATCGATACGGGCGTCGGCGTGTTCGGCACGACGTTGCTCGCCGGCGTCGATGTCGGCGGGATCCTCTCGGGTTTCGGCGGCTGATGCCCTGGCGGATCGGCGCCCGAGGAGCCGCAGCGTTCGTCGCAGTGTCGATCGGCGTCGTCGGCGCGGGCTGTTCGGGTTCGTCATCGTCCAGTGGCGTCTCGACGACGACGTCTTTCGTCGTGAGCCTCGGGGCGCTCGGCGGTTCGGCCTCGACGACACGTGCGGGGGCACCGCAGGGAACGGCACCCAGGGCCTCGGCGGCGACGGCTGTCGGCCAGACGTCGGTCAGGCTCACCGATGTCCAACCGGCGGTCAAGGCGGTCGAGCAGGCGCTCGGTGGTCCTCAGCGGTACACCGAGATCAACGTCGACGTGCAGAACGTCAACCTGTTCGTCGCCAAGGGCGACGGGACCGAGCTCGCATACCTCTATCGAACGGGCACCCTCAGTCCTCCAGAATCGCCGATGCCACAGGAGCAAGGGGCAGTCAATTTTTCGCTCGACACGGTGAACCTCGACAAGGTCGCCGGCTTCCAGACCCTGCTCAGCGCACAGCTCCCCGGAGCGACGATCGCCAGGGTGGTGTTGATCAGCAACAAGACGGACGGGTTCGTGTGGCACTTGTACGTCGAGGGGGCCAAGCAGGCCAAGTTCATCGTCGGCCTCGCCGTCGACGGCACGACCGTCACCGGCATCCTCAGCGACTGAACTGTTCGACCGGCGAGTCCACCTTTTTTCTGACGCAGGCACGAGATGTTGCAGAAAATGCGACCTCTCGTGCCTGCGTCGCCGTGGCGGGACTCATGCCGCGGATGCAGTGTCCGGAACGGCCGCGGGCTGGGCTGGTAGGTTGATTCGATGGCCTCGAGGCCCGCACGGAACAACCCGCCCCCCTCTTCATCGAGCACGTCCCGATCCCGCCCGGGGACCCGTTCGACGCGCTCGTCGGCGTTTGCCGACACCGAGCCGATGGATGAGGAGACGAGCTGGGGTCGCAGTGGCAGTGGCTCGCAGAAGCGTGCGTCACCGTCGCGTCGCTCGTCCCAGTCGACACCGAAGGCAACACCGAGAACCGCTCCGGCGACGGCACGATCGACGACACGGATGAGCCGTCACGACGAGATGCGCGCTGCCGTCAGCGGCCAGGAACACGAGTACGTCGGACTCGCCTTCATCGCCAGCGGCGTCCTCATCGGCCTGGCGTTGTACTTCAAACTCGCCGGGCTCGTCGGCAGGGTGCTCTCGAATGTGCTCGGCTGGCTGACGGGCCTTGGCCGGTTTGCCGTGCCGATCGCTCTCGTCGCCGTCGGTGTCGCCCTCATCCGCAAGGGTCAGATCAATCAGCGCTTCCGGCTGTTGGTCGGGGTTTCCGTCATCGCCGGTGCCGTACTCGGGCTGTTGCATATCGCCCGCGGGGCCGGCAGGATCACCGTCCATCTCGATTCGCTGTCAGGCGCCGGGGGTTGGATCGGAGCGCTGATCGGCCAGCCGTTGAAGGCGCTACTGGCACCTGCGGGGGCCGTGGTGCTGCTGGTCGCGGCGATCATCGGTGGGTTGCTGTTGATCACCAGGCGTCCGCTGCGTGAAGTGATCGCCGGCGTCTTGACGTTCATCCCGCGAATCACGTCGCCGATTCGTTCGGCTGCCGGCCGGGCCGTCGGCGGTGTCTCGACGCTCTCGAGCGAGCGGACGGCAGCGTCGGGTGCGCCGAGGGTGTACGACGTCGACTCCGAGGAGGGCTGGTCGGTCCCTGGGGAGGCTGCGACCCTGCCGTTGCCGTCGCTGCGATCTCCTCGACCGAAAGCGCCGCGTCCGCTGCCGCCGCCGACGCTCGCTTCTGTCGCCACTCCTGCCAAGCAGCCCGAGCTGGAACTCGGCCCAGGCGCCAAGCGCGGTGCATGGTCGTTGCCTCCGGCGTCGTACCTCGTCAAGACCGGCGCGCAGACGATCAACAGGGCAGAGGTTGACGCTCGCGGTCGCACGCTGCACGAGGCGCTCGAATCGCATGGTGTCGAGACGCGTCTCGTCGGTGCGACGGTCGGCCCGACCGTCACCCGCTATGAACTCGAACTCGGTTCCGGCGTCAAGGTCGCCCGCGTCACCACGCTGCAGCGCGACATCGCCTACTCGATGGCTGCGACGGACGTCCGCATCCTCGCCCCGATTCCTGGCCGCTCGGCGATCGGCGTCGAGGTACCGAATCACACCCGCCAGCTCGTCAGCCTCGGCGACATCCTCGGCGGACAGGAAGCACGCGATGCCACCCATCCTCTCGACGTCGCCGTCGGCAAGGACATCGCCGGCCGCGCCGTGTTCCTCAACCTCGCAACCACGCCACACCTGTTGATCGCCGGAGCAACCGGCGCCGGGAAGTCGAGCGGCATCAACTGCATCATCACCTCGTTGCTGATGCGCGCAACTCCCGATCAGGTCCGCCTCATTCTCATCGACCCCAAGCAGGTCGAGATGGGCCAGTACGCCAGGCTCCCGCACCTGCTGACGCAACCGGTGACGAACCCGAAGAAGGCGGCGAACGCGCTGGCATGGGCCGTCAAGGAGATGGAGCGCCGCTACGACCTGCTGTACGAGGTCGGGTTCCGCGACATCAGCGGTTACAACGCAGCGTTCGACCGTGGCGAACTGCAAGCTGAAGAGGGTTCGGACAAGACGTTCGAGCGGTTGCCGTACATCGTCGTCGTCGTCGACGAACTCAACGACCTGATGATGGTCGCCGCCCGTGACGTCGAGGAGAGCATCACCCGTATCGCCCAGAAGGCCCGCGCTGTCGGCGTCCACCTCATCGTCGCCACCCAGCGGCCGTCGGTCAATGTCATCACCGGCGTGATCAAGGCAAACGTTCCGGCGCGTATGGCCTTCGCCGTCTCCAGCTTGACGGACTCTCGTGTGATCCTCGATCAACCGGGTGCCGAAAAACTCGTCGGTAAGGGCGACATGTTGTTGCTGCCAGGCAACTCCAACGTCGCCCAGCGAATCCAGGGATCGTTCGTCAGCGAGGAAGAGGTCCGCAAGGTCGTCGCCTTCTGGCGTCGCCAGGCTCCGGAGGTCACCTATGTGGCAGGTGTCGAGGGTGACGAGAACGACAACTCCTCACGGACCAACGCGATGGGCGGCAGTAGCGGCAGCTCCGGAAACGGCGACGACGACGATGACGAGTCGCTGATGCGTCAGGCACGCGAACTCGTCGTCAGAAGTCAGTTGGGTTCGACGTCGATGCTGCAGCGCAAACTCAAGGTCGGTTTCGCCCGCGCCGGGCGGATCATGGATCTGATGGAGAACCTCGGCATCGTCGGGCCGAGTGAGGGTTCCAAAGCGCGTACCGTCCTGATGACCGTCGACGAACTGGAACTCGTAGAACAAGCCGAGCGCGGCGCTTAGCGTTTCCACCTGGTCGGTCCCCTGACGGGCTCGATCAGGCAGACGTCTTGGTCGACGCTCTCAGCTGATCAGTTGGGCGAGGGCGTGGATCAGGACGCCGGCGATGCCGCCGACGAGGGTGCCGTTGATGCGGATGAACTGCAGATCGCGGCCGACCTGCAGTTCGATCTTGCGGCTCGTCGACTCGCCGTCCCACCGTGACACAGTGCTGGCGATGAGGTCGGCGACTTCGTGGCGATAGTTGTCGACGACGTACGAGACCGCTCGCTCGACCCAATGGTCGATCTTCGCCTGCAGCACGGCGTCGGTACACAACGTGTCGCCGAACTTCTTGACGCCAGCGTTCATCCGTATCCGCAGTTCGCTCGTCGGATCGTTGCTCGCCGAGTTCAACGTGGTCTTCAACTCGCCCCACAGCGAGCCGAGCCAGGCGCGCACATCGGGATGGTTCAGCACCTCGTCCTTCAACTCCTCGCCTTTGGCCAACAGTTCGGGATCGGCCTGCAGGCGCCTGGCGAAGTCGACGACGCGCGCGTCCATCGCCAGGCGAACGTCGTGCTCGGGATTGGCGGCAATCTCGCCGATGAACGAGTTCACGCCGTCGTAGATCTTGCTGAAGATCCGATCGTCGATCGGCTCCGGCACCCACCACGGCGATTCCCGTGAGAGCTTTTCGCGAAGCACTGTCTTGTTGTCGTCGAGGAAGTTGCCGAGCCCGACGAGTACCGAATCGAGGAGGCGCTGATGATGCCCACCCTCGACGCCGATGTCGACGGCGCGCCCGATCAACGGGGCGATCGGCGTCGCCCTCACGCGCTTGACGACGACCTGTTCCAGTGCACCCTGGACCTCATTGTCGTCGAGCACCTCCAACGCAGCGCGCAGTGCGTCACCGATCGCCGCCGCGGCCTTGTCGGCGTTGACGTCTTCGATCAGCCACGCACCGAGCCGCTTGGACACGCCGAACCCGCCGAGGCGTTCGGAGATCACTGCTGCTGTGAGGAATTCGCTCTCGACGAACTCACCGAGGCTGCGCCCGATCTGGTCCTTGCGGTTGGGGATGATCGCCGTGTGCGGGATCGGGATGCCGAGCGGATGGCGGAAAAGCGCCGTCACCGCGAACCAGTCGGCGAGTGCACCGACCATCGAGGCCTCGGCAAACGACTTGACATATCCGATCCACGTCTGGCCGTCGTCGACGAGTGTCATGACGATGAACAACGTCGCAGCCGCAAGCAGCAGCGCAGTCGCAAACATCTTCATGCGGCGCAATGCCGCCAGCCGTTCCGCCTCAGTCATATCGCCTCAAAGCTAACGTCGGATTGCTTCGGTCCGAGATCGTGAAGCCCGGCGACGTACTGTCACACCCATGGCTGAATTGACAGAGATCACGTCCGGATTGCGTTTCCCCGAGGGACCGATTGCAATGCTCGACGGCAGCGTGATCGTCGTCGAGATGTTCGGGCCGCGTCTGACACGAGTGCTCCCGGATGGTACGAAGCAGACGATTGCCGAGATCCCCGGCGGACCGAATGGTGCAGCCATCGGGCCCGATGGTGCGGTCTACCTGTGCAACAACGGTGGCTGCTTCCAGCCGGTCGACCTCGGCGGATTGATGTTCCCCGGCGCCTTCGATCCGGAGCTGTACATCGGAGGACGGATCCAACGCGTCGACCTCGGCGACGGCTCGGTCACCGACCTCTACACCGAATGTGACGGTCACCCGCTCCGCGCCCCGAACGACATCGTCTTCGATGCCCATGGCGGCTTCTACTTCACCGACCACGGCATCCGCGACCATCATGCGCGCACGAGTGACATCACCGGGATCTACTATGCGCTGCCTGACGGTTCGTCGATCACCGAAGTCGCCTTCCCGGTCGACGCTCCGAACGGCATCGGGCTGTCGCCGGACGGTACGAAGGTCTACTGGGCGGAGACGATGACGGGCCGAGTGTACGAACGGACGATCGTTTCGCCCGGCGTCCTGGCCGAGGCAGCCGCCATCGACCCGAGCGCTGTGCTCTGCGGGCTGCCAGGATTCCAGTTGTTCGACTCGCTGGGAGTCGACGGCGCCGGAAACGTGTGCGTGGCCACGCTCGTCAACGGAGGCATCACCGTCATCAGCCCGGCAGGCGAGGTACTGGAGCACATCGCCACAGGTGACTTGATGACGACGAACATCTGCTTCGGCGGCCCCGAGTACGGAACGGCGTTCATCACCTCCTCCGGTTTCGGCAAGCTCCTGTCGATGCCGTGGCCCTATCCGGGACTGCAGTTGCACTACGAAGCCTGAGTCGTTTCCCGGAAGCGCCCGTAGCCAGGCGGTAGCTTGGTCGGCCGTGGGACAGCACTTTTACGTCGAGACTCTTGGTTGCCCCAAGAACGACGTCGATTCGGACAAGATCATCGGCAGCCTGCTTGCCGACGGGATGACAGCAACAGACGACCCCCAACAGGCCGATCTCGTTGTCGTCAACACCTGCGCCTTCATCGAGGATGCTCGCCGTGAATCGATCGACACCGTCCTTGCGCTCGCTGATCGCCGCAAGGACGGCGCTCGCCTCGTGGTGACCGGATGTATGGCAGAGCGCTACGGCGAAGAACTCGCAGAGGCGCTGCCGGAGGTCGACCAGGTGGCCGGTTTCGGCGTACCGATCACGCTCGGCAAGAAGCCTGCAGGCCTGTCCGTCACTGCACAAACGGCGGCGTTGCCGAAGCTCGACCTGCTCAACCTGCCCCGCCCGAAGTCGACGATGCCGTGGGCCTACGTGAAGATCGCAGAAGGATGCGACCGCTCGTGCGGTTTTTGTGCAATCCCGAGTTTCCGCGGTCCGCAGCGCAGCCGGAACATTGATTCGATCCTCGCCGAAGTGGACCAACTCGACGTTCGAGAGATCGTCCTCGTCGCTCAGGACCTCGCCTCGTACGGCAAGGATCGCCCCGGTGAACTCGGTGCCGGCTCGATCGTCCCGCTCGTTCGGGCCGTTGGCGCTCGCACCGAGTGGGTGCGGCTGCTCTATCTCTATCCGTCAGATCTGAGTGACGATCTGATCGATGCGATCCTCGACACCGGCGTGCCGTACTTCGATCTGTCGCTCCAGCACGTCTCCAAGAAACTGCTCAGACGCATGCGACGGTGGGGCGACGGCACCCGTTTCCTCAAGCGCATCGAGGACATCCGCGCACGTTCTGCAGACGCAGCGTTTCGCAGCAACTTCATCGTTGGATACCCGGGAGAGACCGAAGCCGACCACGACGAACTGCTGGCGTTCGTCGAGGCAGCACAGCTCGACTGGTGCGGCTTCTTCTCGTACTCGGCGGAGAACGGCACCTACGCGCTCGACCTCGACGGCCAGGTTCCGGCGGCACTGATGGCAGAGCGGCTCAGCGAACTCCGCGAGATGCAGGACCGCATCACCGCTTCACGGCGTGACAATCTCATCGGTACAACCCAGCGGGTACTCGTCGATGCTCCGGGAATCGGCCGGAGTCATCACGAGGCACCGGAAATCGACGGCATCGTCCACCTGCCGCTCGACCTCGCTGTCGGCCAGTTCCACGACGTGGTCGTCACCGATGCACTCGGACCAGATCTCGTCGTCACCGCCGCTCCCGCCGCCACTGCTCCCGCCGTCAGTACTTCCTTAGGTGTTCGATGAGCGCCGAGGTGGCCTAGTGGCCTACGACTCGAGCGCCATCGCAACCTGGGCCAATGCCGTCACGGTCGGCAGGGTGTTGATCTCGCCGTTTCTCTTCGTGCTGATTCGCGGCAACCAGGGTTCATGGGCCGCCTTCGTGCTGTGGTTCCTGCTGTGTGCAAGCGACGGCGTCGACGGCTATCTCGCCCGTCGCCATGGAACGACGCGTTCCGGAGCCTTCCTCGATCCGCTCGCTGACAAAGTGCTGGTGCTCGGGGCGATGTTCACACTCGTCAACGAAGGTGTCTTCTGGATCGTGCCTGTGGTCGTCATCGCCGCACGCGAAGTCGCGATCAGTATCTATCGCGTCTTCGCCGGCGCCAACGGCGTGACTGTCCCGGCGAAGAAATTGGCCAAGATCAAGACGGTGACGCAGCAATTCGCCGTCGCTTTTGCGCTCGCCCCGGTCACAACCCGGAGAGCGCAGTGGACATGGCAGACGTTGCTCTGGGCCGCCGTTATCCTCACACTCATCACCGGCACCCAGTACTTTCTCGCTTCCCACAAAATCGCTGCCTCACAGGCCGAACATGCGGTGTGACGTTGTCGCCGTTGGTACGGAGTTGCTGCTCGGCCAGATCAACGACACGAACTCGTCCTGGATCGGTGAACAACTCGCCGCCCATGGCATCGATTCGCTCGTGCAGGTCAAAGTCGGCGACAACCTGGCGCGCATCGTCGGGCTGCTCCGCAGGACGTTGGACGACGCCGATGCTGTGATCATGTGCGGTGGGCTCGGCCCGACGCACGACGACATCACCCGTGAGGCGATCGCCGAGGTCATGGGCGTCACGCTCATCCAGGACGAGGCAGTCGGCGAGGCAATCCGTCAGATGTTCGAGTCCCGCGGCAGGCGGATGCCGGAGAACAACCTGCGCCAGGCATTCGTACCGGTCGGCGCAACGATCATCCCGCAGCGGCGCGGGACGGCGCCCGGCCTGATCTGCCCCGTCGGTGGCAAGGTCATCTATGCCGTTCCGGGCGTTCCGCACGAGATGAAGGAGATGCTCGAACGGGCAATCCTTCCCGATCTGGCGGGCCGCAACGGCGATGTGAGCGTCATCGCCAGTCGCACCCTGCGGACGTGGGGCGAGAGCGAGAGCGGGCTCAACGAACGGCTCGATCCGGTCATCGCCCAACTCGACATCGCCGGCAATCCCACACTGGCGTTCCTCGCCTCCGGTTGGGAAGGGATCAAGGTCCGTCTGACGTCCAAAGCCCCGACGGCCGCCGAGGCTGCGGCGATCATCGATCCGTGGGAAGCAGCGATTCGTGAGGTTGTCGGCCCGATCGTCTTCGGCCTCGACGACGACACGATGGAATCGGTCGTCCTGCAGATGTTGCGTGAGCGTGGCATGACGCTCGGCCTTGCGGAGTCCGTGACCGGTGGTCTCGTCGGTGCCCGATTGACGGGCATTGCCGGAGCGAGCGAGGTCTTCCGCGGCTCGATCGTCTCGTACGCCACCGACGTCAAGCACGATGTCCTCGGTGTCAGCGAGGGCCCGGTCGTCAGCGAACGGGCTGCGATCGAGATGGCGGACGGTGCCCGTCGGGTCCTCGGTGCCGATGTCGGATTGTCGCTGACCGGTGTCGCCGGGCCGGCTGAACAGGACGGCCAACCCGTCGGAACGCTGTACGTCGGCCTGTCGATCGGCGACCGACCGACGACGGCACGGTTGCTGCGCCTGCCGGGCCAACGCGAGCAGATGCGCCAGATCAGCGTGATCTCGGCGCTCGACGTGCTCCGTAAGGCCCTGCTCGTAACGGCTGCCGCATAGCGACGGTCCAGATGGCGCCGCAAAGTAGGTACAGGAGCGGCGCGCCGATTCGCTAACCTTGTCGGCTGTTGCCTCCGTAGCTCAATGGATAGAGCAACCGGTTTCTACCCGGTCGGTTGGGAGTTCGAGTCTCTCCGGAGGCGCCATACCGCTTCGGTGTCCGGTCGCAGTCGGCAGAAGTAGCGCAAAATGCGACACCTGCCGACAGCGACGCTTCCGGCACGCCATCTTCGCACTCGACGGTGAACGTCGATAAGGTGCGCTGCGACCACAAGGCCTGGACTTGATCCCGAAAGGACAGGTACCGAATGACCCTTTCCAGCGAAACCGAGTCGCCGGCGCGCTCTACCGCACGAGCACGGGTGCTGTTCCAGCTCAGTGGTTCGATCGCCGCTTACAAGGCGTGCCATGTCGTCTCCCGACTCGTGCAGGCGGGCTATGAGGTACAGACGGTGGCGACCGCTTCGGCGCTGGAATTCGTCGGCCAAGCAACGCTCGAAGGACTGACAGGCCGACCGGTCGCCACTGACGTATTCGCCCGTGGCGGGGCGATGAATCACATCCACCTCGTGCGCTGGGCCGAACTCATCGTGCTCTGCCCGGCGTCGGCCAACACGATCAATCGGCTGGCTGCCGGCCTCGGCGACGACCTCATCTCGACGATGTTCCTGGCGCACGATTTCGACAAGCCGTATCTGGTTGCGCCGGCGATGAACGCAACGATGTACCGCCACCCTGCGACCCGCCGCTCACTGGAACAGCTGCGTACGTGGGGAGTCGAGGTGCTCGAGCTGGGATCGGGCCAACTGGCGTGCGGTGAGGTCGGAGCGGGCAGGTTGCTCGAACCGGAACTGATACTCGACGCGCTTGTCGAACGACTCGGTCATATGGAACTGCATCGTGAAGCACCTGAACAGCTGCACGCCGCACGCCGCTTGGCCGGCTGAGCGATCGGGCGTCCGGCACCGATTCCTCGTGACTGCCGGCGGTACCGCTGTGCCGATCGATGGTGTCCGCACGATCACCAACACCAGTACGGGTGCGACCGGGTCGGCGATCGCAGCGCATCTCGCCGGTGCCGGCCACAGCGTGACGCTCGTCCACGCCCGCAATGCCCTCCTGCCGCAGCCGCAACTGACCGATGCCGACGAGATCGTTTCCGCCACCTCCGGCCGAATCCGGCTGGTTCCGTTCACGACATTCACGGAACTGGACGAAGTGCTCCGTCACGAGCTGGCCACCGGCGCGTACGACGCCGTCATCCATCTCGCAGCGGTCAGCGATTTCGACGTCGATCATCTCGTCGTCGACGGGAAGCAGATCGAGCCGAACCCGCTCGGCAAGATCGACTCCGGGGATTCGCTGACGATCCACTTGCGCAAGAACCACAAGATCCTCTCGCGTCTCGGACAGTACGCGTCACCGGCGAACGCCGGCGCCGCCGGGATGACGACACCGCATCCACTGGTCGTCGTCGGGTTCAAACTGACGAATGCGGCGACGCCTGCAGAACGGTTGCAGGCTGTCGCCCAGGTGACTCCGGGGACCGACTTCGTCGTGCACAACGACATCGCCGAGATGGACGGTGACTGCCATCCGGCGACGATCTTCCGCGACGGGCATGCGTGCTCAACGGTGTCCACCAAGGTGGAGTTGGGACAGCGTCTCGAACAACTCGTCGCTGCCAGGCTGGCCGAGCTTGCAGGGCGGTCGACCGTCGACGTCGAGGAGCACCGATCATGATCCTCTGTCTCGATGTCGGCAACAGCACGATCCACGGGGCGGTGTTCGAGGACGACAAGGTGCTGATGGAATTCCGGCGGGCGTCGGAATCGCATGCCACCAGCGACGAACTCGGCATCTTCCTGCGTGCCGTTCTCCGCGAGAACGCAATCGACTGGCGCACCATCGACCGCATCGCCTATTGCTCCGTTGTTCCCGATGCTGTGCACTCACTGCGCAACTGCTGCCTCAAGTACTTCGATACGGCCCCATTCGTGTTGCGCGCCGGCGCCAAGACGGGCCTCAACATCAAGTACCGCAACCCGCTCGAAGTCGGAGCTGACCGCATCGCCAACGCCGTCGCCGCGACACACCTGTTCCCGGACCGCAATGTCATCGTCGTCGATTTCGGAACGGCGACGACGTTCGATGTCATCACCCGTCACCGCGACTATCTCGGCGGAGCGATTCTTGCCGGCCCACGTCTGTCGATCGACGCCCTCGGCAGGGGCACCGCCAAATTGTCGGCCGTCGAGATCATCAAACCGGCCCAGGCGATCGGGCGGTCGACCGTCGAGAACATCCAATCCGGGCTGTACTTCGGCCAGATCGGGATGATCAAAGAGCTGACGCAGCGCATCACCGACGAAGCCTTCCTGGACGACACGCAGCCGCTGATCGTCGGTGCCGGTGGGTTCTCCGGGCTCTTCGAGGACGCAGGGCTGTTCGACGACATCGTTTCCGATCTCGTGCTGCGCGGTGTCAACTTCGCGCTCCGTATGAATCCGTAGAGGACCCAACAGTAGTGCCGGCGATCAGATATTTCTCCTTGCCTCCATCTGAACCGGTGTGATGGTGAGTACCTTCGCTGCTTCGCAATTCGTGCGAGCCTCCGTGCACGAAAGAACAGGTACCGATGACCGCAGACTCACGACCCGTAGGGCCGACCGCAGCCGCTTCTGACACCACTCCCGCCGCCACGTGGCCGAACTACGGGCGCCTCGACGGCCCCGTCGTCATCATCGGTTTCGGATCGATCGGACGGGCAACGCTGCCGCTCATCGAACGACATTTCACCGTGGATCCCAGTCAGATCGTCGTCGTCACCCCGGACAGTGAGAACGACGGCATCCTCGCCGAACGCGGCATCCGCAAGATCGTCGCAACGATCACGCCCGACAACTACGAAGAGACGCTGACACCCCTGCTGGAAGCCGGTCCAGGGCAGGCGTTCTGCGTCAACCTCTCGGTCGATACGTCATCGCTGGCGATCCTCACACTGTGCCGCTCGCTCGGCGCGCTGTACATCGACACGGTCGTCGAACCGTGGCTCGGCTTCTACTACGACGAGTCGACCTCGGCAGCGGACCGCTCGAACTACGCACTCCGTGAAACCGTGCTCGCCGAGCGCCGCGCGAACCCCGGCGGAACCACCGCCGTGTCGGCGTGTGGTGCCAACCCTGGCATGGTGTCGTGGTTCGTCAAGCAGGCGCTGCTCGACATTGCCGGCGACACCGGCACACTCGCAACCGTTCCGACGTCGAGAGCCGAGTGGGCAGCGTTGATGCAGGCGACGGGTGTCAAAGGGGTGCATATCGCCGAGCGCGACACCCAACGGGCTGCGAAGCCGAAGGACCGTAAGACGTTCGTCAACACCTGGTCCGTCGAGGGCTTTCTGTCCGAGGGCCAGCAGCCGGCGGAACTCGGCTGGGGGACCCACGAGACGTGGGAACCGGACAACGCCCGGCATCACTCGACCGGTTGCGGTGCGGCGATCTTCTTGCTGCAGCCGGGTGCCAACACACGCGTCCGTTCGTGGTGCCCCACGCCCGGTGCGCAGTTCGGCTTCCTCGTGACGCACAACGAAGCGATCTCGATTGCCGATTTCTTCACGGTGCATCGTGATGGTGCTGGTGACGCCGCCGAGTTCCGCCCGACGGTGCACTACGCGTATCACCCGGCGGACGACGCCGTGCTGTCGCTGCACGAACTGTTCGGCCATCCCGGCAGCGTGCAACCGCATCAGCACATCCTCGAAGAGGACGAGATCGTGGACGGGCTCGACGAACTCGGCGTCCTGCTCTACGGCCACGCCAAGAACGCCTACTGGTTCGGTTCGCGACTGTCGATCGAGGAGACGCGTCTGTTGGCGCCGTACCAGAACGCAACCGGCATGCAGGTCAGTTCCGCCGTGCTCGCCGGCATGGTCTGGGCACTCGAAAACCCCGAGGCAGGCATCGTCGAGAGCGACGACATGGATTTCGAACGCTGCCTCGAAGTGCAGCGCCCATATCTCGGCCCCGTCGAAGGCATCTACACCGACTGGACGCCACTCGTCGGTCGCGGCGGCCTGTTCCCGGAGGACATCGACGAATCAGACCCCTGGCAGTTCCGCAACGTCCTCGTCCACTGACCGACAGCTCGGGCGGCGTCTATCACGGGTTCATGAGCTTCGTCAGGTTGGTCGTGACGTTCCAGTTCCTCGCTGTCGATTTCACCTTGAGCTTCGACTCGATCACGCCGTTCGTCAATTTCGATGTGCCCGCTCCGGTGTGGTAGCGGATGAAAACTTCGCGGCCGACTACTCGGAACTCGGCGTCCGCAAACGACATCGCCTCGAGCATGGCGACGGCGCTGCTCGACGGAACCTGCCCGAGGAACGAGACGTACGGCTGCTTGAGTTCTTCGGCGCCGCCGAAGGGGTGTCCTGCGGCAATCACCGCTGCCATCTCGTTCGCCGAGCGGACGATGGCGGTGATCGACAAAGCGAGGTGTTCGGTGATCAGTGCCTCGACCGATGCCTTCACCTTCGCCTCCGTCAGGTTGCTGGTGAATATCACGTTGCCGGTCTGGATGTGCGTCATCGCGTCGGCGTAACCGGTGGTGACGAACGCTGCCTGGAGGTCTGCCATCTTGATGCGGTTGGCCCCGCCGACGTTCACGGCCCGCAGGAGGGCGACATAGGTGGTCATCGGGGTGACACTAGACATGATTCGAGTGGCACGAGACGTGATTCGACCTGCGCGTTTCGCCGCCGGCGGTTTACGCTGCGACGATGCGTGTCGAGCAGCTGTGGCGGTATCCGGTCAAGTCGATGCAGGGGGAGCGCCTCGAAACGGCACGCCTCGACCGGCTTGGCATCGCCGGCGACCGCCAGTGGGCGGTGGTCGATCTGACGAGCGGCATGACGCTCACGGGACGGCGTGAGCCCCTCCTGCTCTGGGCATCTGCGGCGCTGCAGTCAGACGGCGACGTGCAGATCACCTTGCCGGACGGGACGCGCCCGTCCAGTTCCACCGACGCGTCCACTCGACTGTCGGCGTGGCTCGGCCGGGCGGTCCAGTTGCGCAGGGCAGGCGGAGGTTCCGGCACCTACGAGATCGCCCCGGACTTCGAGCACGAGGACTTCTCCGTCGACGCATTGCCGTGGTTGCACTGGGACGGTCCGATCGACACGTTTCACGACTCGACGAGGACCAAGGTGTCGATCGGTTCGCTCGACGAACTCCGTGACTGGGACCCGCGTCGGTTTCGCTTCAACGTGATCGTCTCCGGCGGGTCGGTGCGACCTCTGGAAGGCAAGCGTGTCGGTATCGGAAGCACCGAACTCGAGGTCGTCAAACCAATCGACCGATGTGTGATGACGACGCGGGCCCAGCCGGGCGGCGTCGAGCGCGACCTCGGCGTACTCAGGACGATCATCAAAGACTTGGGTAACGAACTCGGCGTCGGCGCGCTGGTCGACCACGAGGGACAGATCGGCATCGGCGACGAGTTGGCGGTACAAGGCTGACGCTCAGCGGCGGAAAACGGCGGTTCTGGCCCTACCCTGGACGGTCTCCTGGGCGGCGTGTCGCCATGGCTGCAACGAGGTCTTGTGTGAAGTTCAAGAAGGGTGACACGGTCATCTATCCCCAGCACGGTGCATGCATCGTCGTTGGCAACAAGAAGATCACAGTGTTCGGAGAGACGCAGGACTACCTCATCCTGAAGACGGTCATCAATGAGATGACCCTCAACGTTCCGGTCAACAAGACCGCCGAAGTCGGTGTCCGTCCGCCGGTCAACGCCGACGAACTCGAAGATCTCGTCTCGGTGCTGTCGAAGGCCGATCCCCGTGTTCCGTCGAACTGGTCACGCCGTTTCAAGAACCACCAGGAAAAGCTCAAGTCCGGCGACGTCTACCAGGTTGCGGAAGTTGTCCGTAACCTCGCAGCGCGTAACCGCGATGCCGCGCTGTCTGCGGCAGAACGAACGATGTACGAGCGTGCTCGCATCAACCTGATCTCGGAGATCGCGCCGGCGTTGAAGGTCAGCGCAGAAGACGCAGAGCAGTACCTCGACGACGCACTCGCCAAAGGCGTGCTCAAGCCACCGAAGGAACCCGTCGCCCGTAAGCGCTGAGTCGAGGGCGATGTTCTGCCCGACGCCGGACGTTGACTACCATCGCTCGCATCATGAGTTCACGAGTCACCGTCACCCAAGCTGAACTAATCATCGCGATCGAGTCAGGGGAGATCGATACCGTCCTCGTGGCATTCCCCGATCTGCAGGGACGCCTGGTGGCCAAACGCACGACCGGCCGGTTCTTCCTCGAGAACGTGCAGCACAACGGCACTGAGAACTGCAACTATTTGATCGCCACCGATTGGGACAACAACGCCGTCCCCGGCTACGCCTTCGCCAACTACAACCTCGGCTACGGCGACATGCTGGCGACGCCGGACTGGTCGACGATCCGCAGGATCCCGTGGGTCAAGGGCACGGCGATGGTGATGTGCGATCTGTTCGACGTCGACAGCGGTGAGCCGATCCGCGTGGCGCCTCGCCAGATCCTGCGCGATCAGGTGAACAAGGCATCCGATGCCGGTTACGTTGCCCTTGTCGCCAGCGAGATCGAGTTCTATCTTTTCCGCGACACGTACGAGCAGGCGTTTGCCAAGGGCTATAAGGGCCTCGAGCCGCACTCGCCGTGGCTGGAGGACTACCACGTGTTGCAGACGACCAAGGACGAATACATCATCGGTCAGATCCGCAGGGGCCTGGAAGCCGCTGGTGTTCCTGTCGAGTTCTCCAAAGGCGAGGCCGGGCGCGGCCAGCACGAGATCAACCTCGACTACACGACTGCCGTCGAGATGGCGGACCGCAACGCCGTCTACAAGAATTCGGCAAAGGAGATCGCCGCGCTGAACGGACGGTCGATCAGCTTCATGGCGAAGTACGACTTCAACGACACCGGGTCGTCGTGTCACATCCACTCGTCTTTGTGGAATGCCGATCAGTCGGTCAACGTCTTCGACGACCACAGCGCCGATCATCACATGAGCGACACGTTCCGCTGGTGGCTCGGCGGATTGCTGGCAACGGCGCAGGACTTCTCGCTGCTGTGGGGTCCGACGATCAACTCATACAAGCGGTTTCAGCCGAGTTCGTGGGCACCGACCGCGGTCGGCTGGGGTCTCGACAACCGTACGCTCGGGTTCCGCAAGGTCGGCCACGGCAAGGGCAGCCGTGTCGAGAGTCGCATCCCCGGTTCTGACGCCAACTCGTATCTGGCGTTCGCCGGGACGATCGCCGGCGGGCTACACGGCATCGAGAACAAGATCGAACCACCGCCCGCCTACACCGGCAACGGTTACGAATCGACGGATCTGCCGCGCATTCCATGGAACATCGTCGACGCCATCGATCTGTGGGAGCGCTCCGACGTCGCCAAGGCGTGTTTCGGCGAAGATGTCCACGCCCACATCCTCAATATGGCCAAACAGGAGTGGATGTCGTTCAACCAGACCGTCACCGACTGGGAACTCCGACGCTACTGGGAACGAGCGTAGGCCGTCACGAGGACGACGATGATGCGGGTGCGGTCAGCAGCAGTTTGAGATCGCCGACGAGTGCCATCAGGTCGGTGATCATGCTGCGTAGTGCCGGCAGTTGGGCGAGGGTGATCGCTGCGGTCAGCAGGGGCACCGTGCGACGCACGAGCAGCTTGGTCGCTTGGGAGTCCTCCGATCCGTCGTACACCCAGAACAACACGACGCCCATGTGATAGAGCCAGATCAGTTCCGGCAACTCGTCACGGATCGGCTCGGGGATCTCGGCATCAGATCCGTCGATCACCCATCGCAGCAAATCGATCCCGACGGCTCTGGCAGGAGCACTTTCCGGACTGAACGGACTCAGCGGGCTCTGCGGGTTCGCCGCGCTGCGGAAGAACGCGGCGGCGAACGCCCGGTACTTCGCCATGATCTCGACCCACGCATCGATGCAGACGATGAGGCGCTCTGCGAGGTCGGAGACCCCGGCGACCCGATCCGGCACGACGGCGTTCTGCTCGTCTCCTGCACGAACGTAGAAGCCCTGGATCAGGTGTTCCTTCGAATCGAAGTAGTAGTAGGCGCTGCCAAGCGAGACATCGGCCTTTTCGGCGATCGCCCGCATCGTCGTCGCCTCGTAGCCGCCCGCCTCGAACAGTTCCAGGGCCGCGTCGATGATCGACGACTTCGTCAGTTGGCCGCGTGCTTGGCGATTCATTGCTTCGAGCCTGCCATAGGGGCATGACACGATGCCTCCTCGTCGCAGCGAGGTTTCGACAACGCTCGCAACAGTCCGGTCGCCCCCAACAGTGCCCGGACGACCCACGGGTTGCGGCCATTGGCGACTTCCTCGGCGAGATGACGGGTGTTGCGCATCGCCCACAGGCAGAGGATGAAGGCATCGTCGCCACGGAAGACCGAACCGTCATCGGAGACGACGGTGATCTCGTCGACGGTCTTGGCGTGGTCGAGGTCGGGAAATCGTCGGCGCGCCTCTTCGGATCGGGCAGCGACGAAGGTCACGGGTACGAGTTGCGACTGCGATTCCATCGAATGGCGGCAGGCTCGGCACACCGAGCATGCCTCGTCATACAGCACCGTCAGTCCGGTGATCACGGGGCGCCAGAGGGCGGGTGACCCGCCAGGCTGTTGCCCGGCAGGCGCGATGGATTGCTGCATCACCGGGGGGCACCCCACGGGTTGGCGACGACGGTGGTCCGCTCGGCCGCGACGACCGGGCTGTGGATCTTGGCGGCGTCGAGGTTCAGTCGGTAGAAGCCGACGACGAGCAGATGATTCACCGCCTCGGCAAGTGTTTCGTCGCCATCGAAGACGTCCTGCAGGAAGACCTTGCCGTTGCCGTACAGCGTCCTGGCGGCGAAGATCGCCAGTGGGACGGTGACGGCGAGGTACAGCAGATATGTCAGTACTTTGTAGTCCATGCGTGATGCTCCTTCGTAAGAGGTCCGGCAATCCGACGTTCGTGACTCGAATGTCGAGGATCACGTTCGAAAGCAAAGTTGAACGTGTTCAAAATGAGTATGACTGCTTTGACCGCTCCCGTCAAGTAATTGCTGAACGTGTTCAAATAATGTCTGCACGACATCGATCCGGCCATGGCGATGCTCGGCTAGCGTCGCTCCGTGGCACATTCGCCAGCACATCGATGGAAGGAACCTCACGTGACCGGTCGGTTGGATGGAAAGGTTGCGCTGATCACTGGCGCAGCATCGGGGCTCGGGCGCGTCGGCGCAGAGCGGTTCGCGGCAGAGGGTGCCAAACTCGTCATTGCCGACATGTCCGACGGCGATGAGGTCGTTGCGGCGATCGAGGACGCCGGCGGTGAGGCCACCTATGTGCGAACTGATGTGACCGATCCCGACTCGATCAAGGCCGCTATCGAGCATGCCGTCGAGACATTCGGCGGGTTGCACGTGCTATACAACAACGCCGGCGTGATGCTCGGCGACGACGACGATCCGGTGTCGACCTCGATCGAGACGTATGAGAAGACGATGGACATCAACGTCAAAGGCGTGTTACTCGGCTGCAAGTACGCCATTCCGGCGATGCTCGCCGGCGGTGGCGGCTCGATCGTCAACGTCGCCTCGTTCGTCGCCCATATGGGTGCCGCCACGCCGCAGATCGCCTACACAGCCTCGAAGGGTGCCGTGCTGGCGATGACTCGTGAGATCGCCGTGATCTACGCCCGTCAGGGCATCCGCGCCAACGCGCTGTGCCCCGGGCCGATCATGACGCCGCTGCTCGCCAAGTTCCTGTCCGACGATTCCAAGCGCAACCGACGCCTCGTGCACATCCCGATGGGCCGCTTCGGCGAACCGATCGAGATTGCCAACGGCGCACTCTTCCTGGCGAGCGACGAGTCGAGTTGGATGACCGGCCAGTCGCTCATCATCGACGGCGGGATCACGAGCGCCTACGTGACGCCGGAATGAGCGAGTCGATCTCTTCGACCGGCCTGCCCGTCGCCTTCATCGGCCTCGGTGTCATGGGCTCGCCGATGGCCCGTCATCTTGCCGCGGCCGGCCATCAGGTCACCGTGTACAATCGCACCGCCTCGAAGGCGCAAGCGTGGGTGCGGGCGAACGGGGGTGTCGCGGCAGCGACCCCGAAATTGGCAGCCTCCGGTGCGGCGATCGTCTTCATGTGCGTCGGCAACGACGACGACGTCCGTTCGGTCGTGCTCGGCGAGGACGGAGCCCTTGCCGGGATGACAAGCGGTTCGGTGCTCGTCGACCACACGACTGCTTCGGCGCTCCTCGCTCGCGAAATCGGTGCCGCCGCAGCCGCGTTGGGCGTCGGATTCGTCGACGCTCCTGTCTCCGGTGGTCAGGCCGGTGCCGAGAATGGCGCATTGACCGTGATGTGCGGTGGCTCGCAGGCTGACTTCGACACGGTCGCTCCGGTCATCGCCGCCTTCGCCAAATCGTGCCGCCGCCTCGGTGAGGTCGGCGCCGGCCAATTGACGAAGATGGTCAACCAGATCTGTATCGCCGGCATCGTCCAGGGACTCTCGGAGGCGATCGCCTTCGGGCAGGCTGCGGGTCTCGAGACGGACGATGTGATCGAGGTGATCTCCAAGGGTGCTGCGCAGTCGTGGCAGATGGAGAATCGCTCAGAGACGATGGCCCGCGGTGAATTCGAATTCGGGTTCGCCGTCGAATGGATGCGCAAGGACCTCGGCTTCTGCCTCGACGAGGCCCGCCGAAACGGCGCCAAGCTTCCACTCACGGCGCTCGTCGACCAGTTCTACGCGCTGGTCGTCTCCAACGGCGGCAAACGATGGGACACCTCGAGCCTCATCACCCTCCTCACCTGACGCCGCCGCAGCTCACGCGGCTCGCGCGCCGGATCGCCTGAGCTGGTACTCCGGGGCACTTCCCACCGGAGGGTTGGCGCAAAAGGTGGACGTCGTGTCCACGAAATG
>Ga0123338_10001611_pt1 | contig 21753 bp, 27 predicted proteins | sample grotaG_FD_89793 | JGI IMG/M metagenome (GOLD analysis project Ga0123338, IMG submission 89793) | Glacier valley bacterial and archeal communities from Borup Fiord, Nunavut, Canada, to study Microbial Dark Matter (Phase II) -... | ecosystem: Environmental > Aquatic > Freshwater > Ice > Glacier ...
GGCCCGCGCCGGTCTCGGCGATGATCCGCGTCTTGCCCATGCGCCGCGCCAGCAGGATCTGGCCGATGCAGTTGTTGATCTTGTGCGCGCCGGTATGGTTGAGCTCGTCGCGCTTGAGATAGATTTTCGCGCCGCCGAGATGCTCGGTCAGCCGCTCGGCGAAATAGAGCGGGCTGGGGCGGCCCACATAATGCGTCAGCAGATCATCGAATTCCGCCTTGAACGCCGGATCGGCCTGCGCCGCGCGGTACGCGGTCTCGAGGCTGAGGATGAGGGGCATCAGCGTTTCGGCCACATACCGTCCGCCGAACGCGCCAAAATGACCGTTCGCATCGGGTCCATCGCGCAAACTTGGTGCTGAAACTGCCGCTGTCGCCATTACGCTGCCCTGACCGCCTCGATGAATGCCTTGATCTTCGTGACCGACTTGACCCCGGGTGTGTCCTCGACGCCCGATGACACATCGACCAGCGGCGGCCGGCAGCCGCGCACCGCCTTGCCGACGCCGAGTGCGTCGAGCCCGCCCGACAGCCCCCATGGAATCGACATGGTCACGCCGCCGAGCAAGCGCCAGTCGAACCGCACGCCGTTGCCGCCCGGCAGGGTCGCTCCACTAGGCGCTTTGGCGTCGAACAGCAACAGGTCGGCGTCGGTCGCGGCGCGGCGCGCAGCGTCGATATCGGCGCGGGTTGCCACGCCCGCCGCACGCCAAACCGGCAGGCGGTAGCGCGCTTTCACCGCAGCGATCCGCGCCGGTGTTTCGGTGCCATGCAGTTGCAGGATGTCGAGGCCGCTCGCCACCGCGCTGTCGAGCAGCGCGTCGTCCGGATCGACGAAAACGCCGACGCGGCGCACATGCGGCGGCACGCGCGCGCCGAGGCCGCGCGCCTGATCAGCATGCAGGTTTCGCGGCGAGCGGGCGAAAAACACGAAGCCGACATGGCTCGCGCCCGCGCCGACAGCGGCGTCGACCGTTTCGGGCGTGCTCAACCCGCAAATCTTGATGTCGGTCAAAGGCTCGCCGCGATCGCACGCGCGGCGGCGGCGGGATCGGCGGCCAGCGTGATCGGCCGCCCGATGACGATGATCGACGCGCCTGCTGCCAGCGCCTCGCGCGGTGTCATGATGCGCTTCTGGTCGCCGCTCGCATCGCCTGGCATTCGCACGCCGGGAATGACGCGCACGCTCTCGGGCCAAGCCGCGCGAACTGCGGCGCATTCCTGCGACGAGCAAACGACGCCGTCGAGCCCGGCACCGCGAGTCAGCGCCGCCAGCCGCTCGACCTGGCCGCTGACGTTGGCGTCGATGCCGGTATCGGCCAGATCGCCCGCGTCAAGGCTCGTCAGCACGGTGACCGCGACGATCTTTGTGGCTGGCGCGGCCGCGGCTTTCGCCGCCGCCAGCATTGCGGTGCCGCCGGCGGCGTGAACGGTCAGGACTGCAGGCGACAGCCCTGCCAGCGCCGCCACCGCCTTGCCGACGGTGTTCGGAATATCGTGCAGCTTCAGGTCGAGGAACACCGGCAGCCCGAGCGCAGTCAGCGCCGCAACTCCCGCCGGTCCGTTCGCCGCGAAGAATTCGAGCCCCAGCTTGATGCCGCCGACATGCTCGCGCACCGCCGCTGCCAGCGCCGTGGCGCGTGCAAGGTCGGGCGTGTCGAGCGCAAGATAGACGGGGTTGCTCATGCGCCCGCCGGGGGCACCACGGTGGGCTGCGCCTGTGACGGCAGCGGCATCGGGGCGGGCACCGGTGTGGTTCGCGGGCCGGTCGACAGCGCGTCTTCGAGCAGGCGATCGGCCTTCGCCAACCGCCGCCGCCAGCTCGACCGCGCCGCCCAATGCATCAGCAGCGTCGGCAACCAGCCGAGCACGAACGCGGCAAGCAGCACCAGCGGCAGGCGAATATCGACGATCGTCGATCCCAGCGCGACCGGAACGACGGTCCAGTTGAAATAGGAAAACAGCCCGAAGATGCCGAGCACGACACCGAACAGAACCAGCCTGAGCGCCTTCATCGCAGAGCTCCTTATAACTCGCCGTCGACGGCATCGATGCCGTCGGCCTTCAGCGCTTCGATCAAGTCGGCAGTGCACGTGTCGAGCAGCGCCGTATCGGTCGCGCGCAACACGAAATTCGCCCCGGTCCGACCTTCGCGCCAGAATGGATAGCTGCCGATCTGGACGCCGGGATGGGCTTTTTCAACCTGTCCGAGCAGCGCTGCGACGCGGCTTTCCATCGTCCACGCGCCGACGCTGCGGCTCAGCACCGGCTTGCCGCCGGCCAGCTTGCCGTCGAGCGCGGCGAGCATGCCCTGCGTAATGACCGGCACGCCCGCCATGATGAAGATGTTTTGCCACCGGATGCCTGGCGCGCTGGTGCGCGGATTTTCGATCAGCTCGGACCCTTCGGGCACGCGCGCCATGCGCAGCCGCGCGTCGGTCAGCTTGTCCCCATAATAGCCGCGCAGGATCGCCTCCGCCTGCGGGTGGATGACGACGGGAACGCCGACGGCGGCAGCGATCGCATCGACGGTGATGTCGTCATGCGTCGGCCCGATGCCGCCGGTGGTAAACACATAGTCGAACGCTTCGCGTACGGCGTTGATGGCATTGGCGATCGCCGCCATGTCGTCGGCGACGACGCGCACTTCCTTCAGCCGGATGCCCTGCACGTTGAGCCATTTTGCAAGATAGGCGAGGTTCGCATCCTGCGTGCGCCCCGACAGGATTTCGTCGCCGATGACGACGAGCGCGGCGGTATAGATACGGTCGGGGAGGGCTGCCATGCGGCGGGGTCTAGCCGAAGGGGCGGCGGCGCGAAAGGGCCGGAGTCGAGGTGGCTTGCCCGGCGCGTCCGAACGGCGCAGGTATCGGCGCATGAAATTGCAGACGATCATGCTGTTCGCGGCGTTCGCGGCGAGCCGGGTCGGCGCGCAGGAGCGTCCTGCGCCGGTGCCGACCATCCCGCCCGCCGTGCTCGACGATACGCTCGAGATCACCGGGGAAAGCCTCGCCGCCAAACAGATCCGGACACGCATGTACGTCGATGTCGCGGTCAACGGGCAGGGACCGTTCCGCTTTCTGGTCGACAGTGGAGCCGACCGGTCGGTGATCGGTACCGGGCTGGCAGCGCGTCTCGGGCTGCCGCCCGGCAACCCGGTGCAGCTGCAAAGCATGGCCGGCGCAACGCATGTCGAAACCGTCGTCATCGATAGACTGCGGCTGGGGAACACCGATGTCGGGCCGATCGCCGCACCCGCGCTGTCCGAAGCCTTTATCGGCGCGCAGGGTTTGCTCGGCATCGACGCACTGTCCGAACAGCGGCTGATGGTCGATTTCGATGCCAAGCGGGTCACGATCGAGGACCCGCGCCGCCCCGAAGTCATTCGCGCTGACGAGATCGTCGTCACCGCACACCGCCGCCGCGGGCAGCTGATCCTGACGCAGGCGGACGTGAATGGCACGCCGATCTATGCGGTTATCGACACCGGTGCCGAGCTGACGATGGGCAATCTGGCGTTGCAGGCGCGCATTTTTCGCGGCCGCCGCGTGCCGCCATTGCAGCCGATTACCCTTGTCAGCGTGACCGGCCAGACGATCGTCGCCAATCTGGTCGTTATGCCGATCGTGATGATCGGCAAGATCGAATTGCGCGGCGTGCCAGTCGCCTTTGCCGATGCACCACCATTCAAGCTGTTCGGCCTCGACCGGCAGCCTGCGATGCTGCTGGGAACCGATGTGCTGCAAAGTTTCCGCCGCGTGGCGCTCGACTTTCGTGGCCGCAAGGTGCGCTTCGTGCTGCGGCGCTGAGCGCTACTTCCGGCGAAATGCGCGCGCCGCCTCGATGACTTGCGTCGGGCGGTACGGCTTGCGGAACAACTGCCCCGGTACGATGCCGGGCGGCAATTCGTCGGTATAGCCGGTGGCATAAATCACCGGCAGCCCCGGGCGCAGTTCGGCGGCGCGCTTTGCCACCATCCAGCCGTTCAGTTCGCCGGGAAAGCGGATATCGGTGAACAACAGGTCGATCGGCTCGGGCCCGGTCAGGTGCGCCAGCGCGCTGCGGTCGTCCTGCGCGGTCAGCACGGTATAGCCGGCGTCCTCGAATTCGAGCATCATCACCTCACGGATCAGCCGCTCATCCTCGACGATCAGTACGGTTTCCGGCACAGTTTCGCTCCGTTTCAGGACCGGGGCAGGAAGATCCGGATAATGGTTCCCTCCCCCGGCGCGCTATCGATCTGGATTTGGCCCGCTGACTGCTTAACCAAGCCGTAAACCTGGCTCAAGCCCAGACCGGTGCCTTCACCGACATTTTTGGTGGTGAAAAACGGCTCGAATGCATGCTCGATCGTCGCTGGCGACATGCCGCACCCGCTATCGACGACTTCGAGCATGACATGGTCGCCGACGGGCTGCGCCGGATGGCTGCCATTGGGTTGGTTGCGCGTGCGGATCGTGATCGAGCCCCCGTCCGGCATAGCGTCGCGTGCGTTGACGAGCAGGTTCAGCACCGCCGCCTCGGTCTGCGCGGTGTCGATCGCCACCGGCCACAATGCATCGGCAAGGTCGGTTTCGATGCGGACCGACTTGGGCAGCGCCGCCGCCGCCATGCTGCTGACCTGCAGCACCACCGGGTTCAGGTTTTGCGCCACCGGCTGCAACGGCTGCTTGCGCGCAAACGACAGCAGTTGATCGGTCAATGTTGCCGCCCGCTGCGCCCCGACCAGCGCATTGGCGACCGCGCCGCGCGACCGCTCGTCGCCCTCCGGCAGCCGCTGGACGCGGTCGAGGTTGGCGATCACCACGGTCAGCAAATTGTTGAAGTCGTGCGCGATCCCGCTAGTCAGCTGGCCGATCGCCTCCATCTTCTGCGACTGGCGCAACATCGCCTCGGTGCGCTGGCGCTCGGAGGTTTCGCGGGCAAGCGCGGCGAGTGCGGCGTCACGCTCCGAAATGCCGGTGCGCAGGTCGTCGTTGGCGCGCCGCAGCATCGCGGGCGACGGCAGCGCGATCGCGCGCGGCAACAGCGGCCAAAGCGCGATCGCCGTCGCTACCGACACCGCTGCCGTGACCGCTTTGACCAGCGCCTCGGGACCATAATCGGGGTTCCAGAGCACCCAGATCGACAGGAAATGCGTGACGCCGCACGCGGTGATGAACGCCGCGAACAGCCACGCGACCCAGCCGAACGCGACATCGCGCCGCCGGATCAGGAAATAGCCGAGTGCCACGGGAATCGAGAAATAGGCGACGCCGATCAGCGCGTCGGAAATGACGTGCGTCCAGATCAGGGCCGGATCCCACAACAGGCAGAAGCCATGCGGCGCAAGGCCGCGCGCACCGAGCAGCTTTTGGAAATAGTCGATCATCGTCGCTCCCACATGCCCCGTCCCCACACGTCCCGCGCCCCTAATTCAAGCCACCGACATTGCTTCGAGCCGGATAACTTCATACATCGTAGCGCATGACCACCGACGCCAGCTACGAGATCGACGCCGCCGACGATTCCATGGGAGCCATCAAGCTCCACGGACCCGCGGGCTTTGCAGGCATGCGGGCCGCAGGGCAGCTTGCCGCCGAAGTGCTCGACATGCTCGTCGCGCATGTCGCACCCGACGTGCTAACGTCCGATCTCGACGATATGGTCCACCGCCTCGTGATGGCCCGCGGCGCGGTGCCGGCCACCATCTTCTACCGCGGCTATAGTCACGCCAGCTGCATTTCGGTCAATCATGTCGTCTGCCACGGCATTCCGGGCGCCAAGCGGTTGAAGGACGGTGATATTGTCAACATCGACGTCACCGTGGTGGTCGATGGCTGGCACGGCGACACCAGCCGCATGTACCTCGTCGGCGACGTCGGCGTGAAGGCGCGGCGGCTTGTCGATATCACCTGGGAGTGCCTGCAGCGCGGCATCGCTGCGGCAAAGCCCGGCAACACGCTTGGCGATGTCGGCTGGGCGATCCAGAGCTATGCCGAGGCGCAGCGGTGTTCGGTGGTGCGTGATTTTTGCGGCCACGGGCTGGGCCAGGTGTTCCACGACGCGCCGAACGTCGTGCACATCGGCCGCCCGGGCAAAGGCGTGCCGCTGCGGCCGGGCATGTTCTTCACGATCGAGCCGATGATCAATCTGGGTCGTCCCGAGGTGAAGCTGCTCGACGACGGCTGGACCGCCGTGACGCGCGACCGTTCGCTGTCGGCGCAGTTCGAACATTCGATCGGCATCACCGAGACCGGCTGCGAAGTGTTTACGCTGTCGCCAGCCGGGCTGAGCCACCCGCCCTACGCTTGAGCGTCGACGACGCTACCGATCCCGCCGGGCACCGCGGGCGGATGCGCGCGCGGTTACTCGAAGGCGGCGGCGACGCGTTCCTCGATTATGAGCTGCTCGAATATGTGCTCGGCCTCGCGATCCCGCGCCGCGATACCAAGCCGCTGGCAAAGCGCCTGCTAACCGAATTCGGGTCGTTCCCGGCGATCCTCGCGGCAAGCCCGGCGGAACTGTCGCGCGTCGAAGGCCTGTCGGAGGGCGGGGCGGCGGCGCTGAAATTTGTCGAGGCGGCGTCGCTACGTAGCCTGCGCGCTGCCGCGATGGACCGGCCGGTGCTGAGCGGCTGGCAGGCGCTGACCGATTATCTCCATGCGTCGATGGCGCACCGCGTCACCGAGGAGTTCCGGGTGATCTTCCTCAACAACCGTAACATCGTCGTGCGCGACGAGGCGATGGGTAGCGGGACGGTCAATGCGGCACCGGTCTATCCACGCGAGATCGTCAAGCGCGCGCTCGAACTCGGCGCGTCGGGATTGGTGCTGGTGCACAATCACCCCAGCGGTGACCCGTCGCCAAGCCGCGACGATATCGCGATGACCAAGGCGGTCGTCGAGGCCGGGCGTCATCTCGGGTTGAGCGTCCACGATCATGTCGTGATCGGCCGCACCGGCCACGCCAGCTTCCGCGCACTCGGGTTGCTTTAGCGGGCGAAACGCCGCGCCGGTTGGCGCGGCGTCCGCTCGATGCCTTACTGCTTGGGCGCCATCGCGTCGGGCGTCATCGGCTTGCTTTTCGTATGATCGTTGCTCATTCGCTCGGTCGTTGTGCTGGTCGACGAACCATCGGGCGCAGTCGAGGTCATCGTCTTCTTTGCCATGTGGCGGTGATGATGGTGATGATAGTGATGGTGATGATGCACATGCGTCATCGTCGTGCTGGTCGTCGTGGTGGCCGGGGCCATCGCCGGATCCGCGGCCTGTGCGGATGCTCCTGCAGCGAGCGCAGTGGCAACGGCTACTCCGAAAAGATAGGTGGCGTTCATCGTTCGAAACTCCCCTAGGCTGGACGCGGCGTTATGTCCGCCGCGCCGTCGGAATAGCAGTTTCGGGCCGCCACCGGGATTTACAAATTTGCGAGGGAACGAAACGCAAAACGGGGCCGCCCGTTAAGGCGACCCCGCTTGTGCGTTTAGATACTCTTAGTTCTTCGGCGGCATCGTCGATGACGGGCTGGTCGCGGTTCCCGACCGATGGCCGCGATGCGAACGTCCCGACGTCGGCGTTGTCGCGGTGTCGGGGGCCATGGTGCCCGACGACATCGTCCCCGGCGGCGTGTCGGTCGGCGTTGTGCCGGGCGCCATCGTGCTGTCGGGCGACGTCGCCGATGGTGTGCTGGTCGCTGAACTGGTCGACGAGCCGGTTGTCGCGGGTCCAGGGGCGCCGGTGGTCTGCGCGGTAGCGGCGGTGGCCAGCAGGGCGCCGGCAGCAATCGTCAAAATCTTCATGTAAGCAACTCCCGAAGCAAAACACTGATTCGGCGCTGGCGGGGGCGTCTGTTCGTCTTCACCAGCCCTCGGATAAAAGAACGAAGACCGTCGAACGCGGTTGCGCAGCCTATCGCGTTGTCGTTTCGCTTCGCCCTGTGCTACGCGCCGCGACCTGCACAAGTGGAGTTTGCCGCCGATGATCCCCCGCTATTCGCGCCCCGAGATGGTCGTCATCTGGGAACCTGAGACGCGTTTCCGGATCTGGTTCGAGATCGAGGCGCATGCGATGGACGCGCTCGCCGAGCTTGGCGTAATTCCGGCCGAGGCGGCGCGCGCGATGTGGGAGCGCGGCAAGTTCGACGTGGCGCGCATCGACGCGATCGAGCGCGAGACGCGCCATGACGTCATCGCCTTCCTGACCAACCTCGCCGAACATGTCGGCGAACCGGCGCGCTTCGTGCACCAGGGCATGACCAGTTCGGACGTGCTCGATACCTGCCTCGGCGTCCAGCTGGCACGTGCCGCCGACCTGATGATCGCCGATATCGACGCGTTGCTGATCGTGCTCGAACGACGCGCGCGGGAGTATAAGGACACGCCGACGATCGGTCGCAGCCACGGTATCCATGCCGAGCCGACGACCTTCGGTTTGAAGCTGGCGCAGGCCTATGCCGAGTTCGCGCGCTGCCGGGCGCGGCTGGTGGCGGCGCGCGCTGAAGTCGCGACCTGCGCGATTTCGGGCGCGGTCGGCACCTTTGCCAATGTCGACCCTTATGTTGAGGCGCACGTCGCCAACGCGATGGGGCTGACGGTCGAGCCAGTCAGTACGCAGGTCATCCCGCGTGACCGTCATGCGATGTACTTCGCGACGCTCGGCGTCATCGCCGGCTGCGTCGAGCGGTTGAGCATCGAAGTCCGCCACCTGCAGCGTACCGAAGTGCTCGAGGCGGAGGAGTATTTCGCGCCCGGCCAAAAAGGGTCGAGCGCCATGCCGCACAAGCGCAACCCGGTGCTGACCGAAAATCTGACGGGCCTTGCGCGGCTGGTGCGCGGCTATGTCACTCCGGCGCTCGAGAATGTCGCGCTGTGGCACGAGCGCGATATTTCGCACTCCTCGGTCGAGCGCATGATCGGGCCCGATGCGACGGTGACGCTCGATTTCGCCCTCGTCCGCCTGACGCAGGTGATGGACAAGCTGGTCGTCTATCCGGCGCGAATGCTCGCCAACCTCAACAAGATGGGCGGGCTGATCCATTCGCAGCGCGTGCTGCTGGCGCTGACGCAGGCCGGGGCGAGCCGCGAGGACGCCTATGTGCTGGTGCAGCGCAATGCGATGCAGGTTTGGGAGTCGGACGGGCGGCTGCAACTGCTCGACCTGCTCGAGGCCGACGCCGACGTGACGCGCTGGCTGCCGGTGGTCGAACTGCAGGCGCTGTTCGACCTCGGCTATCACCTCAAGCACGTCGACACGATCTTCGACCGGGTGTTCGGCGACGCCTAGGCGTGGGGACGGCCGAAATCATCGGCGGCAGTATCCTGACCGGCGTCGATGATCGTCCGCCGCACAGCGCGCGTGCGCGTGAACAGGGCGTGGAGATAATCGCCGTCACCCCAGCGAATGGCGCGCTGGAGCGCGCTCAGGTCCTCGCTGAACCGCTGCAGCACGTCGAGCACGGCGTCTTTGTTCGACAGGAAGACGTCACGCCACATCGTCGGGTCGGACGCTGCAATGCGCGTGAAGTCGCGAAAGCCGCCGGCTGAATACTTGATCACTTCGGAACGTGTGACGCTTTCGAGGTCCGATGCGGTCCCGACGATCGTATAGGCGATCAGGTGCGGCAGGTGGCTGGTCACCGCGAGCACCAGGTCGTGGTGCGCCGGGTCCATCGTCTCGACATTGGCCCCCAGCCGCGTCCAGAATTCGGTGACCCGCGCGACAGCGGTCGCATCCGCGTCGGGGCCCGGCGTCAGGATGCACCAGCGCCCATCGAACAGCGTGGCGAACCCGGCGTCGGGGCCGGATTTCTCGGTGCCTGCAACCGGGTGCGCCGGGACGATATGGACGCTTGGCGGCAGCGCAGCCGTCAGGTCGGCAAGCACCGACGCCTTGACCGAACCGACGTCCGAGACGACGCATCCGGCGCTAAGGTCGTCGGCAATCTCGGCGGCAGCCGCACCCATCGCCCGCACCGGTACGCACAGGATGACAAGGTCGGCGTCGATCACGCAGGCCGCAGCGGTGTCGGTGACATCGTCGGCAAGATCGAGCGCGCGGACGCGCTCGCGCACGCCGGCGTCGGCGTCGTGCACCGTCAGCCGCACCGTCGGCAGGCGGGCGCGCACGGCCCGCGCCAGCGACGCACCGATCAGCCCCATGCCGATGATGCCGACGCGCGCGAACGGCAGCATCAGCGCGCGTGTTCGACGAAGTGCCGCAGGCTGGCGGCAACCGCGCGCGTCTCCGCCTCGGTGCCGATCGAGATGCGCAGCGCGTTCGGCAGCCCTTGCCCGGGCAGCCAGCGCACGAGGATGCCGTCGGCCATCAGCGCGTCGTTCGCCGCCGCCGCCGTCAGCGCACCGTGCTCGGGAAAGGTGACGAGGATAAAGTTCGCTGCCGACGGCACCGCGTGCAGCCCGGCATTGCCAAGGCTGGCGATTTCGGCGGCGAGCCAAGCGCGCCACTGCGCATTATGCGCGCGCGATTTCGCCACCCAGTCCTGATCCGCCAGCGCTGCGATGGCCCCGGCACCGCCCGCGTTCGGCACGTTGAACGGCGCGCGGATCTTGTTGAGCGCGGCGATCACCGCCGGCGGCCCATACGCCCAGCCGATCCGCTCCGCCGCCAGTCCGTAGATTTTGGAAAAGGTCCGCGTCACCACGACATTGGCATTGGCATGCGCCAGCGCGAAGCCGTCCTCGTAATCGCCGTCTTCGATGAACTCGGCATAGGCGGCATCGAGCACCAGCAGGATATCGCTGCGCAGCCCCGCGTGCAGCCGCCGCACTTCGCTTCCCGAAATCAGCGTGCCGGTCGGATTGTTGGGATTGGCCAGATAGACGACGCGCGTCCGCTCCGTGACGGCGGCGAGCAGCGCGTCGACATCGGCAGTGTAATCGGTGTCGGGAGCCTCGATCGGCGTTGCGCCCACCCGCTGCGCCGCGATCCGGTACACCGAAAAGCCGTGCCGGACGTACAGCACCTCGTCGCCGACCCCGGCGAACGCTGCCGCGCACAGGTGAAGCAGCTCGTCCGACCCGGTGCCGCACACGATGCGGTCGGCGTCGAGCCCATGCAGCGCCGCCAGCGCATCGCGCAGGCCGACCGACGCCGCATCGGGATAGCGGTGCGCGTCGGCAGCCGTCGCCGCCATCGCCACGACTGCGTGCGGCGACGGCCCGAGCGGGTTCTCGTTCGACGACAGCTTGATCGGCGTGCCATGCCCGGCAAGCTTCGCCTTGCCCGGCACATAGGCATGGATCGCATCGATCCAGGGTTTGATTACGGGGATGTTCATGCCGTGCTTAGTGGCCGCTCGGTGTCGCCATGGCAAGCGCGCGACTGGGAGGCGTTGACGCATTGACCGACGATGTGCCGGTTGCCGGTTTTCAGGTGGGCAGCAGCTTCAGGGCCGCCAGAAGCGTAAAAATCAACGTTTGGGGATCTGGGATTCACGCGGCGCCCCCCCAAGCGTGGATGTTGGGCACCCCGTGCGCAACGAGACGCAGGGATGTTCAGGTTCGATGGTCGTCTGACTTCGATCTCGCGGTAGCGACGGTGGGTCAAACAGGATGCGAAACCTTGCGCGTAACGCCTGCGCCCCGTAACCGATGAGGCAATGCTCACCCTCGACCAGCGTTTTGGCCTCGATCGCCGTGTTCGCCTCGCCCGGCCGTTGCGTCTCGAGTCCGGCGCGGTGCTGGCGGTGCCCGAGGTGGCGTATGAAACCTATGGCAGCCTGAACGCCGACGGCAACAATGCGGTGCTGGTCTGCCATGCGCTGACGGGCGATCAGCACGTCGCGGGCACGCATCCGCGCTCGGGCAAGCCGGGGTGGTGGAGCCGGCTGGTCGGGCCGGGGCTGCCGATCGATCCGGCGCGGCACTTCATCGTCTGCGCCAATGTGCTCGGCGGTTGCATGGGCAGCAGCGGCCCGGCGAGTATCGATCCGGCCACCGACAGCGCCTATGCGATGGCGTTTCCGGTTATCACGATCCGCGACATGGTGCGCGCGCAGGCGGCGTTGCTGGATCATCTGGGCGTCGATTGGTTGCTCGGCGTCGTCGGCGGATCGATGGGCGGGATGCAGGCGCTCGACTGGGCAGTGGCCTATCCCGACCGCGTGCGATCGGTGGTGGCGGTGGCGACCGCAGCGCGGCATTCGGCGCAGAACATCGCCTATCACGAGGTCGGGCGGCAGGCGATCATGGCCGATCCCGACTGGGCGGGCGGCGATTATTACACGCGCGAGCGAGCCCCGGTTGCGGGCCTCGCGGTGGCACGCATGGCGGCACATATTACCTATCTGTCCGAGGCTGGGTTGACGGCGAAGTTCGGGCGGCGGTTGCAGGGGCGCGACGCGGTGTCGTTCGGGTTCGACGCTGATTTTCAGGTCGAAAGCTATCTGCGCCACCAGGGGCTCAGTTTCGTCGAACGCTTCGATCCCAACAGCTATCTCTATATTACGCGCGCCACCGACTATTTCGACTTGAGCGAGCCGCATGACGGGCGGCTGGCGGCGGCGTTCCGCGGCACGCGCACGCGCTTTGCGGTGATCGCATTCGACAGCGACTGGCTGTACCCGACCGCCGAGGCGCGGCGCATCGTGCGCGCACTGAATGCGGCAAACGCGGCGGTCAGCTTCGTCGAGCTGAACAGCCCGCACGGCCATGACGCGTTCCTGCTCGACTCGCCCGAGATGAACCGGGTCGTCGATGGCTTCCTGCGGGCGGGCGAATGATCGCGCTTTCGGACGAAAGGCTGCGGCTCGACGTGCCCCGTATCCACGGCTGGCTCACGTCGAGCTACTGGTCGCCCGGAATATCGCGCGCGCTGGTCGAACGCGCCATTGCCGGGTCGCACTGCCTCGGGGCGTATGACGGCGGACGGCAGGTCGGCTTTGCGCGCATGGTCACCGATCATGCCACCTTCGCGTGGCTGGCCGATGTTTTTGTCGACGAGGCAGCGCGCGGGCAGGGGCTGGGGCGGCGGATGACGCGCTGGTTTATCGAGCATCCCGACTTCACCGGCATCCGGCGGTTCGCGCTGGTCACCCGCGACGCGCACGCGGTCTATGCCGCCGAGGGCTTTGCACCATTGGCGCGGCCCGAGCGGTATATGGAGCGCATGGCAGCAGGGTTTGCCGCATTGCCCGGGGATACGCCGTGACGCTGCGCGCCGACCTTGCCGCCATTGCCGACGCCGTCCCGTTCGGCGCGCGCATCCTCGACGTCGGTTGCGGCGACGGCGCGTTGCTCGCGGCATTGCGCGCCGACAAGGGCGTCGACGGACGCGGGATCGAACTATCCGGAGCCAATGTCGCCGCCGCCGTGGCGCGCGGTCTGTCGGTGGTGCAGGGCGATGCCGACGCCGACCTCGCCGATTATCCCGACGATGCGTTCGACATGGCCATTCTGTCGAACACGTTGCAGGCGATGCGCGCACCCGCCGACGTGCTTGGCGAACTGCTGCGGATCGCGCGCGCGGCGGTGGTGTCGTTCCCCAATTTCGGCCATTGGCGGGTGCGCGCTGCGCTCGGCCTTCGCGGGCGGATGCCGGTAACGCGGCTGTTGCCGATTGGCTGGTACGAGACGCCGAACATCCATCTGTGCACGATCGCCGATTTCCGCGCGCTGGCGGCCGCACAGCGGTTGCACGTCGATACTGCGGTGTACTTGCGTGGTGGGCAGCCGGTCGGGCCGTTCGCGGCCAATTTGCTCGCGGAACAGGCGGTTTTCGTGCTGCGCCGCGCTACCGAACGTTAACTACGAATATCCTTAAGCCGGGCGACCCACGGCCGTTTTGCGATCTGTTACGCAAACGGGGTCCTGCTCATGCTGCTCAAATCAATGCTCGCGATTTCCCTGCTCGCGGCCGCCGCGGCGGCGCAGGCGGTGACATGGGTATCGCCGACGCCGGGGCCGGATAGCGGCCCGCGCAGCACCGAGACGACCGTCGTCGATTTCAACACGCCGTCGGACTATGCTGCGGGGCTGATCTTCGCTGGCACGACACCGGGCGTCGCAGCGGCTCCCGCCGGGGACACCACGCCCTATCTTGCGGTCAACGGCACCTACACGCTGCGCCCCGCCGATCAATCGTTCGATCAGTTCAGCTTTTACTGGGGTTCGGTCGATGCGGGCAACAAGGTCAAGGTGCTCGACCTCGGCAATACCGTCATCCTGACACTGACCGGGGCCGAACTGCCGCGCTTCGACGGCAACCAGTTGATCGGCGACACCAACCGCCGCGTCTATTTCGATCTGGCGACCGGCGAGACGCTCGGCGCGCTGCGCTTCAGCTATGCCCAGCCGGCATTCGAAATCGACGATGTCGCGTTCGGCCATTCGACGGCGGTGCTGACCGATGCCGCGCTGCCCGAGCCATCGACGTGGGCGCTGCTCGTGATCGGCTTCGCGCTCGTCGGCGTGGCCAGCCGCCGCCGTACGGGTCAGCTGGTCGCCTGAGCCGGCGCGGCGCGGGCCGGCACCGCTATCCGCGACCCGCTGATGGGGGCCAGCCCGTCGCGCTTGGCAGCCCGGACGAAGTGCACGCCGCCCAATTGCGGTACGGCGCGCGCCAGCATCGGCTCGGTCCACGCGAGCATGCCGAGCGGTGGCGCGGCGAGTGCAGTGCGCGCGGCGGTCACCTCGAACATCGCATCCGCCAACGCGGCAATCAGCGCCCGCCGTCCATAGGGTCGCCCCTGCCCGAACGGGTTGGTCTCGACCGTCGCCCACAGCCCGGCGCGGTTGGGCACGACAAGCAACAGTTCACCCGCCGGTGCGAGGACACGCCACAGCTCGCGCAGCACGGCGGCCGGTCGTTCGGCGGTTTCGAGGCCGTGGATGACGAGCGCCTGATCGAACACCGCCTCGTGAAACGGCAGCTGGCAAGGGTCGGCGCACAGGCCGGCGCTGCGCCCCCGGCTCGGCCAAGCGCTGGCCCCGATTGCAGCGAGGCGCTCGATGCCGCCGGTGTCGATGCCGCGCAGCAATCCCTCCGGGGCGCCCAGCGTCAGCAACCGGCTTCTGCCATTATGCTGCAGCGTCGGCTGGATCATGTTGCGCAGCAACCGTGCCGCGCGCGTTCCGCCCGGGCTGGCGTACCACGCCGCCAGCGGTAATTGCGCATCCATCGGCAAAGCTGAATCGTTGCGCATTGTGCATCCGACACTATCTGCTTTACGCACCCGAATATAGGAGACCGCCATGCTCGGCCGAAACATTCCCGATGTCACCTTCAAGACACGCGTCCGCGATGAAAGCATCGGCGGCGACAACCCGTTCCGCTGGCAGGACGTGAGCAGCGCCGAGGTGTTCGACGGCAAGCGCATCGTGGTGTTCTCGCTGCCCGGCGCGTTCACGCCGACCTGCACCAACGAACAATGCCCGGCGTTCGAACGCGATTATGCGAAGTTCCTCGATGCCGGTGTCGACGAAGTCCGCTGCGTCGCGGTCAACGATGCATTCGTCATGTACCAGTGGAGCAAGCACCTCGGCCTCAAGAACATCAAGCTGCTACCCGACGGTTCGGGGACGTTCACGCGGCTGATGGGCATGCTTATCAACAAAGAGCATCTGGGCTTCGGTATGCGGTCATGGCGCTATGCGATGGTCGTCGACGACGGCAAGATCGTCGCATGGTTCGAGGAACCGGGGTTGAACGACACCGGCGCGGACGACGATCCCTATGGCGAGACGGCCCCGGACCGGATTCTGGCGTGGGTGGAGGCGAACCGGCGCGGATAAGATCAGCTGCGGTCCTCAAATAATGCGAACAGTTCGCGATGGGCATCGACCACCGCTATGACATCGAGGCAGTCACCGTCGTAGCGGAAGAAGATGATATAGTTCCCTTCAGGCGTGCTGCGTATGCCTGGTCTGATCTCAGCCCGGTCCTGCCCCAGCATGCCCGGTAGTTCAGCCAGTCGTTCGCAGCGCGATTGCAGCCGGTCGATCAGCGCGCGGGCGATCGGCGGGCTGGCGCTTTCGCTCTCGACATAATCTGCAATCGCGTCGAGGTCGTTTAGTGCCGACAGTGCATAGCGGAGGGCGCGCACTTATTCGTTGGCAACGTGCGCGCCCGGGAAGCGCTGTTCAAAATGCTGCCTCACATCCCCTGCACTTTGCCAGCCACCGCCGGCAACCGACGCGTCGATCTTCTCGCGGAGCCACGCGAGCTTTGCCTCGCGTGTACGCAATAGTGCCAGCGCTTCGATGACAACCTCGCCAGCGTCGGCATAGCCGCCGTCCTTGACCATCGTATCGATGATCGGTTGCCAGCGGTCCCCGATGCGGACTTCCATCAGCCCCGCTCCACGCACATCGCAATGCCCATGCCGCCGCCGATGCACAGCGTCGCAAGACCCTTCTTCGCATCCCGCCGTGCCAGTTCGTGGAGCAGGGTCACCAAAATCCGCGCGCCGCTCGCGCCGATCGGGTGGCCGATAGCGATTGCGCCGCCGTTGACATTGACCTTTGCGGGGTCGAGCCCAAGCTCCTGACCCACCGCGAGCGCCTGTGCCGCGAACGCCTCGTTGGCCTCGATCAGGTCGAGGTCGGCGACGGTCCAGCCGGCTTTTTCAAGCGCGCGCTTCGACGACGGGATCGGGCCGATGCCCATCACCGCGGGGTCGACGCCGACCGATGCCCAGCTGGCGATGCGCGCGAGCACGGTCGCGCCGCGGCGCGTGGCCTCGGCCTCCGACATCAGCATGACGACTGCTGCGCCGTCGTTCAGCCCGCTGGCGTTGGCCGCCGTCACCGTGCCGTCCTTCTTGAATGCGCCGCGCAGGCCACTGACCGATTCGAGCGTTGCGCCGTCACGGATATATTCGTCGGTATCGAACACCGTGTCGCCCTTGCGGCCCTTGACGGTGACCGGCGCGATCTCACCCTTGAAGCGACCCTCGGCACGCGCGGCGCTGGCCTTGTTCTGGCTGGCGACGGCGAACTTGTCCTGCGCCTCGCGGCCGATCTGATAGCGTTCGGCGACATTCTCGGCGGTGATGCCCATGTGATAGCCGTTGAACGCATCCCACAGCCCGTCCTTGATCATCGTGTCGATCAGTTCGACCGCGCCCATCTTGGTGCCGGTCCGCAACGCCTGCGCATGATTGCTCATGCTCATGCTTTCCTGGCCGCCGGCGAGGATGATGCTCGCGTCGCCCGCCTGGATCGCCTGGGCGCCGAGCGCGACGGCGCGCAGGCCGCTGCCGCATACCTGATTGACGCCCCATGCCGGGGTTTCCTGCGCGATGCCGGCGTGAATCGCCGCCTGCCGTGCCGGGTTCTGCCCCTGCGCGGCGGTCAGCACTTGGCCAAGAATGACCTCGGAGATTTCGTCGGCGCCGACACCGCCCTGTGCCAGAGCCGCAAGCAGCGCGGCCTTGCCGAGTTCATGCGCGGGCACGGTGCCGAACTGGCCCATGAAGCTGCCGACGGCGGTGCGCTTGGCGGCGGTGATGACGATGTTGGTCATGCGAGCGTCTCCCTGAAGATGGCCTGCTTTAGCCCTCGCGCAGCCATGTCGCCAGCGGTTCCCACAATTGGGCGCGCGCGCGGCTGCCCATCACCATGCCGACATGCCCCATCGCGAGCGGCAGCGGCGTTCCAGCGCCGCATGCCGCCGCCGCGGGCACGATGCGGTCGCTGGTTGAAACGATGTCGAGGATGGGGATATTCAACCGCGCCGGGTCGATCACCGAGCCGCCCACCCGCCAGCGCCCGGTGCCGGGGCAATCGTCGGAAAACCAGCGTTCGAACATCTCGGTCGCGACGCCGAGTGTCAGCGGTGGCCCGGTGTTGGCCCAATCCTCGAGCGCGACGAACGCCGCCGCCGACGCCGGGTCGAGGGTCGGAAAGCGTTCGAACTTGGCCACCAGCCCGGCGGGGTCGAGCTGCCAGAAGGCCGGTTGCAACAGGTCGATCGGGAAACTGCCGAGCGCGTGCGCCACGGGGGCCGACCGCTGCCACAGCGCCGCAATTGCTGCACGTGCGTCGGCACCATAGCCGTCGAACCGCCACGGAGCGGCGATCAACGCCACCCGGCGCACCGGCACTAGCGCCGCTGCGGCAATCGCCAGCGTGCCGCCAAGGCAATAGCCGAGCAGTGCTGGGCGCGGCGATACACTGGCGATCAGTGTGGTCAGCCGCTCGGTGACATAGCCACCCAGATCGAGCGGCATTTCCCCGGGCCCCGGGCTGCCCCAGTCGACCAGCAGCGGATTGACCCCCTGTGTCGCCAGCCAGCGCAACAGCGAATTATTTGCCGCAAGGTCGAGGACATGCGGTGGGTTGATCAGCGACGGCACCACGACCACCGGCGGCCCGGATCCGCCATAGTCGCGCAACCGGACGCCGCCGACACGCGCCACTTCGGGCATCGCCGCCAGCGTCCGGGCATGGCCATGCGCCTGATAGGCGCGGACGCCGGCAAGGATGCGTGACAGCCGGGCGATGTCGGTGCGCGATTGCTGCGCTGCAAGTGCAAGGAACAGCGGTAATGGATGCGGGCCGCGCGCACGTTGCGGTGCAGCATCGGCGGGTGTAAGTGTCGCAGGGTCAACTTTATCAGGATGCATGATGGTCGAAACCGTTAACCCTGCCGACACCGGAAAAGCACCGCCGGTGGTGATCAAGAAGTACGCCAACCGCCGTCTGTATAACACAGCTTCGTCGAGCTACATCACGCTTGAACATCTCGCCGTGATGACCCGCGAAGGGCGCGATTTCCAGGTGTTCGACGCCAAGACGGGCGAGGATATCACCCGTCCGGTGCTCGCGCAGATCGTCATGGAAGGCGAAACCAACGGCCAGACGATGCTGCCGACGCCGTTCCTGCGCCAGCTGATCGCGATGTACGGCGACTCAATGCAGGGGATGGTGCCGCATTATCTCGAAGCGTCGATGGACGCCTTCGCCAAGCATCAGGCGCAGTTCCGTGATGCGGTCACCGGGGCATTCGGCGGCGCGGCGTTCAAGCCGTTCGAAGTGCTCGCCAAACAGAATATGGCAATGTTTCAGGCCGCCGCCGACATGCTGACGGGCCGCGCCGCGCTGGCTCCCAAGCCCGAACCACGCGCAAACGAACTCGACGACGTCAAGGCGCAGCTCGCGGCGCTGCAGGCCAAACTCGACAAGCTAGCGAAGTAAGATCTCCCCTCTCCCCGAGGGGAGAGGGCTACTTCACAAACTTGAGCGTCATGCGGTCCGATTCGCCGATCGCGGCGTATTTCGGCTTGGTCGCGTCGCCTTCGGCAAAGTTCGGCGGCAGCGTCCAGACGCCCTGCGGATAATCGGCGGTGTCCTTGGGGTTGGCGTTGATCTCCGACTGCGCGACGAGCTTGAACCCGGCATCCTGCGCCAGCTTGATGACCGTCGAGGTCTTCATATAGCCGCTTGAATCCTGCATCGCGTCGGGGCGGTTTTCGGGCAGGCGGTGCTCCTCGATGCCGAGCACGCCGCCGGTCTTGAGCGCGGCATAGAATGCCTTGAACGCCGCCGGCGCAAAGCCGCCGATGTACCAGTTGTGGACGTTGCGGAACGTCAGCACCATGTCTGCCGAACCGGCAGGCGCGATCGCATAGGCGCCCTTGCCGAACGCCGTCAGCTTGACCCTGCTATAGGCCGGATCGCCCGCGAGCTTGGCCTGGAACTTGGCCACCGACTTGGCCGCGCCCGGCCCGGCGGCGGGATCATTGTGCGCCGCATAATAAGTGCCCTTGGCTTTCAGATAAGGCGCGAGGATTTCGGTATACCAGCCGCCCGACGGCCAGATTTCGACGACCGTCATCGTGGGCTTCAGGCCAAAGAAGGTCAGAGTCTCGACCGGGTGGCGATAGGCGTCGCGAACGCGCATGCCCGGCGTGCGCTGCGGCCCGGCGACGGCGGCGGCGATGCTGCCGGGTTCGGGCGCCAGCATCGACGTCGCGGTGGCCGGAACGGCGGTCCCCAGCGCGAGCAACACGGTCAGCATCGGAAACTTCATGAGCGACAACCTCTGGCTTGCGAAAACGCTACGCGGCTTCTAGCCGATCGACCTGATTGGACAAGCCATGGATGCCGACACCACGCTGACGATATTCGCCGCAGGGGCGGCGCTGACGCTTGCCGCGATCTTCGGCGACTGGCGGCGGCGGCGCGCGCCGCACGGCGCGACCGCGCTGCTGCCATGGCACGGCGTGCTGTTCGTCGGCGTCGCGATGATGCTGTTCATGGCCGCACATGGCCTGACGCTGCTTAAGGAGTAGCGCCGCCGAACGCGGTCAGGATGAACGCGAATTCCTCCGCCGTTTCATGCAGCGCGATGAACCGCCCCGATTTGCCGCCATGTCCGGCCCCCATGTTGATCTTGAGCAGCAGCAGATTACCGTCGGTCTTGGTGGCGCGCAGTTTCGCGGTCCATTTCGCCGGCTCCCAATAGGTGACGCGCGGGTCGTTCAGGCCGCCGGTGATCAGCAGCGGCGGATAGGCCTGCGCGCGCACATTGTCATACGGGCTATAGCTTTTGAGCAGGTCATATGCCGCCTTGTCGGTGATCGGATTGCCCCATTCTGGCCATTCGCCCGGTGTCAGCGGCAGCTTGTCGTCGAGCATGGTGTTGAGCACATCGACGAACGGCACGTCGGCGACCACCGCGCGCCACAGCTTGGGATCGGAATTGACCACCGCCCCCATCAACTCGCCGCCCGCCGACCCGCCGCTCGCCGAGATGTTGCCTTCGCGCGCGAAGCCCGCCTTCGCGAGGCCCCGCGCGGCATCGACGAAGTCGGTGAAGGTGTTGGTGCGCTTTTTGAGCTTGCCGTCGAGATACCATTGGTACCCAATGTCGTCGCCGCCGCGGATATGCGCGATGGCATAGGCAAAGCCTCGGTCGAGCAGGCTGAGGCGCGTTGCCGAAAAGCTCGGCGGCACCGCATAGCCATACGCGCCGTAGCCATATAAATGGAGCTTGCCGCTGCCGTCCTTGGCGAAGCCCTTCTTATACACCACCGACACCGGCACCTTGGTGCCGTCGCGCGCGGTGATCATCAGGCGCTCGGTCGCATACTGGCTGGCGTCGTAGCCCGACGGTACCGCCTGCACCTTGCGCGTCACCAGCTTGGCGGTCGCGACATCATAGTCGAATACCGTGGCGGGCATGACCATCGAGCTATAGCCGAGCCGCAGCACCGGCGCGTCGGGCTCGAGGTTGGTGCCGACCATCGCGGTATAGCTCGCCTCCGGAAAGGCAATATAGGTGTCGCGCCCGTCGTCGCGTTGCAGCCGCACGGCATCGAGGCCGTCAACGCGTTCCTGAATCGCGATATAGCCGTCGAACGCCGTCAGCCCGCGGATATAGTGCCGGTCGCTGCCTGCGATGCGCGTCGTCCATTCAGCAGGCGCAGCGAGCGGCGCGGTCGCGACGCGAAAGTTGACGTGCGTGTCGTTGGTGCGGATGAACAGCGACTGCCCGCGTACATCGACGTCATATTCGCGCCCGGTCTGGCGCGGCGACACCAGCAGCGGCACCGCATCGGGATGCGTCGTCGGGATCAGCCGGACTTCGCTCGTGACATGGTCGGCGGTGACGATGATGAACTGGCTGCGGTCCTGGCTGCGCCCGACCTGAACGCGGAAGCCGATGTCGGGCTCCTCGTACAGCGTCCGCTCGGCACCGCCGGCCAGCGTGTGCAGCACGATGCGGAATGGCCGCCAATTGTCGTTGACCTCGGTCCACGCCAGCGCTTTCGAATTCATCGCCCACACCGGCACGCCGATGCTTTTGGTCGCGAC